>Ga0187770_10000001_pt1 | contig 163096 bp, 138 predicted proteins | sample 0116_SJ02_MP02_2_FD_133154 | JGI IMG/M metagenome (GOLD analysis project Ga0187770, IMG submission 133154) | Tropical peat soil microbial communities from peatlands in Department of Meta, Colombia - 0116_SJ02_MP02_20_MG | ecosystem: Environmental > Terrestrial > Soil > Wetlands > Peat...
ATTTGCGTCGCCGCCGGCGAAGCCAATCGGGTCCTGGCTGACGAACCTCTGGAACATCGGGCTGTAGTATCGAGCCCGGTAGAAGTACAGTCCAACGCCGCCGTTCTCTCGGCCGGTGAACTGGATTGGGTTGCCGCTCGAGGCGCCGGAGACGGTCGCGTTGCCGAATGGTTCGTAGATGTACGAAGTCTGGATCGTCCCGGCCGGATCCGTGAGCGCAAGCGTGCTCCCGATCGTGTCGCTCAGGTAGCTGTTGGTGCCCGACGCGTCGGTCCGCTGGAAGTATTCGTCGATCCCCAGCCCGGTCAGCATGTTTGCGCTTGGGGTTCCCGCCTGTAGCTCCTGCGCAGGGTTAAGCCCGTCGTACAGGAATTGCGTCGCCGTCCCATTAATCGTTTTGCTCGCGCGCCGCCCGAATGGATCGTAAACGAAAGCCGCGCTGTTCGCGCCAGCGATTCCGCTCAGATGGTTGCGCGCGTCCCAGGTGTAGGTGTTCGTGCCGTCGTTGAGCAGATTGCCGTTGGCGTCGTAGGCCAACGTGGTCCCATTGAAGGCGGTCATCTCGTTGGCGGAGAGGGGGGGATTTGAACCCCCGGTGCCACGAGGGCACACGTGATTTCGAGTCACGCCGGTTAAACCAGACTCCCGAACCTCTCCGCGACCTGCCAGCATCGATGTTCGCATCCGCGCAGTCAAGGCGTCCGCTCGCGCGCCGCAACCTCTTCAACAGTCGCGGCTCAATCCGGACGCACCGCGTAAACGCCGCGGAAGCCGGGCGGACGCCAGCCGTTGTTCGCGCACCCAACGCACACGACTGACAGCGTGCGCCGGCCGTCTTCCTCACCGGCCAGCGTGACCGCGAGTTCGGTCGAGACCGGCTTCTTGCACGCGACGCACGTCGCGATTAGCGACCTGTTGTCCTTCGCCTTCTCACTGGGCATGAGGGAACCTCATCGGTGACTGCCAATCAGCCGTGGCCGAGCGCGGACCCGATCACGACGCCCGCCAGCAGCGCGAGCCCCATGATTACAATGATTGCGATTACGAACGCCGCTCGGTGAGCCGCCGCCTGCTGCTGCTCGGAAATCGGCGACTCGATGTGAGCGGAGTGAAGTCCCGAGTTGTATCCGCGCCGGGAGGTATAGTAGATGCCCGTGCCGGGAATTCCGACCGTCTTGCGGATTCCGGTCCCGCCGATCGTCACGTGGGCGCCGCGCACGCCCATCGTCAGGCTCGGCCCCGACTTCGATAGATTCACCGAGAGCCCGGGCAGGATGTTCATCCTGCGGTAGAATCGAAAATTTCCCATCGCGGCGATCTCCTTTTCCCTGCCCCGCCTTGAGCCGAGCGCCTGGCTACTTGTCCTCGCGCCGCGAGCGGAAGAATTCGCGAAGCAGCTCGGCGCACTCGGCCTCCATCACGCCGCCGGTCACCTCGATGCGATGGTTGAGGCGGCCATCGCGTCCGATGTCGTAGACGGAGCCGAGCGCGCCTGCCTTGGGATCGCGCGCCCCATAGACGAGCCTTCCGATTCGCGCATTCACCATCGCGCCGACGCACATCACGCACGGCTCCAGCGTCACGTAGAGCGTGACGCCGGTCAGACGATAAGCGCCGAGCGCGTGCGCCGCCTCGCGCATCGCGAGGATTTCCGCGTGCGCAGTGGGATCGTTCATTCCGATCGGCTGATTATATCCCGCGCCGACCACTCGCCCCTCGGACACTGCTATCGCGCCGACCGGGACCTCGCCCCCGGCCGCCCCTGCGCGCGCCCGGGCGATTGCCCGCGCCATAAAATTCTCATCATCGGCGGCGTTCATCCGCGCTTTCACCCTATCCAATGTCAGATTGACACTCCGGATCGCCGGCACCAAGATCGCCCAAGAGGGCTGCGGCAGTGAATAAACTCATCGCTCCCGCCATACTGGTCGCGCTCGGATGCGCGACGGCAGCCCTTGCGGGCGATCGCGCCGCCACCGATGACGCCCGGCAGTCGTGCGCGCTCGACCTCCTAAGGGCCCGCAACGACCATCCTCGCGCCCGCGTCATCGAAGCGAAAGGCCTGGAAATCGAAATTACCAGCGACGTTGTCTTGCGCTCGTGCTGCATGCCGTCCCGGTTGGTCGTGGCCGGTGACATTACGAATACGGGGGCGCAGCCGCTCGAATACGTAAAGATGATACTCAGTTTCGAGGATGAAAACGGGAGGGTTGTCGAGGCCGAGATTGGGTACAATCACAAGGCGGAGAGCCTCGGCGACGACGAGCAATTGAAGCGGCTCCTGCATGAGACGCCGCACTACGATCCCATCCCGCCCGGCGGCTCGGACAAGTTCTCGATCGGCGTGGCGATGCCGCTCCTGCCGCACTACTCCAAGGTCGAGCTGCTCTCCGTTCAGGTCCGCGAGAGAGACAAGTTGAGCGCGCGCTGATGCGCCGGGACGAGGCGAGGAATCCGGCAAGACGCCACCCGTGTAACCGATCGAAACCGCGTCGGCCCGAACGAGGCTGAACGTCGCGAGGGTATGCTCGATGCGCGATCCCGGACAGATCGGAGCGGCCGAACTCAAGGCGAGGCTTATGCGGGGCGATCGCGTACTCATCATCGATGTGCGCGAGGGCGAGGAAGTTGCTCTCGCACCGTTCCCCGGCGCGATTCATATCCCGATGGGCGACATCCCGTCGCGGCTGGCGGAACTCGACCCCGATCGCGAGACGGTCGTCGTATGCCATCACGGGATCCGCAGCGCACAGGTCGCAAACTACCTGGCGCAGATGGGATTCGAGCACGTCCTCAACCTTTCGGGAGGAATCGATGCGTGGTCGGTCGAGGCGGATCCCTCGATGCCGCGCTATTAAGCGGCGGGCCGATCGGCGATAATCCCCGCGCGAGGGGGCTCGTGCGATGACTTACCTGGCAGCAGCGATTCAGATGGCGGCGACCTCCGACAAGGCCGCGAATCTCGAGCGCGCCGAACGCTTGCTTCGGCTGGCCGCGGCGCGCGGCGCCCGCCTGGCCGCGCTGCCGGAGATGTTCAACTGGCGCGGCAAGCGCAGCGAGGAGGCGCAGGCGGCCGAGCCGCTCGAAGGCGAGTCGCTCGCCGCGATGTCGCGGCTGGCGCGCGAGCTTGAGATCTATCTCGTCGCCGGCTCGATCACCGAGCACGCGCCAGGCGGGCCAAAGAACTACAACACGTCCGTAATGTTCGGGCCCGACGGCGCAAGAATCGCGGCGTACCGGAAGATCCATCTGTTCGACGTCGATCTGCCCGGCCGCGTCACGGTGAGGGAATCGGACGTGAAGCTCCACGGATTCGACATCGTGTGCGCCCCGACGCCAATCGGCGCGATCGGGCTGACCGTTTGTTACGACCTGCGATTCCCCGAACTCTACCGCAGCCTCACGTTCGATGGCGCGAAGATTATTACGGTTCCGAGCGCATTCACGTTCCCGACCGGAGAGGCGCATTGGGAGCCGCTGATGCGCGCGCGGGCGATCGAGAACCAGGTCTATATAATCGCGCCCGCGCAGTTCGGACCCAACGTGCACGGATTCAGCGATTACGGCAACTCGATGATCGTCGATCCGTGGGGGCGCGTGCTCGCGCGCGGCGCTGACCAGGAGGGTGTGGTCATCGCGCCGATCGATCTCGATTATCTCGATCGGGTCCGCCGCGAATTGCCCGCGCTCACCCACGCACGATTGCACGGGGTCAGCCACGCGTCGTGATGGAGGTCGGCCGCATCATAGCGGGGAGATCGCCATGAAGACGTTTGCATCAGCCGCATTCGCGATGATCCTTTCGATCGCGGCCGCGTTCGCGGCGCCGATCTTCGCGCATGATATGGCGCATGACATGTCCGCGATGGCAGATATGAATGCGCCCAACGGGATGGGCGCGCACATGGACATGGACGCGCACATGAAGATGACGGCGCTCAGGTCTGAGACGCCGCAGGATGTCGAGCGGGCCCAATACATTCTCGCGACGCTGCGCCGCGTACTGCCGAGGTACCGAAACTACCGGGTCGCGCTGGCCGAGGGTTTTCGCGTCTTTCTCCCCGCCATTCCGCAGCCGGTTTATCATTTCACCGATTTTCGGGCATCGAGCGCGGAGTACATGGGCCGCTTCGACGCCTCCCGGCCGGGGTCCCTGCTCTATTCGAAGAAATCCGATGGCAACTATGCGCTGGTGGGCGCGATGTACAGCGCGCCGCCCGATTACACGCCGGAGCAACTCGATGCGCTCGTTCCGCTCGGGGTCGCGCGATGGCACGAGCACGTGAACATCTGCCTGCCTAACGGCATCGCGTTCGACGACTTTATCCGCGGCGATGTCGGCGCAGGCCGGGACGATCTGCCCGGGATGATCGCCGCCGCCGCAAATCCCGATGCGCTCGAACTCGATCGCAGGCTCGGCTTTCTCGCCGACGGCCGCTTCGGTTTCCACGGCAAGATTTCGAACGAATCCGCCTGCCGGGAAGCGGGAGGACATTTCATTCCGCTCGCCTTCGGATGGATGGTCCACGTTTATCCGTTTGCGGGCGATGACTTGAAAGTCGCCTACGGGATGGACGTTCCGAATCCTCCATCCGATTGATCGGGGCCGATCACGCCCGCGCAGGCGGGCGATCGCCGCGCGCAGCGCCTTGACGCGCGCCGGTTGGGCGGGCTAAGCAGGCTTCTCGACCGTAAGTGGCCTCGCCCGATCTGAAGAAGCAAGGCGCGCGCGGCTGATTCAGGCGCGTCCCGAATCCCAGGCTCGGCTTGCGCCGGATGGCGGCGCCACGACACGGAGGGCTGACCGACATTATCATCGGTCACGCCCGCCGCGGCGGACGAAGGGATAAGCTTATGGCTGATGGAGCGCTGGTTGGTTTTCGTATTCTCGACCTGACTGCCGTTATCTCGGGACCGTTCTGCACGCAGTTGCTGGGCGATTTGGGCGCCGATGTGATCAAGATCGAGCCGCCCGAGGGCGACTCGATGCGCCGGGTCGGGCGGCCGGAGCGCAACGGCGTGACCGCATCCTTTCTCAACTTCAATCGCAACAAGCGAAGCATCGTGATCGATATCAAGAAGGAGCACGGCCGCGATCTCGTGCGCCGGCTCGCGGTCAAGGCCGATGCGCTCATCGAGAACAATCGCCCCGGCGTCGCCGACCGCCTCGGCATCGGCTACTCGGACATCCGGCGCGCCAATCCGAAGATCGTTTACTGCTCGATTTGCGGTTTCGGTCCCAAGGGACGCTACGCGAACTTTCCCGCCTACGATCCGGTCATCCAGGGCTACTCGGGCGCGGCGTTCGTACAAGGCGCCAAGACGGGACAGCCGGTCGCGGTCAGGATGGCGCTCGCGGACAAAGTAAGCGGGATAACCGCGGCGCTCGCGGTCGTGAGCGCGCTGCACGCGGCGCGCGCCCGAGGGGTTGGCCAGTATATCCGGGTGCCGATGCTCGAAGCGATGATGGCTTTCACGGCGAACGATACGGCTTACGGCTACACGTTTCTTCCCGAGGAAGAATACAAGCATCTTGCTCCCAAGAGCTCGACCCTCGACCCGTTCCGCACCAAGGACGGATGGCTGACCATCGCGCCGTTCACCGATGCGCAGTATGAGCGCATGTGCCAGGCGGTCGGGCATCCCGAATGGTGGACCAGCGTGCCGGACCGCGCCGAGCGATTGCGCGCGATCATGCGCGGGATTGCGAAACTGTTCCCCGAGCGAACCACCGCCGAGTGGCTGCCGGTGCTCGAGGAGGCCGACGTCCCATGCGGCCCGGTCCACAGCTACGAAACGCTCTTCCAGGACGACGAGATCGTCGCGAACGAGAGCTTCAGCGTCTACGACCATCCGGTGGCGGGCCGCATCAGAACGGTCAACCCCGGCGCGCGATTCACGGAGACCCCGATGAAGATGTGGCGGGTTCCGCCCAAGCTCGGCGAGCATACCGACGAGATCCTGCGCGAGGCCGGTCTCGATCGCGCCCACGTCGAGGAACTCCGCGCCGCAAAGGTCATCAATTAACGCGCCGAACCCTGCTCCGAAGTAAGGCCGCGGGCGCCAATCCGGCCTGATGCGCCGAGATCCAACCGGGTCTTGGTATTCCGTTGCGGTCTTCGAGCTATCTGAACAGTTCGGGCTCGCGCGATGCGAGCCAGAGCAGGCCGCGATACACGTAGTGAAGCCCCGAGAGCGCGGTCGCCGCCGTGGTCGCATAGAGCAGCGCGTAAAAGTACGGTGAGTCGATCATCGAGTATTGTCCGAGCGCCACGATTACGCATCCGAGCTGAAGGAACGTGCTCGTCTTGCCAAGATAGCTCGGACGCACGGGAATCCGCTCGCCCGTGAAGAACGAGAGCATAAGGTAGCCGGCGACCACCACCACGTCGCGGATCACGACCACGCTGAGCAGCCAGCCCGGGAAGTCGCCCTCGATCGTGAGCGCGACAAATGCCGACACGAGCATCAGCTTGTCGGCGAACGGATCGAGGAACGCGCCGAGCTCGGTCTTGGCGTCGAACCATCGCGCCACGGTCCCATCGAGGCCGTCGGTCAGCGCCGCGGCGCCGAACACATAGAACGCGTAGGCATAGCGATGGCGGCTCAGGAACGAAAGGAAAATCGGAATCGAAAACACGCGGCAGAGGGTGAGGAAGTTCGGAGTGTTGAGCAGATGGCCAAGGCGCGGCGTCTGGGGCGGCTCAATTTCGCCAACCGGACTCTGCGGTTGCGCTGGCACGGCCATCGATCACGTCTCCTGGCTAGCAGGCTGGTGATATATCACAGCCTGCTCCCCCTCCCTTATCTCCCCCGGAAAAGACCGGGGGCGAAGATAGAGGAAAGAAGCCATCTTTTACGCAGGATGTTGAGACCGCAGGGCGGTCGAACTGCGATGATCTCGCTTTCTTCAACATCCTGCTATAGAGGCTGGGCAGCGACTGCGGCTTTGCGCAGCCGCCCTGCCACGGGCGTGCTGACCCGCGCGCGCATCGACACGAGCCCATCGCGGTATTCCTCGCTCAGCACTTCGCCATCGCGCCGCGCCATCGCAACCAGGTCGCCGCGATCAGCGCTGAGCGTGACCGAGACCTCCTCGCGCGTCCCGCCAAAGTGGAGCGCGATCGCATCGCGCAGAGCGCCGAGCCCCGTGCCGTCGAGCGCCGATATGAAAACCATGTCGGTCCCGGTGCGCGGGACCGGGTGCCGCTCCATCAGGTCGGTCTTGTTCATCACGAGGATTCGCGGCGTCGATCCTGCGCCGATTTCCTCGAGCACGCGATCGACGACTTCGATCCTTTCTGCCGCAAGCGGCGCGCTCGCGTCCACGACGTGGAGCAGGAGGCGCGCGGTGCGGACCTCCTCGAGCGTCGCCTTGAAGGCGTCGATCAGCAGGTGCGGCAGGCGATGAATGAAACCGACCGTATCGGCGAGCATCACCGTCATCCGATTGGGAAGCTTAAGGCGCCGAATCGTCGGGTCGAGCGTCGAGAACAGGCGGTCGGCGGTTTCAACCCCGGCATCGGTCAGCGCGTTCATCAGCGTGGACTTGCCCGAGTTCGTGTAACCGACAAGCGCGACGGTTGCGGCCGGCACTTCGAGCCGGCGGCGGCGTTGGATGCCGCGAGTGCGCTCGACGTGGGCCAGCCGCGCGCGCAGGCGCGTGAGGCGTTCGCGCAGCCGGCGGCGGTCGACCTCGAGCTGAGTTTCGCCGGGCCCGCGCGTGCCCACCCCGCCGGCGCCCGCCCCGCCGCCGCGCACGCGCGACAGGTGCGACCACTGGCGCGTGAGCCGCGGCTGGAGATAACTCAACTGCGCGATCTCGACTTGCAGCTTGCCCTCGAGTGTGCGCGCGCGCTGCGCGAAGATGTCGAGGATGAGCTGGCTCCGATCGATTACGCGCAGTCCGAGTTCGTTTTCGAGGTTGCGGGCCTGCGCGGGTGAAAGGGAGTCGTCGAAAATCGCAAGCGATGAGCCGGTGGCGCGGGCGAGCTTGCCGACCTCGGCGGCCTTGCCCTTCCCGATGAAGGTGTGAGGATCGGGCGCCTTGAGGCGCTGGGTGACCGTCGCTGCTATTTCGGCGCCGGCGCTTTGGGCCAGCGCGCCGAGTTCATCGAGCGACTCCTCACTGCTGATTCCGTCGCGAGCGCCCAGCTCGATTCCCACCAGAACTGCCGATTCCCGCCGCTCGCTCGCGATATTGTGCACCCGGGGCAGACTTGCTCCTGAATTGAGATTCAATCCGGTTGAAGATTATCAAACCCTCGCGTTCGCGGCGACCGGACCGCCCGTCGGGCTCGCGAATCGGTCCACGAGCGAGGCCGCATCCGCGCTGGGGACGGCTTATCGCAACTCGACTGCGCCGGGGGAGAGAAGCTGCTCGAGCTCCGCGATGAACGCGTCGCTGGGCGCCACGCGGAAGCCCTCGCCCAGCAGCAGGACCGCCTCGCGGCCGTCATCGAGGCCAAGATGCAGGTAGGTGACCGACTTGCCGCGGTAGCGTTCGAGCGCCGCCTTGAGCGCGTCGAGGCCGCCGTTTTCCAGCCGGTCGCGCGATGCGCGAATCCTCACCTCGCGCACCGAATCGACCAGCGCCGTGCCGAGCGGGCGCACCTCGTCGAGGATTATCTGGGCGCGTTCGTCGTCCACGTCGAGCTTGCCGCGCGCGAGGACGGGCTCATCGCCGTGAATTATCGATTCGTACTTCTGGTAGGTCTCCGGCCAGACGATCGCCTCGACCGAGCCGTCGCGGTCCTCGAGCGAGAGCGTCGCGTAACGCTTGCCGGCCTTGTTGTTCTTGAGCTTGACCGCGTGAATCACGCCGGCGATCTGCACCGCGCTGCCATCGGGCGCCGACGGCAGGTCCGCGGTCGTGATCCTGCTCACGCGGCGAAGCTCGCGATCGTATTTGTCGAGCGGATGCGCAGTGATGTAAAAGCCGAGCACCTCCTTCTCGTAGCGGAGCTTTTCCTTGGGCTCCCACTCGGGCGCGGGATCGCGCGGCGGCAGCGAGGGCGCCTTGGCCGCGGCGCCGAACAGCCCCATCTGATTGCGGACCGCATCGCTCTGCGCCCGTTGCGCGAGCTTGAGCGCGTCATCGACCTGCGCCATCAGGGCGGCGCGCACCCCTGCCACCGAGTCGAACGCTCCGCACTTGATGAGCGCCTCGAGCACCCGCCGATTGGAGAGCTGAGCGCCGACCCGGACCGAAAAATCGGCCAGCCCGGCGAACGGCCCGCCCCGCTCGCGCTCGGCGATTATCGCCTCGGCGACCTTCGCTCCGATGCCGCGAATTGCGCCGAGCCCGAAGCGGATCGCATCGCCGGCGACCGTGAACTTGACCCTGCTCTGATTCACGTCGGGCGGAAGTATCGGGATGCGCATCTCGCGCAGGGCGGCGATGTTCTTGTAGGTCTTGGCGACGTCGTCCATCTCGAGCGACATCAGCGCCGCCATGAATTCGCGCGGATAATGCGCGCGCAGGTAGGCGGTCCGGTAGGTGGTAAGCGAGTACGCCGATGCGTGCGAGCGGTTGAAGCCGTAGGAAGCGAAGGTCTCGATTTTTTCGAAGATCGATTGCGCCAGGGCGGCGGACAGGCCGTTCTTTCTTGCGCCCTCGATAAAGTGCGCCCGCTCCTTCTCCATCACCGCCTTGTTCTTCTTGCCCATCGCGGCGCGCAGCATGTCGGCTTCCTGGAGCGAGTAGCCCGCAAGCGCCTGCGCCGCGCGCATCACCTGCTCCTGGTAGACGATTACCCCGTAGGTGTCCTTCAGCACGGGCTCCAGGAGCGGATGATCGTACTCGACGGGCTCGCGGCCGTGCTTGCGCCGGATGAAGACGTCGACCATGCCGGAATCGAGCGTGCCGGGGCGGAACAGCGAGTTCGCCGAGATGATGTCCTCGAAGCACGACGGCTTGAGTTCGGCGAGAAACCGCCGCATCCCGGAACCTTCCATCTGAAACACGCCCACCGTGTCGCCGCGCGCAAGCAGCCGGTAGGTTTCGGCATCGTCGAGACGCAGCCGGCTCAAGTCGAGCGGGGCCTGGCCGCCGGCCGCAATCAGATCGAGCGTGTCCTTGATCAGGGTCAGGTTCTTGAGCGCGAGAAAGTCGAACTTGATAAGCCCGATCTCCTCGACGCCCTTCATCGAGTATTGCGTAATTGCGACCCCGCCCTCGGACCGCTCCTTGTCCACGTACAGCGGCAGATGCTCGGTGAGCGGCGTGTCCGAAATGACGACGCCCGCGGCGTGCTTCGAGGCGTGGCGCAGGAGCCCCTCGAGCTTGAAGGCGTAGTCGAACAGCTCGGGGTGATTCTCGCGCTCGGCGCGAAGCCGCGGCTCCATCTCGAGCGCCGCCTGGAGCGGAAAATCGCGGCCCTGCTTGGGCGCCGGGTACAACTTCACAATCTTGTCGGTCTCGGCAAAGGAAAGCCCGAGCACCCGCCCGACGTCGCGAATCGCCTGCTTACCCTTGAGCGTGCCGAACGTGATGATGTTCGCGACGCGATCGGCGCCGTACTTCTCGCGCACGTAGTCGAGCACCTCGTCGCGCCGTTCGAAGCAGAAGTCCGCATCGACATCGGGCATCGACTTGCGCCCCGGATTCAGCCATCGCTCGAACAGGAGCTTATGCTCGATCGGATCGACTTCGGTGATCCCGAGCGCGTACGAGACGAGCGAGCCGACCACCGAGCCGCGGCCGGGGCCGGTCGGAATCGCGCGCGAACGCGCATAGCTCATGAAGTCTTCGACGATCAGCATGTAGCCGGCGAATCCCATGTCGCGGATGACCGGAATCTCCGCTTCGAGCCGGCGGTAATACGGCGCGGGATCGAAGTCGTCGATACGCGAGCGGATCTCGGCCAGGCGCCGCTCCAATCCCGCGCGCGCGCGCCGCTCCATCTCGGCGTCGAGGTCCACGCCGGCGCCGGCCTGGTAGGCCGGGAAATGGAACTTGCCGAATTCGAACTCGAACTCGGCCCGCCGCGCGATCTCCATCGTGTTGCGCAATTCCTCGGATTCGGCGCCGAACGCGCGGGCCATCTCCTCGGGCGTCTTGACGTATAGTTCGTCGGTGTCGAAACGCCAGCGCGTTTCATCGGCAAGGGTCTTGCCGGTCTGGATGCAGAGCAGGACCTCGTGCGCGCGGGCATCCTCGCGATGCAGGTAATGGCAGTCGTTGGTCGCAACCAGCGGGAGGCCGGTCTTGCGCCCGATCTCGCGCAACGCATCGTTGAGCGGCGCGTGAAGCCGATTGTCCTGGAGCTCGAGATAGAAGCGGTCCTTGAAAATCCGCGCGTAACTCTCCGCGGCCTCGACCGCCTTGTCCATCCGGCCCTGCCGCAGCGATCGCGCGATCTCTCCGGAAAGGCATCCCGACAGCGCGATCAACCCGTCCGACCACTCGGCGAGGATCTCCTTGTCGATGCGCGGTTTGTAATAGAGGCCTTCCTGGTAGGCGGCGGTGAGGAGCTTGCAGAGATTCCGGTACCCGGCGCGATTCTGGACGAGCAGGATCAGATGGAAGTTGCCGCCGGCGTCGAGGTCGTCGCCGCGGGCGACTTGCGTGCGATCGGTGCGCTTGCCCGGCGCGAGGTACGCCTCACATCCGATGATTGGCTTGATCCCTTTCTCGACCGCCTTCTGGTAGAACTCGACCGCCCCGAACATGTTGCCATGGTCGGTGATCGCCATTGCATCCATGCCCGATTTTTTCGCGTGTTCGAGCAGGGCGCCGATCTTGTTGGCGCCATCGAGCAGGCTGTACTGGGTGTGGACGTGCAGATGGGCGAAACTCATTGTTCCTCCTCCGCCACCACCTCCGCCCCCGCGGAGTCTGCTTGCGGGTCCCCGCGTCTCGCCGTCCGACGGGCGCGCGCGGAGCTACTTCTTCGCGGCCGGCTCGGCCTTCTTCGGGCCTGCGGCAGGCGCAGCCGCCGCAGCGCCTTCCTTCGCGCCTTCGGCGGCGGGCGCAGCCGCAGCCGGCGCGCCGGCCTCGGGCGCGGCGCCCTCGGCGGGAACGGCCTCCGCGGCCGCAGCCGCAGCAGCCGCCGGAGCCTCGGCGACAGTCGGCGGCAGAACCGACACGACCGCATAATCGCTGTCGAAGATCGGCTTGACGTTGGCCGCGAACTTCACCCCCGACACGTGGATCACGTCGTGAATTCCAAGCGCGGCCACATCGACCTCGATCGCCTCGGGAATCTCCAGCGGCAGGCATTCGACCTCGACCACGCGCACGAGCGGCTGGAGAATGCCGCCCTCGCTCACGCCGGCCGCTAGTCCCACGAACTTGAGCGGCACCTCGACGCGAATCGCGCGGTTCAGATCGACTTCGTACAAGTCGGCGTGCAGGATTTCGCCGGAGACGGGCGCGCGCTGCACTTCCCGAAAGATCACGTGCCGCCCGTCGAGCTCGGGAGCGCTGGACTTGAGCCGGATGAGCCGCACGCGCGCCGCCATCGACATCGTCGCGCCAAGCTGCAAGCGGTCAACCGAAAGAGCCGTAGGCGCAGTAGTCGGTCCGTACAGGATGGCCGGGATGCGGCCCTGGCGCCTCAACTGGTGGACGAGGCCCTTGGGCCGAACCGCGCGTATCTCACAACCTAGCTCACCGGTTTCCATCTGTTCTTCGCTCCAACGCTCGCTCAATTGAAGAGCGAACTGACTGATTCCTCATTATGAATCCGCCGCACGGCTTCCGCTATCAGCGGTCCGACCGAGAGCATCTTCAACTTGCTGAGCTCGGCCTGAGCCTTGGCGCGCAGCGGGATGCTGTTGGTCACCACGATCTCCGAGATTATCGACTTGCTCAGCCGATCGCATGCCGGGTCGGAAAGGATCGGATGCGTCGCGCAGGCGATCACCTCGGTTGCGCCGGCGGCGGAAACGACCCGGGCGGCCTCGGTGATGGTGCCGGCGGTGTCGATCATGTCATCGACAATCACCGCGACCGAATCGCGCACCTCGCCGACCAGTCTCATCTCGGCCACCTCGCTGGCGCGGGCGCGGCGCTTGTCGATAATCGCGAGATTCGCGTTGAGCCGCCGGGCGTATGCGCGCGCGCGCTCCACTCCGCCGGCATCGGGCGAAATCACCGAGATCTTGCCGCGCTCGATGTGCTTGCGGAGGTAGCTGATCAGCACCGGCATCGCGTACAGGTTATCGACCGGGATGTTGAAGAAGCCCTGGATCTGGCCGGCGTGGAGATCGATGGTGAGCACGCGCGATGCGCCGGCGGTGGTGATCACGTCGGCCACCAGTTTCGCGCTGATCGGCACGCGGGGCGCGACTTTCCGGTCCTGGCGCGAATAGCCGAAATACGGAATGACCGCGGTGATGCGCCCGGCCGAGGCGCGCCGCAGCGCGTCCATCACCAGCAGCAATTCCATCAGGTTTTCGTTCGGAGGCGAGCAGATCGACTGGATGACGAAGCAATCGCCGCCGCGCACGTTCTCGCGCACTTCGACCATCACCTCGCCATCGGGGAAGCGCCCGACCTCGATCGCGCACAGATTGACGCCCAGGTGCTCGCAGACTTCACGGGCCAGCGCGGGATTCGAATTACCCGTAAAGATTTCCAGTTCGTCCTTGGCCCGTTCCGACATTTTTAATCCTGCCGCTCTCGCGCGCCGGGATTTCCGCCCGCGCGCAGAAAATCGATCGAAGCCTCGCCGCGATGGCTGGGCGGGAAGGATTCGAACCTTCGAATGCCAGGTCCAAAGCCTGGTGCCTTACCAGCTTGGCGACCGCCCAGCGAAGTCTGCATCGAAGGCTGCTCGAGAATCCCGTGTCCTGAGGACAGTCCCATTTTAAAATCCACCGCCAGCCCGGCTTACCTGCCGTGCCGGCGGGCAAATTAATTATACAACGTCTGCGAATCCGGTCGCCGCACTTTCCACCGGCTCTGTCGATGCGGTCATGCCCGGAAAAAACCCGCGAAGCCGCGCCAACGCTGCGGGATTGCGATGTTATTGTTGGTTATTTTCGCTGTCAATCGGGTGGCGCCGCCGGTTTTCCACATTCCGCTTCATCTAAATATCCCCGGCCGACGCCAGCGTGCGGCAGGCGAAGACCCGGGTTTCGGGAACGCGCCGGCGCATCGTGTCGGCGGCCCGCTCGGCATCGCCCGCGTTATCAAAGATGCCGAATACCGCGCCGCCACTGCCGGTCATCGCGGATGCCCGCGCGCCGAGCTCGGTCAGCATCGACCTAAGGCGCTCGATCTCGGGGAACATCGCGATCGCGGGAACCGACAAGTCATTCACCGTGAGAGCGGGCGTGATGCGGCCGGCGCAGATCGCCTCGATATCCGCTTGCGGCGCGGCGCCGCTCCAGTTTTCGGGCTTAAGCGCGGCGAAAACGGGTGCGGTCGAGACCTCGAATGGCGGTGCGGCGATGACGATCGAAAACGACGGCACTCCCGCAAGCGGCGTGATTCGCTCTCCGATGCCGCCGATGCGCGCCGGTTTCGGATCGAGAAAATACGGCACATCCGCGCCGAGCGAGAGTGCAAGCGCGGCCAGACGATCGTCCGGCTCGATGCGGCACAACTGCGCCATCATCCGGAGCACCGCCGCGGCATCGCTCGAGCCGCCGCCCAGCCCCGCGCCGATCGGGATGTTTTTCTCAAGCTCGATCGACACCTGCGCGGCGACGGCGAACTCTTTCATGAATGCGCGCGCGGCACGAACCGCAAGGTTTCGATCAGCGGCGGGAAGTCCGCTCGCTCCGGCTTTGAGAGCCACCGATGCCTGCTCTGAGGTCCGCACCTCGAGCTTCAGGCCGTCGGCGATCGAGATGGGCAGGAATACCGAGTCGAGTTCGTGATAGCCGTCGCCCCGCCGCCCGGTGACGCGCAGGAACAGGTTGATCTTGGCGGGCGTGAGTTCCGCCAGCAGCTTCACCATCGCGCGAACGCTCAGGAGGCGGGCGGCGGCCCGCCGGCCGGCGCGCGCGCACCAGCGCCGCCGGTGATTCGCCGCAGCGTCTTGCGAGTGTCGCTCTGGATCAGCGCGATGAAGCCCCACAGCGTGACGAACAGTCCCACGATGGTGAGCGTCTGACCGGTGAGGAAGGTTGCGTGATAAAAGTCCATCCGCGCGGTCGCATAGGACAGCTCGCGCTGCTGGGTCGTCAGCGGCTCCAGCACGGCGCCCCCCTTGCCTGGGTCGATCTCGTCGAAGCTGCGGTAATCGGTGGCGGATTCCGGGTGCGAGGGCGCTGCGGCCATCTGGCTGTACTGTTCGGTGCGATCGAGCCCGATAACCCAGTTGCCCGCACCGAGCAGAATCAGCGCGACGCCCCCGGCTACCCGCCAGTCGCGGTAGATGTCCGCAAGCTTCATCCGAGATTTGAGAATAAGGCGCGGCGAGCGCGAAAACAACGCCGTTTGCGGCGGCTTTAGCGCCGATGGCGTGCCGGATCGTTTTGTTGCGCCACTTTTGACGGTGCGGGTATCATTAACTGTTGGACTGCGATGCCGACCCCTTCTGAACGGGCCTCCACCACCAAACCGAGCCGCGCCGAGACCCTCGATGCGCTCCTCGAGCGCTTCGATCGGCACGATCGCGGCGCGCTGCCGCGGCTCATCACGCTGGTGGTGGACCGCGCGCCCGAGGCGAGCGGGATCATCGAGCGAATTTACCCGAGAACCGGCCGCGCCCACGTCATCGGAATCACCGGGGCGCCCGGAGCGGGCAAATCGACCCTCGTCAATCGGCTCATCGCGAATTACCGCGCGGTCGGAAAACAGGTCGCCGTCATCGCAATCGACCCGTCCAGCCCGTTTACCGGCGGCGCCGTGCTGGGCGACCGCGTGCGCATGACCGAGCATCACAAGGATGCCGGCGTGTACATCCGAAGCCTCGCCTCCCGCGGGAGCCATGGCGGGCTTTGCCGCGCCGCACGGGAAACGGTCAAGCTGCTCGACGCGTTCGGCTTCGATGCGATCATCATCGAGACGGTCGGGGTCGGCCAGACCGAACTGGCGATCATGGACCTTGCCGACACGACGGTGGTCGTCACGGTGCCCGAAGGCGGCGACTCGGTGCAGGTGATGAAGGCCGGGCTCAACGAAATCGCCGACGTGTTCGTGGTCAACAAGGCGGACCGCGAGGGCGCCGATCGCCTCCGGGCCGAACTCGAGATGAGCGTGCATCTTCGGCGGTCGGGTGGATGGCAGACGCCGGTGCTGCTGACCCAGGCGGCCACCGGCCAGGGAGTCGATGAGCTGACGGCGGCGATTGAGGAGCACGGCGAATTTCTGCGCGCGCATCGCGATGCCGCGCGCGAGGCCGAGCGCCGCACGCACGAGTTCCTGGAAGTCCTTTCCGCCGAGCTCGAGGATCGCGCCACCCGCGCGGTGAAAAGCGGCCATGCTGAGCGCGTGATCGACGAGGTGCGCGCCGGACGGCTCAACCCGTACAGCGCCGCGCGCAAGCTCATCGAGGACCGCGACTCGATCGGCGACCTCCTCTCCAACGGAGCGGGCCCGCGGAAATCCGGGCAAGGCGGCGCAAGTTAAGGATGGCGCCGCGCCGCAAATCCAACGCCCACGGACGGCTTTTCGCGATCGGCGACGTTCACGGATGCGCCGACGAACTCGGCGCGATACTGAAGACGATCGCGCCCGCCGCCGGCGACACGGTCGTGTTCGTTGGCGATTACATCGATCGCGGCCCCTCCTCGCGCGATGTGATCGAGCTCGCCCTCGATTTCGAGAGGCAGCAGGCCGAGTGCGTATTCCTCAAGGGCAATCACGAGGACATGATGCTCTCGTTCCTGGGCTTTACGGGGCATTATGGAGAGTCGTTCCTGTTCAACGGGGGCGCTGCGACGCTCGACAGCTACGGCATCCGCGAGGAGGACCTCTCCGAGGTGGTCCATCGGCTCCCTGACCCCCACCTGGAGTTCCTCAACCGGCTCGCGGTGAGCTACCTGCGTCCGCCGTACCTGTTCGTGCACGCGGGGATCATGCCGACGCGCCAGCTCGAGGAGCAGCAGACCGAGGATCTGCTCTGGATCCGCCAGGAGTTCATCTTCAATCCGCATCGCATCGATGCGACCGTCGTATTCGGGCACACGCCGATGCGGGGCGTGATGATCGATCTCCCATACAAGCTCGGGATCGACACCGGGCTGGTCTATGGCGGCCGACTGACCTGCATCGAGTTCACCGAGGGCGTGCTCTACCAGGTGCAGCGCGGCGGCCGGCAGGTCAAGTCGCGAAGCATCCAATTGCGTTGAGAGTCTTTCGCGGCTGCGCGGCTCACGCTAATCTTCCCCTGCCGGTGGCGGCGTAGCTCAGATGGTCAGAGCATGCGGCTCATATCCGCAGAGTCGTAGGTTCGAGTCCTACCGCCGCCACCATCCAAACATCCGCATTGCCCGCATCCGGCGCCGAGCCATCAGGCGCCGCCGGGCCGCCCAAAGATGAGATCCTTCGAGCGAATCCACAGATAGAGCGCCACGATCACGAGCGACGGCCCCTCGATTGCCGCCATCCGCACTTGCGCCGATGCGTCCCGATCGTTCAGGTAGGCGATCACGAAAATGAGATGGCTCAGCACGATTTCCACCATGAAGAAGAGCGCGAGCACGAGGCCCCATCGGCGAGCCGTCAGGATGCCCACCGCGGCGGTCCAGAAACCGAGCGACTCGGACAGCAGAACCGCGCGCGCCCCATCGCCGTGAAACTTCATCCCGGCGAAGACGGTCTCGATCGGATCGATGAACTCCCTTACGGAATCGCGAAAAAGTATCTGCGCCGCGAGGTAAGACGCCCAGAATACCAGGATGATTGCGAACGCTCTCAGGTCGAGCGGCCAGCGCTGGCCGGTCCTAACCGCCATGCTCGCCCGATTAGCATATCCGCGCGCATCCATAATCACCCTGCGGCGCGCAGCCTGGCCGGATTCATCGCGCGCAACGCGGAGCGCGCCGCGGCGCCATTCTTACGCCTTCTTGCCCTGCTTGCCCTCGACCCACTGGAACATCAGCGACTGGTAGTACTCGAGGTTGTTGCCGAGCAGGAAAACCTTGGGGACTCCCTCAATCTGACCGTAGACCGCGGTGTGCGTCGGATTATCGGCACCGAAATAAATCTTGATCGGGCTTTGCCGTCCGGGCGCTTCGATGGTCATCTCCGACTGCGGATGGTCCAGGCCGAAGTCCGCGAGATGATTCACGTCGTTGGCGACGACCTCGACCTGCTTGGCTCCGATCAGCAGCGACGCCAAGGCCTGCATCAGGTCCTGCGGTATGAAGGCGTTGGGTGGCTCGGTCAACTGGAAGAGCTTGCCGTCGGAAGTCTTCTGGTAGCGCAGGCTTTCCTTGCCCCGCCTGAGCGTGATCGCATCGATGCCCGTGAGCTTGAGCAGGCTTTCCTGCTGCTCCTGGACCGGCGAGGGCGCAAGATCCGGGCGGTCCACGAAAAAGTAGATGGGCAGCAGAATCGCCAGCAGGATTGTGAAAACGATCGCCGGACGCGCGCTCACGCGAAGAATCTCCTGCGCACGAAAACCGTGGCTCCAATCAGGAACAGAAGCATCGGCTCGACGACCGCGCTCAGGAACAGCAGCCGCCGCGTCTGTTGCTCGGTCACATAGAAAGCCGCGCCCGCGGACTTGACCAGCCGCTCACGGCTCACGATCAGCATCTCGTCGCCCACCAGCTCGTTGACGACACTGACGGCGAGATCGCGATTTCCGAGCATCCCGATGAACTGGTTGGTGCAGAATGTCGAACTGCCGAATCCCACGATCCGCGTCATCTGCAGGACCGGGATGTGCGGCTTGGCCGCCGGCGCCAGGTCGACCTCGGCTCCGACCGGAACCGGCCCGGGGTTGTCACGGCCCTTCTCGAAATCGGTAATTCCGCTGGCGACCGCCTTGGGATCGGCCGACGCCCAGCTCTCGTGCGACGACCTCAGGAACTCGCTCGTCTCGGCGACTTGCAACCCATCGGGGGCCGGCGCTCCGACATCGGCGGTGATCAGGACGCCGCGGGCAAGCGAGAACACTCCGGGAGCGGCCATCGCCCGGCTGATCGGGTTGTCCTCGGCTCTAAGCGGTATCTGCGTGGTCAAGATCTCTCCGGCGGTAAGACGATAGGCCGGGTCCACGATCACGCGGTCGGTGAATCTCATGTGATATTGCTCGAGGAACTGCGCGAGGGTCGGCGACCCGAACGGGTCGAGCATCACCATCAGATGGCCGCCGCGCGCCAGGTACTTGCGCAGTTCGGCCAGCTCCTCGGGCAGAAAGTCCTTGCGCGGGGCGAGCGCAACCACCAGCTTGGCGTCATCGGGCACGCCGCCCGCGAACAGCGAGATGTTTTCGATCCGGTAGTTGTTCTGTTCGAGCAGTTGGCGCCATTCCGTGAAACCCGCGTTCTTGTCCGTATCGTAAATATCGCGCTCGCCGTGTCCGATCGTGAAATAGACAGGTTTCTGAGCGTCGGCCGAGATCTGCAATACCGCCGGGATCAGCAGATCGGAACGCTCGTTGTCGAAATCGCGCCGGCGGCCCTGCGATTCGACCACGACTTCGCCGTAAGTCGAGACCCCGTACTGGCGCGAGAGGCCGGGAGCTTTGTTCACGTCGATAATCTGATAGGTCAGGCGCGGCGTGAACGCGGCCGCCTGGAACAGCAGGTCGGCGAGATCGATGTAAGAGGTATCCTCCGACCTGATGAACGCCATCACCTTGACGTTGTGGGTGAGCCCGGAAAGCACGCGCTTGTCGAACTCGGAGAGCGAGAAGCGCTGATCGGGCGTGAGATCGAAGCGCACGTTATGGTTGCTCAAAATCGCGTTGGCGGCGATCAGAACCGCGCCGAACGCGATCGCCGTATACAGCAGCAGCGCGTAGTTCATCCACAGCGACGCGCGCCCGCGCTGCGGCGGCTTGGTTACTTGCGGCCCGTCCACTTGCGCGCCTCCATCGAACGCAGCGTCAGGAACAGGAAGAAAATCACGAAGCAGACAAAATAGATCGCGTGGTCGATATCGATCACGCCCTTGGCAAACGAATCGAATTCGTCGAACAGGGAAAAGGCCCGCACCGGAGCGAGCCACGAGTTCTGGAACGCGGCCTCGTTCCAGTTGAGAATCCAGAAGAAGAGCAGCAGCGTGATCGTTCCCACTCCGGCCATCACCTGGCTCTCGCAGAGCGATGAGATGAAAATCCCGCACGCGACAAACGCGCAGCCCAGCAGCAGCTCGCCCGAATATCCCGCCAACAGCGGAAACAGCGCGAACGAATGAATCGTGTAGAGATAAATCGAATACACGGAAGTCAGCGCGAGCATCATCAACAGGATCACCACCGATGCGACGAACTTCCCGCCGAGGATCTCCCCGTCGCGCAGCGGGTAGGTGTAGAGCAGCTCAACCGTTCCAAGCTTGCGCTCCTCCGCGAACAGCCGCATCGTCACGAACGGCATGGTAAGCAGCAGGCACAGGCGGATGTCGGTAAACAGGAGCTGCCAGTAGTTTTGCATGATGTCGTGCGAGAACGAGATCGTCACGAAGAACACGAGATCGGTGTAAGCGTAATAGCCCGCCAGCACCAGGAAGATCCCCGACAGTACGTACACCAGCGGGAACGCGTAATAGGAGCGCAATTCCTTGCGCGTGACCGCAAGCATCCGGGAAACCGAGAACCCGGCTCCCGCACCGCGCGCCGCCACGCGCCGCGCCTCACCCGCTGCGTGCGGGGCACCCAGTGTGACTGCGCCGTTGGACATCGTTCACCTTAAGACGCCGGCTTGAACCTTGTTGGCAGGCGCCGCCGCGTCAAACCCTCTCTTCCCTGGTGACCAGGCGCATGAAGAGATCTTCAAGACTGAGCGCCATCGGTTTGATTTCCAGCAGGCTCCACCCGCGCTGGACAACGCAGGCGGCCAGCGCCGAGCGCACCTCATCGCCGTGGATGCCTGAAAATACCAGAAAACTGCACACGCCGGTCCGGCCCGCGTCGGTCGGATGGTCCTGCACGCGTTCGATTCCGGGCAGCGCCGAAAGCGCGCCGCGCACCTCCTCGACCGGCCCGACGACGGTGATCAAAGTCTGGTTGCTGCCCTGGAGCTTGGAGGTAAGTTCCTCGGGCGTGTCCTGCGCAACGATGTTTCCGCGATCGATAATCACCACCCGCCTGCACGTCATGTTGACCTCGGGCAGGATGTGCGTTGAAAGCAGGACGGTGGAGCGTCCCGCAAGCGAGCGGATGAGTTCGCGGATCTCGACCACCTGGCGCGGGTCCAGGCCGACCGTCGGCTCATCGAGGATCAGCACCTCGGGATCGGAGAGGATTGCCTGCGCGATCCCGGCGCGCTGGCGGTAGCCCTTGGACAACTTTCCGATGAGCTTGCGGCGGACTTCCTTAAGTCCGCAGATGCTGATGGCGTATTCGATCCGCTGGCGCGTGGTCTGAGCGTCCAGCCCGCGCACGCGCGCCGCGAACTCCAGCAGAGCCGTCACACTGAGATCGGGATAGAGCACCATGTTCTCGGGGAGGTAGCCGATGCGCCGGCGCGTCTCGAGCGAGTGCTCGGCGACATCGAGACCGCCGATCATCGCGCGCCCGGAGGTCGGCGGGAAAAATCCCGTCAGGATCCTCATGATGGTGGTCTTGCCGGAGCCGTTGGGGCCGAGCAGGCCGATAATTTCGCCCTTCTCGACCTTGAACGAGACGTTGTTCACGGCGCGGGTCGCGCCGAAATATTTGGTAAGGTCCTGGACCTCTATCATTTAGCGTGTTGTTGGTGGCGTGGCGCCTCGGCAACGGCCGACATTATGCCGGCGCGCCAAGTAATATCAATGCCCTCAAAAGAGAAGAATTGAATGCAACCGTGTCTGGCCTGAAGTGCAAATCTTTTCTCATTGTAGAAATGCCAGGCCGAGGAAGTCAATTCACCTTATGGCTCTTGACGGGCGGAGCGGCGTTGTGCGGCGGGCTTGGAATTCTCGCAGCCGCGCCGCTATTCTCATGGCCGGGGTGCGCGATGGGACGTGCGTTGCTAGGCGGACTGATTGTGGCGATCGCCGCGGCGGTCATCTTCTACCTCTGGTCGGCTGGATATCACGAGCAGCACGATCGCGAGCAGGCGCAGATCGCCCAGCTCAACCAGCAGGTGTCGCGGCTGTCGGATGAGAACACGCGGCTTAAGGCCGAACTCGCCAAGGTGCAATCCGAGGAAGCGAATCTCGCCGCCGAGAATGACGAAATGAAAAAGGCGATCGCCTCGATGAAGGCCACCGGGAAGATTCCCCCGGCGATCACCTATCCGGCGAAATAACCCGCCCCGGCCGCATCACTCCGATCGCGGCCGTTACGCCCCGGTTCCCGTCCCTCGATCCGGCGCAAGCAGGAAACGCTGCCATTCGTCGAGAAATCCGAGCCGCTTCATGTCGGGCATCCGGTCGAGGAATACCTCGCCCTTGAGATGGTCGGTCTCGTGCTGAATGACGCGCGCATGAAAATCGGACGCGATGAAGTCGAGCGGCTCGCCATGGCGGCCGAGCGCTTTGACGTGCACCTGCTTGAAGCGCGGGACCATCCCGCGCAGTTCCGGGATGCTGAGGCATCCCTCCCAGTCCGACACCACCGTTCGATCGACCACGGTGACGGCCGGGTTCACCAGCACGGTGAGCGGGACCGGCTGCATGTCGGGATAGCGCGGATTGTTCTCGACCTCGAGCACGGTGAGCTGGATTGACAGGTGCACCTGCGGCGCCGCAAGCCCGACGCCATGATATTCGTGCATCGTCTCGATCATGTCGTCGATGAGCTGTTGGAATTCGCGCGTAGCGATTCGATCGGCTGGAACCGGCTTGGCCGGAATCCTGAGGCTGGGAAAGCCGAGACGGGCGACTTTGAGAATCATGCGATGTTCCCCCGCTAGGTCGAGCTTGTCAGGCGGCGCATTGTAGCGCTAGTGACACGGCAGGTACACGAACAAACCCATAACACACCACCTCCCTTCGCGGTCGGCGGTCCGCCGGAACGGGAATCGGAGCGATAGCGATGATAGCGACGCAACGGACATTCAGGATCAAGAAAGGCACTTTTCCGGAGTTCCATCGCGCGAGCGCTCGCGGCGTGTGGCCCTACTTCGAGCGAATCGGCGCGCGGATCGTCGGAATGTGGCTGGTCACCGAGGACGAGCGCGAGCCCGCCTCGCCTGACTACGACACCGTCATCCTGGTGACCCGCTATACCAGCCGCGAGCACTGGCAGGCCACGCGCAATCCGGTCGCGCTCGGCGGCGAGGGGCCGCTTTGGGATGCATGCCGGGCGGCGCTGGAGAAGCGGCGCTCGCTCACGATCGACACCTGGCTGCGCTTCCTCGATCCGGGCAGCGAAACCATCGGCGGCCCTTACTAGCGCCGGAACCGCGCGTTCGATCTCTGACGCCGCCCGGCGCGAGACTTCAGCCGGCGCGGCGCAGATGCGCCAGCCTACTTCGCCAGGTCCGATCCCAGGGCCTGCTGCTTTTTTCGCAGGATGTCCACGAGCGCGGCATAGCCCTGATTGTTGATCACGCGATTGAATTGGTTGCGGTAGTTGGCCATCACGCTGATGGCGTCGATCGTGATGTCGTAGATTTTCCATCCGGCGCCATCGGGCCGCACGAGATAGTTGACCTGGATGGGGGTTGGGTCGGTCTTGAGGGTGACCGTGCTGAACACCTCGGCGTCATCGGGATCATCCCGGGTCTCTTTGATGAACTGGACGTTGGAACTCTGGATGTCCTGCTGGATTTTCTCGACTGAGTATTGCTGGATGCGCGACAGGTAAACGTCCTCGATGAAGTGAGTAAACAGGGGAACGAACTCGGTTTTCTGCTCGGGCGTGAGATCGCGCCAGTGATACCCGAGCGTCGAGCGCGCCATGCCCTCGAAGTCGAAAATGCGCTCCGCGATCGCGCGCAGCTTTTCCTGCCGCGCAGCCGGGGGAATCTGGGTGTCCTTGAAGACCGCGGTCGCCTCGTCGATCACGCCCTTGACCGCAGCCATGGGATCGCTTGCCGGCTGCTGCGCGCGCGCGGGGGCGGCCACGAGCATCATCGCGGCGGCGACGGCGGCCAGAATCGCCCCGCGCGCGAACCGATAAGCGGCGCGACGCACTCCAACCTCACCCTGGCGGCCTCCCGCCCGCGACTGTTCGGAAATTCGATCAAAATATTGCCTGTACACTGGGTTCAACTTCTCCCCATCGCGTAATTCAAAGCGACTGATCTATCGTCCGCTGCCGCGCGGGCGAGCGCCAGTGGGTGAGTTGCGCCGAGGTGAAATCGCGAGACGGGGTATGAGGGCGCTTGCGCGGCGAATTACTTCCCGTCGGAGCCGAGCCAGCGGCGGCGGTCCTGGACGATCGGCCGCTTGCTCTTCAGCAGCGCATACGCCTCATCGAAACTCATCGCGCGGCGAGTCTTGAGGAACCATGCGACGACCAGCGGCGCGCGCTCGCATCCCTCCTCGCAATGGACCAGCACCCGCTCGCCGCGTCCAAGTGCCGCATCGATCAGGTCGGCGGTGCCATCGAGCGTCTGGCGCCCAAACGGCATGTGGATGGCGTGCTTCGGCTCTGCCTGGGGCACGTCAGGGAGGACGCTGATGATCATCCCGTCGAACTTCTGCGCATCCTGAAGGTCGCCGACAAACAGATTCTGAATTATTTCGCTCTCTCTCCAGCTCAGCGCCAAACCCCACCTCCGAAAAATCACGCGGCTGCGACGCCGGATTCGGGTACGATTCCATCACGGCCGCGCGGACCTTGCCAGCATCGCCGGCGAGGCTCAAGCCGACCGCCCCGGCTTCGCCTTCGTGCGGCGCGAACTCCTTGCAGTCGTTCCCACCCAAGGATCAACGCCGCAACCGAGCCTTTAATCGCTTAAGATCGAATTTTCAGCAGGGACAGGCGAGTTGGTCTTTTGCCCTTGTCATCTCATTGGCAGCGGACACATGAGCCCGCCTTCGGTCCAAAGCGCATTCAAACCCCGATCCAGATGGAAGGGGCCACCCGTCGTGCGTTGAAAAATCTCGGCATAATTGCCGGTCGCAGCGATAACCTTGGCGGCCCAATCATGCGCCAGCCCCAGCGCCTGAGCAGTCGCGAAGTCGTGCCCGAGCAACTGCTCGGCCCGCATGTCGCCGCGTTTCACCGCCGCTGCCACGTTGCCCTGCGTGATCCCCAACGCTTCCGCCTCGATCAGCGCGCTGACCGTCCAGTCGACCACCAGTCCGAACTTCTGATCGCCATAGCGATACGCTGGGACAACCGCATACAGCCCGAACCGCTCCGGCAGGAATACGAAATCGCGGGTCACTGCATGAAAGTTGGCGCGCGACTGGGCCAGCCGCGACTCCATGGCGGTGCCCGCCTCACATCGGCGAACAGCCACGGCCGCGTCCATTTCGCCCTGTTCGGAGTGAGCCATCAGCGCGTAAGGAATGCCTCGCGCGGTCATTTCGTCGTGCAGCACTCGCTCGGGCGGGCTCATGTCAAGTGCGCAGATAAGCTTGTCGCGCAGGCCCGCCAGTTCGGTGATGCCGCTTCGCTTCGAGACCATCAAACGCTGGGAGTCATAAAAGATAGGCGGTCCGAACCCAATGCCGAAATGCATCGCGGTCGATGCCGAAGGCGAGATGCCGGCCGCAAGCTGGATCGTGCCCGCCTTCAGCGCATTCAACGCCTCCGGCTCGGCTGGAAAGGCCCGGATCGTTAAACTGCCCGCATCACCGAAGATAGCGACGGCGACCGCACGGCAAACCTCAGCTTCCAGGGCTGAGAGATTGCCGTGGATGTCCTCTCCATTCCAGTCGTCCGCGCCTTGGACCGTCCCGCATTCCATGTGGTGGGCAGCGCGGATGGACTCTAAAGTTTGAGCGTGCACAACGCTGGCGTGCGCCAACAGACCGCCCACGAGGAGGCCCAGAAGTAAGCGTGTCATCTACAAACCCGCATCCCCTCGCGGGCTGGAGATCGCGGACGATCTCCAGCCCGCAGGCTAAAACCTAAAGCCGAGAATGGATCATCAAGGTGTCCAGGTTCCGGAGGTAGGCGTGCCGGGCGATTGCGTCGGACGCGGATTTACGTCGACCGGATACGGGTCGATCGGCTCACCCGCTTTGTACGCTGCCGTGGACGGGAAGTCGGTCGGCAAAATGCCGATCGCCGCGCATGCACCATTAGTATAGCCGTTTGGCGAATAGCTTGCCGTCGCCAAATGAGGCAGCGATTTCCACACTGCCGACGGGATCGATGCCAGCGAAGCGGAGATTGGCGGCTTATACCCCCGCAGGCTGTCATAATCGAATGCTTCCGTCAGGTCGCCGACGTCGTTGAAAGGATCATCTGAAGGACCGAGGTCCGGCTGTCCCAATGTCCAGAGGCCTAACTCGCGCCCGTGCATCTCGTCCGGCAGCGAGGCGAGCGGCACGAGGCCGAATAGCTCGTTGATAAATTTGATCACTGAGCCGTGCTCGCTGTAGCGATGTGAGATCTTGCCGGACGCTGCATAGGGCGAGATCAGGATTGTTGGAATACGCGGACCGGCCGCAAGCTGCGAGCCGTCGGCGAACGTGCTGCGCCATTGCGGTGAAACATGGTCGTAGAATCCGTCGGTCTCGTCGTACGTGATGATGATCACGCTTTCCGGCCAGTAAGGACTGTTTGTAATGTCGCTGATCGCCCTGGCGGAAAACGCCTCGGAGATCTGTTGATCCGAGTAGGCGGGATGATCGTCGTTGCCGATAAACGCATGCTGAATGCCCGGAGTTGGATCGACCGGCACCAGGCCATCATTGTTGTCGTAGCCGCCGCGCAGATAGAACACGCCGCCGTTTCGCGGCAGCGTTCTGTTTTCAACGGCCTGAAAGAAGTCATGGGCGCTGTGCAGGTTGTTATCCAGCACCTGCGGATTGTCGGCGAGATAGCCGAAATACTGCGGGCCGTTATGATGCAATACATAACCGGTGTACAGGTCGGTTGGGCACGAATCGAAGCCGGCGATCCCGGCGAACTCGTAGGGGTCACACGCATCGGCGCCATTGAAGCCCTGCTGATACCAACCCCAGTTCACAGCCGGGTCTTGGGACGCGATGATTTTGATGTCGTCTTGGACGTCCAGCAGGTCCGCGGTGGGATCCTGGTCGGCCGCGATGATCGCCTCGATGTTCCGCCCCATGAACGATAGCGGCTGGCTGGCGAAGGTCAGGTTCAGGGTTGGGTTGGCTGCATTCTCGTCGGGGTTATACGGGGGCTTGACCGAGCTGGTGTCAAAGTTTGAGCCCGGAAACGGACCCGGATCGCCGACAATCGGCACGTACGCATTGCTGGTTTTCGGGGAGACTATCCCCTGCGAGGCGTAGCTGGCGCCAAGCACGTTCGGGAAGCTTGGGTTCGCATAAGTCACAGCCGCGCCTTCATCGTTGTGAAGTGCCCATTGCGTCTGACCGGACTGGCCGGAGATCAGCGCGATCGCATTCGGGGTCGACGGTCCGACGATTGTCTGATGGAAGTTATCGAACAGCACGAAGTTCTTCGCCCAGTTCCACATGAACGGGATCGTGTCGCAATCGATGTGGCCGATGTCTGTCTCAGCTTTCTGCTTTTGCGCGAGTGAGATTGCGCTCGGCGACGCGCCCGTCTTGGTTACGATGTTGCTGGAGGCGTTGGTCGTCAGGCTCTCTTGATCCATCGCGTAACGGTCATTCGCCGCGACGTGGGTCGTCGGGTCGATATCCAGGCTGTTCGCCATGCCCTGGTGGCTGTGATCGACCGAAATTTCGTCGGCGGGATAGATCGGCACAATCGCCCCTTTCGAGGTCTGGACCGCTTGCGGCATCAGAAAGGGGGAGATTGTCACAGTCTTGAGCGAGGTATCGAGGTAATTTTGCACGAAGCTGGGCGTCGCGTTGGCGGGCGTGACGCCGTTCGGCGCGCTGAAGAGGCCATTGGCGCCCGGGTAGGTGCCGAAGTAATGGTCGAACGATTCGTTCTCATGAAAAATCACGAACACATACTTGATCCGCGACCGCAGCAACTCGATCTTCTCCCTTAGCGGCAGTTCAGGGCCCCTGTACGGTTCAGGGAAGTATGACTTGACGTCCGGCCCAACGTTGGGCTGGGCCGTGACATCGGGTACCGTCTGTGCGAACGCTGGCGCGGCAACGGGGCATTGCAGCAGCGACGCCGCCAGAACCAGCGCCAGACTCGATCTCTTGGAACGTTTCATGGTTGGAACTCCTCTCTAAAGTCGGCCGATTTCCTGGTTCTTGATTTCAAATTGGCTGAACCTTCCTGACCGCGTCATTCATTTCGGGGCCCTCGATTCTTGGACCTTTGTGTTGCAGGCATTTCGGCTTCGTATGAGTAACGGCCAAGAGCGGGCTGACTTCGTCGGCTATCACCTCCTTTACGGCGGACGTTCGCGGCTTGCCGCGCACGACAACTTCCGCGCCGCGCGCAGCGCGGAAGGGGTTTGCGCGAAGCTGCGAAGCGAAACGGACCAAATGAGCCTTCTCTCGAGTTCCTCCCCGAAGGGCCAAGCGGGTATCGGCGTGCCGGCGCCAGCCGCTCCTCACCCCGCCCTTCGGTAACGCGGCGCACTATACGGACGGATTTTTACGGTCGTGCGACGAATCTTTACGGGCGCAGGAAGCGATGGTTAATTCGTTCGCGACCGGCGTCTGACGGCCGGATGAGGCCGCTCATGTGCCGCGAGGCTGCCCGTGGCGACGTTCGACTCCCGCTAACGGATATATTCAAGTGCCTATGCCGCCAAAATTCCGGAGGGTTATGACACGCAGATGCTAGTCCAGTTGACAGCAGCATCCTGCTTGGATAACGTGTTTATTGAGCTTCTGTACTTGAGGGCGCTGAGGCGGGGTGGTGGGCAGAGTCCCCGTCTCCAGGCGGTCCGTAACTCCGAACTCAACGCGTTCCCAGTTTCGAATCCCGACCGCTTGGGGGCTAATTAACCGTAAAGGTGTCTCGCACTGCGGGAACCTTTCCAAACAATGTCCGTAAGCTGCGGCGCCCAGCGCCGGCAGCAAATCACAATCCATGATCAGAGAACCGAGTACGCGGAGTAGGCATATGGCTAAGGGAAGAGGTGCAATTAGAACGGAATCCGAGGAGCGGAGCGAGGAGGTTTCCGCGCCCGTGTTGGTCCCGCCGCGGCACGACAACCCGCCGCCGGCGCCGGTCACGCTCCTGGAGGGCGGCATCCTCAACCTCAAAGCGCTGAAGAGCGCCAAGATAACCGAACTCGCCCACATCGCGCGCGAGTTCAACGTCGATGGCGCCACGAACATGCGCAAGCAGGAGATGATCTTTTCAATCCTGCAGGCGCAAGCCGCAAAGAATGGATCGATCCTGGGCGAGGGCGTGCTCGAGATCCTGCCCGACGGTTTCGGCTTCCTGCGCGCGCCCGATTACAACTATCTCCCCGGTCCCGACGACATTTACATCTCGCCGAGCCAGATTAGGAAATTCAATCTGCGCACCGGCGATATCGTCTCGGGCCTGATTCGCCCGCCCAAGGAGAGCGAGCGCTACTTTGCGCTGCTCAAGGTCGAGTCGATCAACTACGAGGAGCCCGAGAAGGCGCGCGACAAGATCCTGTTCGACAACCTGACGCCGCTCTATCCCCAGGAGCGGATCAAGCTCGAGTACAACCATGAGGACCTCACCACCCGGATCATCGACCTCGTCGCGCCGATCGGGAAGGGCCAGCGCGGGCTGATCGTCGCCGCGCCGTTCACCGGCAAGACGATGATGTTGCAGGCGATCGCAAAGGCGATCGCGCACAATCATCCCGAGGTCATCCTGATCGTGCTGCTGGTCGATGAGCGGCCCGAGGAAGTGACCGACATGGTGCGCTCGGTGCAGGGCGAAGTGGTCAGCTCGACCTTCGATGAGCCTGCGACACGCCACGTTCAAGTAGCCGAGATGGTAATCGAAAAGGCGCGCCGGCTGGTCGAGCACGGACGCGACGTCGTGATCCTGCTCGACTCGCTTACCCGGCTTGCGCGCGCCTACAACACGGTCGTGCCGCCTTCGGGCAAGATTCTCTCCGGCGGCGTCGACTCCAACGCGCTGCACAAGCCCAAGAAGTTCTTCGGCGCCGCGCGCAATACCGAGGATGGCGGCAGCCTGACGATCCTCGCCACCGCCCTGGTGGACACCGGAAGCCGCATGGATGAGGTCATCTTCGAGGAGTTCAAGGCCACCGGCAACCAGCAGATTTCTCTGGACCGCCGGCTGCTCGAAAAGCGCATCTTCCCGACCATCGACTTGCAGCGCTCCAACACGCGCAAGGAAGAGCTGCTCCTGCCGCGCAGCACTCTGAATCGCGTATGGATCCTGCGCAAGCTCCTCTCCCAGCTCAACGCGGTGGAAGCGATGGAGTTCCTCATCGACAAGATGCAGGGCACCAAGACCAACGATGAGTTCCTGGAGTCGATGAACGGCTGAACGCGGCACTTTGTTAGCGCGGGCCGGGCTGATAAAAGGGAGGGATTGTCCCCGATGGCATGAGCGAGGTGCCAGGAAGCGATATGACCGAAATCAGCATGAAGCAACTCCTGGAGGCCGGCGTCCATTTCGGCCACCAGACCAGCCGCTGGAACCCGAAGATGAAGCAATACATCTTCGGCGCGCGCAACGGCATTTACATCATCGATCTCCAGCAGACCGTCAAGATGTTCCGCCAGGCATACGACTTCGTCCGCGATCTCGCCGCCCAGGGCGGCAGCATCCTGTTCGTCGGAACCAAGAAGCAGGCCCAGGACATCGTGAAGGAAGAGGCCGAGCGATGCGGGATGTTCTGGGTGAACAATCGCTGGCTCGGCGGGATGCTCACCAACTTCCAGACGATTCGCGCCTCCATCGACCGGCTCAAGAAGCTCGAGGAAGTCATGGCCGACCCGGAGATGATCAGCGCGCTCACCAAGAAGGAGATGAGCGACAACGAGCATGAGCACAGCAAGCTCATGGCGAACCTCGCGGGCATCAAGAACATGCGCAAGCTCCCCGATGCGCTCTGGGTGATCGACACCAAGAAGGAGTACATCGCGGTCGCCGAGGCTAACCGGCTCTCGATCCCGGTCGCCGCGGTGGTGGACACCAATTGCGACCCCGACCTGATTTCCTACCGAATCCCGGGCAACGACGATGCGATCCGCGCGATCAAGCTCTTCACCGCGGCAATCGCCGACGCCGTGATCGAGGGCAAGCGGCTCGCCGAGGAGCGCCAGAAGGGCCAGGAAGACATCGGCGGGGGTGCGGGCGCAAACGGCGGCGCGGAGCCCGAGCCGCCAAGCGCGATCTGAGCGGCGCATTCGCGCTGCTCCTGCCCGTTGGAGCGAACACCGGCCGGGCGGCCGAGCCCGCAGGCATACTGATAGTGGCGGTGGCGCGAGCCATCGCCGGGAACTGAGATGGAAGTAACTGCAAATCTGATCAAGGAACTGCGCGACAAGACCGGCGCCGGCGTCATGGACTGCAAGAAGGCGCTCGCCGAGACCAGCGGCGATCTCGAGAAAGCCGTGCTCTGGCTGCGCGAGAAGGGAGTCGCGCAGGCCGCCAAGCGCGCCGACCGGGTTGCATCCGAGGGCCTCATCGAATCGTACATCCACGCCGGCGGCAAGCTCGGAGTGCTGGTCGAGATCAATTGCGAAAGCGACTTCGTGGCGAGAACCGATATCTTCAAGACGCTCGCCAGGGAAATTGCGATGCAGGTCGCGGCGGCCAGCCCCCGCTGCGTGCGGCGCGAGGATCTGCCCGCCGAGATAATCGAGCGCGAACGCCAGATCTACGCCCAGCAGGCCGCAGGAAAGCCCGCCAATGTGCTCACCAAGATCATCGAGGGCAAGGTCGAGAAGTTTTACAAGGAGGCCTGCCTGCTCGAGCAGAGCTACATTCGCGATCCGAATCGCACCGTGACCGATCTGATCGGCGAGTACGTCGGCCGGCTCAACGAGAAAATCGAGGTTCGCCGCTTCGTGCGCTTCCAGATCGGCGAAGCGCTCGACGGCTCAAGCGCCCCCACCGGCGCCTGACCGGGCCCAATCGAAGCATCGAGCAACGGGGAGCTTCATCGCGATGGACGAGGTTGCAAGCGCGGCGGGCAAGCGGCCCCGCTTCAACCGCATCCTCGTAAAGCTCTCCGGACAGACGCTCGCGCCCGCGCACGGCAGCGGGATCGACCTCGACGCGCTCGCGCAGGTCGCGCTCGAAATCAAGGAAGTCGCGGCGCTCGGCGTGCAGCTCTCGATGGTGATCGGGGCGGGCAACATCATGCGCGGCAGCGATTACGAGGCGCGGGGAATGGACCGCTCCACCGCCGACCAGATGGGAATGCTCGCCACCGTCATCAATTCGCTGGCGCTCCAGAACGCGCTCGAGCACGCCGGGGTCGCCACCCGGGTGCTGTCAGCGGTCGCGATGCAGGCGGTGTGCGAACCTTATATTCGCCGCCGCGCGGTGCGCCATCTGGAGAAAGGCCGGGTCGTGATCTTCGCGGCCGGCACCGGCAATCCCTATTTCACCACCGATACCGCGGCGAGCCTCCGCGCGCTCGAAATCGGCGCTGAGGTGATCCTCAAGGCCAGCCATTACGTTGATGGGGTCTACGATCGCGACCCGCTGCGCGAGCCCAACGCCAAACGCTTCGACCGGCTGACTTACATCGAGGTGCTCCAGCAGAATCTCAAGGTGATGGATTCCACCGCGATTTCGATGTGCATGGACAACCGGCTGCCCATCATCGTTTTCAATTTGCGCAAACCGGGTAATATAAGAAGGGCAGTGATGGGCGAAGCGATCGGCACCTGGGTCGGGAGCGGGGCTGGCCAATGACCGACGAAGTCATCGAGATGGCGCGCAAGGAGATGGAGAAGGCGGTCGAGGCGTTCAAGCACGAACTTGCCCGCGTCCGCACCGGGCGCGCGTCCACCGCACTGGTCGAACACTTGCAGGTCAATTATTACGGCTCCAAGACTCCGCTCAGGCAGCTTGCCGGCCTGGCCGCGCCCGAACCTCGGCTTATCGTGATTACCCCCTATGACAAGGGCGCACTCCACGAAATCGAAAGAGCGATCCAGACCTCCGACCTCGGGCTGACCCCGATGAGCGACGGCAAGTTGATCCGCATCCCGATTCCCGAGCTGACCGAGGACCGGCGCAAGGAATTGGTCCGCCACGTGCGCAAGGTCGCCGAGGAGTTCCGCGTCGGCGTGCGGAATCATCGCCGCGACGCGAACGAAATGCTCAAGGACCTGAACAAGGAAAAGAACGTCACCGACGACGAGTTGCGCACCGGCGAAGCGAAGGTCCAGCACTTCACCGCCGAGTACATCACGCAGATCGACAAGGTGCTGGCCGCCAAGGAAGCCGAGATCATGGAGGTGTGAGCCGCCGGGTGGCGCGAGCGCCAAAAGCTTGCGCGCCCGAGTCGCATCATTCAGTGGCCACCCAACTCCCACTCAACGAATTCCCCAATCTATCGCTCGATCCCGCGCGGCTGCCCCGTCACGTCGCAATCGTGATGGACGGCAACGGGCGATGGGCGACGCGGCGGGGACTGAGCCGCCACGAGGGCCATCGGCGCGCCAAGGACTCGGTGCGCGCGGTGGTCGAGGCGGCACGCGAGCTCGGCATTCCGTATCTCACCCTGTTCGCGTTCTCCAACGAGAACTGGCATCGGCCGCAGACCGAGGTCAGCTTCCTGATGCAGTTGTTCCATCGCTATCTGCTGACGGAGCGGCGCCGTCTCATGAAGCGCGACATCCGGGTGGTCGCGCTCGGCGATATCGGCCGGCTTCCTCCGCGGGTGCGCCACGCGCTCTCTGAAACCGTCGAGGCCACCAAAGAGAATCGCTCGATGACGGTCGCGCTGGCGCTGTCGTACGGCGGCCGCCAGGACGTCACCAACGCTGTGCGCCGGATCGCGCGGGCAGTCGCGGCGGGCGATCTCAAACCCGATGAAATCGACGAATCGGTAGTGGAGCGCGCCCTTGCAACCGGCGGGATGCCCGACCCCGATCTCCTCATTCGCACCTCGGGCGAGCTGCGCATCTCCAACTTCTTCCTCTTCCAGGTCGCCTACACCGAGTTCTATTTCACCGATACGCTTTGGCCCGACTTCCGCGAGCGCGAGCTGTTGAGCGCGCTGGCCGCCTACCAGATGCGCGAACGGCGCTTCGGCACGGTCGGCCCCGCGGGCGACAACAGCGAGCAGCGGCTTCGTGCTCAAAACTAGGGTCTGGACCGCGGCCGTCGCACTGCCCACGGTGCTGGCCGTGGTGATCTTCGCGCCGAACCGGTTCTTCACGCTGTTCGTCGCCGCGCTCGGCGGATGGGAACTCTACGAAGTCGCGACGTTTACCTCCGCGCGCTCCGCGGCCTCAATCGCCGCGGTCGTTCTGGCCGGCGGTGGATCGATGCTCGCATTGATCGCCGGCGGGGGCGCGAGTTGGACCGTGCCTGCCATGATGACCCTCGTGATGCTCGCGCTGGTCGCGATGGTTGCGGTTGCGGGCGGCGCCGCCGCGCCTAAGGGGTTTCCGCTCACGCTGATAGGTTCGGCGTACGTCGGCCTGCTGTTCCCCTACTTCGCCCTGCTGCGCAACCTCGACGGGGGAATCGCAGCGTTCATCTTTATGCTGCTCGTCGTGGTAGCCAGCGACACGGGCGCATATTTCGCCGGCCGCTCGCTCGGGCGGCACAAGCTTGCTCCTAAGGTAAGCCCGCAAAAGACGATGGAAGGCGCCGTGGGCGGATTCGTGGCATCGCTTGCCGCCGGGTGGATCCTCAGGATGGCGCTCGAACCGGGCTGGACGCCCGCCGCGGCGATCGGAGCCGCAGCCGCGATCGGGGTGCTGGCCCAGTTTGGCGATCTCGCCGGCTCAGCGCTGAAGCGATCGGCGGGGGTCAAGGATTCGGGGTGGATTTTCCCGGGTCATGGGGGCCTGCTCGATCGTTCTTGCAGCCTAGTCTTTGCGTGTGTGTTCACTTACTATTACTGCAAATGATGCGGCACGCGCGCCGCATCGCGCGGGTCTCATTGCGTGCAATGAGACCCGCGCGGGAGTCCTATGCTGACCTCGATCATCGCTGCAGTAGTAATCCTCGGTCTGCTGATCCTCGTTCACGAGGTCGGCCACTTCACGATGGCGAAGCGGCTCGGCGTCCGGGTTGTGCGTTTTTCGATTGGATACCCGCCCAAGCTGGTGGGCCTTCGCCGGGGCGAGACCGAATACGTGATCGGCGCGACCCCGCTCGGCGGATACGTCCGGATGCTCGGCGATGAGGTCGGCGACGATCCCAAGACCGAGGAGCTGGACAATTACCTGCGGGAGATCGGCTTTGATTTGATTGGCGCAGCGGCCCAAAAGGGCTCCCAGCCGCGCGCCGGCAGTCCCGACGACGATCTCCTTGCGCTTGCCAATCGGATGAAGCCCGACAGCGGTGAGCCAATTGCGCGCGGGCAAGCCCAGGCGATCGCGCTTGCGGCCCGCGATCTCAAATCCGAGGAAACCGCGGTTCTGGGCCGCGAACTCAAACCCGAAGAAATCGCGCTCGTGAGCGCAGTCCTCTCGACCGGCTCCGCCGAGGCCGCGCGCAAGATGCTCTGCAAGAATCCGCCTGCCGCCCTGCTCGAGTCATTCAATCAGCGGTCGTTCCCGACGCAGCCGCTGAGCAAGCGCGTTCTGATCATCCTTGCGGGGCCCTTGTCGAACATCCTGTTTGCCCCCGTAATGCTGACGCTTCTCTTCATGTACGGGGTCCCTACTGTGCTTCCGATCCTCGGCGAGGTTAAGCAGGGGATGCCGGCATTTCAGGCGGGGCTACGCGGAGGCGACCGGGTCGTCGCCATCCAGGGCCGTCCGCTGGAATCCTGGGCCGACCTCTCGTCGAGCGTGAAAGCAAGCGAGGGGCGATCGCTCAAAATCGAGGTCGAGCGCGGCGCGAACCAGCGGACCGAAATCGTGGTCAGGCCGGTTCTCGAGGAGCAGAAGACGCCGTACGGAACCACCGCGTCCGCGTGGGTGATTGGCGTGATGCCGCGCGGCGATGAGATCGTCCGCCGGCTCGACCCCTTCCGCGCGACGTGGCAGGGCGTGTTTGAATCGTGCCGGATGACCGGTGAACTGGTGACGGGAATCGCTCAAATCGTCTCGGGCGCTACCCCGGTTCGCCAGGCGATCGGCGGCCCGATCATGATCGCGCAACTGGCGGGACGCGAGGCGCATCAGGGACTCGTCAGCGGCGCGATGTTCACCGTGATGTTGAGCATCGAGCTTGGGATCATAAACCTGCTGCCGGTGCCGCTGCTCGACGGCGGGCACCTGCTGTTTTTCATTTTCGAGGGAATTCGCGGCGAGCCGCTTCCGCTGCGGCATCGCGAAATCGCGCTTCAGATCGGCCTGTTCCTGGTGGTCGCTCTGATGGCGTTCGCCATATTCAATGACATCTCGCGTATTGTTCAGGGCTGAGCGGCTATCCTCCGAGGCCGGGCAAGTGCGGCCCGTGCTGGGCTTCGACACCGGCGCCCCCCTGGCCAGCCTCGGGCTGTTCGTACGCGGGCGAATCGTCGCATCGCAGGCGCGGCCGGCGGTGTCGCACGGTTCAGCCCTTCCGGCAGCGGTATCCGAACTGCTCGATGAGGCAGGATTGTCCCTGGCGGACGTGGGCGGGATTGCGGTCGGGCTCGGCCCGGGGTCTTTTACCGGCCTGCGGGTGGGGCTTAGCTATGCCAAGGGCATTGCGATGGCCGCCGGATGCGCAATTATGGGCGTCTCGACCCTCGATAGCATCGCTCTGGGAGCCCTCGAGGGCGTCCATGCGGCGCCCAGGCCCGGAACGCTGGTCTGCCCGGTAATGGATGCCCGCAAGGGAGAGGTCTACGCGGCCCTTTACCGGATTGTGGCGGATGGGTTACAAAAATTGTCGGACGACCTCGTCATGCCACTGGCCCGCCTGGGATCGTTGCTGACCGCAAGCGTGCTCCTGGCGGGCGACTCAAAGGCTGACGAGGCAGCGAATCAGTTGAAAGGGAAGGGCATCGAGGTAACAATTTCGGACCGTGCGACGCTCGACACGCGAGGCCGTCTGATTGCAATGATGGGTGCGGCGCGGCTTGCCAGGCGCGATACCGATCGGGCCGAAACCCTCGAGCCGCTTTATGTCCGGCCGCCGGATACGGGACTTCCCGCGGCGGCGAGTCAGGAGGGTGTATGGAGCGCAGAGAGGAAGAACTCCTTCGGCAGCATCTAGAACACGACAACGAGCTGGCGACTGTTTACGAACAGCACCAGGCGTTCAAACGGCAACTGGAACAATTTAGAAGCAAGCACTATCTGACACCGGCGGAGGAAGTCGAGGAGAAGCGGATCCAAAAGCTCAAACTGGCCTCGAAGGATCGCATGATGGCGATTCTTCATCGCTATGAGCACGAGGCGCGTTGAAGCTTCAGGTCCTGCGATGCGAGCGCGAACACCCCCCAAATGCCCAGTCATACGATATCGGTTCTGGTTGAGAATGAATTCGGCGTACTCGCGCGCGTCGCGGGTTTGTTTTCCAGCCGCGGCTTCAATATCGAGTCGCTGACCGTCAACGAGGATCCCCTCGATCCGACGGTCTCGAGGATCGTGCTCGTCACATCCGGCGACGAGCAGATCCTCGAGCAGATTAACAAGCAGCTCAACAAGCTGGTCCCGGTCATCAAGGTCACCGACTTCAAGGACGTCGAGACCGTCGACCGCGAGATGGTGATCGTGAAGCTCGCCGTGGACGAGCGCACCCGCTCGGAACTCGATTCGATCGTCCAGGCCTTCCGCGCCCACGCGATCGACATCGGCCCCAAGTCGGTCACCGTCGAACTGACCGGCGACTCGGACAAGATCAAGGCGTTCATCGCGCTCGTGCGCCCGCTCGGAATCCGGGAAGTCGTGCGCTCGGGCAAAGTCGCAATCGCGCGCTCGGTGCAACCGAACCCCGGCAACCATCGCCAGCGCCGCTGACATTCAAGGGAGCATCAGGATGAAAGTCTATTACGACCGCGACGCGGATCTCGGCGCGCTCAGGGGACGCAAGATCGCGATAATCGGCTTCGGAAGCCAGGGCCATGCGCACGCGCTCAATCTGCGCGACAGCGGATTGGACGTCCGCGTCGGCCTGAGCGCCGGCAGCGCGTCGCGCGAAAAGGCGGCCAAGCAGGGCTTGCCGGTCTTCGACACGGCCGAGGCCGCGCGGCAGGCGGACGTAATCATGATGCTGGTGCCCGACGAGATGGCGGGCGACATCTACGCGAAGGACATCGCCCCGGCCCTTTCCAAGGGCAAGTACCTGGCCTTCGGCCACGGCTTCAACATCCATTTCAAGTTCATCCAGCCGCCCGCGGACGTAAACGTCTTCATGATTGCGCCCAAGGGACCCGGCCACTCGGTGCGCGCGGAATATTCGAAGGGCCGCGGCGTGCCCTGCCTGCTCGCCGTGGAGCAGGATCCTTCCGGCGATACCAGGAAGGTCGCGCTCGCGTGGGGGAGCGGGATCGGCGGAGGCCGCGCGGCGATTATCGAGACGACCTTCAGGGAAGAGACCGAAACCGACCTGTTCGGCGAGCAGTCGGTCCTGTGCGGCGGACTCACCGAGCTGATTCGCGCGGGCTTCGAGACCCTGGTCGAGGCTGGCTATGCGCCCGAGATGGCGTACTTCGAGTGCGTCCACGAAGTGAAGCTGATCGTGGATTTCATTTACGAGGGCGGCATCTCCATCATGCGCTACACGATCAGCAACACTGCCGAGTATGGTGACATGACCCGCGGCAAGCGCGTGATTGGAAAAGAGGCGCGCGCCGCGATGAAACAAATCCTGGCCGACATCCAGTCGGGCAAGTTCGCCAACGAGTGGATCAATGAGTACCGCGCCGGCCTCCCTCATCTCCGCGAGCTTCGCAAGGAAGCCGAGAAGCATCCGATCGAGGAGGTCGGGCGCAAGCTTCGCGCGTTCATGCCGTGGCTAGCGAGCGAGCGGCTGGTCGATCGAAGCAGGAACTGACCGCCGTTGAGCCCAAGCGGCAATGCCGGCCGGCGGGCTGCGGGCGCGCTGATGGCGCGGCTGGCCCGCCTCGTCCGCATCGCGCCCGAGGGCGCCGCGATATCGTTCGCGATCGCGGCAGCGGGAATCCTGTGCCTGTTATTGGGCCTGAGGCCGCTGGGCGGGGCGATTCTGATCGCGGCGCTCGCGATCACCGCGTTCTTTCGCGATCCCGATCGCTTCCCGGAAAGGTCCGATGGCGTCGTGCTGTCGGGCGCCGACGGCAAGGTCAGCGACATCGCGGATGCGGCCCTTCCCGGCGCGCCCGGCGTGAAGTACCAGCGGGTTTCGGTCTTCATGTCGCCGCTCAACGTCCACGTGAATCGCGCGCCGGTGGGCGGCGCCGTCGAGTCGATCGAGTACACGCCCGGCAAGTTCCGCGCGGCCTTCCGCGATCAGGCAAGCGAGCACAACGAACGCACGCTGATAGTCTTTACCGGCGCGGACGGGCGCCGCTACGGGATGGCCCAGGTGGCCGGTTATATCGCCCGGCGGATCGTATGCAGAGTCCGCGCAAATGATAGAATACAACCCGCCCAGCGGATTGGGCTGATCATGTTCGGAAGCCGCGTCGATCATTTCATCCCTCCCGACTACCGGGTAACGGTCAGCATCGGGAGCCGCGTGCGCGGCGGCCTGTCGATAATCGGGGAGCGAATCGAATGAGCCGCCAGATTCCTCCGCTCTCCCGCGAGCGATCGCGGATCCGCCTGATTTCGGGCCGGATCCGCGAGCAGCGCAAGCGCGTCGAGGCGCCGCTGCGCCGCGGGGTTCTGCTCGTGCCCGCGACGATCACCTCGCTCGGCCTGCTCGCCGGGTTCTATTCGATCGTCTGTTCGATCAACGGTCATTTCGAGCTGGCGGCGCTGATGATAACCGTTGCGTTCTTTTGCGACGGGCTCGACGGCCGCGTCGCACGCGCATCGCGCACTCAGAGCCAGTTCGGGGTCGAGTACGACAGCCTCTCCGATGTGGTTGCATTCGGGGCTGCGCCCGCGATCCTGGCATACACCTGGGCGCTCCGCCCGGTCGGATCGCTAGGCGTCGCGGTGAGCGGACTTTTCATCGTGTGCGCGGCGTTGCGCCTTGCGCGCTTCAACGTGCAGACCGGCACGGTGGACAAGCGCCGGTTCGTGGGACTTCCGGTGCCGGGCGCGGCGGTGATGGTCGCCGGGTCGGCGCTCGCATACAGCTATTTCGAATTCGAGTCGCCGCGCACGCTGTGTGCGGTGATGGCGCCGCTTACGCTCGCGCTCGGCGGGCTGATGATCTCGCGGGTTCCGTACCCGAGTTTCAAAGGGATGGCAATTCGCAGGCGCGCGCAGCTCGAGTTGATCCCGGTCGTAATCGTGGTCGCGGCTTTTCTGTTCGCGATGCCGCAGCTCACCGCATTCCTGCTCGCGACGGCGTACGTTCTGTCGGGGCCGGCGCTGATGGCGCATGGCGAGCGGATGGCCGTTAAGACGCCGGTCGTGCGTCCGGTCGCAGCCGAGCGCGCCAATGACGCGCCGGCGACTGCGGGCGCATCCGCGCAATCGGGCGAAAGCGCCGCGCGAAGCACCCGCCCGATGTCGGAAGATCCCGGCGCCCGCTAAGCGCCGTCCTCAGACACAACTCGTTTTCCAAGAGACGGGGCTGGCAACGCCGCCATAAGGGGTTGAGATCGCAGGGCCTAACCCTGTTGCCAGGGCGCCGGGCGTGATGGTACTACTGGTAGTACCGCCAAGTTTTTGGGTGGCCGGTCTTTGGGGGGAGATCGCGGGTGCGGAACTTTGAAAAGCTTCTAGCTCAGGTAGCAGACGCTCCGGCCAACACGGATTTTCGAACTCTTGTGGAGCTTATGAGAGCCGCTGGCTTTGAGTTTCGAATGGGAAGTAAGCAGCACGGAATCTTCACGAACCGGACGTTCAATGTCAGGCAGACGGTGGCGAAGCCGCACCACGGCCCGGTCAAGCCCGTGTATGTGCGGGATTGCCTGAAAGCAATCGAAGAACTTCAGGCAAGGCAGGGGAAAACTGATGCGTAAAACTTTGAAATATTACCTGGGCCTTCAATATCGAATGACTCTGGACTTCGACAAAGAGTCCGACGCATGGGTAATTCGATATCCAGAACTCCCGGGATGCACGAGCCACGGCGACACGCCAGCTCGAGCAATAGCCGAGGGTGAGGCGGCCAAAGCCCTCTGGCTTGAAACGGCTATGGACGAGGGTCAAACCATTCCCGAACCCCGAGGTGAGGCGACATATAGCGGAAAATTCCTGCTGCGCCTGCCCAAGGTTCTGCACGAGGAAGCGGTTGAGTGTGCGCAACGGGAGGGAACCACCTTGAACACCTATCTGGTCCATGTGATTTCGGAAGGTGTAGCTCGGTCCGGCATGAAAAACTTCATCGAGCAACTCGAAACCAGGAAGGCTGGCTCCCGAAGAAATTTTGTAAATGGCTCCAAATCGGAGGAACCTCAGATTGGCCGAAAGGAGAAAAAATCAAGCCGCCGAGCGTCCGGCTTGACTGCGGTTCATCGCGCCGCTTAAGATAATCGCACTATGTTTCGCGCGCTCACCGGACTGCTGCTTAGCCTGGCCCTTACACGGGCCCACACCGGGTGCGTCGCGGACCAGGCCTGACGGCTTGAAAATCTGAGACGAACGCCCCGGGCGGTGGGCCGACGAAGCCGCCCGGGGCGTTTTCTTTTTTCCAGGGCGGTTCGCCGGTTCCCTGCGGGCCGGGGGATGATGAAGGAGGAATGGCGATGCCCCAATCACACGCGCAAACCCACGACGCCGGCCACGTCCGCATCTTCGACACCACGCTTCGCGACGGCGAGCAGTCGCCCGGCTGCACGATGAACGTAGAGGAGAAGATTGCGATCGCGCGACAGCTCGAACGCCTCAACGTGGACGTGATCGAGGCCGGCTTCGCGGCCTCATCGCCGGGCGATTTCGAGTCCGTGCGCCGCGTAGCCGATGCGGTTCGCGGGCCGATCGTGCTGAGCCTCTCGCGCACGCGCGAGGAGGACGTCGATCAGGCGCTGCGCGCGGCGGACAAGGCGGCGCGGCCCGGAATCCACATCTTCATCGCGACCTCCGACATCCATCTCAGGTACAAGCTCAACATGACCCGCGAGGACGTCCTCGATGCGGCCACGTGGGCGGTGACGCGCGCGAAGCAGCATCTCGACTACATCGAATTTTCCTGCGAGGACGCCTCGCGCAGCGACTGGGACTTCATGGTCAAGGTCTGCACGGAGGTAATCCGGGCCGGCGCCGGAGTCATCAATCTGCCCGACACGACCGGCTATGCAATCCCGGAGGAATTCGGGAGGATGTTCGCTTACATGCGCGAGCACGTGCCGGGGTCGGACAAGGTGATCTGGAGCGCGCACTGCCATAACGATCTCGGCATGGCGGTCGCCAACTCGCTTGCCGCGGTGCGCAACGGCGCGCGACAGATCGAGTGCACGATCAACGGGATCGGCGAGCGCGCGGGCAACTGCTCGATGGAAGAGGTCGTGATGGCGCTCAAGACGCGCAAGGACTTCATGGGCATCGAGTCGCGGGTCAACACCCGTCAGATTTATCCCGCCTCGCGCCTGCTCTCCCAGGTGCTCGGACAGCCGATTCCCGCCAACCAGCCGATCGTCGGCGACAATGCATTCGCCCACGAGGCCGGCATCCATCAGGACGGCGTCCTCAAGTACAAGCTCACCTACGAGATCATGAAGCCCGAGGACGTCGGGATTCCCGCCAACAAGCTCGTGCTCGGAAAGCATTCGGGGCGTCACGCATTCGTGGACCGGCTGAGCGAACTCGGCGTCGATACCGCCTCGGTGGACATCAACAAGGCGTTCGCCGAATTCAAGGCGCTGTGCGACAAGAAGAAAACCGTTTACGACGACGACATCATTGCGCTCGTCACCGAGGAGGCGCGCCGCGCGGTCGAGCATTTCAAGCTCGTCGATCTCAAGGTCAGCTCATCGAGCACGAAGATGCCGCACGCCGAAGTGACGATGCGGGTCGGCGGCGAGGAGAAGAGCGCCGAGGCGGACGGCGACGGGATGGTCGATGCCTGCTACAAGGCGGTCTACAAGATCGCCGCGATCAGCCCGACCCTGGAGCGCTACTGGGTCAAGGCGATCACCGGGGGCACCGATGCGCTCGGCGAGGTAAGCTGCCTGATTCGCAGCAACGGGATGACGGTGGCGGGCGCCGGCGCCCACAGCGATATCGTGATGGCGAGTGCGCTCGCGCTGGTTAATGCGCTGAACCGCCTCAAATCGCGGGAGTACGCGCCGCTTCGGCCCACGACCGACGTTCCTTGAGGTGCGCCGGACCTCGCACGCCCCCGCCCCGGCGTGGTGCGCCCGGGGGTCGCGGTGTGCAATTTTTTCACCGGCGCCGCGTTTTTCCCGGAGCAACTCTTGCCGTGAGGTTGCCGTTCGGCTAAGTGCTAGTGGGCGTTGGTCTTGAAGAGGAGCCTGCTTTCCCTACTCCGGCGCAAGGAGCGTTCACGCAAGACACCTCGTTGGCGCATGCATATGCGCGGAATCACCCGCGCCGGCGGCACAAACTTTCACTGAGGATTTCCTCCGCTGAAGACTTCGGTCTCGGTCGCAGAGTTCACGAGGGCAACTGCGCTTCGCCACTTAAATGGCCTACAAAATTCTAGTTCTCAAGGGTGACGGCATCGGCCCGGAAGTCGTCGGCGAGGCGCTTCAGGTGCTCAAGGTAATCGCGCGCCTTTCGGCCGTGGACATCGAGTTCAAGGAAGCGCCGATCGGCGGACACGCGATCGACTCGCGCGGCACTCCGCTTCCCGACGACGTCCTCAAGCAGGCGCAGGAGAGCGACGCGATCCTGCTCGGCGCCGTCGGCGGTCCCAAATGGGACAACCCCAACTCCGAGAAGCGTCCCGAGCAGGCGCTGCTGGGCCTTCGCAAGGCGCTCGGGCTGTTCGCCAACGTCCGTCCGGTCAAGACGGTCAAGGAACTGAGCGCGGCGTCGCCGCTCAAGCCCGAGCTCATCAACGGCGTAGACCTGGTCGTGATCCGGGAGCTCACCGGCGGGATTTACTACGGCAAGCCGAGCGAGAAGCGGCAAGGCAAGGAAGGCGGCGAGGCGGTCGATACCTGCTTCTACACCGAGCATGAAATCGAGCGCGTGGTGCGTTACGCCTTCGAACTGGCGCGCGAACGCCGCAGTAAGCTCACGTCGGTGGACAAGGCCAACATTCTCGCGACGTCGCGGCTGTGGCGCGAAGTCGCAATGAGGGTCGCCGCAGAATTCAAGGAAGTCGCCTTCGAGAATCAGCTCGTGGACTCGATGGCGATGCACCTGGTGCGCCGTCCGCGCGACTTCGATGTGATCGTCACGGAAAACATGTTCGGCGACATCCTCACCGACGAGGCATCGGTGCTGGCCGGCTCGATGGGGCTGCTGCCGTCGGCATCGCTGGGCGAGGACGTGAATAGCGCGGGCTTCCGCGTCGGCCTGTACGAGCCGATCCACGGAAGCGCGCCGGATATCGCCGGGCGCGACGAGGCGAATCCGCTCGCGGCGATTCTGTCGGCCGCGATGCTGCTGGAACACTCGCTTGGGATGCGCGCGGAGGCGGAGATGATCGAGAACGCGGTCGACTCGGTGCTCAAGGACGGCTACCGCACGCGCGATCTTCAGGGCGGCGCCGGCACCAAGACCGTCGGATGTAAGGCGATCGGACGGATGGTCCGCGAAAAAATCGAGAGCCAGGAACCCTGAAAGCCATGGCCGGTGACCCGAGAGTGGCGGTAGTCGGAGCCACCGGTGCGGTCGGCAGCCAGCTCGTCGAACTGATCTCAGCGCGGGGATTTTCGTGCCGCGAACTGAAACTGTTCGCAACCCAGCGCGGAGCGTCGGGCACGATCGAATCCGGCGGCGAGCAGTTCCTGGTCCACGAACTCGAAAATCCGGATGCGCTCGCCGACTTCGACATCGCGTTTCTCGCCCTCCCGCAGGACCCGGCCGCCGCGATTGTCGCGGCGCGTCCCGGTCCGATCCTCATCGACCTGAGCGGCGCAGCCCGCGCGCCGTCGGACGCCGCCCCGCTCGTCTCGCCCAGCCTGGTCCCACGCGAGCGCATCGGCGAACTCAAAGGCCGCGGGGTCTTCTCCGTGCCTCATCCCGCAGCCCACGTCCTGGCCACCTGTCTCGCGGCTATCGAGGTGCGCGCGGGTTTTGTGGCGGCAACCGCGATGCTCGGTGCGAGCGCGGGAGGCCGCGATCGGATCGCGCTCATGGTCGATCAGACCACCGATCTCCTGAACGCCCGCCTCGATCTCGAGGACGACGAGACGCAGCGCAGCTTCAATGTCTTCATGCGCGAACACGAGCGCGCGGTCGCCGCGGTAATCGCAAGCCAGGCGGCGGCGCTTCTCCGCTCGGAGCCGGAACTGTGCCTGCAGGCGGTGACGATCCCGGTCCTGCACGGGTCGGCGCTCTCGATCGCGATTCCCAGGCGCACGCTTCCCGCCGATCCGATCGTGCGGCTGCGCGGCGCGCCGGGGATTCTGCTGGTCGAAGACGCGGAACCGCTCGGGATAATCGATGCGGTCGGCCAGGAGGCGATTTTCGTGCGCGCCGAGGACACCGCGGCGGGACTCGCGCTGTGGTGCACGTATGACAACGCGAGGCTCGCGGCGCTTGCGGCGCTGTGGGTCGCGGAGACGCTCACGCTCGCCACCACCTCCGCCAACTGAGACGGCGGGCAACGATGCTCGTCCGCTTCACGGTCGAATATGACGGCTCCAACTACTTCGGTTGGCAGCTACAGGTTGGGCAGGATTCCATCCAGGCGCGAATAGAGGCGGCGCTCGAGCGGATTTTCTCGGCGCCGGTGCGCGTCCACGGCTCGGGCCGCACCGATGCGGGCGTTCACGCCCGCGGGCAGGTTGCTGCCGCGCGCCTGCCGCGGCCTTTCGATCCCGCCGAACTGAAGCGCGCGCTCAACTCGCTCCTGCCGCCCGACATTGTCGTGCTCGATGTCGTGGAGGCCGCCGCCGGCTTCCATCCGCGCCGCGATGCGCGATCGCGCGTGTACGAGTACCGCGTGCTCAATCGCCCGACCGCATCGGCGTTCGAATACCGCTATAGCTGGCTGGTGCGCGAACCGCTCGACCTCGCCGCGATGGAAGCCGCCGCTCGCGTCTTCATCGGCGAACATGACTTCGCGGCGTTTCGCTCGCTCGGTTCCGAGGAGAAAACCACCATCCGCCGCGTGCTCGTAAGCGAATGGCGGCGCGAGGGAGAGCTGCTGACCTATCGGATCGAAGCAACGAGCTTCCTAAGGCACATGGTGCGGACGATGGTGACCGCGATGGTCGAGGCGGGGCGGCATCGGGTCGATGCGGACGGGATAGCCGCGATGCTCAAAGGCCGCGATCGCGGGGCGGCGCCCGCCCCTGCCCCGGCGGCCGGGCTGTTCCTGGTCGAAGTGCGCTATTGAGTCACCCCCGTGGCCGGAATCGCCCTTGGGACGGGCTTTGGCGGCGTTTGGATGCTCGAAACGCATGGGGCACAGCGCAAAAGTGGGGGGCCTGTTCAAAAACGCGCATCAGACAGCGAAAAAATGCACTGATCGCGTGCCCGCGCCCTTGAAAAAAACCGGCCACTCGTTCACCCTCTTTTCAGCCCGCACATAGGGCCGCAAGGAGGAGGATGATGACGCAGTCGCAGGTAGCAGCCCATCTCGCTGAGAAGGTGGGACTTAGCAAGAAGCAGGCAAAGGCCACGCTCGAGGAGCTTACCGGACTCGTCGTCCGGGAACTCAAGAAGGAAGGCTCGCTGCGCCTGGCGGGGCTCGGTATCTTCCGCAAACGGCAGTCCAAGGCGCGTATGGGGCGCAACCCCGCCACTGGCGAGGCGATCAAGATTCCCGCGCGCACGCGGCTGCGCTTCACCGCGGCGAAATCGCTGAAGGACTCGGTGCTCGGAGCAAAGCGGAAGTAATCGAGCGCACTCCCGCCGCTGCGTGGCGGCGAACATTCTGGTAAACCGCAAGGCCGGAGCCGGCTTTGCGGTTTACTGCTATTGAAGGCCCGGTTTTATCGCTCATTTGCCGCGCCCGCCGCCCCCGCGAGGTGTTGCCTTGCCGCGCACGGCGCGCGCACGCTCGAGGTAGTCGCGGATGCGGCTTTCGTAACCGCGCTCGGACGGCTCGTAATAAATCTTGTCTCTGAGTTCTTCCGGCAGATATTGCTGCGCGACCAGCGCGCCCTCGTATTCGTGCGGGTAGAGGTAACCCTTTCCGTAGCCGAGGCCCTTCATCAGCGGAGTCGGCGCGCCGCGCAGATGGAGTGGCACGGGCAGCGCGCCGCGTTTGGCGTCCTCGCGCGCCTTCTCCATCGCGAGCATCGATGCGTTTGATTTGGGCGCTCCCGCAAGATAGGTGACTCCCTGCGCGAGCGGGATTGCGCCCTCGGGAAGCCCGACGAAATCGACTGCGTCCTTGACCGCGATCGCGACCTGGAGCGCGCGCGGGTCGGCGTTGCCGACGTCTTCCGCGGCAAAAATCACCATGCGGCGCGCGATGAAGAGCGGGTCCTCGCCCGCCTCGATCATCCGCATCATCCAGTAAAGCGCGGCGTCCGGGTCGCTCCCGCGCATGCTCTTGATGAAGGCAGAGATGACGTTGTAGTGCTCCTCGCCGGCGCGGTCGTAGAGCAGGGCCTTTTGCTGGGCCGCCTCGCGGACCATTTCCGCGGTTATCACCTTCGTCCCGGCGTTGCTCGCGAGTTCCGCCGAAAGCTCCAGCGTATTGAGCGCGCGGCGCGCATCGCCGCTGGCGAATCGCGTCAATTCGTCCATCGCGCCGTCGGCAAGCTTCAACTCGGATGCTCCGAGCCCTTGATCGCGGTCGGCAAGCGCACGCCCGATGAGGGTTGCGATGTTTTCATCGGAGAGCGGGCGAAGCACCAGAACGCGCGCGCGCGAGAGCAGCGGCGAGATCACCTCGAATGAGGGATTCTCGGTCGTCGCGCCGATCAGGGTGATTAGCCCGCTCTCGACATGGGGCAGAGTCGCGTCCTGCTGAGCGCGGTTCCAGCGGTGAATTTCATCGATGAACAGCACCGTGCGCTTGCCCGCTTCGAGGTCCCGCGCGGCCGCATCGACCGCCGCGCGCAGATCGGCGACCCCCGCCGTGACCGCGCCAAGCTGGCGAAACACTGCGCCCGATTGGCGCGCGAGCACGATCGCGAGCGTGGTTTTGCCCGTGCCGGGCGGCCCCCACAGGATCATCGAGTGGAGCGCGTGCGCCGCGACCATCTGGTTCAGGATTTTTCCGGGGCCGAGCAGATGTTCCTGCCCGATCACGTCCTCGAGCCGTTCCGGCCGCATCCGGTCGGCCAACGGCCGGCTGGGCGACGAGCGCGGTTTAAACAGGCTCACCGACGAATCGGCCTTGCGCCGTGCCATTGTGGGGAAGTTATCACAGAGCCGCCGGTCTTGCTGCGCCAGGCGGCCGGTTTGCGCTCGGCAGCGCCGGTGATCTAGCGTGAAGCCGGGCTGGACAGGAGCCGGCACCATCCATGATCGTTGGCATCGACATCGGCGGATCTACCACCGACGCCGTCATCCTCGAAAACGGCGGCATCCACGTAGTCACAATCGAAGCGAATGACCCGGTCGCGGCCGCAGCCGGCGCACTGGGCAAGCTCGTCGCTGATTACGGGCTCAGACTCGAGGACGTCGAACGCGTGGCGGCGACCGGGGCGGGTTCGCGTGCACTGGGGGAGTCGCTGCTCGGCCGTCCCGTGCTCAAGGTCAATGAATTCACCGCGGTCGGCGTCGGGGGCACCTCGCTTGCGGGCAAGGATGAGGCGCTGGTCGTGTCGCTCGGCACGGGGACCGCGATCGTTTCGGTCAAGGGCGACAAGATAAGCCATTTCAGCGGCACCGGGATCGGCGGCGGGACTTTGCTCGGGCTGGCAAGGCATATGCTGGGAGTGGTGACGATCGAGCGGCTCGAGGCGATGGCGAAGAAGGGCGATTTGCGCCGCGTCGATCTGACCGTGCGCGATATCGCAGGCGGACCGCTCGGCGACCTCCCGCCCAATACCACCGCGGCCAACTTCGGAAAGTTGGACGCCGACGCGACGCAGGAGGACAAGGCGCTCGCGATCATGAACATGATCGTCGAGTCGATCGGCGTGCTGAGCATCGCGAGCGCCCGGGCGTGCGGGCAGGAGAATATCGTGCTCACCGGCAAGCTGACGCGCCTGTTTCGTTTCATGCAGGTGGCGAAGCGGCTTGATTTCCCGTTCGGACGCCGATTTCTGATTCCCGAGCACGCCGATTACGCAACCGCGATCGGCGCCGCACGGACAGCCCGGAAGGAATGAGCCCGCGCCGCGAGGCGCGTGATAGGGCCGTTCCAATCGCACCGCCATCGGGGATAGAATGCGCGGACTAACGTACGCCCGGATCGCCGGCGCGCTCGTGGGGGCGGGTGCGGTCCGCGCCTAGCGGGAAAACGACGCCATGGCTTCAGAGTTGCTCAAAGGTTTCCGCATGCTCGATCTCACCGATGAGAAGGGCGCGCTGTGCGGCAAGATGTTTGCCGACATGGGCGCCGACGTCATCAAGGTCGAGCCGGTCCCGGGATGCTCGACGCGGACGATTCCGCCGTTCCTCGACGATAAACCCGGCCCGGAGCGCAGCTTTTACGCGCTCACATATCACGCGGGAAAACGATCGGTTACGGCGAATCTCGACTCCGCCGACGGCCGCGCGCTGGTCGCAGAGCTCGCCGCCAAATCGGACTTCCTGGTCGAATCGTACGATCTCGGCTATCTCGACTCGATCGGTCTTGGCTACGACGAGCTGTCGCGGCGCAACCCGCGGCTCATCTACACCTCGATCACGCCGTTTGGCGACAAGGGACCGGGCCGCGACTACAAGTGGGCCGACATCATCACGTGGGCCGCGGGCGGCATGATGTTCCTGATGGGCGAGGAGGGAAAACCCCCGATTCAGATGAGCCTGCCGCAGGCTGGATTGCACGCGGGCGGCGAAGCCTCGGTCGCATCGCTGATCGCGCACTACCCGCGCCAGGTGGACGGCCTGGGCCAGCGCATAGTCGTGAACATGCAGGCCTGCATCGTGTGGACGCTCATGAACGAGCAGGCCATGCCGATCCTGCATGGCGACTACCTGCGCCGCAGCGGCAGGTTCACCGGCAAAGGCGATCAGCGCCGCACGCACGTCTACCGATGCAAGGACGGGTTTATCTCATCGCTGATCGGCGGCGGCCCCGTCGGCGCGCCATCCACCAAGGCGCTGGTCCAATGGATGATGGAGAAGGGCACGGTGCCGGAATGGATGAAGAACAAGGACTGGATGGCGTGGGTGCCCGGGATGTTCATGCAGATGAGCGAAGAGGACCGGGCCCAAATCAAGGACTTCGAGGATAGCATCCAGAAGTTCTTTCTCACCATGACCAAGCGCGAAATCTACGAGGAGACGCTGAAGAGGCGCATCCTGCTGGCTCCGGTGGCCACCGTGGCGGATATCGCAGCGGACGAGCAGCTCAAGGCGCGCCAGTTTTTCGTCGACATCAACTACGACACCGTGGGCCGCACGCTGCGATTGCCCGGCGCATTCGCGAAGCTCAGCGAAACGCCGATCGGACCCACCACCCGCGCACCCCTGATCGGCGAGCACAATCGCGAGGTCTATTGCGGATTGCTCGGGCTTAGCGCTGGGCGTCTCGAGGAACTCCGCGCGCGCCAGGCAATCTGACCCTTAGAGGGAACGCGACGATGGCCCACTTCGCACTGGAAGGCATACACATACTCGACTTCGCATGGGTTGGCGTCGGACCCATCACCGGCAAGTATTTTGCCGACAACGGCGCCGACGTGATCCGCATCGAGTCCTCCACGCGGCCCGACGTCCTGCGCATCGGGCCCCCGTGGAAGGATGCAATCCCCGGGATCAACCAGAGCCAGTTTTTCGCCAGCTTCAACACTTCCAAGAAGGGCATCACGCTCGACCTGTCCAAGCCCAAGGCGCGCGAACTCGCCCGGCGGCTCGTGCCCTGGGCCGATATCGTGATCGAGAGCTTCACGCCCAAGGCGATGCGCAACTGGGAACTCGATTACGAGCATCTTCGCCAGATCAAACCCGACTTGATAATGCTTTCGACATGCATGCAGGGCCAGACCGGCCCCAACGCCTTGTATCCCGGCTTCGGGCAGCTGATGGCTGCGCTGTCGGGCTTCTATTACATCTCGGGTTACTCGGAGGCTGAACCGACGCCGCCATACGGCGCCTACAGCGATTTCATCGCGCCCCGCTTCTCGGCATCGGTGTTGCTCGCCGCGGTGGATTATCGGCGCCGCACCGGCAAGGGCCAGTACATCGACATGTCACAGTACGAGGCGGCGCTGCACAATCTCGCTCCCGCGATCGCCGATTACTTTGCGAGCGGCCGCGTGCTCGGGCCGCGCGGAAACGCATCGGAGCGTTACGCTCCCCACGGCTCCTATCGATGCGCGAACGACGGCGAACACGAGCGATGGATCGCAATAGCAGTCGCCAGCGACGGCCAATGGCGCGCGATGCTCCAGGTTCTCGGCTCGCCGGCGGCGGACTCTCGATTCGATACGGTGCGCGGGCGAATGGAGAATCGCGCGGCGCTCGATGAGTTCATCGGCACGCTGGTCCACGGGCTTAACTCGCAGGAATTGACAAAGAAACTCCAGGCCGCAGGTGTCGCCGCTTATCCGGTCGAGAACTGCATGGACCTTCATTCCGACGAGAACCTCGACGCATTCGGCTTCTGGCACTGGCTCGAGCACAAGGTGATGGGACTGGTGGTGTACGAGGGCCTCCAGCATCGCCTCAGCCGGACGCCGGGCGACCTGCGCACTGCCGCGCCCATTCTTGGCCAGCACAACGACGAGGTTTTTTCGCAGATGCTGGGGCTCAGCGCCGCCGAAATCGAACAGCTCGTCAAGGAAGGCGTGATAGTCTGAGCGGCGTGCGGCCGGGCCGCGTTTTCGGCTCCGTCATGTGCGGTACGAACTCAAGATAGCGCTCCGCTACCTGCGCGCGCGGCGCAAGGAAGCGTTCATCTCGGTAACCACCGTCTTCACCGCGATCGGGGTGATGATCGGAGTCGCCGCGCTGACGATCACCCTCGCGATCATGGGCGGCTTCCAGGAAACGCTCAAAGAGCAGGTGTTGAGCCTCAGTCCGCAGATTGAGGTCCGCAGCAGCGAAGGCTCGATCGCCAAGTACGCATCGGTCGAGGCGCAGGCGGCGAGCATCGCGGGCGTCGCGGGCGCCGATGCGTTCATGGTGGGCCAGGCGATGCTGAGTTCCGGGCGCGGAATCGGCGGGGTGATCGTGCGCGGGATCAAGCCGCAAAACCCAGTCGTGATCGAGGAGTGGAGCCGCTTCATGCGCCAGGGCGGGCTGGACCGCCTAAGCCGCGACTACTCGATCGCCGATCCTGCGACCGGCAAACAGATTCCAGCCGGCGCGATCGCGATCGGAGCCGGCCTGGCCGAGAAGCTCAAGGCCAATCTCGGCGACCCGGTGCGCGTCGTCGCGCCGATCGTCACTCCGCCGTCGAACACGCTTGCGACGATGACCGGAACGTTCGTGGTCGGCGCGATCTTTGAGTCGGGGATGAGGTTTGCAGACCGCAACCTGGTGTTTATCGACCTTGGACGCGCGCAGCAGTTCTTCGGACGGCCGGATCGCGCCGACGGGATCGACGTGCACCTGGTGCATCTGGACGATACCGCGCGGGTGACCGCCGACCTCAAGAAGCTGCTGGGCCGGCCTTACCTCGTGAGCAACTGGATCGAGCAGAACGAATCGGCCTCGGCGGGGTTCGAGATCCTCAAGCGCATCGATGCGATCGTGCTGGTGCTGTTAATTGGCGTGGCGGCGTTCAACCTGGTCGCGACGCTGATCATGGTGGTGATGGAAAAGCGCAAGGACATCGCCGTGCTGATTGCGATGGGGGCCACCCGGCGCGACGTGCGAATGATTTTCGTGCTGAAAGGAATGATCGTCGGAGGCGCGGGAACGCTGGCCGGCCTCGCCATCGGCGCCGCGGGATGCTTCGCGCTGGCGCGCTATCACTTCATTCACATTCCAAAAGAGGTCTACGGGATTTCGACGCTCCCGATCGCCGTCCAGCCGTCGAATTTCGCGCTGGTGGCAATCGCGTCGCTCCTGCTCTGCCTAATCGCGACGTTCTACCCGGCCGCGCAGGCATCGCGCGAGATGCCGGTCGAGGTTTTCCGCACCTAGTGGCCGCCCTCCGCCTCCTCCCAACCGCACACAGATCAATTATTCGTTTTCGGGCGTGGGATTGACCGGCGGCTTGGCGGCGAGCTTGGGCTTGCGAACCACCAGCGTCTCATGGCCGCGGACCTTGATGGTCCGGGCCGGCTCAGATTGGTAGGTCTGGCTGGGAGATTCGGGCCGCGAGGACCGCGACGCGGTGCGCCGGCGCCGCCAATTGCTCAGCTCTTGCGAGAGCTTGGAAGCAACCGGGTCCTTTTCCCGGCCGTCGTTCGCCGCCGGCGCCTGACCCTTCGCCGGATCGTCGGGCGATTCTGATGAACTCATGCTGACTCTCTCTTCCTGTGACGTGGATCCGTCCTCCTTTCTGTCGTTACCGACAGGCAAATCCAAATTTTGTGAAGGCCGAGCGGGAATAGCACGATGGCATCCGCGCTCGCAGCCGCCTTAGCTCGTTGCTCGGTGACTTAAACTATTCCTTGCTAGCGCACTGATCGCGATCAGTGACGCGAGTTAAACACTTCGAGCTATTTCAATCCGGGGAGTGATATTGGCAGTGTTGGAGCGCCGGGTCCGGAGCGCGGACCCGGCGCTATACGAATCATCGGGCGAAAATCTTCATCCTGTTATTGCCCGAACAGGCTGCCCATCCGCAGTGCAAGCCCCATGTCCCCAGTGATCCGGAGCTTGCCGCTCATGAAAGCCACCTGGGGGTTGAGCTTCCCGGTGGTCATATCGACGTAATCCTGCGCCGCCATGGAGATCGTGATGCTCGGCGATGCCGCCGGGCCCTCTTTGACCTCGCACGCCTGGTTGTTGATAACGACATGCCACTTGCCACCATTATCACCCGAAAGATCGAACTGGTAAGTGGCGGTCAGGCCTTTAGCCGCATCCTTTTTGAAGCGGTTCGGCATTTCAGCGAAAATCTGCTTTGGGGTCGTTGGTGCATCAGCCATGGGAAACGGACACCTCCTGGTGGGAGCGGCGGAGCCGCGCTATGTGCGTCATCTAACCGTTCATAAGAATCGTTGTCAATAGATGCCGTGGCCCGTGCCGGTTCAGTCATGCCCCGGGTCAAGGCGCTGGCAAGGACAAGCAAGGCTCGCTTAAGACAGCGCCGTCGCGAACTTAAAATCCGAAAACTCTTCCCGGCTCGACGCTTATCAGATTCGCACGCACCATCACCGGCGCGGCGCCAACCGTGATCGTAACCGCCCGCTCCTTCTCAAGATCGGTCTTAACCGATCCGCCGAGGTACGCATCATGCCCGATGACCTTGACCGTAACCTTGCCGAGCCCCGCGTTCTGAAGCTGCTGCTGGATTTTCGACTCCATCGCCGCCCACTCGCCCAGGTCGGTGGTGAGAACGTTATTGACGCCGCTGACACCATCGACGTTGCGCGCGGTGCGCTCGGCGAGCAGCTTGTCGTTGTCATCAAAAACTTTACCATAAAGCGTAACCGTGCCGTGGTCGGTGTATGCCCGCACACGCCCGAGTTTCCGGTTGCCCTTAAGCGCGGTTTGCACGCGCTCCAGCAGCGACGGGGTCGGCTTGGGCACAGCGGCGTACTCGCGGCGGGGACGCTTGTGCGCGGCCCGAGCCGCGGGAGATGGAGCGGCCGCTCCAAGCGCCTCGCTGGGAGCGGCGGCCGGTGTCGCGGCCCCTACTGCTGGGGCGGCTGGCGGCGATGGCGCTGCGGAGGCGGGAGTCGCAACCGGGGCCGAGGCATACTCGGGCGTCTCGGTGGGACTGAGACTTGCGAGCTTCGCCTTGAGGTCAGATTCCAGCGACGCGCGGTCGGCGTCATCGCGCGCGAGGATGACCGGATAATCGACCTCAACCTGGCCGCCGCTGAACGGCGTGAACGACCATCCCGAAACCTCTTTGACCACATCCGCATCGAGGCTCGGATTGGGCACGCTCGAGGTGCGGACCGCCGCACCGCCCACCGTTCCGTCGGGCATCACCTTGAGCCTGAGATCCATCGCATCGTGCATCGATGCGTCGCTGCCGAGCGCGCGCTTGTATATGTCGAGCAGCCCGGCCTTGTTCGCATCGAAGACCTTGCGCATCGCTTCCTGATCCCGCTCGGGTGACGATGCCGATTCCCCCGCAACCTGGATTCCGAGACCGGTCGCAAGGACGACCTGCGGTCCCGACGGCACGGCGGCCGGCGATGCGACCGCGGAGGGCGAAACTGCTTTGGTCTCCTCGGGCGCCTTCGCCGAGGTGAGATGAAGCGCGAGCCAGGCGCCGCCGCCAAGCGCTACCAGCGCCGCAAGCGTATAGCCGATTATGCCAAGCGCGCGCCCGCCGCCCGTCTCCTCGTCCTGTGCTTCATCGGCCGCGCCTGTGGGACCGGCAAGCCGGCTGCTCGAAAATTGTGGCGCGCGGCGGGACGTGGCCGCCGGCGCTGCGGGCGCAGGCGCCTCGGGCTGCGAATCGCTCAGGCGCGCGCCGCAGAAATTGCAAATCACCTCGCCCGGCTCAGCTTTGCCACCGCAGACGGGACACTCGATTTTCGTTTCTTCCGATGCGGGCGGACGGCCGGCTCCGCCTGCGCCCCGGTCAGCGCCCTGGGTGAAAGCGGGACCGGCTGGAACCAGCGCGATGCCGTCCTGCGCGCAGAAGGTCTCGCTATCGGGATAAGTCCGGTCGCATCGTGGGCAGGTCTTCATCGTTTGGCCGGGTCAGCGCCTCATCCACGCGACATTGGGCGGGCCGCCGCAATACCTGCGCCGATATCATTGCAATTTTCCAGTCGCGCCGCTGGTCGAACGGCCATTTTCACAGACTATCGCGGGGTGCGCGGCCGTGCAAAACAATCGGTTCGTCTCCCGCGCACCGCGATGAGCCTGACAGGATGCCGATGCTCAGCCGGCCGCGATCCGGGCGGGAGATTCGGACGCCGATTAGCCGGCGCGCGATACCGCAATCGATGCGATCCCGAGGCACAAGGCGATCGCAGTCGCCACTACGCCGGGCCCCGCGAAAAAGTAAGTCCAGCTCAGGACCACCAGAAAAGCCTGGCCCACGAACAACACGATGATGAAGGGCCGAGCCTCGCGAGCATTCGTGCGGCCCAGATTCCCCAACTGCCACATCAGCACAGCCATGATCGCGAAGAACACCGTGGTCGAATGCGCGTAGCCGCGCATGAAATCCCAGTAGGTGCGGCTCGACCCCATGATCTGGAAATGAAACGCTCGCATCGCGTCGAATACCGCCTGCTCCTGGGGTCCGCGCCCGGTTGTTTTCGAACTGGCAATCGTATGGCCGACAATACCGAGCGCCTGAAGGACTGCCGCCACTCTCAACCAGATCCGGGGGTTCATTCGCGACCTCCTTCACGTCCGTTCAACCCCAAAAGCAGCGGGGATTGCGGCATGGACGCGCCGCGGCCACGCGCCGGCTCGGCGAATCGAGCGGCGCATGGCGAAAGGCCCGGTGAGACCGGGGCAGCCGTGCGCGAAGATCAGGCGGCGGGGTTGTTTTCCAGACGGAAGCCGATTCGCACCTCGACCTGGAACTCCGGCTCCCCGTTCCTCATCACCGCGCCGCGGATGTTGCTGACCTCGAACCAGTCGATATTGCGCAGCGTCTGGCGCGCCTTCTTGAGCGCGTTGCGCACGGCCTGCTGGATGCTTTCGTCGGACACGCCGACGACATCGATGAGCTTGTAGGTCTTTTCCGGCATGGGATCTCCTGATGCGGCTTGCGCCGCGATTCGGTTTGCGCCGTGACGGCGCACGCGGATCACCTATTTCTCGACCATCCGGCCGAAGTCGACCGCGAACACTGATTCGTCTTCTATCGTCCTCATGTCGAGCAGAAAGGTCCGGTCGCTTACCCTCCCGATAATTCGCGCACGGCGGAAGATCTCCGCGATCTTATCCGGGGACATCCGCGGATGGCGCACGCGGACCGCCGCGCTTTCGAGCGACTCGGCGGGAAGCGAACCCGAGCCGGCCTCGGCAAAGGACGATACGACGTCGACTTGGAACTCGCCGCCGAGCCTTTCCGCGAGGATTGCACGAACGCGCTCGCCGATCGACCGCAGCTCCCCGGGCGTGCGCCGAAGAAGCCTCAAGGTCGGCACCACCGATGGGAGATCGGCGGATCGGAGGTAGAGCCTGAGCGTCGCTTCGAGCGCAGCCAGTGTGAGCTTGTCGCATCGCAGCGCGCGCTTGAGCGGGTTGCGCCGCAACCGTTCGACCAGTTCGCGCCGCCCGGCGATCAGGCCGGCTTGCGGACCGCCGAGCAACTTGTCGCCCGAGAACGTGACCAGCGCAGCGCCGGCGGCGATTCGATCCGCGACCACCGGCTCGGGCGCAAGGCCGTAAGCGGTGAAATCGACCAGCGCGCCCGCGCCGAGGTCCTCCACCACGTCGAGCCCGCGCTCGCGGCCGATCTTCACCAGCTCGTCGAGGGGAACTTCGCTGGTGAATCCGACCACGCGGTAGTTGGAGGGATGGACCTTGAGCAGAAGGGCGGTGTCGGGCCCAATCGCGTCGATGTAGTCGCGCGGATGGGTGCGATTGGTGGTGCCGACCTCGCGCAGCCGCGCGCCGCTTCGCGCCATGATGTCCGGCAGCCGGAACGAACCGCCGATCTCGATCAGCTCCCCGCGCGAGACGATCACCTCGCGCCCCTCGGCAAGCGTGTTCAGCGCGAGCAGCACCGCCGCCGCGTTGTTGTTGACCACGGTGGCCGCCTCGGCTCCGGTCAGCGCGCGCAACTCCGTCTCGACGAGCGAGTCGCGATCGCCGCGTTCGCCGGTGGCGAGATCGTACTCGAGGTTGACCGCGGACCGCGCCGCCTGTTCGAGCGCTTCGATGGCATCTTCGGCAAGGATCGCGCGCCCGAGGTTCGTGTGCAGGATGATACCGGTCGCATTGACCACCGGCTTGAGCGCGGGTTCGTCTGCGGCTACGGCCGCCTCGACTCGATGCACCAGCGCCTCGAGCACCGCATCGCGCGCGGGCGCAAAGTCGCGCCGGCCCGCAACGATCGCCTCGCGCAGCTCCGCTTGCGCTCGCTGCACCATCATTTTAAGGTACCCGCGGCTCAGGCCCTCGAACGCAGGCTGTTTCTCGACGGCGCGCAGACATTCGTCGGTCGGCGGTACGATGCGAAGCCGATCGCCCCGGCTATCCGGCGCAGATTGTACGGCACGCTGGCGCTGTCGCGACTTGCCCGCCATCGAAGGCATTATCTGAGAGCGCGAGCAACCGTGGCAAGAGCGCGGGACGGCGCGACGCCATCGGCGCGCCGTCCCGCGTCCGCGTTGCGTCAATTCAGAGGGTGTTGAAAAATGCCGAGTGCGCGGCGTCCAACTGGCGGGAATGAAGAACAGCCTCATTCCCTCGCCGACTGAACCGGCCAGGCGCCATCGGCACGCGGGGGTACAGCGTTGGGAACCGCGATGCCGCCTGGCGAACCAAATCGGCAGTGCATCAGCATCGAGGCATTAAGCAAAAGTGGCCGCGGGCCTGACTCATAGCGAAGACCTAGTTGCCGCCCGCAGGACGGCCGAATCCGGCAAGTGGATAGTCGCGCTCTCCGTGTTGCTGGGAACGTTCGTCGCGCTGATGGACGTGACCATCGTGAACGTCGCGATGCCGCACATGATGGGCAGCTTCGGCATCGATCTCCTCACCGTCACGTGGGTTGCGACTTCGTACAACATCGCTTCGATGATCATGATCACGATGGCGGCCTGGTGGACCACTCTCATCGGGCGAAAGCGCCTTTACCTATTCTCGATGATAGTGTTTGTCGCCGGATCGGTTCTTTCCGGGATGTCGCACACGCTTGCCCAGATGATCGCCTTCCGCATTCTGCAGGGAATAGGCGGAGGCACTCTGATGCCGCTCTCGCAGGCGATCGTGCGCGAGAAATTCCCCCCCGAAGAGCAGGGTGTGGCGATGGCCACATTCTCGATGGGAACCATCCTGGCTCCCGCGACCGGACCGGTCATCGCCGGGTGGCTAATCGACAACTATGGTTGGCCGTTCATTTTCTATATAAACGTGCCGATCTGCCTGATCTGCCTGTTCATGGTGAGCACCTTCGTCCACGATCCGCCCTATCTCAAGCGCGGCGTGGAAAAAATCGATGCGGTCGGCATCGGACTGCTCACAGCCGGCATCACCGCCCTGCAAATCGTGCTCGAGCGCGGACAGCAAGTCGGCTGGTTCCAGTCGCGGATGCTGACCTGGGGAGTCATTTTCACCGCATCGGCCTTGCTCAGTCTCGTGGTCTGGGAGCTTCTGCAAAAAGAGCCGATTATCAATCTGCGCCTGTACAAAAATCCGCTGCTCAGGGCCGGCAATACATACAACGCGGTCACCGGCTTTGCCGTATTCGGATCGACTTTCCTCCTGCCGCAGTTGACCCAGACGCTACTGGGCTATACCGCGCTCGCCTCGGGCCTGGTGATGATTCCACGGTCGATCATGATGCTGTTCTTCATGCAGGTCAGCGGCCGAATGTATAATCGCGTGAGCCCGCGAAAGCTGGTCACCTTCGCAATGATTGTGCTGATTTATACATACTGGTCACTCGGCCATTTATCGACCGGCGTGGGGTTCTGGAATATCGCGCTCCTGACTGCATCGACCGGGCTCGGCCTGGCCTTTTCCGGGACCGTGGTCAATACCGTCGCGCTGAGCAGCGTAGCGCGGCAGAACATGACCCAGGCCGCGGCTTTGAGCAATTTCGTAAACCGGGTGGCAGGCAATGTCGCCTACGCCGTTCTCGCAACCGTCGTGACCCGGCGCGCGCACTTTCACCGGTCCATCCTGGTCGACAACATCACTCCTCGCCATGAGGCATTCATCGCCTGGAGCCCCGCGGTGCAGCGCGTACTGAGAGTCCCGGCATTCAATTCGGGCTCTGCGCAGGAGACGGCCGTCTCGGTCGTCAATCATGTAGTTACCCGGGAGGCGCGCATGCTGGCATACAATGACGTCCATTGCATGCTGGCGATTATCATGTTGATATTTCTGCCTATTGTATTTCTGCTGCCGAGCAAGGGTATCCCCGATGAGACGGAGGAGGTAATCGAGTAATTGCCGGCCGAACCGTCCCTTCCCAGAGGCTGCCACGCATGAAAGTCACGAGCCTGGAACTCCGCTTCGCCGATCGCCGAGGCGCGCGCGGCGCGATTCGCCATCTGCCACCCGATGAGTTCTCGGCAACGTCGGCCGAGCGGGGCCGCATCGAGATTGCCGCGAGCGCCGGCGCGGCGGATTCGGGCCGCGTCGTGCGCGCCACGATTCGAAATAAGTCCGCGGAGCCGATCTTCCTGGACGCGCTGCTGATTGAAGTCGCAACGGGGCTTGCGCCTGAGCGGCCCGCGCGCTTCTTCAAGCATGGATATCAATCGTGGAGCAGCTCGGGCGCCTATCCGGTAATTTCCGCGGCCGTTCATCGGCGCGACGGTGCGTCGCGTATCGCGCGCCTCAATCATCAGAGCGAGGCGCGCCGCCCGCGCGAATTCCCCGAAGCGCTGACCTCCGAGATGTTCGCGATCGTCGAGAGCACCGATGCGCCCGCCGCGGTGCTGGCGGGATTTGCCGGCGCGGCGCACGAACTCACCACCGTGACCGTTCCCGGTCCCGAGCGGGTCATCGCGCGCGTGCTGCTCGACGGGATTCCGCTCGAGCCGGGGTCGGTCCGCGAAGTCGAGCCTTTGCTCCTCGCCGAGGGCGCGGCGCCCGCCGTGCTCGCGTCGCGATGGGCCGGCGTCATCGGCAAGCGGATGAATGCGCGGACGGGCGCGCCGTACCAGCGCGGATGGTGCTCCTGGTACCACTACTTCGACGCGATTAGCGAGGACGCTCTGCGCGCGAACCTCCACTCGCTCGCCGCGATGCGCGATGAGTTCCCGCTCGAGGTCGTGCAACTCGACGACGGCTTCCAGGCCGGCCTCGGCGACTGGGAGGCGACCAACGCCAAGTTCCCGTCGGGACTAAGGCGACTCGCGGACGAGATTCGCGCCGCGGGATTCACGCCGGGCCTGTGGACCGCGCCGTTTCTCGCGGCGCGCGATTCGCGCCTGATGCGCGAGCATCCCGGTTGGTTCATCCGCCACGAAAGCGGCGAGCCGCTTCGCGCGGGATACAATCCCAATTGGACCGCGGACCGCGATGCGTACGCGTATGCGCTCGATGCGAGCAATCCGGCGTTCCGCGAGCATCTCGAGCGCCTTTTCGGCAGGCTCGTCCGGGAATTCGGTTACTCCTACCTGAAGCTCGATTTCCTGTATGCCGCGGCCGCCGAGGGAACCCGTTTCGACCCCGCAATCACGCGCGCCGAGACGCTCAGGCGCGGCCTGGAGGCGATTCGCGCTGGCGCAGGCGATGAGACCTTCCTGCTCGGATGCGGATGTCCGCTCGGGCAGGCGATCGGAATCGTTGACGCGATGAGAATCGGCCCGGACGTCTCGCCGTTCTGGGGCGCGGGCGGCGCGGAGGATCCATCGACGGTGCACGCCCTCGATGCGATCGTCGCGCGCAGCTTCATGCATCGGCGCCTGTGGCTGAACGACCCCGACTGCGTGATGCTCCGCTCGCGCCAGACGCAGCTCAACGCTGAAGAGCGGGGGACTTTGGCCGCAACTATCGCGGCATCGGGCGGGATGCTTCTGATCTCGGACGACATGAGCCTGCTGGGCGGAGACGAAGCGCGCCTGTACCGCGAGGTCGCGAAGCTCGGCGCAGAAATCGACGCAAGCTTCACGCGCGAACCCATGCGTGCGCTCGACCTGATGGCGTCGGGTGCAGTGCGCGGCCTTTCCAAGAAGGCAGGCAACGGAGCGCTCGCATTGTTGATTAATCGCCTCGATGCGCACGAGCGGGTGCGAGTCGCCGACCTCGGCATCGGAGCCGGGCCGTTCAGCGTGCGCGCGATCGGCGGCGCCGAAGTTCCCGCGCGCGACGAGATCGAAATCCCGCCGCACGCCGCGCGCATCGTGCGCCCGCAGCGCGGATAATCACGCCGCCAGCTCGATCACGCTCGCGCCCGCGCCGGCGTGCACGATTGCGCGGGCCGATTCGATCGGCGCGCCGCTTGCGAGCGCAGCGTAGTACTCGCGATCGAGCGCCTCGATCACGCCCGGCGCATCGCCGGCGCGGCACAGCGCGACGATCGATCCGCCGAACCCTGCGCCGGTAAGGCGCGCGCCGAGCGCCCCTCCGCGCCGCGCGCATTCGACCAGCCGGTCGAGCCGCGCGGTGCTGCACTCGAAGTCACGGGCGAGACTCTCATGCGATGCGTTCATCAGCACACCCATCTCATCGAGACGGCCCGCCTCGAGCGCGGCCGCGGCGCGGTACACCCGCTCGGTCTCGCCGAGCACGTGGCGCGCGCGGCGGAGAATCTCCAGTGGGCGGGCGGGATCGAGAATGATCCGCGCCGCGCCCGTGCCGAGCAAATCGTCCGCGAGGCGGTCGCGCGCGATTCCCACGATTCGCGCCGCATCGGCAAGATCGGGATCGAGCCGCGCCGGCGCCGTCGCTTCGAGGATGCGCACCAGCTCGGGCGCATCCCACTTTCCAAGCCGCGCGACGACGTCGCCGAGAATCCTTACGCCGTCGAGCTTGAGCGCGCACGCGATGATTCGCGCCGCAAGCGCGCATTCGACCACCCGGCGATTGTACTCGCCGCGCACCCTGCCCGACTTGTCGGCAACCTCGCGGCTGTCCGCGACGACCAGCGCCGCCTCGGCCGGCATCGCCACCGGCCGCACGCGGAGCGGCTCGAATTCGATCAGGAGCGCGTGATCGCGCCGGCCCAGCAGCGACGCCGCCTGGTCCATCCCGCCCGCCATCGTGCCGACGTACCATTCGCTTCGCGCGACCATCGATGCGGTCTCGATCGGCGCCAACTTAAGTCCGTTGATCGCCATGAAGGCGAGCGCCGATGAGACCGTCAGCGCGGCCGACGATGAGAGGCCGGCCGATGGCGGCACGCGTCCATCGACGATCATCGCGGCGCCAACCCAGCGATCCATCGCTGTGCCGCGCGCCGAAAAATGATCGATCACGCCCTGCACTGCGGCCTTGACGTAATTGGCCCAGTCGCCCGTCGGATAGGGCGGGATATGGCGCTCGATTCGGAAGCTCCTCGGCGGCCAGGCGCGATCGGCGTTGCGGAGCGAAATCTCGGGGCTCGACGAACGCGCGGCCACAATTATCGTCGAGCGATCGATCGCGATCGGCAGGACCGGAAGACCGCTGTAGTCGGTATGCTCGCCGATCAGATTCACGCGGCCGGGCGCGCGCACCGCAATCGGGCGCGCATCGGAGACCGCGGCGGGACCAAGCTCGAGCGCGAGCGCCCGCGCACGTTCGTGCTCCGCGCTATCCCACGCGCCGGATGCGTTCATCGCGACGCGCTCTTGGGCCTGAATCGGCGCCGGGCAAGTTCAAGATCGGCCGGCGTGCCAACATCGCTCCAGAAGCCGCGCATATCGATCGCGCGCACGACGAGTCCGTCCGCGATCATCGCAGGGATCGCCAGGGGCAATTCGAGTTCGCCGCGCGGCGACGGCTCCAGCCGTTCCAGGTAGTCGAAGAGGGAAGCCCCGGCCGAGAAGAGGCCGGCGTTGTTCCACGGGGTTGTCGATGTGCCGCGGGGCGGTTTCTCTACCAGGCGCTCCACGCGCATCTCCCCGGTCAGATAGACCGCCGCGCCACGCCAGGGATCTTTCGTCCGATTCACGGCCAGCAGGAGATCGTAATCATCCTCGGCGGCGCGCGCGGCAAACCGGCGGTAATTCGCGCGGTCCATCAGAACGTCGCCCCATCCGAAGATGAACCGCCGATCGCCCGCGACCGCCGCCTTCGCTGCGAGCATCGCGCCGGCCGTCCCGCTGAGCTCGCCCTGCCGAACGACCGATAGATCGAACTCGGGATGGCGTTTACCGAACGCCGCCGCCCACGCCTCGACTTGCTCCGCAAGATAGCCCGCGACAATCACGAATCGATCGATTGCCGCGTCGCCAAGAGCAAGCGCGATATGCTGTACCAACGGCGCGCCCGCCACTTCAAGCAGCGGCTTCGGAGTGCGCAGGGTCAAGCTGCCCAGACGCTTCCCGCGTCCCGCGGCGAGCAGCACCGCTTTGCGAATTTCGACCGCCATCGGCGCACAATAGCACGCGTCGGATTTAGAGCGAGTTCCGGCGCATTGGAGTTTTCGGCGGAAACGAAGAAGCGTCCCGGCGGGACGGAGCCCGCGTCGCGGCGACGCTCGTGGAAGCCGGGCGAACCCCCTGTCGCGAGGGATTCACTGGCGCTTGCTGCACGTTGTAGAATCCGGTGCAGCATGACCATTCGCGGCAATTACCGCCTTAGAGGTTGGACGCATGTTCGGTGAGATGAACCCACGGGCGAAAGCCAAGGCCCCTTTCATCTCGACCGAGGAAGCTCTCGAAGAGACCCGGCGCGGCCGCATGCTCATCCTCATGGATGATGAGCGGCGCGAGAACGAGGGCGACCTGTGCATGGCGGCCGAGAAAGTCACGCCCGAGGCGATCAACTTCATGGCCACGCACGCGCGCGGCCTGATCTGCCTGCCGATGGCCGCGGAGCGAATCGACCGTCTCGGGCTCAGCATGATGGTAGGCGATAACCAGGCGCCGCTTGGGACCGCGTTCACCACCGCGATCACCGCGCGCCGCTGCAAGGGGTCGGGAATTTCCGCGCGCGATCGCGCGACCACGATTCTCCAGGCCGTGCGCGAGGACGCCAGCGGCAGCGAGTTCATCACGCCCGGCTACGTTTATCCGCTTCGCGCGCGCGATGGCGGCGTGCTGGTGCGCACGGGCCAGACCGAGGGCGCGGTGGACCTGGCGCGCCTTGCGGGGCTCAAACCCGCCGGGGTCATCTGCGAGATTCTCAAGGAAGACGGCACGATGGCGCGGCGCGACGACCTGGTCAAATTCGCGCAGGCCCACGATCTGAAGATCGTGACCGTCGCGGATATAATCGAGTACCGGCTGCGCAACGAGACGATGGTGCATCGGGTCGCCGAGGCGCGGCTTCCGACCGCGTACGGCGAGTTCCGCGCGATGGTGTATCGCAACCTCATCGATCACACGGAGCATCTCGTGCTCGTGATGGGCAAGGTCGATCCGGCGCGCCCGATCCTGGTTCGCGCGCATCGCGAGTACCTGCCCGGCGACGTTTTCGGCTACTCGCTGCGCAACACGCGCGACCTGCTGCGCGCATCCATGGAACGCATCTCGGAGGCCGGCGAGGGCGTGATTCTCTACGTGAAGCGCGAGTCCAACGAGATCGCCGCCGAACTCGATACTGAGAACCGCCACCCTGCGCCGCGCTTGAGCACCCGCTACGGCCAGACGGAAGCCGACTTTCGCGACTACGGAATCGGCGCGCAAATCCTGCGCGATGTCGGCGTGCGCAAGATGATTATCCTTTCGGATTCGACCCCGCGGCTCGCCAATCTTCCGGGCTACGGCCTGGAGGTGGTCGGATCGGTTCCGCTCTCGACCGACGGATCGCAAAACACGCCGCAGGCGAGCTAGCGCGGTACCAATGCCGCAATGGAATCACGTGAAGCCTGGGTTGCGCGGCGCGCATCGAGGCGGCTGACCTCGATTTCCGCCGCGGCGGTCGTGGTGGCCGCGATCGCGCTGGGGGCGGCGAGCGCCGCGATGCCGGTCGCGGGCCAGATCGTCGAAATCACCCGCGTGAGCCTCACAAGCCGCCTCGTGGCCGGCAAGACCGCCACGCTCAAGATCGATGCGCTCGTGGCGACCGGATGGCATATCAATTCGGACCGCCCCGCGGGCGACTTCTATATTCCGACCCGGGTTTCCGTGAACGCACCGGGCGGCATCACGGCGGGCCCGGTAGCCAATCCGCCCGCCGAGATGCTTGCGGCCGAATTTTCGAAAGACCAGAAGCTGTCGGTCTTCACGGGCGCGCTGCATTTCGAGGTTCCCCTGACGGTCCCGCGCGATTTCAATCCGTCGGGCGCCAAGCCGGTTACCGTGACGATCGATTACCAGGCTTGCAACAACGTCGAGTGCCTCCGCCCCACCTCGACGAGCGCGACGGCCGATATCGCATCGCTCGAAGATGGCGCCGCGGCGGCCGCCCTTGATGGCGCCATCGCGGGCGCACCGCGCCAGGCCGTTACCGGCGCATCGAGCGAGGCCGTCGCGGGGGGCGCTGAGAACAACGCAATCGCGAACGTGTTCGCGAAGCACGGATGGTTGATCGGTTTTCTCGCGGTCCTGCTCGGAGGACTCGCGCTCAATCTCACGCCCTGCGTCTATCCGCTGATTGGCGTGACGGTCGCCTATTTCGGCAATCAGGGCGGCGGGCCACGCCGCGTGTTGATGCTCGCGATCACCTACGTGCTGGGAATCACGATGATGTTCTCCGCGGCGGGCGTGGCGGTCGCGCTCTCGGGCGGATTGTTCGGCGCGGCGATGCAGAGTCCGCTGGTGCTGTCCGCGCTCGCGATGGTGCTGGTCGGGCTTGCGCTGTCGAACTTCGGGTTCTTCGTGTTGCAGCCGCCGCAATGGATGATGCGGCGGGCGGCTGCGGCGCGGCCGGGCTTCATCGGGGCGTTCGCGATGGGGCTCGGGATGGGCGTCGTCGCGGCGCCGTGCATCGGGCCGATCGTGCTCGGACTGCTGCTGATGGTCGAGCGCAGCCAGAACGCGCTGTTCGGTTTCGCGCTTTTCTTCACGCTCGGGATCGGCCTGGGAATTCCGTACGTGGGGATCGCGCTCGCCGCGGGCAGCATCCGCCGGCTGCCGCGCTCGGGCGAGTGGCTTGCGTGGATCGAGCAATTATTCGGCTTCGTGCTGATCGGTCTTGCGATCTACTTCCTCGACCCCGTCGTGCCGCGCCACCTGATGATGCGGTTCCTGCCCTACTATGCGGCCGCAGCCGCCATCTTCCTCGGCTTCGTGACACGCGCAGGCCGTAGTTGGCGCCCATTCCTGGTGCTCCGATCGGCAGTCGGCGCCATCGCGGCTGCCATCCTCATATACGCATCGATTCCACGCCGCGCTCCGGTTCAACTTACATTCCAGCCGTTCCTTTCGAGCGCGCTCCAGGCGGCGCAGGCCGGGCGCAAGCCGGTGCTGATCGATTTCCGCGCCGACTGGTGCATCCCGTGCCGCGAAATGGACCGCTCGACATTCGTCGATCCCGCGGTGGTCAGCGAAGCTCAGCGGTTCGTCCGCCTGCGCGCGGACCTCACCCGGCAGGACAAGAATAATGCGACGCTCATGAGCCGGTTCGGCATCCAGGGCGTTCCCACCACGATGATCATCGACTCAAAGGGGCAAGTGCGGCTGCGCAAGGTCGGCTACGTCAGCGCCGAAGAGCTGCGGGCGGATCTCCGTCGCGCGGATTGAGCGGGGATGCGAAAATCAGGGGTTGGATTTGCTCCAAAGGCTTCCGTCACAGTTATCGAACATAGTTTTATTTGATTCTCCTTAATTCGGGCCGATCTCGCCTCAACATTCCTGCTTGAGAAAGGAAGATAACGTCCGCAAATTCGACGTTTTATTGCCGTTCCGAGTCATAGCGAGACGATGTTTGTTTTTAGCGTGGATGACGCCCGTGCCCCGCTTTACTTTGGCACGGGTCATGACTACGATTGTATTAGTAGTTGCGGAGGCGCGGCAGGGTAAGCAACCGCCCTTTCCTTATGACAAATAAGCAGGTTTCTGACGGCTACGGGGCCGAATCGATCAAGGTCCTCGAGGGCCTTGAAGCGGTTCGAAAGCGCCCCGGCATGTATATCGGCGACACCGCCGAGCGCGGGCTGCATCACCTGGTCACCGAGATCGTGGATAACTCGGTGGACGAGGCGCTTGCAGGCTTCTGCACCGAAATCAACGTAACGATCCTCGGCGACGATCGCATTTCGATCGAAGACAACGGCCGCGGCATTCCCGTCGATATGCACCCGACCGAGAAGCGCTCCGCGCTCGAGGTCGTTCACACGGTGCACCACGCGGGCGGCAAATTCGATCGCGGCGTGTACAAGGTCTCGGGCGGTCTGCACGGTGTCGGCGCATCGGTGGTGAACGCGCTCAGCGAGGAGTTCGAGGTCGAGGTACGCAAGAACGGGAGGATCTACTTCCAGCGCTACGAGCGCGGCATCCCCAAGTCGAAGGTGGAGGAACGCGGGGCGACCAAGCTCACCGGCACCAAGACGACGTTTTCACCCGACCCGAAAATCTTTCCGGAGATCACGTTCAAGTACGAGGTGGTCGCACGCTACCTGCGCGAGATGGCGTACCTGAACGGCGGATTGCGCATCAACCTTCGCGACGAGCGCACCGGCAAGCAGGAGGAATTTCACTTCGAGGGCGGGATCGCGGAGTTCGTCGAGTCTCTCACCGAGGGAAACGAACGGCTCCACGACGTGATCTTCTTCAAGGGCGTGCGCGACGGCGACGATATCGAAGTTGCGCTGCAGTGGACCGACGCGGTCCGCGAGGTGATTTTCACTTACGCCAACAACATCCACACGATCGAGGGCGGCACTCATCTGTCGGGGCTCAAGTCGGCGCTCACCCGCACGATCAACTTCTACGCGCAGAAAAATAATCTGTTCAAGAACAAGGAGATGCGGCTGGAGGGCGACGACACGCGCGAGGGACTCGTCGCGATCGTGAGCGTCAAGCTGCCCGAGCCGCAGTTCGAGGGCCAGACCAAGACCAAGCTCGGCAACTCCGAGGTCGAGGGACTGGTCGCTGCGCTCGTGAACGAGAAGCTCGGCGAATACTTCGAGGAGAATCCGTCCGACGCGAAGAAGATCGTGCTGCGATGCGTCGAGGCGGCCACCGCGCGCGAGGCCGCCCGCAAGGCGAAGGAGCTGGTCCGGCGCAAGGGCGCGCTCGATTCGGGCTCGCTGCCGGGCAAGCTGGCCGACTGCCAGGAGCGCGACCCCGCGCTGAGCGAACTGTTCATCGTCGAGGGCGACTCGGCCGGCGGCTCGGCCAAGGATGCGCGCGACCGGCGCGTTCAGGCGATCCTGCCGCTGTTCGGCAAGGTACTCAATGTCGAGAAGGCCCGCATCGACAAGGTACTCACTTCGGAGAAACTGCGGATACTCATCTCGGCGCTCGGCATGGGAGTCGCCAACGAGAAGGATCTCTCGAAGCTTCGCTACCACAAGATCATCATCATGACCGACGCGGACGTCGACGGCTCGCACATCCGGGCGCTGTGGCTGACGTTCTTCTTCCGCCAATTTTTCGAGATCGTCGAAAACGGCTACCTCTACGTCGCGCAGCCGCCGCTGTTCCGCGCCAAGAAGGGCAAGCAGGAACGGTATCTCAAGGATGAAGGCGCGCTCGAGGATTACCTGACAGACCTCGGCACCGAGGCGGTCACGTTCGAGTGCGGCAAGGGCAAGGACGCGCGCGAGTTGAAGGGCGCGGCGCTCAAGACCCTGGTTCGCAAGGCGCTCTACCAGGACCGGATGTTCGAGGCGCTCGAACGGCGCTCGAAGGAGCGTCCGATCGTGGCCGCGCTCGCGCGCCTGGCTGCCGACAAGGCGATTACCGACGCGAGCTTCGAGACGGAGAAGGCCGCCGACGCGATGGGCAAGGCGATCTGCAAGGAATTGAAGGACCCCAATCTCGAGGCGCGAGTCGGCGAGGACGGCGAGTCGCGATGGCGCATCATCCTGACGCATCGCCAGAACGGTGCAACCGCGCCGACAGTGGTCGATCTTGCGCTCTTCCACTCGGGCGAGCTGCGTGAGATTCGCCGCCTCAATGCCGACCTCGATGCGATCAAGGCGCCGTTCAAGCTCAAGATCGGCGACGCCGAGCAGACCGTGGACTCATTCAAGGCCGTCGCCACGGCAGTCGTTGCCGCGGGGCAGAAGGGCGTTGATATTCAGCGCTACAAAGGCCTCGGCGAGATGAATGCCGAGCAACTGTGGGATACCACGATGAATCCCGAGAAGCGCTCGCTCTTGCGGGTGCAGGTCGGATCGCTGGAAGCGGCCGAGGAGATGTTCACCAAGCTGATGGGCGACCAGGTAGAGCCGCGCCGCCAGTTCATCGAGGAAAACGCCCTCAACGTCAGGAACCTGGACATTTGATCCGCGCGAAGCGCCACCGCCCGGGCGCACCTGCGCACCTTCGGGCGCACGTCATTTAGATGGCTGAAACGAACGGCAACGAACCAATCCGAAACGAGCCTGCGCTGCTCAATATTGAAGACGACTTGCGTCAGTCCTATCTGGACTACGCGATGTCGGTGAATATCGGGCGGTCGCTTCCCGTCATCCGCGACGGCCTCAAGCCGGTCCATCGCCGCATCCTCTACGCGATGTTCCGGGCGGGCCTGCTCGCCAATCGCCGCTCCACAAAATGCGCCGGCGTAGTCGGCGACGTGCTCGGGAAGTACCACCCGCACGGCGATGTCTCGGTGTACGATGCGCTGGTCCGGATGGCGCAAACGTTCTCGCTCCGCTATCCGCTCATCGACGGCCAGGGGAACTTCGGCTCCGTCGATGGCGACCCTCCGGCCGCGATGCGCTACACGGAATGCAAGCTCACGCGGCTGGCGGAGCGGATGCTTGCCGATATCGACAAGGACACTGTCGATTTCATCCCCAACTACGACGGATCGCAGGAGGAGCCCGAGGTTCTTCCGGCGCAAATCCCTAACCTGCTCATTAACGGCTCCGACGGAATCGCGGTGGGGATGGCGACCAACATCCCGCCGCACAACCTGGGCGAGGTTTGCGATGCGCTGCTCGCGCTGATCGCAGACCCCGATCTGCCGCTTGCGAAAATCCTCGACATCATCCCGGGACCCGACTTTCCGACCGGCGGGCAACTGCTGGGCCGCGAGGCGATCCGGCAGGCGTACCTGACGGGGCGCGGCACGATCGTGATGCGCGCGCTCGCCGCGATCGAGACCGACAAGCGCTCGGGCCGCGCATCGATTATCGTGCGCGAGATTCCCTACCAGGTGAACAAGGCGCGGCTCATCGAACGGATCGCCGAACTGGTCAACGAAAAGCGGATCGACGGCATCAGCGACCTGCGCGACGAATCCGACCGCGACGGGATGCGAATCGTGATCGACCTCAAGCGCGACGCGGAGCCGCGCGTCGTGCTGAACCAGCTCTATAAGCTGAGCCAGATGCAGGTCGGCTACGGAATGATCATGCTCGGCATCCACGAAGGCCGGCCGCGCGAGATGAACCTGCGCGAGATGCTGCTCGCCTTCCTGGAGCATCGCAAAGTCGTCATCCGCCGCCGATCGTTGTTCGAGCTGCGCGAGGCCGAGGCGCGCCTGCACATCCTCGAGGGCCTGCTCGTCGCGCTAAAGAACCTCGATGCGGTCATCAAGCTCATCCGCGCCTCGCGCGATGCCGACTCCGCGCGCACCGGCCTGATGCGCCAGTTCGGGCTCACCCAGGCGCAGGCGCAGGCGATCCTGGATTTGACGCTGCGCCGGCTCACCTCGCTCGAGCGCGAGAAAATCGAAACCGAACACAAGGAAACCGAGGAAACCATCAAGCGGCTGCACAAAATCCTCGCCGATGAGCGCGAAGTGATGAAGCTCATCGCCGCCGACCTCGAGGACATCAAAAAGGAGTTCGCCGATCCCCGCCGCACGCAGATTATCGAGGCCGAGGGCGAATTCTCGGTCGAGGATCTCATCGTCGAGGAGGACGTGCTCGTCACCGTCACTCACGGCGGCTACATCAAGCGGACTCCGCTTTCGCTTTATCGCACGCAGCGGCGCGGCGGGCGCGGCAAGATCGGCGCGACCACCGGCGAGGAGGACTTCGTCGAGAATCTCGAACGCGTCTCGACGCACGACCGCCTCATGTTCTTCACCAGCGCGGGCAAGGTGTTCGCGCTCAAGGCGTACGAGCTGCCCGAGGGCGGCCGCGCCGCTAAGGGACGCTCAATCGCGAACCTGCTCAATCTCGGCGACGACGAGACGCTCCAGGCGTTCATTCCCGCGCCGCGCGATGCCGCCGGGAAATTCGTGTTCTTCTCGACCCGCCGCGGCCGCGTCAAGAAGACCCCGCTCGATGAGTACGAGAACATCCGTTCCACCGGCATCATCGCGATCAATCTCGAGGACGGCGACTCGCTCGTGGACGTCCGAATTACCGACGGCAATCAGCAGGTCGTGCTCTCGACCCGCGAGGGCCAGGCGATCCGCTTCAAGGAGGAGGAAGTGCGGCCGATGGGCCGCGCCACCGGCGGCGTGGTCGGGATGGAGCTGGAATCGCACGCGATCAGGGAGGGCAAAACCACAACGCTCGTGGAGGACGAGGTGGTTTCGATGTCGGTCGTGCGCGATGACGAGACGCTGCTCACCGTCTCCGAGCTCGGCTTCGGCAAACGCACGCCGGCCAGCGAGTACCGCCTCACGCATCGCGGCGGCAAGGGCGTCATCACGATGAACGTCACCGACAAGACCGGCAAGGTGGTCACCGTGCGGCAGGTCGGGACGGACGATCAGGTGATGCTGATAACCGACGGCGGCAAAGTGATCCGGCTCAACGTGAAGGATGTGAGAATCACCGGGCGCAACGCGCAGGGCGTCCACCTGGTGAAGCTCGAGGAGAACGAGCGCGTGCGTGCGGTGGCCGGGCTTGCCGAAAAAGAAGAGGATGAAGGCCCGGCTGGCAACGGCGCGAGCGGAAACGGCGCAGACGGCCCCGATTCCTCCGGCGAGGAATAGCGGCGTCTCGCCCGGCTCTCACGAATTCAATCGGCTCGCGGTCCCAATCTCGCGCGCGGCCTGCCTGACGCGCGGCGGACTCTCCGCACGCGTGTGCCAACAAAAATCCTCGTGCTATGCGTTCGAGGCGGCGTACGCATCGTGGGCGGCGGCCACCGCGCGACCGCGCGCGATCTCCATCCCCATCGACCCGAGGATCTCCTCCAGCGCGCTCAGCACCAGCAGCACGTTCACCCGCTGCGACCCCTCCCCCATCAGCCCGATCCGCCAGATCTTGCCCTTCAGCGGCCCGAGTCCCGCGGCGATTTCGATATTGAACAGCCGGAGCATCTCTGCGCGCACTTTCGCCTCATCGATCCCGTCGGGCACGCCGACGGCATTGAGCTGAGGCAGCCGGTATCCTTCCTGCGCGATCAGCTTGAGGCCCAAGGCGGCGATTCCCGCTTGCAGCGCCGCCGCGTTCGCGCGATGGCGCTGCCAGCGCGGCTCGAGGCCCTCCTCGACAATCATCCGCAGCGCCTCGTGGAGCGCGTAGTTCATCGTGATCGGCGCGGTGTGATGATAGAGCCGGTCGGCTCCCCAGTATTGCTCGATCAGCTTTAGGTCGAGATACCACGAGCGGCACTTCGTCTTGCGCTTGCGAACGACGTCCATCGCGCGCGGGCCGAAGGTCACCGGCGCCAGGCCCGGCGGCGCACCGATTCCTTTTTGCGTGCAACTGTAACAGGCGTCGATCTGCCAACCGTCGATTTCGACCGGCACGCATGCGAGCGAGGTCACCGCATCGACCGCCACGAGCGCGCCGTGCTCGTGCGCGAGCCGGGAAATCTCTTCGACCGGCTGATGGATTCCCGTGGAAGTTTCGGCGTGCACCACCGCGACCAGCTTTGGCTTGCGAGTGGCTTTGAGAGCGGCCGCGAAGCTTGCGGGCTCGATGATGCGGCCCCATTCGGCCTCGACCTTGTGCACCTTCGCACCGAGCCGTTCGCCGACCTCGGCCAGCCGCCCGCCGAATGCGCCGTTGACGCCGACGATCACTTCGTCGCCATCCTCGATCAGATTCGCCATCACCGCTTCCATCCCGGCCGATCCCGTCCCCGAGACCGGAAACGTGATCTCGTTGCGGGTGCGGAAGACGATGCGCAGCAGTTGCTTGATCTCCTCCATCACCTTGACGAAGTCCGGATCGAGATGGCCCACCACCGGCGAGAGCATCGCCTTCATCACTCGCGGGTGGACGTTGGACGGGCCCGGACCGAGCAGGACCCGGGCGGTGGGATGGAGCTCCGAAAATGTATCCGGCAAGATTGCTTCCCCTCGCGATTACGCCCGCAGCACGCCGGCGCGCGCGACTGCGCGTGGCGACGCCCGGCAGGCAAAAATTGATGTTCGCTATTATGGACTGCGCCGGGGGCGTCCGCCAAACCGCGGCGCGCGGGTGCAGCCGCGCCTGTGCTACAGTGCGAGGCGTGGAAGCATCGGGCGCGACCACGAGCCGCATCGACGCGGATCTTATCGCCGAGCTTCGCGGCATCCTCGGCGATGACGGAATCGTCACGCACCGCTCGGAGCTCAACGTCTATGAGTGCGACGGATGGACGATCGAGAAGAGCGCGCCCGATGCGATTGTGCTGCCGCGCACGACCGAGCAGGTGAGCGCCGTGCTCAAGGCGCTGTGGCGGCGCGGTATTGCGTTCGTGCCGCGCGGCGCGGGCACGGGACTTTCCGGCGGCGCGTTGCCGGTGCAAGCGCCGGTCATGATCTGCACGTCGCGCATGAACCGGATTGTGTCGATCGATCTCGCCAATCGGCGCGTCGAGGTCGAAAGCGGAGTCGTGAACCTGCACGTGACCAACGCGGTCGCCAAGGACGGCTACTTCTACGCGCCGGACCCGTCCTCGCAGCAGGCGTGCACGATCGGCGGCAATATCGCGGAGAATTCCGGCGGCCCGCACACCCTCAAGTACGGCGTCACGACCAATCACGTTCTCGGGGTAACGCTCGTGCTGGCGGATGGGGAGATCGTCGAGCTGGGCGGACCGTCGGAAGAACGATGCGGTTACGACCTGGTGGGCGCGGTCGTGGGCGCGGAGGGGACCGCGGGAATCGTCACGCGCGCGACCCTCAGGATCGTGCGCGCGCCCGAGTCCCATCGCACTATCCTCGCGACTTTCCCGGACGTTGAAGCCGCGACGCGATGCGTCTCGGCGATAATCGCCGCGGGGATCGTGCCTGGCGCGATCGAAATGATGGATCAGCTAATCATCCGGGCCGTCGAAGCGGCATTTCACGCGGGTCTCGCCGTCGATGCGGGCGCGGTGCTGATAGTCGAGCTCGACGGCCTCGAGGCGGGGCTTACCGAGCGCGCCGGCGAGGTGATGCGGATCGCGGACGCGACGGGCGCAACCGATTCAAAGCTCGCGCGCGACGAGGCCGAGCGCGCCGCGCTGTGGAAAGCGCGCAAGCGGGCTTTCGGAGCGGTCGGGCGGCTCGCACCGAACTATTGCACGCAGGACGGCGTCGTTCCGCGCACGCGCCTGCCCGACATCCTGCGCGTCATCGGCGCGGTCAGCCGCAAGTACGGCCTGATGGTTGGCAACGTCTTTCACGCCGGCGACGGAAATATCCACCCGATCATCCTGTACGACGAGCGCGCGCCCGGACAGGTCCGCCGCGCCATCGATGCGGGGTCAGAAATTCTGAAAGCCTGCGTCGAGATGGGCGGAAGTCTCACCGGCGAGCACGGGATCGGCGTCGAGAAGCAGGGCGAGATGCCGCTGCTGTTCTCGCCCGCCGACCTGCTCGTGATGAGCGAATTGCGCCGCGTGTTCGACCCGCTCGAACGCTCGAATCCAAACAAGGTGATTCCGCGCCCGGGCGCGTGCGTCGAGGTCGCCGCGCCGCGCCGGCAAGTTCCGGCCTGATCGCCATCTCGCGGTCGCGCTGTCGTGGCTGAGCTTTCCACCATCGAAATTGCCAAGCGGGTCGCGGAGGCCCTCGGTGCCGATCGCGTGCGCGAGCCGGCGGGTCTCGAGGCGCGCGCCGCGCGTGTGATCGCCGAGCCGGCGAACGTCGATGAAGTCGGCGAGCTGGTGCGGTTTTGCGAGGCCGAAAAAATCGCGCTCGCGCCGGTGGGCGCGGCGCGCACGCTGGCCGAGATTCGGCGCGCGCCGGCCGCACTCGGCGTGTCGCTCGGCAGAATCGCGCGGATCGTCGCCTACGAACCTGACGACATGACCGCAGTCGCCGAAGCGGGGATCACGGTCGCGGAACTGAATCGCGTGATGGCGCCGTCGCGCCAGCGCCTTCCGGTCGATCCGCAAAATCCCGCGCTTGCGACGATCGGTGCGCTCATCGCAGCCCATCACGCGGGTCCGCTGCGCCTGTCGGAGGGGACAGTGCGCGATCTCGTGATCGGAATTGACTATGTGGGACATGGCGGGATCGTGGTGCGCGGCGGCGGGCGGGTCGTCAAGAACGTGGCCGGCTATGATTTGATGAAGGTGATGGGCGGCTCGTTCGGCACGCTCGGCATCATCACGCAAGCGGCGTTCAAGGTGCGTCCGATCCCGGAGAATTACACGCTCGCGCTCGCCCCGTATGCGCGCATCGGCGATGCGTTCGAAGGCGCACGCGAATTGATCGAGGCGCTCCCGCTTGCCCATCTGGAAATCCTGAGCCCCGCGCTTGCCGCTCCGCTCGACGCGCCGGGCCGCTTGCTGCTCGCGGCGGGATTTTCGGGAAATCGAGCCGAGTGTGATTACCAGCGCGCAAAGATCTCCGAGAAGGCCGGCGCCGCAGTCATTTTCCGCGACGGCGATGGCGCGATCGCCGCATACGAGCGGCTTCGCGATTTCGACTTGCCGCGGGTGGCGCTAGCAGCCCAGGTCGCAGTTCCTCCCGCGGAGCTGGCGCGATTTCTGTCGGCTTGCGGCGCGATCGAGTTCCGCGCTCACGCGGGCTCGGGAGTCGCGCAAGTGTTCGTCGCGGGCGAGTTGGCGAGCGATGCGGGGCGCGATGCGCTTGCGCGATGGCGCGAAAGCGCACGCGCTGCGCGCGGAAATGTTCGCGTGCTTCGCGCAGCGCCGGCGCTTCGCGACTCGCTCGCGTTCTTCGATACGCCGGGCGCCGGCGCTCTTAAGTTAATGCGCCGGATGAAGCAGGCATTCGATCCGGCCGGGGTATTCAATCCCGGGTGCTTCGTGGGGGGACTCTGATGGCGCAGCCCGAGCGCGCCGCCACGGCCGTCCGCGACATCGTCGATTACGACCGCCTGTTCGAGTGCGTGCACTGCGGGCTTTGCCTCGAAGCCTGCCCGACTTATATCGTCACGCGCGCGGAGATGGACTCGCCGCGCGGACGCATCTACCTGATGAAGGCAATCGCGGAGGGCCGCCTCGATCTCGACGCCGACGCGGTGCGCCATCTCGACTTGTGCCTCGGATGCCGGGGTTGCGAAACCGCGTGCCCCTCGGGCGTCCATTACGGGCAGCTAATCGAGCGCGCCCGCGCATTCGTCGAGGCGAACCATCGCCGCGACGCCGGGGCGCGGATTCGGCGTTTCATCGCGGGCGCAATCTTTCCCTATCCGGCGCGCCTGCGCGCGGTGCTGGCTCCGCTGCGACTTATCGAGCGCGCGGGATTCCGGCCCGCGCTCGAGCGGGTGGTGCCCGGCGCGATGCGCGAGTGGCTCGAGTTGCTGCCGAAGCTCGAGAACGAAGGCGCCCGCGTAGCCCCGCAACCGCTCCAGGAGCCATCTCGCGATGCCCCGGCCGCCGTGGTCCATCGCGGTTGCGTCGCCCAGGCGCTCGCGAGCGGGGAAAACCTGAATGCGGAGCGGATGCTGTCTGCGGCTGGCTATCGCGTCGTTGGGCTTGCGGATGCGGTCTGCTGCGGAGCGCTCGACTTGCACAGCGGGAGGCGCCCGCGCGCGCTCGGCTTTGCCCGCGCCAACGTGCGCGCGCTCAAGCGGAGCGGAGCCGATGCGATCGTGAGCGCCGCATCGGGATGCTCGCTCGCGATCGCGGAGTACGCCGAGCTTTTGAAGGACGATCCCGAATTCGCCGCGGACGCGCGGGAGGTATCGGCGAAAGTGACCGACCTCGCATCGCTCATCCTGCGCGGCAAGCCGGTCGCGTTCCGCGAACTTGGCTGCACAGTCACGTGCCACGACGCGTGCCATTTTTCGCACGGACTCGGCGTGCGGGAATCGCCGCGCAAGCTGCTCGCATCGATCCCGGGCGTCAGGTTGATCGAGATGGCGGAGTCCGACGTTTGCTGCGGATCGGCCGGCAGTTACAACCTGACCGAACCGGTAATGGCGCGCGAACTGGCACGGCGCAAGGCGGACAATATCGCCGCGACCGGCGCCGATTACGTGGTGCTCGCAAATCCGGGGTGCGAGTTTCAGATCGGCGCTGCGCTGCGCCGGCGCGGCGCTGCGACGCGCGTGATGCATCTGGCCGATTTTCTGGCGATGGCGGCGGCGCGCTAGCCCCCGCCCGGGAGGCATTTTTCACTCACGCGCCGTGCGAGTAGGCTTGAGCCGGGGTGACGCCATGATCGACTATCGCAAATACGAAAGCTCAATCGGGCTCAACTGGTACGAAGCCGATCCGAATCTTCAGCAGATCGCGCACCGGATGCTCGAACCGGCCGACCTCGATTGGTGCGAGCCGGAACTCAGAAGAGCCGGCGCGCTGGTCGGCAGCCACATCGCGGCGCGCGCCGAAGTCACCGACAAGAATCCGCCGCAGCTCGTGAAATACGATCGCTGGGGCGAGCCCGCCGATGAGATCGTCCATCATCCCGGCACGCTCGCGACCAAGCGCGAAGCGTGGGTCGCCGGCATCAGCGGACCCCGGCTGCGAAACGAAGCGGCGCGCCGCGGGCGGCGCTATCCCGATTTGATGACGGCCGCGCTGAACTACCTGCTTTCGCAGGCGGAGACCGGGATGCTTTGCGCGGTCGGAATGACCACCGGCGTAATCGCGCTGGTGCGGCGGTACGCGCCCGCGGCGCTGCGCGAGGAGATGCTCGCGCATCTTACCGCCGAGGACTTCGACGACGCATGGGACGGCGCGATGTTCATGACCGAGAAGACCGGCGGCTCCGATCTTGCCACGCTTACGACGGTCGCGCGCCAGGACGGCGATCGCTGGATTCTCAACGGCTCCAAGTGGTTTTGCTCCAACGTCGATGCGGGCGTGATCGTGACGCTCGCGCGGCCCGAAGGCGCAACCGACGGCCTCAAGGGCATCGCGCTGTTCCTGGTGCCCCGCCGCCGCGCTGACGGGCGTCGCAACGGGATCGAGATCCGCCGCCTCAAGGACAAGCTCGGCACCCGCGCGGTCCCGACCGCCGAGGTCGATTTCGTCGATGCCGAGGCGTACCTGATGGCGGGCGAGAATGCGGATGCGGGCGCGGCGCGCGACGGGCGCGGAATCAACCGCATGATGGAGATGGTGGACATGTCGCGCCAAGGCGTCGCCGTGATGGGGCTCGGCATCATGCGTCGATCGTTCCTGGAGTCCGCCATCTTCGCGGCGCACCGGACTGCGTTCGGAAACCTGCTGCGCGACTTGCCGCTGATGCGGGAAACGCTGGTCGCGATGGTGGTGGAGCTGGAAGCAGCGTCGGCGCTGGTGTTCGCTTCCGCAGCGGACGACAGCGCGATCTCCCGCCTGCTGGTTCCGCTCGCCAAGCTGCGCGCCACGCGGCGCGGCGTCGAGTTGGCATCGCAGGCCGTCGAGGTGCACGGCGGCAACGGCTATATCGAGAATTGGCCGGTCGCGCGCCAGTTTCGCGATGCGCAATGCCACACCATCTGGGAAGGCACCGAGAACATCATCTGTCTCGACGTGCTCCGTGCGCTGCGCAACGAGCAGGTGGTGAAAGCCGCGTTCGGCACGCTGGAGCGGCGGCTGGCGGCGGCGCCGCCGATCCTGGATGAGGCGCGCGAGCCGGTTGCGCGCGCGCTCGGCGAGATTCGCCAGGCGCTCGAATTCCTGTCGCGCGCCGAGCGCGACCTCGCACAGCTTCGCGCGCGCACCTTCGCCAACTACCTGGCCGACGTGGCGCAGGCGGCGCTCCTGTTCGACGAGGCCGCCTGGGAGCTGGAACATCGCGGCAGCGCTCGCAAGGCGGTGATTGCGAACCTGTTCGTTCGCGCGCATCTGACCGCGCCCGCCGCGCGCGGCCTGCTCTCGCGCGACCGCGCGGTGCTCAACCTGTTCGAGGAGCTTACGGGTTACGGCGAGATCGATCCCGCGCGCGCCCAGGCGGCATTGCACATCGTGTAACGCCGCGAGCGCGAGGGCCGACTCCGTCGCGCGCCGGATTGCGTGGTCAGATTTCCGGGCTCGTAGGAAGGAACGTCCGGCCCATCAGCCAGGCATCGCACGCGCGCGCGCATTCGCGCCCTTCCCATATCGCCCACACGACCAGCGACTGGCCGCGTCGCGCATCGCCTCCGGCGAACACGCCCGGAACGCTCGACATGTAATTCTCGGTCGCGATATTGCTGCGCGCGTCGAGCTTGAGGCCAAGCTCGGTGATGATGCCCTCAGGATCGGGGCCGAGGAAGCCAAGCGCGAGCAGCACGAGGTCGCACTCGAGCTCGAAGTCGCTGGCCGGTATCGCCTCCATCACCATGCGCCCGTTGTCGCGCTTCCAGTTCAGGCGCACGGCATGGAGTTTCTTGACTGCGCCGTTTTCGCCGATGAAGCGTTTCGTGTCGATGCTCCAGTCGCGGATGACGCCCTCCTCGTGCGAACTCGAGGTGCGATTGATCATCGGCCAGTCGGGCCAGGGCATTTCGGGAGTGCGGCGTTCGGGCGGCATCGGCAGCAATTCGAACTGATGCACGCTGAGCGCGCCCTGGCGGTTCGACGTTCCGAGACAGTCCGAGCCGGTGTCGCCGCCGCCGAGGATCACGACGCGCTTGCCCTGCGCGCTGATTGCGGTTCCCGGATCGATCACGTCGCCGAAGTTGCGGCGGTTCTGCTGGGGGAGGAATTCCATCGCGAAATGGATTCCCTTCAACTCGCGCCCCGGGATGGAAAGGTCGCGCGACTTGGTCGCGCCCATCGTGAGGCAGATCGCGTCGTGCTTCTGGCGCAACTGGTCCGCGTGGATGTCGATTCCGACGCGGCAACCCGTGACAAACTGGACGCCCTCGGCGCGCAACTGCTCGACGCGCCGGTTGACCATCGATTTTTCGAGCTTGAAGTCGGGAATGCCGTAGGTGAGCAGGCCGCCGGGCCGGTCGGCGTGCTCATAGATCGTCACCGCGTGGCCCGCGCGCGCAAGCTGCTGCGCGCAGGCAAGACCCGACGGGCCCGAACCGACCACCGCGACGCGCTTGCCGCTCGGCTGCGCGGCCGGCTGCGGCGCGACCCATCCCTCGGCCCACGCGTGATCGATGATGCTCTTCTCGATGAGCTTGATGGTGACGGGGTCGTTGTTGATGTTGAGGACGCAGGCTTCCTCGCACGGAGCGGGGCATACGCGCCCGGTAAACTCCGGGAAGTTATTGGTCGAGTGCAGCCGCTCGATCGCGTCGCGCCAGCGCCCGCGGTAGAGCATGTCGTTCCAGTCGGGAATGATATTCCCGAGCGGACATCCCTTGTGGCAGAAGGGGATCCCGCAGTCCATGCATCGCGCACCCTGGGCGCGCAGCTTGTCCTCGGGCATTTTGAGATCGAATTCGCGCCAGTCCTTCAGGCGTTCGCCGACCGCGCGGCGCCCCGGCGTCTCGCGCTTGATCTCCATGAAGCCCGTGATCTTACCCATCGGACGCGGCTCTACCTCCGTTATTCTTCGACGTTCTTCGTTCGCGCTCGAATCGGATCACACCGAGGCAAGGCGGGTGAGATCCGAACCCAGGTTGAGATGCTGGCGTTCGAGGACCATGCGGTACTCGGTGGGCAGCACCTTCACGAACTTCGCGGCATACCTGTCCCAGTCCTTCAGAATTCGTTCCGCCACCGTGCTCGCGGTGTATTGCCGATGGCGCACGATGAGCGAATGGAGCTGCTTGAGGTCGTCGGCATCCTTCACCGGGCCGAGCTCAACCATCCCCGTGTTGCACTTCGCGTTAAAGGAGCCGTCCTCATCGAGGACGTAAGCGACTCCGCCGCTCATACCAGCGGCAAAATTGCGGCCGGTCCTGCCAAGCACGACGACCAACCCCCGCGTCATGTACTCGCAGCCGTGGTCGCCCACGCCTTCGACCACTGCGTGAGCGCCGCTGTTGCGTACGGCAAAGCGCTCGCCGGCAACTCCGCGGACGAACGCCTCGCCGCCGGTCGCGCCGTAAAGCGCAACGTTCCCAATCAAAATGTTCTCCTCGGCTTTGAACGTGGCCTCCTGGGGCGGACGCACGGCGATAAAGCCGCCCGAAAGCCCTTTGCCGAAGTAATCGTTCGCATCGCCCTCGAGATACATCGCAACTCCCGGCGCGAGCCACGAGCCGAAGCTCTGTCCCGCCGATCCCTTCAAATGGATCTGGATCGTGTATGGCGGCAGGCCCTCGCCTCCATAGCGCCGCGAGACCTCGGCCGAGAGCATCGTGCCGACCGTCCGATTACCGTTGCGGATCGGCAGGTGAATCTCGACCGGCTTGCGATGTTCGAGCGCCTCGCGCGCAAGCCTGATTAGCTGGTTGTCGAGCGCCTGGTCGAGCCCGTGATCCTGGCTCTCGACGCAATGGAGCGGCTCGCCGGGGCCGGCGCCGGAACTGGCCAGGATCGCGCTCAGATCGACCTTGCGCGCCTTCCAGTGCTGAATCGCCTCGTTCGCATCGAGGCATTCGACGTGGCCGATCATGTCGTCCACGGTGCGAAAGCCCAACTGCGCCATGTATTCGCGCAGCTCGTCCGCGATGAACATCATGAAATTCACGACGTGCTCGGGCTTGCCCTGGAACCGCTTGCGGAGTTCCGGGTCCTGGGTCGCGATTCCGACCGGACACGTGTTGAGATGGCACACGCGCATCATGATGCATCCCGAGGCGACCAGCGCCGCGCTGGCGAAGCCGAACTCGTCGGCGCCGAGCAGCGCCGCAATCGCGACGTCGCGTCCGGTCTTGAGTTGTCCGTCGGTCTCGACGCGGATCCGCCCGCGCAGGCCGTTCATCACCAGGATTTGTTGCGTCTCGGCAAGGCCGAGCTCCCACGGGATGCCCGCGTGCTTAATCGATTGGAGCGGGGAGGCGCCGGTGCCGCCGTCATAACCGCTGATCAGCACCACGTCGGCCTTGGCCTTTGCGACGCCCGCCGCGATCGTGCCGACGCCGACCTCGGCGACGAGCTTGACGCTGATGCGCGCGCGGTCGTTCGAGTTCTTGAGATCGTGGATTAGCTGGGCGAGGTCCTCGATCGAGTAGATGTCGTGATGCGGCGGCGGCGAGATGAGGCCCACGCCCGGCGTCGAGTAGCGAATCTTGGCGATGACTTCATCGACCTTGTGGCCGGGGAGCTGGCCGCCCTCGCCGGGCTTCGCGCCCTGCGCCATCTTGATCTGCAACTCGTCGGCGTTGACCAGGTAATGGCTGGTCACGCCGAAGCGCCCCGAGGCGACCTGCTTGATTGCGCTGCGGCGCCAGTCGCCGTTGGGGTCGGGAGCGAAGCGCGCGGGATCTTCGCCGCCCTCGCCCGTGTTGCTCTTGCCGCCGATCCGGTTCATCGCGATCGCGAGCGTCTCGTGCGCCTCCTTGCTGATCGAACCGAACGACATCGCGCCCGTCTTGAAGCGCTTGACGATCGAGCTTGCCGGCTCGACCTCCTCGATCGGAACCGGCGGGCGGACGGACTTGAACTTGAGCAGGCTGCGAAGCGTCGCGAGCGAGCGGCTCTGGTCGTCGATGAGCCGGGTGTACTCCTTGAACACCCGGTAGTTGCCCGATCGCACCGAGTGCTGGAGCTTCGCGATCGAGTTCGGGTTGTACATGTGATACTCGCCGCGCCGGCGCCACTGGTACTGGCCGCCGATATCGAGTTCGCCGTCGAGGTTGGCCTGCGCGTTGATCGCGAGGGTGTGGCGGGCGGCGGTTTCCCTGGCGATTGCATCAAGGCCGATCCCGCCCACCCGCGATGCGGTCCAGGTGAAGTACTTGTCCACGACCTCCTTGGACAGGCCGATCGCCTCGAAAATCTGCGCGCCGCGATAGCTCTGCAACGTCGAGATCCCCATCTTGGAGGCGACCTTGATCAGGCTCTTGGTCACCGCCTTGATGAAATTCCCGATCGCGGTCTCTTCATCGACATCCTTGAGCCGCCCATCCTCGATCATGCGAGCAAGGGTGGCGAAGGCCAGGTACGGATTTATCGCGCCCGCGCCGTAACCCATCAGCAGGCAGAAGTGCATCGCCTCGCGCGGCTCGCCGGACTCGACCACCAGGCCCACGCGCGTGCGCGTGCCCTCGCGGATCAAGTGATGATGCACGGCGCCGGTCGCAAGCGCGCTCGGGATGGGCGCGTACTCGCGGTCAACGCCGCGGTCGGACAGAACGATGATCGTGTAGCCCGCATCGATCGCCTCGGACGCGCGGCGGCAGAGCTCGTCGAGCGCGCCGCGCAATCCCGCCTCGCCGTCGCCGACGCGGTAAAGCGTCGGGAGCGTGATGGTTCTCAGCCCGGGGGAGGCGAGCCGCTTGATCTTCTCGAGCTCCTCGTTGGTCAGGATCGGCCGCGTGAGCCGAAGCTGGCGGCAATGGAGCGGAGACTCCTCGAACAGGTTTTGCTCGGCGCCGATGGTCGTCTCCGCCGAGGTCACGAGTTCCTCGCGGATCGGATCGATCGGCGGATTGGTGACCTGCGCGAACAGTTGCTTGAAGTAATTGAAAAGCAGGGGCGCCCTGTCGGAGAGGACCGCGAGCGGCGTGTCGGTGCCCATCGAGCCCACCGGCTCCTGCCCGTTCACCGCCATCGGCGGGAGGATCATCTTGAGGTCCTCGGCCGTGTATCCGAACGCCTGCTGCTGCGTTAGCAGCGCATTACCCTCGAAGCCGCTGACCGGCGGAGCGCTCGGCGGCGATGGAAGCTCATCGAGGCTGACCAGCGTCTGATGGAGCCACTGCCGGTACGGCTGGCGCGCCGCCATCCCCTGCTTGATCTCCTCGTCCTGCACGATTCGGCCGAGCGAGGTGTCGACCAGAAACATGCGGCCGGGCTGGAGACGGCCCTTGTACTCGATCGTCTCGGGCTGGATATCGAGCACGCCGGTCTCGGACGCCATCACGACCAGCCCGTCCTTGGTCACGAGGTAACGCGATGGGCGCAGGCCGTTGCGATCGAGCACCGCGCCGATGCGGACGCCGTCGGTAAACGCGATCGAGGCGGGACCGTCCCACGGCTCCATCATGCAGGAGTGGAACTGGTAGAAGGCGCGCTTTTGCGGCGCCATCTGCTCGTCGTTCTGCCACGCCTCCGGAATCATCATCATCACGGCGTGCGGGAGCGAGCGGCCGGTGCGCATGAGCAGCTCGAGGCAGTTGTCGAACTTGCCTGAGTCGCTCTGGGTCGGCTCGATTATCGGCGCGAGCTTCTTGATGTCGTCGCCAAAGAGCGGCGATGCGAACTGCATCTGGCGCGCCCACATCCAGTTCTCGTTGCCGCGCAGCGTGTTGATCTCGCCGTTGTGGCAGAGGAAGCGGAACGGATGCGCGCGATCCCAGCTCGGGAAGGTGTTGGTCGAAAACCGCTGATGCACCATCGCGAGCGCCGAGATGATCAGCGGATCGAGCAGGTCGGGATAGAACTTCGGTATCTGATGGGAAATCAACTGTCCCTTGTAGACGACGGTGGATGCCGAAAGGCTGCAAAAGTAGAAGAGTTCGGGATCGCGCAGCCCGAGCTTTTCCGCCTCGTTGAACGCGCGCTTGCGAATCACATAGAGCTTGCGCTCGAGCGCCTCGGCGTCGGCGATGCCCGCGCCGCGTCCGACGAACACTTGCCGGATTGCCGGGAGCGCGCGGCGCGCGATGGTGCCGCACGCGCTCTCGACCGTCGGCACCGTGCGCCATCCGAGAATGCGCTGCCCTTCCTCCTTCACGATGCGCTCGAAGACCGCCTCGCACGCCGCGCGCTTGTCCGGGTCGAGCGGCAGGAACACCTGCCCTACGCCGTATTCGCCGGGCGCGGGAAGATCGAACCCGCGCGAGTGCGCCTCGCGCTTGAAGAACTCGTGCGGGATCTGAATCAGGACGCCGGCGCCGTCGCCCGTCGTCGGGTCGCATCCGCAGGCGCCGCGATGCGTCAGGTTGTTGAGCACTTCGATGCCCTTGACGAGGATGTCATGGGAGCGTTCGCCCTTGATATTGACCACGAAGCCGACGCCGCATGCGTCGTGCTCGTGCGCGGGATCATAGAGGGCCTGGGGTCGGGGAAAATTCCTGTGCTGGTGCATCGTCATACCCGCCTGGAATCCGCAAGCGGGCCTTTCATGGCGCCGTGGCGATGGCGCCGGCCGTTGGGCAGCTCGCCGCCGGCATCGTCAGTGGCGTGGACTGGAATCATGACGCGCTCGATGTGCGTCGAAAGCACCACCATCGTCTCCGTCCTCGCCACTCCTTCGATCGAACGGATGGTGCTGATGAGCCGCTCGAGCGATGAAGTGTTGTCGGTCTTAACCTTCAGCAACACGCTGTGCTGGCCGGTGACGTGATGACATTCGAGCACGTCGTCGATCTGATCGATGGCCTGCTCGAAGAGGAGGACCGCTTTGGGGTGCGCGATCGAAACGCCGATGAAGGCGGTTACGTCCTTGCCCAGCCGGCGCGCATCCACCGATGCGTGATAGCCGGTGATGATGCCGGTGTCCTCGAGCTTCTTGACGCGTTCGATAACCGACGGCGCCGACAGGCCGACCTGCTCGGCAAGCTTGACGTGCGGAATTCGACCGTGCTCCTGCAAGACATTGAGAATCTGCAGGTCGATCGCGTCGAGTTCGGGCGAATCGCTGCCTAACTTCATAAGGCAATTTTCGTTGTGGGCTCGATGAACGTAACGGGAAGGGCGATCCCTGTCAAGGGTTATTGAGGCACAAAGTCAGGACAACGAACTTTTATTAAAGCCGCGCGCCGCCTGTCGGAACTTTTCGCTTAACCGGGATTTCGCGCGCAACAAATTGTCTTGCTACGCACCGAGAACAGGCGCGCCGATCGTGCCGTCGTCCCTGGCGCCCCCCTGATGTGCGTTTGCCCCGGCAAGCTGGTACGGTCCTGCTCCGGGCTGTAACAGAATCCGCGGGCTTGCGTCGCGCGAATGCTAGCGCAATTTGGGGGGCTAAGATTATAACTTCTCGACGACGCAACCGACTTTGGCTGCTGGTTTTCGGCACCCTCGGGTGTACGCTCGCGATCGCTTGCGGCCACGCGCACGCGCAGGGCACGCAGCGGCTCGCGCGCGCCGCTGATGGACATCGCGCCAATCCCGTCGACAGCGTCGATCCCACCACGCTCACCGGCAAGCTCATCATGGGTTACCAGGGCTGGTTCAACTGCCCGGGCGACGGCACCCAACTCGGATGGTGGCACTGGATGATGGGCGCCGACCCGACCGTGGACATGCTGCCGGATGCGTCCGCATATCCGGTTGCCGATCAGTGCACGACCGGCATGCTCGATGCCGCCGGAAATCCGGTGAACCTGTACAGCAACGCGAATCCGGCGACCGTGGAACTGCATTTCGCCTGGATGCAGCAATACGGGCTGGATGGCGTCGCGCTCCAGCGCTTCTCGGTGGACCTCCTGGACAAGGCTGAGGCGTACGGGCGCAACCTAGTCTTGGCCAACGTCCGCAAGGCGGCGGAAGACAACGGCCGGGTGTTCTTCGTTATGTACGACTTAACCGGCCTGCCCGAGGGCAGGCTGATCACGGTCGCGCAGGATTGGGCGCGGCTGGAACGCGGCGGAATCACGAGCAGCCCGGCCTACCTGCACCATCGCGGCCATCCGCTGCTCGGGGTGTGGGGGCTCGGCTTCGCGGGACGACCGCTGACGCCGGCCGGTACTGAGAGCTTGCTCGATGCGCTCGGCAAGGCGAGCGCGAAATATGGCGGCATCACCGTGCTCGGCGGCGTGCCATCGTACTGGCGGACGGGGACGAACGATGCGTCGCCCGATCGCGGCTGGCGCCGGGTCTGGAAGCGGCTCGGCGTGCTTAGCCCCTGGGCGGTTGGACGTTATTACGACGATCTCTCGGCGGATAACTACAGCAGCAGAGTGACTCAGCCGGATTTGGCGGCCACGCGTGCGCTCGGCGTGGACTACATGCCCGTCGTGTTCCCCGGCTACTCTTTTGCCAACACTGAGCGTGCGTTGGGAGATCCGGCTCTGGCGATCAGCAACCAGATTCCGCGCCGCTGCGGGCTCTTCTACTGGCGGCAGGTGTATGACGCGCTGGGGGCGGGAGCAACGATGCTGTACGGCGCGATGTTCGATGAACTCAACGAGGGCACGGCGATGTTCAAGATGCTGCGGCAAGCCGCGCAGGCGCCCGTGGCGGGAATCCCGCCCGGATACTCGTTCGTCACGCTCGATGCGGACGGATGTCAGTTACCGAGCGACTGGTATTTAAGCCTCGCAGGAGCCGCCACGCAGGCGGTGCACTCCGGCACCCCTCCGCCGCCGGACTTCCCCCTGCCATCGCCGCCGGAAAGTTCTAAGTAAGTATCCGCGGCGAAGTCCGTCTCTCCAATCCCTCGCCTAGTCCCGGAGAGGAGCCAATGCGACGGCGCGCTCCTCGGGCTCGTCACACGTTCGGGTAGGCGTCGGTGCCCATTTCGAGCGAATCGAGACCGGTGAATTCGACCTCCACCAGCACGCGGTTGCCCATGATGCGCTCGACAATCCAGAAGAACAGCAGCGCGAGGCCGAACACGACGACGAAGTTCATCGTGACCCCGATGAGCTGCGCCGCGAACTGGCCCGCATCGCCATAGAGCAGGCCGCGCACCGGACCGGCAACGCCGTTCCATCCCTCGCCGTACGATCCGTCGGCGAAAATTCCCAGCGCGAGCGCGCCCCAAAGCCCGCAAACCCCGTGGACCGGTATTGCGCCGACGGGATCGTCGATGCGCAGGCGCCGCTCCAGCGCGAGCACTGACCACACTACGAGCAGACCCGCTACTGTGCCGATGAGCACCGCGGCGACCGGCGTCACGAACGCGCACGGAGCGGTAATGGCGACGAGTCCGCCGAGCAGTCCATTGCAGGCCATCGCGATGTCGGGCCGGCCGAAGCGCTGCCACAGGTAACACAGCGCCGTCACGGCGCCGGCGGACGAAGCCAACATCGTATTCGCCGCGATCACGCCGATTCGCGGGTCGGAGGCGGCAAGCGACGAGCCGGCGTTGAACCCGAACCATCCGAAGGCGAGGATCAACGTTCCAATCACCGCCATCGGCAGGTTGTGCCCCGGCAGCGCGCCGATCGCGCCGTCGCGCCGGAACTTGCCGATGCGGGGACCGAGCATCCACGCTCCCGCGAGCGCCGCGACGCCGCCGGTCATGTGCACGACCGACGATCCGGCAAAATCCACGTGACCGTGACCGAGTCCGAGGTTCGCGCCCAGTTGCGAGAGCCATCCTCCGCCCCACACCCAGTTGCCGTAGAGCGGATAGAGGAACATCGACATGAAAAGCCCGTAGATGAAGAAAGCCGAGAACTTCCACCGCTCCGCCATCGCGCCGGTCGGCACCGTCGCGGCGGTATCCATGAAGACCACTGCGAAAAGGAACATCGCGAGACTCGCCGGATCGTGAGCGACGCTCACCAGCGCGAACTTGCTGAGACCGATCAGCCCGAACGTATGGGCGCCAATCGCGACGGCAAGTTCGTGATGGCCGATTTGGGCCGCGCCGAGCGATGGCCATCGTGCGACGCCGCCCATCATGAACCCGTAGCCGGTCAGCCAGAAGCCAATCACCCCGATCGGGTAAATGACCAGGTTCATCGCCATCGTATTGACCGCGTTCTTGGCGCGCGTGAACCCGGTCTCGAGCATTGCGAACCCGGCCTGCATGAACATCACGAGGAACCCTGCGACCAGCACCCAGGCCATATTGAGCGACTGAGCCAGAGGCCCTTCAGCCAGGGCAGGCTGCGCGTGCGCGGGGTTCGCGGCGAGGACCAGCGCGGCAAGCAGCGCCGCTGCGGAAGCAATCAGCCGAATCGGACGGCGTAGTGCGCGCATCATTTCACCTCCCCGCGATATGAGCGGCGCGGCTGGCTCGGAGCCGCCGGGTAGCGGTTGGCGAGCCAGATGAGGAAAACGAAAAAGGCCGCGAGCGATCCAAAGAACAGCACGATCCCGAGCGCGCGGCGCAACTTCTGCAGTCTCAAGTTTTGCGGACGCAGCCCGCGTGCGCGGCCCATCGGCTGGACCCGGGACGGGTCCCGCAGGTCCTCGAGCATCTCGGCCGCGCTCGCATAGCGGTCGCGCGGCGCGCGCGCGATCGCGTGGAGGACGATCTCCTCGAGCTTCGGGTCGATGTCCGGCTGGTAGGCGCTGGGTGGCTGCGGATCCTGGCTCGTCTTCGCCCGCATCATGTTGTACACGTTGGTGCCCGTGTACGGCAGATTTGCGGTCAGCATCTCGTACAGGATCACGCCAAGCGAGTAGATATCGGTGCGCGCGTCGCCGCGCCGGCCGCTGACCTGCTCGGGCGCCATGTAATCGGGCGTGCCGATCGTCGAGGACAGTCCGGACCACGTAAGCCGCCGCGCAGACGCATCGAGCGCGATCCCGAAGTCCATTATCTTCACGAGGCCCTCGTCGGTGACGAGGATGTTCTCGGGCTTGATATCGCGATGGACCACGCCGTTTTTGTGCATATAGACGAGCGCGTCGCAGATTTGCCGGGCCAGGTCGAGAGCCTTCTCGGTGGCAAGCGGATGCGCATCGCGCATGATGGCGCGCAGCGAGGTCCCCTTGACGAACTCCATCGCGATGTACATGCGGCTCTTATGCTTCGGGGTGAGGACCTTGATGATGTTGGGGTGGTCAAGGCGCTGGCCGATTTCTTCCTCGCGCTGGAAGCGGCCGTAGAAGACCACGTCGCTTTCGAACTGCATGTAGGGGACCTTGATCGCGACCGTGCGGCCGTCGAGCAGGTCGGTGGCCTCGAAGATGGAGGCCATCCCGCTGCGCGCGATCACGCTGGTGAGCTTGTACTGATCGAGGGTCTCGCCGACGCTGACTTCGCGCATGCTGGGTTGGGCTTTCGGGGCCGGGCTCCGGGAGCGGACGCTAACATCCGGCGCGCGAGCGAAGCAACTGAGTATATCCTGTTACCGCCGCTGCCAAACTGAGTCGATTTGGCCTCACGCTCTATCGGCCGCGCCGCAGGAAGCCGCTCAGCCGCGCGCGCCATCCGGTCGGGGTCGGATCGAAGCCGGTCTCGGCGTGCATCTTGAACACGGCGACCGTGAGATTGTCCGCGGTGCCGCGCTGGTTGGCGGCATCGATGAGCTGGCGGCAGGCGGGGGCCGCCTCGATCTCGCGCGTCAGGTGCTCGAGATCATGATCTTCGAGCACGCCGTAGAGGCCGTCGGTACACAGAATCAGGCGGTCATCCTTGACCAGCGGCATCGAGATCCGATCGACCGGCACTATGAGTTCGCGGCCGAGGCTGCGGGTCAGGACCGAACGTTCGGGATGCGTCCGCGCGCTGGCCTCGCTGAGTATTCCCATCCGCACCCGCTCCCCGACCATCGTGTGATCTTTGGTGAGCTGAAGGATCTTATTGCGGCGGACGAGGTACAGCCGGCAATCGCCGACGTGAGCCGCCGAGAGCATCCCCTTTTCGACCGCGACCGCGGTGAGCGTGGTGCCCATCCGCCGCAATTCGGGCACCGCGATGGCTTTGTTGTGGATTTCGATGTTGGCCTGCTGGACCGCGCGCGTCAGGCGTTTTCCGGGTCCCCATGCGGGCGGGCTCTCCCGGTAGGCATCGAGCACGACCTGCACCGCCATCGCGCTTGCAACCTCGCCCCCCTCGTAGCCGCCCACCCCGTCGGCAACCGCGAACACGGCGCTGTCGGAAGCCTCGATGAAGTGGGCGCAGGAGTCCTCGTTGTCGGGGCGGTCCGTGCCCACGTCGGAGAGCAACGCTAGTTCGAACTGCGTCGATATGAGGGGCGATTCGTCGGAAGCTGGGTCCATTCGCGCGGGCGATCCTCGAATCAGTTCACGTGCAGAGACTTGCACTTTCCTAAAACGACCGAAGGGGCGAGCCGCCTTTGCGGCGGCCCGCCCCACAATTTCTCGCGACACCTAAAGCGTCACACCGGCTTGGCGACCAGGATGGTGTCCTTGCCCCTCTTCTTCGAGTTGCGAACGAAGTAGATCGCCCCGTACACGCCCCAGACCACCGAAAGCGCTACCGCCATCAACGGCTCCTTCACGCTGCCGATCCCCTCCAGGGGGCCAATTACGTAGAAGGCCATGCAAGCGAAGTTGGCGAACGCCCCGAAAATCGGCACCACCATGTGCCGGAACCCGCTGAATTCGTGATGCTCGTAGAACGCGACCATGCAGATGACGTTGGTGAGCCCGTACAGGATGAAGGTGCCGAAGTTGGATATCAGCGTGATCAGCAGCCATCCATTGGGCAGCGCGGAGAGCGCCGCGTTGGAACTCATTCCCATCGCGTACCAGATCGAGTGGGGCAGCGTCGCGATAGTCTTGTCATCGGGGGCGGAGCCGCCGGCGAAGTAGTACAGCGCGCCGAATGCGCCCAGCACCGCCGAGATCGTCGCGAGCGTCCAGATCGCGCGATGCGGCGTCAGGTTTTGACCGTGGAGCAGTCCGAAATGCTCCGCCACTTCCTCATCTCGACCCATCGCGTACGTCACGCGCGCGCCGGTGTTGATGCAACTGAGCGTGGTGCCGATCAGTGCGAGAAAGACCGTCAGCGCCTCGATCAGCATGAACGCCTGACCGTGCCCGCCGAGCAGCGCGTTGCCCACGATCATCATCATATCGCCCAGCGGAGCGGCCGAGCCCTTTGCGGCCGCGAGGCTGTATGCGCTGCTCAGCATGTAGTTCGCGGCGTAGTACTCGATCATGTAGCAGAACAGTCCCTGGATCGTCAGCGAGAGCAGAACTCCGCGCGGGATGTCCCGGGTCGGGTTCTTCGATTCTTCGCCGAGCGAGGTTATCGACTCGAATCCGACCAGCAGCAGAATCGCGACCGTCGCCTGCAACATCATGTAGTCGAAGCGGTGCGGCAGGATGACCGACAGCGCGTTCGGATGCGCGGGGTTGTCGCCCGTGAGCGCGTAGCTCACCGTCGAGGTGATGATGTTCCCGTTCGCATCGAGGCCCAGGCCCGTGGATCCCGCCGGATGAGACACGCGGTAGGCGATCGCGAGCGCCGAGAAGAACAGCAAGGCCGCGATCTGAATTGCGTTGATCGCAAGATTGACCATCGTCGAGCCCTGCACCCCTCGAAACGCAATCCACGACACGAAATACGCGGAGAGTATCGCCATCAGGGCCATGAAAACCGGGCCGGGGACCGCCGAGTTCATAAACCCCGGAGCGACGTTTCCTACGATGTAGCCAATCATGACGCCCATCGAGGCGACCATGACCGCCGGATAGACCCAGTAGTAGAGATGCGAGGACCATCCGATGACGAACTTGGCGATGCGCGCGAAGCGGTAGGCGTGCGTCTTGCCCAAAAACGCCTGCTCCGCGAACAAGTAAGAGCTGCCGGAACCGGGATACAGCTTCGCGAGCTCCGAATAAGACAGCGCCGTGGCATACGCGAGCAGTAGGGCCACCAGTATCCCTGACCACATCGCGATTCCTGAGGGGAATCCCTCGTTGGCCTGCCCCGCGAAAGTCAGCCACAAAAACGCTCCCGGGGCGATCAGCGCCATCGCGTTGACGGTGACGCCCGTCAGCCCGAGGGTCGCCTTCATCTTGGGTGCTTCGTTCGATTGAGCCATCTCTCCTCCTTGGTCTCCGCCACATCGGCGGCATTCCACGCGTCCGCGCTTTGCAGGCGCCGGCCTGCCACGGACTCGAATCTGCCCAAGCGCAAGAAGGGTGCCACGCAAATTGCAATGTTCATTCGCAGTACCGAGCAGATAAATGCTGAGGAAATGAGCATCCGCCCATTCAGAACGCATCACATATTGCAGGTCGCAACGGCTGTTGCTGGCAGGGAGCGGCCCGGCACTCAAGCAGTGTCGCGACCGTCGCAGAGCAAGGCGAGATGATTGCGAGAGCGAGAGACGCCGTCAGATCGCTGCGTCGCCGCGCTCGTCGGTCCGAATCCGGATGACGTCCTCGACACTCATCACGCAGATGTCGCCGTCGCCGGCTCCCCCGATGCGGGACTTGCGGAGAATCGCGCTCACAACCGCGTCGGCCTGCTCATCGCGCACGATGATCTCGAGCTTCAGCTTGGGCTTGAACTCGATGGAGTAGTCCGAGCCTTTAGATGGCTCGGCACGGCCCTTCTGGCGGGCCAAACCTTTCACTTCGGACGTGGTGAGACCGCTGATGCCGGCTTTTTCGAGCGCAATCCTGACCGCATCGAGGGTGAAGGGTTTGATGATCGCTTCGATCTTCTTCATGCCCTCTCACCGCACCCGCCCCGTGGCTTTGCCCCCACATCACCGAATCGCTGAATCGTCCGGTGCCCCGTTGATCATGTTTGCAAGGGCGGTGCCGTCGGTGAAAACCGGGGCGAACGTGCGCATCAGGCGTGCGCGATGCTCACATGAACAGCATCGGCCTCATCCGCGGTCATCGCCATGGCAAACGAGCGCGCCCCGGATGAATAACCACCGCGGCGGCCGCGCGCGGGACTCCTCGCGTGGTCGCGCCGTGTTGAGATGGGATCAGGTCTGATCTTCGGCGGCTGAGCGGGGGACGCCCAGCGCGACCATCAGGAGCGGGCTCATTCCCGCGGCGTGCGGTTCGAAAAATTTGGTCGTATCGTCGTCATAGAAGGTGAGCCCGGTTGCGCCCCGGCCAAGTGAGTAGGCGGCCAGGTAGGCGCGGCCGGCAAGGATGCCCGCCTCCAGGTGCATATCGCGGTAGGCGCGATTACCCAGCGCGCCGAGGGCGGAATCCAGGTTCGCCGCGTACACGACCAGCGCCGAGCATTTCATCCCGAGCGGCTGTTCGAGACACAGGTAGCCGGCGTCGGCTCGAAAATTTCCCCGCTTGAGCAACTCGAAGGATCCGTTTTCGCGCCGATAGTAGTAAGCGCCCGGCTCCATCCCCTCGACGCCATTGACGATCAGGTAGGTGCTGGTAAGACGCGGGAAATCCGAGCGGGGATGCGCGCTTGAGTCCGCCATGATCGTCGCAAGCTCCTCGCGGCTGATGGGCGCCTCGGCGAACACGCGGGTTGAGCCCCGGCGCAGTATCGTCGCGCCGAGCGGGGAGGAGTGATCGGGGTCGATCGTTTCGAATCGAAGCTGGCTCCCTGGCGCGGGCAACGCTCGCGTCTCAATTCGCGCGCTCGTCACCGCCTCGACTTCCTCCCGGCTCTTAAGGCGCGACTCGGCGTGAATCTTCACCAGGTCATCATAGGTGACCTCGCGCGATGAGAGCGCGATCGCCTCGAAGGGGAACGGCTCAAGCGCGGGCGGCTCGGCGGGCTCGGTCTCGCTGCGCCCCAATGCGACGAGGCAGGCCAGCCCTTCGTGCCGGCTGTCGATTCCGAGCAATGCTTCGAGTTCCGAGTCCACGAATGCGGTGACGATCTCGGCGGGAACCTGGCCCGCCGAGCCGGCTGCGAGCAGGTTGGCCGCAATCGTGCCCGCATCCCAGAAGCAGTAGCGGTAGGCGCGGGCGCGGTACTTCCACGCGCTTCGCCAGTAGATCGCGGTCATCAGGAGCACCGCGCGGGCGCTCGCGAGCGACGGGCGCATCGCGGCCGCGCGCGCGATTGTGCGCCGCCAATCGCCGCGCCTGAGTCCGCGAAGTTTCAGGTCCGCCGGCGAAAAATGATACAGGCCCGCCTGCAGACCATCGATCTCGCCCGCCGCGACATAGATCTCAATCGGGTAGAGCGCGCCGGCCGACGCCGCAGCGCGGAAGTGATAATCCTCGCCGCCGACGCGCGAGCGGTGCGTCAGCCCGCCACCGCAAAAGAGCAGCCGGGTCAGACTCTCGAGTCCGATCGATTCCGCCGAGAAGGGGGCGGCCTCGCCGGCGATCGCGCGCAGCGTCGGCATCGCGGAAAGCTCAAAATCGCGCGGCAGCGCGATTGCGGCCGCATCCGGATAAATCTTGTACGGGAGCGGTTTGATATCCCAGTCGAGATAATGCGCCGACGACCGCACGCTCGTGTACGAGTGCTTCGTGATCTCGTGGAAGACGCGCGCGGCCTCGATATCGCTGTTACCCACTTCGCAATCTCCCGCGATGGAGCACGTCGCGCGCCTTCGGCCGCGCCAACTCAGTTGCTCCGCCGCGCGCGGACGGTCCCGCAGGCACTCTCAGATCGATATTCCGCTAGGGTTTCAGGCCCGCCACGAGCGGTTCGATCTTAAGCGGCAACTCGAATGCCGCGGCCTGCGGCATCTTGCAGATCGTATCGCTGCATTCCTGGAACTTGAGCGTCCCGCCAAGCTTGTAATCTCCGGGTTTGAGTCCGAGCTTGAGAAGGATTGTCCCCGTCGCGCGGAACCGGCCCGTATAAACCGGAATGGTCTCGCCGAGAGCCTCGAACTTGGTCGGGACCGCCGCTGGAAAATCGATTGACTGCTTCGCGATCAGGTCGGGATCGAACGTGACCGTCGTCGGCACGTATTCCTTCGGCAGCGGCCGGCCGTAGATGTGCCATCCCGGAGCCACCGCGATTTCAATGGTGACCCCGAGTTCGTGACCGGGGGCGGATGTGACGTCCGACAGCGTCACCGCCATCGTGACATCGCCCGCGGTCTCCACTGCCGTGTTCTTTCCCGCCGTCGCGCCGAAATCCTTGAGCAGCACCTCGGATGCGGCCGGCCGCGTCTCGTAGTCGGGCAGGAAGAATTTGTCGCGTACGACACCGTCGGGCGCGATCACATAATCGCCGGGGAAGGGAACGCCGTAAAACGGATGGTCCTGCGGGATGTTCGTGTTCAGGATTCCGAACTTGCGGATTACGACGCTGCCCTTGTCCGAGAGCAGCGGGTACGTGATGCGATGCGCATCGGCGAAGCGCTTCAATGTCTCGGGCGGGTCGTAATTCACCGCCGCGACGCCAAGCCCCGCGGCCTTCAATTCAGGGAGCGATCGTTGCAGCTCGACGAGCTGCGTGCGGCAGAAGGGTCACCAATCGGCGCTGCGCGTGAATACGAGCAGCAGCCCCTTGGGACCCATCAGATCGTGAAGCGGCCAGCGCTTGCCATTCTGATCCGGCAGTTCGAAGTCCGGGACCCGGGAGCCGATCGCGGGGCCGGTGGTGGCGCCCTCGTTCTGCGCTTTGACGAATGCGCGGAGCTCGCCGGGGTCGATCTTCTCGCCCGTTGAGAATTTGCGCACGACGTCGTGCAACACCGCGGCCTTGTCCGCCGGCGCGCTGTTCGCCCCGTTCTTGCCGGTTGGCTCGGCTGCTCGGACGGACGCGGGCGGTGCGACCGCAATCGCGGCGAGCACAGCCGCGGCCGATGCAATCTTCCCGATGCGAATCGCGCAATCCATCAAGGCAGCAGTTTACTCACCCCGGCGCGGAGTTCCAAGTTGCGGCTGGGCCGCGCGGAAGCGGCGGGCCTTACGATCGAATCGCGGACTGCGCAAAACGCGCTAAACCTGCATCCCCGCCTGTATCACCGTCGGCCCGTCGGTCTTCGGGATTTTCGGCTCCGGCTTGCGCTTCATCGCGCGCTCGATCACCGGCGCCATCCGTTCGGCCTTCTCGCGCGCTCGCCTGCCCTCGCGCTCCTTGAACTCGGGCATCACATCCCTGCCAAACAGTTCGAGCGATGCGCAGATGTCCTCGTGGCGGTTGTTGCCGGCCTGCGAGATGAAGACGACCTGGTCGACGCCGGCCGCTTCGTAATCGAGCAGCCGCTGGCGGATCCGGGCGGGCGTCCCGATGCACGCGTTGGGGCCCGCGGTACCGGGCATCTCCATCGGGCTGTTTTTGAAGGCGGACCAGATGTCGGTCTTGCCGGGCTCGTGGCGGCCGAAGACGTAATGATGGCCGAGCGCAAAGGCGAAGAACCTCAGTCCCTCCTCGCCCATCGCGCGAGCGCGCGCCTCGTCCTTGTCGCACATGAAGCCGGTGACGATCGCGATATTCGCGTTGACCGCATATCCGGCCGGCTCACATTCCGTGGCAAGCGTGGTGTAGTAATCGTCGACCCACTGCCGCGCCTCATCCGGCGACACGAATGCGAAAGTGAGCGCGCCGATTCCAAGCTGTGCGGCAAGATGAATCGTCTCGCGCCGGGAGCACGCGACCCAGAGCGGCGGATGCGGCTTCTGCAGCGGTTTGGGCACCACATTGCGCACCGGCATCCTGAAGTATTTGCCCTCGTGACCCAGAAACGGCTCCTCGACGAACATCCGCGCGATGACTCCCAGCGATTCGCGCCACATGTCGCGCTTGTCGGCGCGCGGAATCAGGAAGCCGCCAAGCTCCGCGTCCGCCGATGACTCGCCGGTTCCGAACTCGACGCGCCCGTTGCTTACGAGATCGAGCGTCGCGATCCGCTCGGCGACTCGCGCCGGATGGTTGTAGGCGGGCGGCAGCAGGACAATCCCGTGGCCGAGCCGTATGTTCTTCGTGCGCTGGCTGCACGCCGCAAGAAAAATCTCGGGCGCGGATGAATGCGCATACTCTTCGAGAAAGTGATGCTCGACTTCCCACATGTGATCGATGCCGAGCTTGTCGGCGAGTTCGACCTGATCGAGCGCATCCTGAAAAAGTTTGGCCTCCGCGCCGGGCTTCCAGGGACGTGGCAGTTGATGCTCGTAGAAGGTGCCGAACTTCATGAGATAGACCGCCTCCTTGCGATAAATTTCCGCCGGAGCGGACCAGAGCGCGAAATCGGGTGTCGGGACGCCGATCGAGAGGGATGGCGCCGTCGGGGGGCGCGTCTCCCGTCAATGATCAGCGCACCCTTGAATTCCCCGTTGTGCCCGGATCGTATTTGACGATCACCGGACAGTCAAAAGGGAAAGCGGGCGGGGTCGCCGAAGCTCACCCGCCCGATACGGAAGGCATGAATCAGGGTTGCAGCGCTAGTGCCGGATCGTCATCTCGGCGTTGACCGACGACCGCGGCAGCGCGCCGATTCGCGCCAGCTCCTCGCGAAGCTTCCCGCGCGAGAGCGGTTTTGACAGCACCGCGGAGGCGCCAAGCGCATAGCTCTCCGCGATATCCCGGTCGTAAATCGAACTCGTGATCACGAACAGCGGAATCGTCGAGCAAACCTCGCTCGCCCGCACCGCCGAGAGCACGGCGAACCCGCCATTGTCGGGCAGGCGCAGGTCCACGAAAAACAGATCCGGCCGGTCGAATTCCGTGAACTGAGTGATCATCTCGAGCGCCTCATCGGTGGTCTGCGCATGAAGCACCTCGATCGCATCGCCCAGCACCTGCCGCATCACGGTGAGCGCGATGAAGGCGTGTTCGGGGTTGTCCTCGACGAGAAAGATTCTGACCGCAGTGCCGAGCAGGATCTCGTCGGTTTTTTCTTCGCCAATTCCACTTCTGGGAGACCCCATGCGATCGCCTCCGGCTTCGTCCTGCTGGAACGTTTGCTCTGCGCGCAACGCTCGCGTGAAACAACGATCACCGCTGCGACAGACCCTTCCAATTGCCGTGCCACAGCCGCGAGGCTGAATTTTGGTTGTAGCTATAAGCTCGGTAGCCGTGCTTAGTCATCATTGAGAGCAGCGGCGAATTTCGAAACGGCCGGAATTCGGCCAATATCGACTAATAGTTTCAAATTAGCCGCGTTGCGCGCCGTGCACGGGTCCACAGGCGCAGATAGCCGCGCCGCAAATGTTTCTTGTGGCAAGGTTGCTACATTTAGTGAATCAAATGTGTCAATTCGGCTAGGCAACCGAATGTATCATACCGGCACACTTTCCCGCGTTGGGTCCCGTGATTCCACATGAGCGAGCGGCGCATCGCACGGTCATCTTCCACCGAGGGCTTGCCGGTTGCTCCGTCGATGGGACCGGCGCTGGAGTCGATGATCGCGTCTCAGCGCACGACCGCGATCGATGGCCGCGTCGTGCATCTCTCCCTGATCGCGATCGCGATCGGCCTGATGGCGGGCCTGGCCGCCCGGATTCTGCTCGCCCTGATTGGCCTCATAACGAACCTGTCCTTTTATGGCCGCCTGAGTCCGCAATTCGTTTCGCCCGCCGCGAACCGGCTCGGACTGCTCGTGATCGTCGTCCCTGCAATCGGCGGCCTCATCGTCGGCTTGATGGCGCGATACGGCTCGGAGGCGATTCGCGGACATGGAATCCCGGAAGTGATGGAGCAGGTGCTGCGCAATCAAAGCCGGATTCTGCCTCGGGTCACATTCCTCAAGCCGATCTCAGCCGCGATCGCGATAGGCACCGGCGGTCCCTTCGGCGCCGAAGGCCCGATCATCGCGACCGGCGCCGCGCTTGGCTCTCTGATTGGCCAGTTGCTCAGGACGACCGCCGACGAGCGGAAGGTTCTACTGTCGGCCGGAGCAGCCGCGGGAATGGCGGCGACTTTCGGAAGCCCGGTGTCAGCGGTGCTTCTCGCAATCGAGCTGCTTCTGTTCGAGTTTCGGCCCCGCTCGCTGATTCCGGTCGCGTTCGCGAGCGCGGCTGCAACAGCGCTCAGGATGGAGTTCATGGGCTCCGCGCCAATCTTCGCGATGCCCGGCGTCGGGCCGGCGAATCAGACCGCGCTGATTGCATATGTGCTACTTGGGGTCCTCGTCGGAGCCGCGTCCGTTGCAGTGACGCGCTGGGTGTACCTTATCGAGGACGGTTTTAACTTGTTGCCAATTCACTGGATGTGGTGGCCGGCGCTCGGTGGGCTGGTTGTTGGCGCGATCGGCTACTGGCTTCCTCAGACCCTGGGCGTCGGATACGACAACATCAGCCGCGAACTCTCCGACGGTCTCGCCGAGCGGGCGGTGGTGCTGCTCTGCATCTTCAAATTTGTTTCCTGGGCGGTCTCGCTCTCGAGCGGCACTTCGGGAGGGACGCTCGCTCCCCTGTTTACGATCGGCGGCGCGATGGGGGCGGCAATCGGCGGCGGAGCAATCGCGCTTTTTCCGGGCGCCGGGCTCGATTTGCGGCTGTGCGCTCTGATCGGGATGGCCGCGATGTTTGCCGGAGCTTCGCGCGCCCTTCTCGCATCGATAGTGTTCGCCTTCGAGACTACCTTGCAGCCTTTCGCCCTGCTGCCGCTAACGGCAGGTTGCACTGCTGCCTACCTGATATCGAGCCTGCTGATGAAAGGTACGATCATGACCGAAAAGATCGCCCGGCGGGGCATTCCCGTGCCGGTGGATTACACCGCCGATTTTCTCTCGCAGATATTGGTAGGTGATGTGGCATCGCGCGAGGTGGTCTCGCTGCGGGCAGACCTGACTTTGGGAGAAATCCGTTCCTGGATCGCGGAAGGCCGCCCGGGGAGCGCTCACCACGGCTTTCCGGTCTTGGATGGCGACCTGGTGCTGGTTGGCGTCGTGAGCCAGCGCGATTTGCTCGACCCCGTGACGCCAGCCGGCACGCGCGTCGGCGAGGTCGTCCGCGGCCCTCGCGTGGTTGTGTTCGAGGATAACACTCTGCGCGATGCCGTCGATCTGATGGCGCGCCACCGCATGGGGCGCGTGCCGGTCGTAAAGCGCGAAAACCCGGCCGAAGTGGTCGCGATGCTCTCGCAAAGCGACATCCGCTCCGCAAACCGCCGCCGGCTCGAAGAGACCGAGCAGGCGGAGCAGACGATTCGCTGGAATTAGGGCCGCGACGCTCGCTCGCGCCAATGCCGATCGGGCGCGCGCCGGCGCGCCTTATCGCTGCCCGCAAGTGGGCCGCGCTTCAATATCCGCCGAGCTGCGCCACGCGCTCGCGATGGTACGGCGGCGAGCCGAAGTACGATTCGTTGAAGCGCGATCGCTTGAACCACAGGTGAATATCGTGCTCCCAGGTAAATCCGATCCCGCCGTGCATCAGCACCGCTCGATCGGTGGTGCGGCTATACACATCCGACAGCCGCGCCTTCGCCATCGCCGCCATCCGCGGCGCCTCATCCAGCGCCGAGTTCTGCGCGTGCGCCGCATACCACAAGAGCGCACGGGCGGGCTCGAGATCCGCCACGATCTCCGCCGCGGCGTGCTTGAGCGCCTGGAAGGAGCCGATCGGCTTGCCGAATTGTTCGCGCACTTTCGAGTACTCGACCGCCATATCGAGCGCGCGCTCGGAGCCGCCGAGCGAGTCCGCCGCAACCGCGACCGCGCCGATGTCGAGCAGGCGCGCGTAAAGGCCCGCCCCGCCGCCGAGTGCGGATGCGGGAGCGTCCGCGAACTCGACCTCGGCGACTCGCCGCGTGAGATCGAGGTTCTTCAACATCTTGACCCGCACGCCCGGCGATCCGGTTTCGACCGCGAACAGCCCGGCGTCGCCGGCCCCGTCGCCCGCGCGCGCGGCGACGATTATGAAGTTGGCGAGGTTTGCGTAGGGCACAAACATCTTCACGCCCCGGATCCGAAACGCCCCGCCATCCTTTCGCGCGACCGTCTCGAAATCGGCGGGTATGATGCTGTCGCTCTTCTCGACGATCGCGACGGTGCCGGTTGCCTTCCCCTCGGCGAGCGCGCCGAGCCACTTCGCGTTCAGCTCATCGCTCCCGCCGATTGCGAGCGCGCTTGCGGCGAGCACCGAGGAAAACAGGAACGGCCCCGGCATCGCGGCGTATCCCTGCTCTTCGAGCAGCACCGCCATGTCGAGCATCGAAAGCCCCAGGCCGCCGAACTTCTCCGGCACGATCAGCCCGTTCCATCCGAGCTTCGCGATTTGGGCGTCGAGGCCGGGTATCCTGCCGTCTTCGCTCGCCATCGCCTTGCGCACCTGGGCGGTCGAGCATTCGCCACTTAGGAACTCGCGTGCGCTGTCCTTCAGTTGCTGTTGTTCGCTGCTTAGTCCGAAGTCCATTTTCGATTCGATCCCCCGGGGCCGATCGAGGCCGCGCCGTCAGCGCGACTTCGGCATCTTGAGCCCGCGCTCTGCGATGATGTTCTTCTGGATGTGCGACGTTCCGCCGCCGATCACCAGTCCGAGCGAGAACATCCATTCGTACGGCCAGTACCCGTTATCCATCACGCGCTCGTCGTCGCGCGACAGCATCGAATAGCCGCCCATCACCTCCATCGCGGCGGTCGCGAGGTCGTGGTTCAGCTCGGTGCCGACCAGCTTGTTGATCATCGCCTCGATGCCGGGACTCTTCTGGCGAATCTGATCGGTGAGCTGGCGCAGCGAATGATACCGCATCGCCTCGACGCGAATTTCGAGATCCGCCAGCCGCTGGCGCTGGACCGGATCTTCGGTAAGCGGCCGGCCGCCGCGCTTGATCGTCTTGGCGAGCGCGAGCAGGCGATTGAAGCGCTGCTCGCTCCCGCTGGCGGCGCCGAGCATGTTGCGCTCGTGGAACAGCGTCGCATTGGCGACCAGCCAGCCCTCGTTCAACTTGCCGACCAGGTTCTTGCGCGGCACGTGCACGTTGTCGAAGAAGACCTCGTTGAAGCCGCGATCCCCGGTCATCTGGACGAGGGGACGCACGGTGATGCCCGTCGAGTGCATGTCGATCAGGATGTAGGAAATCCCGCGATGCTTGGGCGCATCGGGATCGGTGCGCACCAGGCAGAACATCATGTCCGCGTGCTGCGCGCCCGAGGTCCACACCTTCTGGCCATTGACGATGAATTCGTCGCCGACCATCTCGGCCCGCGTGCGCAGCGAAGCGAGGTCCGAACCCGCCCCGGGCTCGGAATATCCCTGGCACCAGATTTCCTCGGCGGTGAGAATTTTCGGCAGGTAGCGCTTTCGCTGCTCCTCGGTGCCCCACGTGATCAGCGTCGGGCCGAGCATCCCGAGTCCCGACCCTCCGATCATGTATGGCGCTTTCGCCCGGGTCATCTCATCGTTCACGATCGTTTGCCTGACCGGGTCCATCGCCTGGCCGCCATATTCCCTGGGCCATGCCAGCGCTACGTAACCGGCATCGTTGAGCTTGCGCTGCCACGCCTTCGCGCGCTCGAGCCAGACCTTGTCTTCGCGGCCCTCGCGGGTGCCGGTAATACCGCTTTTCGGCACGTTCTCTTCGAGAAAGCGCCGCACCATGAGTCGAAATTGCTCTTCTTCGGGAGTGAAATTCAGATCCATCGCAGGCTCCTGCCGTGAGCGTTTTCAGCCTGGCGCCAGCATAGTCAAAACCCCGCCGACTCTAAAGCGCTGGCGGGGACCGGCCAAGCCCGGCCTCGCCGTGCTGCCTGGGCGGTCGCGCGGCGCGGGGGCCGGTTTGCCGGGCAGAATCAGCGTTGCTAAACTGAGGTTCCCGCAATTATTGCTGCTACTTATTCGACTGAGGCCGAGGTCACCAGATGGCGACGATCATCACGAGCGAGTGCATCAACTGCGGGGCGTGCGAGCCCGAATGCCCCAACACCGCGATTTATGCGGGCGGGGCGGCATGGGAACTCAATGGCGAGTCGCATCCCGCGCTGGCCGAGGACATCTACTACATCTCGCCGCAGAAGTGCACCGAGTGCGTCGGATTTTTCGACCACGAGGCGTGCGCGGCAGTATGCCCGGTGGATTGCTGCATCCCCGACCCCAATAACGTCGAGACTCATGAGCCGCTGCTCGCGCGGGCCCGCCTGCTGCATCCCGAGGAGACCATCGGCGATGATGCGCCGTCGCGATTTCGCAAGCAGGAAGGAGCCGCGCCATCGCAGCCCGGCGGCGCGCTCGCCGCAATAAAGGCGGCCGCGCAGGCGAACGCTGTCGCGCCGGCACCTGCAAAGTCCGCATCCGCGCCGCAAACGCCGGCGGCACCGAAGCCGGCGCCGCCAGTAGCGGCAGCGCCCGAAGCGCCGAAACCCGCGCCGTCGGCATCCGCTCCACCGCAAGCGCCGCCGAAACCCGCCGCATCAGCGGCGACCGCGGAAAAGCCCGCGGCGGCGGCGCCATCATCGGAAGCGGCTCCAAAGGCGGCCGCTCCGGCCGAAGCGCCGCCCAAGCCGGCATCTCCCGCGACGCCGCCGCCTGCGAAACCCGCCGCGCCACCATCAGGAGCGATGCCCCCATCAGGAGCAACACCACCTCCCGCGAAGGCTGCCGCTCCGCCCGAAACGCCCGCGGCACCGCCGGCAGCGCCACCGCAATCGGCAGCGGTCAAAGACGAGTTCGATCCGATGACCTGGGAAGTCCCGGTCATCTGCAAGAGCTGCAATCAGGGATTCGCGGTGCCCTATCGGCATTTTCAGGCCGGCGTGGTGTTTTACTGCCCGTCGTGCTCGGCTTCGTTCGTGCCGAGGTCCACGATGGTGCGCACGATTCGGGAGACGTTCGAGGGGTTTTACGGCCGGCGGCGGGCCGAGCGCGATGCGTTCGAGCGTGGAGGTGCGGGCGACGGCGCGGCCTTCAAGGCGCGTCAGGCGGCCGAGCTGGATGCGTTCAAGAAGGACCTCGATCGGATCGCGCGCGAGCGGAGGCCCGCGGGCAAGCTCGTTCGGCCCACGGGCATCGCCTCGATGTTCAGCTAAGAGCGCGCACTCGCGCGGTCCCTTCGATCAAATCTCTTCCACGATTTGGTAGCCGGCGCGGCGCATGTGATCGCGCACCGCCGCGATATGATCCGGCCCGCGCGTCTCGAGCTCGAGCATGACGCGCGCAGCGCCGATCGCGACGTCGCGGCGCGTGCGATCGTGCTCGATCGTGCGCACGTTCGCCCCGGTCGCGCCGACGCAGGCCAGCAGCTTCGCAAGCTCGCTTGGACGATCGGGCAGATTCAAGGCGATCCGAAGCAGCCGGCCCATCTTCGCAAGACCGTGCCCGATGATCCGATCGAGCAGGTTGATATCGATATTGCCGCCGCTTACGACAACCGCCACGCGCTTGCCGCGAAGCTCGTCCTTGATCTTGAGCGCGCCCGCAAGCGCCGCCGCGCCCGCGCCCTCGGCGAGCAGCTTCATCCGTTCGAGCATCAGCAGCACCGCCTCGCCGATCTCAAAGTCATCGACGGTGACGCTGCGCCTGACCCGGCCGCGGATAGCCTCGAACGGGATGCGGCCGATAGTGCCGGTCGCCAGGCCGTCGGCGATGGTGTCGATCGGATTGGTGACCACCGACGGCTTGCCCGCGCTGAGCGCCGCGCTCAGTTGGGGGGAGCCGGCGGCCTCGACGCCGATCACTTCGGTGCCCGGCGCGAGCGCTTCCAGAGCGGTCGCGACTCCCGCTAGCAATCCGCCCCCTCCCACCGGCACGAGCGCCACGTCGGGCTTGAGTTCGTCGGCGATCTCGATGCCGACGGTTCCCTGCCCCGCGACGACCAGCGCGTCGTCGTAAGCATCGACGAAGATTGCGCCGGTCTTTTCGCAGATGCGCTCGGCCGCGCGGCGCGCCGCCGGGTAGTCGGCGCCCGCGAGCACCACGTTCTGTCCGTAGCTCCGCGTCGCATCGACCTTCGCGATCGCCGCCACCTCGGGCATCACCACGGTCGCCTTTACGCCGGCGCGGGTGGCGGCGTAGGCGAGCGCCTGGCCGTGATTGCCGGCGGATGCGGCGATGACGCCGTGGCGCTTCTCGGCGTCCGAGAGCGCGGCGATCCGGTTGAACGCTCCGCGGATTTTGAACGACCCGGTCTTCTGCAGATTCTCGGGCTTGATGAAGACCTCTGCGCCGAGCATCTTCTCGAGCGTCGCGCTGCGCACCAGCGGGGTGGGCTTGACGATGCCGGCCAGGCGCCGGCGCGCAAGCTCGATATCTTCGATGGTAACCATCATGCGGCTCCGCTCCGCATCGCGACCGGGTGGGCTCAGCGGCGCGGCTCACCCGGTGAGGTGAACTGGTGCTCGGTTGCGGCGCCGAATCCGTCCCCCTCGAACTCGACCCGGATGCATCGCCCGGTCTCGTAGTCGAGATCGAGCAGGAGATTGCGGACCGCGCGCCGCTTTACGTCCGCGATGAGCCGCGCGGCCGCATCGCGATCGTCGGCGGAAATCGCCGCCACCTCGGCCACATCGAGGTTGCTCGCCCGGCAGAACCCGCGCGCGCGCTCCTCGCTGGAGAACGCCAGCACGCCGGCCCACGATGCGCGCTTTTCCTGGAACACGATCAGCGCTCCCGATCGATCGAGCAGGAAATGAAGCTCCTTGCAGGGAAGCGCGCTCAAGCGTTTTCGACCTTGAGCAGGCCCGTGCGGATCGCCTCCGCGCGCTCGCGGACCAGCGCCGGATAGGTGTAATAGTGGCCGCCGCTTAAGCGGAGGAACGAATCGACATCGACCTCATCGAGTTTAAGTCCGCGGATTTTCTCCTCGGCGGCCGCAAGGGTCGGCGAGTTCACGATCGTGTCGTAGATTTCGCGGGCCTGGGCCGACTGAAAGTCGCCGCGCGGCGGCAGCGCGTGAGCGTCGAGCTTGCCCAGATGGTAGTTGTCGAGGATGAAGCGCAGCGCCTTCAGCTCGTGACGCAGGATATCGATTCGCTTCAGCGTCTCGCGCGGGGCCATCGCGGATGAGCTTATCGCCGCCGCTCGGATCGATTCAACGCCGCGCGGCGAGCGCGCCGTTCAGTCGCCCTTGATAAGCCGGTGGATCGCGTTCAGATGTTTCTGCGCGTCGCGCTTGCGGCCCGCCGCCTCGTAGACCTCGGCGAGGTTGCGATGCGCCTCCACCGAGGTGGGATCGCATTCCAGCGCGCGAAGCATGCTTTTGAGCGAGTTCTGCTCCTCGCCGCGCTTTCGGTACAGCAGCCCGAGCCTGACGTGGACCTCGCCGCTGGCGGGAACGATCGCCGCGGCGCCGAGCAGGTGGCGCAGCGCGCCCTGCAAGTCGCCCTCGCGTTCGAGCAGAGTCGCAAGCCGCATGTGCGCCTCGAAGTTTCCCGGCTCGCGCCCGAGCAGGCCGGAATAAATCGTGAGCGCGCGCAGCGGGTCCTCCTCCGCGATTCGGCGCGCCTCCTCGAAACGCTCGCGCACTCGTGCGGGACCGAACGAGTCCTCGACTTTGCCCTCGGGGCGCTCGCGGCGGTAATCGAACAGGAGCTGGCCCGATTCGGCGTCGATCAGAACGCCGCCATCGCTGACGACGATCTGGCCATCCTCGTTGACCAGCTTGAGCGATGTGACCGGACGCCCTGGCTCGACGAACTCGCGCACGCGCTGGAAGCATCGCTGGACCAGCTCGAGATGGCGGCGGCTGGGCAGCAGCTCCTTCGCCAGGCGCATCACGAGCAGGTCGTTGAACGCGAATCGGTAGTTGCGCCCGCGCGTCGCGGCGGGCCTTACCAGCCGGCGCCTGACCCAATAGCGAATTCGTTCGGGAGAGACCGCGAGGATCCTCGCAGCCGCTCGCGTGGAAAACGTCCCGCCCCCTCCGTCCGCCTCAACCATTGTGACTCGAATCGAGTATAAGAATTCGCGCGCGCTGCCTCAACGCCGAACACGTTGAAATGTTCACAACCGCGCGAGAGGTCAGCCGCCGATTTCGTTCAGGACGCGCGCGACCTTGACCACCGCATCCACGCCGCGCGTCGCGTTCACGATTCGCGCCTCGGCCTGTTCATCGCTCATCCCCGGGCCGGTAATCGCCAGGCCGACCGGCTTTTCGAACTCGATCGAGAGGGCGACGCCTGCGTTTGCGATCGCGTGCGCGATGAGTTCGTCGTGCTTGGTCTCGCCCTTGATGACTGCGCCGATCATCACGACGCCGTCGATATCCTTCTTCCGGAGCAGGCGCTTGACCACCGGGCCCATGTCGTACACGCCGGGGACGCGAACGATGCGCGCCACCTCGACGCCGAGCGCCTCGGCATGGCTGCGGGCGCGCTGCTCCATCGGCCCTGTCACCTCGGAGTTGAACTCGGCGACCACCAGCGCGATTTTCACGGAACCGGCCTCTCGAGCGCGGCCGGTTCGCGGACCTCGATTCCCGCGGTCCTCAGGTAGCGCTTGATGTCGGGGATCGGGAACTCGCCGTAATGGACGATCGAGGCGACGATCGCGGCGTCGGCAGCGCCCCGCGTGAACGCATCGCGCAGATGCTCGGGCGTTCCCGCGCCGCCCGAGGCGACCACGGGGATCGAGACCGACTCGCTGATCCGCCGCGTGATTTCGAGGTCGTAGCCGAGCTTGGTGCCGTCGCGATCGATCGAGTTGATCACCAGTTCGCCCGCCCCCAGCCGTTCGCCCTCATGCGCCCACTCGATCGCATCGCGGCCTGTGAAGACCCGGCCTCCATCGATCACCACCTCGTAGCCGGACTCAAGCGCCGGGCGCGCGCCGGTCATCTTCACCTGCATCGAGAGCACGACCGCCTGGCTGCCGAAGGCGCGCGCGCCCTCGGTGATTATCGCGGGATTGCGCACCGCGCCCGAATCGATCGAGACCTTCTCGGCGCCCGCCAGCACGACCGCGCGCATGTCGTCGAGCGTGCGCAGGCCGCCGCCGACGCTGAACGGGATGAAGATTTCGCGCGCGACCGCGCGCACCACGTCGAGCATTATGCCGCGCCGCTCGTTGGATGCGGTGATGTCGTAGAAGACGATCTCGTCGGCGCCCTGCTCGTAGTAGTAACGCGCCATCGCGACCGGGTCGCCGACATCGACGTTCGCAAGGAACCGGATGCCCTTGGTGACTTTCCCGTCGCGCACGTCGAGGCACGGGATGATGCGCTTGGCGAGCATCGCTCAGGACTTCAGGCGGCAGAAGTTGTCGAGCATCTGCAATCCGGCGGCGCCGCTTTTTTCGAGATGGAATTGCGTCGCGATTACGTTGCCGCGCGCTATCGCCGCGCAGAACGCGATCCCGTAATCGGATGCCGCGATGACCGCATCGCGATCGTCGGGCACCGGGTAGTACGAATTGACGAAGTAGAAGTGCGTGTTGTCCGGGACGCCGGTAAAAATCGGATGCGGCTGCGTCTGGTGCACCCGGTTCCATCCGATCTGCGGCACCTTGAGCGGCCGCCCGTCCACCGAGCGCGGGTAGCGCACCACCCGGCCCTTGATTATGCCGAGGCAGTCCGCGTCGTCCTCCTCGCTGCGATCGAGCAGGACCTGGATGCCGATGCAGATGCCGAGGAACGGCTTGCCCGCCGCGGCGACGTCGCGCTTGAGGACCGAATCGAGTCCGAGCGCGCGCAGGTTCTCCATCGTGGCGCCTGCGGCGCCCACGCCGGGCAGAATCACGCGGTCGGCCGAGCGGATGCGCTCGGCGCGGTCGGTGATTTCCGACGGGTGCCCGAGATGCTCGAGCGCGCGCTTGACGCTGGCGAGGTTCCCGGCCCGATAGTCGACTATCGCAATCATCGCGAAGTCCCTGAACGCGAATTACTCAACAGATATTAGCGACATTCAGGGTACGACCCAAGGCGCCCCGCGTCCGGCTCGGGCTTCGGTCATGGCGCGGCGATTGGAGCCTCGCGACGCCAGTCAGATCTCGGCGCGGATGTCGCGGGTGTCGGAGAGCACGCGCAGTTTGACGTGATGATCGCCGTCCGCAAGCGACCCCCAGTGCATCGCGAAATTCTCCAACTGCACGTCGGGTTTGAAGCGCTCCGAGACGCCCATCACGATTTCATCGACGCCGAGCAGGTAAGCGATTCGGGCGATCGCGTAGATCTGATCGTTCGACACCGCGACCAGCGGCACCACCGCGCGCCCGTGATCCTCGCAGATCTTCACCACCTTGCTGAAAAGTTTTTCCTCGGCGTCGCTGAACACCTGCGCGCCCTCGCTGGAGGCGAGTCCGCGCTCGGTGCGCACGGTAAGTGCAACCAGCTCCGCATTGTCGCGCTCGGCAAGGTAGCGATGGAGGTGGGAGAGGTTGTTCGGATCCCGCATCGCGATCAGCTTCTTGATCGTTCCATCGCTGTTCAGGCAGGCGGGGACGAGCATCTCTTCCTCGACCACGTCGAGGTTGAACTTTTCGGGCTCCTCGCCGTATTCGTGCTCTACCTGGCCGTTCGCCCATTCGGAGAACTCGAAAACCGTGAACAGCCAGAGCGTGAAGCCGAGGCCGGTAATGGTCGCGCTTTCCTTGGTGAAGAGGTTGATCATTGCGGTCGCGAGCAGCACCAGGAGCGTGAAGGCGAGCGCGAGCGGGAAGTCCTGTCCCCAGGGGCGGAACCACGTGAGATTCAGCGGCACCCGCCACAGCCGCACGTACCTCTGCTTGTACCTAAGCACCAGGACCGACATCGTCTTGAATACGAAACTCCAGATCACGCCGAACGCGTACGCCTCGCCCAGCAAATAAATGTTGCCGCGCGAAAGCACGATCGTCGCGATCTGAAGGAACGCAACCAGGTTCACGATCCGGTAGTTGGTTCCGTACTTGCGATGCGGATGGCGGAACCAGTCGAGCATCACCCCGTCTTCCGCGACCCGGGTCAGCACGCCGGTGGAGCCGACGATCGCGGTGTTCACTGCTCCCGCGAGGATGAGGAACCCCACGAGCACCACGAACGCGCGCAGCGCAATTCGGATCCAGACCGGCCCCACCACAAACATCGCCAGCCCGCCGATCAAGTCGTCGCCGTAGCGCGCCATCCGCACGTTGTCAGGGATGATCATCACGGCGAAAAAGGAAATCAGCGACGTCAGCAGCAGGCTATAGATGAAGATGACGAAGCCGGTGCGGAGCAGGTTCTTGAGCTTGGGCGCCTCGATTTCGCGGTTGATCTGCGCCAGCGACTCCTCGCCCGACATCGCGAGGATCGAGTGCCCGAAACCGATCATTATGCCGATCGCCCCGATCGTCCGCGCCGCCGGCCAATGCCTGAGCCATCCCAGCGACTGATCCGTGTATCTGAGTTCCAGCGGCGGCAGGTGCGCCCCGCGCAAATAAAGCGTGATGCCGCACCACGCGATCATCAGCACCGCCATCACGGTGGTGATTTGCATGATGCGCATCGCCTTGCCGCTCGATTCTTCGATCCCGAGGATGTTCTGGCGCCAGAAGTACAGCGTGACCGCGGTTGCAAACCCCGCCGCAGTCAAATCGGGCGGGAGCGTCAGATTGATGTGGGCGAGGTTCAGCAGTTCGTTGATCAGACCGACCAGGTATTGGCCCGCCGACACACCGCTAATCGGGCCGGTCAGTATGTAGTCGAACATCAGCGCGGAGACGGAAAGCTTCGCCAGCGTCGAACCCATCGCCTCCTTCACCACGCGGTATACGCCGCCCCGGGTAAACATCGAGCACGACTCGACGTACACCGCGCGTACCGCGTACGAAAACAACATCACGGCCAGGATGAAGTAGGGCGCCGATCTGCCCACTGACGCCTCGACGATCCCGCCGATGTAGTATGCGGTCGAGGCGAGGTCGCACAGCACCACCGCAGAGGCTCGCCAGAACGAGATGAAAGTGAGCATCCCGGTCGTGACAAGGATGACCTGTGTGCGCTTTCTAGAGTCGACGGCTGCGCCGTTGCTCGAAGTCCCGTCGCCACCGGCCGCGGATATGGGCGCAGCCACGCTCATCTCATCCGCCGGCACCATATCGGTGGTTGAGCCTCGCCCGGGCTCAGTGCAATTTGCATGGATTCTTACATTATGAAAATTGCAAGTTGCAATGCAAACTGCCCTTGGCCACCCTGCCGCGCGAGCGGATATTCCTCTTGATTTTTCTCGGGATGCCCGCGGCCGTGAGGCGTCGCGCGTTAGGACGCGGATGCTTTCAGCCGATCGAAGAAGTGCACGATGCGATTGTAATTCGAGCCGAAGTCGCCGATGCCGACCCGCGACCTCGAGCGCATCTCGACCAGGCTCCTGCCGGCCTCGCCCGGCCGCACCTGGATCACGAAATCGTCTTGGAAGCGGAACAGGCTCGTCGTGCCCACGCCCTCCAGCGTCATCGATTTGGGGTCGGTCGTGGTGATTTCCCACTGCGGCATCTGGGCCGCAACCGCTTTGACCTTCTCGAAGGTGCCCGCGGCGTCACCCGCGATCACGATCGGCCCCAGCGGGCCGTAGCCGGATTGCTGGCGCTCGGCGCACCTCGCCTTGTCGTATCGCATGTCGCGGCCGCGGTTGGATGCGAGTTCCTGCGCGTGCGTGAACTCGGGAGGATTGTCGAAGTCAGTCGTGATGTCGTTGATGGCCGGGTAATTTCGGACCGAGAAAGCCAAGACGAGCAGAGGAATCGCGACGGCCACGCTGAACGCGAGGCCGACGTTCGCGCGCTGGCGCGCGGAGCGGAGCTCCGCCGAGCGGGTAATCGCAATTCCGATAAGCCCCATGATGAAACCGATGATGCTCAGCAGGAACCCGAACACGAAGAGCTGAAAACCGAAAAACCCATCGATCATGTAAAAGTGAGCGCCGATGATTCCGGCCGCCACCAGAGCGATCGCGAGCAGTCCGTCAAAGAATGCGAGCCACGCAGGTATCATCGTTCATCCCCCTGACGACATCGGCGCCGCCGTGCGCAGCGCGCGGCTAGCGTTTGCGCTGGTACATCCTCCACTGCTTGACGCCCAACGGGTACAGCTCGCCCAGGATTTCATAGCCCTTGGAACTGTAGAACGCGACGTTGGCCTCGGTCCCGGTCTCGAGGTAAACGCCGGCGATCTCGGGGCGCACCCGCGCTTCCAGCGCGAGCCGGTCGAGCAGCGCCTTTCCGTAGCCTTTGCCCTGAAAATCCGGATCGACTCCGAGGGTTTGCAGATATAGATGCGGCTCCTTGGGATGGTGCCGGGCAAGCATGCCAAACATTCTCAGCGCGCGGATCATTCCGCCGAATCCCACGCCGCGCACCAGACGCGGGAGTTGGAAAAGCCCGGTAACAACCAGACCGAGCACGCCGCCATGTCCCACGCCTTCAGTCACCGCGGCGGCAACGGCGCGCCCGTTATCGACTATGCCGAAGACCGGCTGCCCGCTGCTGCGTTCCACCGCGAGCTGCGCGCGAAACAAGTCCGCCAGATGCTCGGCGCGCGCGACCGGCTCGGTGATATCGGGAAGAATCACCTTGAAGCCCGGATCGTTGATGAAAGCGCGGCCGAGCGCGACTGCGGCCTGCTCGTGCTGCTCAGGATACAGAACACTGACGATCGGTCTGCCGTTTTCAGCCATTTTCCCGATACCTCGACTCAGTGCAGATTCGTGAGTGTAATCTGCGGCGTCTTATCGTCCGAAAATCCGGGACCTTGTTGGATAAGTCTGCGGTGTAGTCAGCAGCCGAGCAAATCGGCGAGACCTTGCTCGATCGACACACGCGGACGCCATCCGAGCACGCGTTCGGCCTCGGTGCGATCGGCGAGCGTGTCGCGAATCTCGCCCGGGCGGGCCGCAAGCCGCGTGATGGGTCCCCCGATAATCGCCGCGACGCGGTTGATGCTCACGTTCTGGCCGCGCCCGATATTGATCGCGCGTCCGTCGGCCACCGCCGCATCCATCGCGAGCAGGTTGGCTGCCACGACATCGCTCACGTGCGTGAAGTCGCGGGTCTGCTCTCCGTCGCCGAAAATCGTGAGCGGACGCCCGGCGCGCCGCGCGCGCAGGAACGCCCCTATCGCGAGCGCGTATGCGCCCTCCTCGTCCATCCGCGGCCCATACACGTTGAAGTAGCGCAGGGTGAGTGTCTGGAGGCCGAACAGGCGATGAAAGATCCGCGCGTACTGCTCGCCGGCGTACTTTTGCAGCGCGTACGGGTTGAGCGGATTCGGCGTCATCGTCTCGACCATCGGCAGGCTCTTCTGCTCGCCGTACACCGAAGACGAACCGGAAAGCACGACCCGCCTGACCTTGGCATCGCGCGCCGCCACGAGCACGTTCAGCGTCCCGACCACGTTGGTCATGTGCGTCTCGACGGGCTTTTCGATCGAGAGCGGGATGCGCGCCAGGGCGGCGGTGTGGAACACGCAATCGACGCCGCCGAACGCGGGCGCGATCGCGCCGGGGTCGCGGACATCGGCCTCGATCAGCTCGGCGGCACGATTGAGGTTCTCGCGGCGCCCGGTTGAGAAGTTGTCGATGATGCGGACGCGATGGCCCTGCTGGGCGAGCGCATCGACGAGGTGCGATCCGATGAATCCCGCGCCGCCGGTGACGAGCACCGTGCGCGCGCGCGGCGCGATGGCCTCGGCGGTGCTCATCGCGTTGATGCCCGCTCGCGCGAGCGCGCGCGGCGCTCGCTTTGCGCGGCAGAAAATTGCCTGGTCAGCATTGCTAAGATAAGGTTTGAGTTTACCATCCGCGTCCGGGCGGAACATTAGAATGGCCACCGATGCGCACAGGATCAAGCGGCTCGCCGAATTGCTCGCCGAGCGAATTATGGTGCTCGACGGCGCCTTCGGGACGTTCATCCTCGGCCGTCATCTGAGCGCCGCGGATTACGGCGGCGCGAGCGCGGAGGGTTGCAACGAAAATGTCGTGCGCACGCGCCCCGACCTGATTCGGGAGATGCACGACGGCTTTCTCAAGGTCGGCGCCGATATCATCGAGACCGCGACCTTCCAGGCAACCCCGGTCGTGCTCGCCGAGTTCGGGCTTGCGCCGCACACGCGCGAAATCAACCGCATCGCGGCGGCCATCGCCCGCGAAGAGGCGGCAAAATTCAGCACGCCGCAAAAGCCGCGCTTCGTAGCCGGCTCGATGGGCCCCACCACCAAGAGCATCTCGGTCACCGCCAACACGACTTTCGACGAACTCGCCGCCGGTTACGAGGAGCAGGCGATCGGACTTATCGAGGGCGGCGCCGACGTCCTGCTGCTGGAAACGGTCAACGATACTCTCAACTGCAAGGCGGGATTGATCGGGGTCGACCGCGCGATCGGAAGGACCGGCGTCCATCCGGGAATCGCGATCTCGGCGACGATCGAGACGATGGGCACTCTGCTCGCGGGCCAGGACATCGAGTCCTTTTACACCTCGGTTGCGCATCGCGACCTGCTCTGGATCGGACTCAACTGCGCGACCGGCCCCGACTTCATGACCGATCACCTGCGCACGCTCGCGGAGATCTCGCGGTTTTGCGTCGCCTGCGTGCCGAACGCCGGGCTGCCCGACGAGGAGGGGCGCTACAACGAAACGCCCGAGATGCTCGCCGCCAAGATGGCGATGTTCATCCGCAACGGATGGGTGAACCTGGTCGGCGGATGTTGCGGGACGACGACCGAACACATCCGGCTTCTTGCCGAGGCCGCCGCCGGCGCAAGGCCGCGCGTTCGCTCCGCGCTCAGGCGGTCGATCGTCTCGGGCATCGAGGCCCTGCCGATCGAGGAGAGCAACCGCCCGGTCATCGTCGGCGAGCGGACCAACGTCCTGGGCAGCCGCAAGTTCAAGCAGCTCATCGCCGGGGAGAAGTTCGAGGAAGCATCCGAGATCGGCCGCGCGCAGGTCCGGAGCGGCGCACAGGTGCTGGACGTATGCCTTCAGGATCCGGACCGCGATGAACTCGCGGGCGTAACCCGCTTCATCGAAATTCTGGTGAGGAAGGTCAAAGCGCCCCTGATGATCGACTCGACCGACCATCGGGTCATCGCGGAGGCGCTCAAGCGCACGCCCGGCAAATCGATCATCAATTCGATCAATCTCGAGGACGGCGAGGACGCCGAGCGGCTGCTCAGGGTGATTGGCGCGGCGAAGCAATTCGGCGCGGCGCTGATCGTCGGATGCATCGATGAGGACAAGGTGCAGGCGCAGGCCGTAACCCGCGCGCGCAAACTCGCGATCGCGGAGCGATCCTACAAGCTGCTCACCGAAAAGCACGGCATCGCGCCCGAGGACATCATTTTCGATCCGCTCTGCCTGCCGATCGGCACCGGCGATGCCTCGCTGAAGGGAAACGGCGTCGAGACGATCGAAGGCATCCGGCTCATCAAGCAGGCGCTGCCGCGTGCGAAAACGATCCTCGGAATCTCGAACGTCTCGTTCGGCCTTCCCGCCGCCGGGCGCGAGGTACTGAACGCGGTGATGCTCTATCACTGCGTGCAGGCGGGGCTCGATCTCGCGATCGTCAACGCGGAGAAGCTGGAGCGCTACCCGTCGATTCCCGAAAACGAGCGGCGGCTTGCCGAGGACCTTATCTGGTGGCGGGGCGCCGACCCGATCGCCGCGTTCACCGCGTACTTCCGCGAGAAGAAAGCAGCGCCCGAGGCGGAACGCTACCACAAGGATCTCCCGCTCCTGGAGCGGCTCGCGCTCTACATCGTGGAAGGCTCGAAGGACGGGCTAATCGCCGACCTCGACTCAGCGCTCAAGACCATGAAGCCGCTCGAGATCATCAACGGCCCGCTGATGAAGGGGATGGATGAGGTCGGGCGGCTCTTCAACTCGAATCAGATGATCGTCGCCGAAGTGCTCCAGTCGGCCGAGGTGATGAAGGCCGCGGTCGCGCACCTTAAGCCGCACATGGAGAAGGCCGAGATCGCGGCCAAGGGCACCATCGTGCTCGCCACGGTCAAGGGCGACGTCCACGATATCGGCAAGAACCTGGTCGAGATAATTCTCTCGAACAACGGCTACCGCGTGATCAACCTGGGCATCAAGGTCCCCCCCGAGGATCTGATCAAGGCGTTTCGCGAGCATCATCCCGATGCGATCGGACTGTCGGGGCTGCTGGTAAAGTCGGCGCAGATGATGGTCGTAACCGCGCAGGACTTAAAGAACGCCGGAATCGATTGTCCGCTGCTGGTCGGCGGGGCGGCGCTTTCCCGGCGGTTCACCCGGATGAAAATCGCGCCGGAGTATACGGGCGTGGTCGCGTACGCGAACGACGCGATGGAGGGACTCGATCTGGCCAACCAGATCATGGACTACGAGCGGCGCGAGACGCTCAAGCGCATACTCGATGCCGACACGCGCCGCCTGCTCGCATCGGCTCCTGGAGCGCCCGATGGCGGGGCGCCCGCGGGTGCGGCCGCGCCGCAGGTCCGCCGCGACCTCGCGATCCCGCATCCGCCCGATCTCAAAATCCACGTGCTGCGCGGCTACGCTCTCGGCGACATTTTCAAGTTCATCAATCCACGCAGTCTCTACGGCAAGCATCTTGGACTGCGCGACGCCGAGAACGCGCTTAAATCGGGGGATGCCAGGGCGCTCGAACTCAAGGCGGCGGTCGATGAAGTCGAAGAGGCGATGCTCAAGCGGGCGGACGTCACCGCCAGCGCGATTTACAAGTTCTTCCCCGCGCAATCGGACGGCGAGCGCTCGATCCTGGTTTACTCGCCGGATTCAAAGAGCGTGCTCCACACGTTCAAGTTCGGACGCCAGAGCGACCCGCCGCATCTCTGCCTGGCGGATTATCTCGCCCCGCGCGATTCGGGCCGGATGGACTATCTCTGCATGTTCGTGACGACCATCGGTCCCGGCGTGCGCGCGCTCGCCGACGAGTGGAAGGAACGGGGCGACTATCTCAGGTCGCACATCCTGCAAGCGCTGGCGAACGAAAGCGCCGAGGCGTTCGCCGAGCTGCTGCATCAGAAGATCCGCGCGATGTGGGGACTTGGCGACGCGCCGGGAATCGCGATGAAGGATCTGTTCCAGGCTCGCTACCGCGGCAAGCGATACTCATTCGGTTACCCGGCCTGTCCGCGGATGGAAGACCAGGCGCCGCTGTTCGCGCTGCTCGAAGTCGAGCGCAATCAAATCGGCGTGCGGCTGACTGAGGGATTCATGATGGACCCGGAAAGCTCGGTCAGCGCGATCGTTTTCCATCATCCCGAGGCCCGGTATTTCAGCCTCTCCGAGGCGGATGTAGAACGGCTCGAGCGCGAGTTGGCGGCCCAGGGTCAATAGCCCGCGCCAAGCGCGTTGAATCGCGCGGAGTCGGTGATGCCGCCGCCTAGCGGCCGCGGCTTCGAAGTTCCCGCTCGGCGAGATCCAGATCCGCATCGACCATCATCGCGGCCAGCTCATCGAATTTGACTTTGGGCTTCCAGCCGAGCACGCGGGCGGCCTTGCTCCAGTCACCCCTAAGCTCGTCCACCTCGGAGGGCCTGAAGAAGCGCGGATCGATCTCGACATGCTTCTCCCAATCGAGCTTTAGACGATCGAACACGAGCTCGAGGAATTCGCGCACCGAGTGGTTCTCGCCGGTCGCGATTACGTAGTCGTCGGGTTCGTCGCGCTGAAGCATCATCCACATCGCCTCGACGTAGTCGCCGGCGAAACCCCAGTCGCGGCGCGAATCGAGATTGCCGAGCGCGAGCCGATCCTGGAGGCCGACCTTGATGCGCGTGGCGCTGCGGGTGATCTTGCGAGTCACGAAATTTTCGCCCCGGCGCGGCGATTCGTGGTTGAACAGGATGCCGTTGCACGCGAACAATCCGTAGGCCTCGCGATAATTCACGGTCTGAAGATGCGCGTACACCTTCGCGCACGCATAGGGGCTTCGCGGATGGAACGGGGTAGTCTCGCGCTGCGGGATTTCGACCGCGCGCCCGAACATCTCGGACGATCCCGCCTGGTACAGCCGCGCCGCGCGCCCGTGACGTTTGTTGTGATCGCGGAGCGCCTCGAGCAATCTCAGCGCGCCCAGCCCGACCACGTCGGCGGTGTATTCGGGCTGATCGAAGGAGATTCGCACGTGCGATTGCGCGGCAAGATTATAGACCTCGTCGGGACGCACCTGCTCGATGATGCGCCTGAGGCCGGTTCCATCGCCAAGGTCGCCATAGTGAAGCTGAAGGGTCTCGGAACCGGGGCCGTATCCTTTGCGGAGATGATCGATGCGGCCGGTTGCGAAACTGGAGGTCCGGCGCACCACGCCATGAACCTCGTAGCCCTGGTTGAGAAGGAATTCGGCCAGGTAGGAGCCGTCCTGCCCAGTGACGCCGGTTATCAGTGCAACTTTCGCCATCGAAGCCATCAAATATAACATCCGATCGATCGGCCCGAAACCACCGGCCGCCGCAGACGGCAAAGGGCGCAACGCCGCCGGCGTTGCGCCCTTTGCTGTCCGAACCCGAACCTCGCGTCAGTCGCCGCGGATGAGGCGATGCGAATCGGTGTCGAAGTGCTGGGTGGAAAACTCGATCAGCTCCGCGTCCTCGAGCGCCTCCATCTGATGCACCAGCCCCTGCGGTATGTCCATGCAGTCGCCGGCGCGCATCTCGAACTCCTCGATAATCTCGGAATCGGGCGATTCCTTGATTCTGACCTTGAGCCGGCCCGATCTCAGAAAAAAGGACTCGGTCTTGAGCTTATGGAAATGGAGCGAGCATCGCTTGCCCTTGCGAATCTCCAGGATCTTTCCGCAGTACAACTCGTTGTTGGCGATCCAGACCTCGCGTCCCCATCCTTTGGGCTCGATATGTACGGGTTTTCTGATTCGGCTCATCGCAGCTCCTTCCCATCCTCCTCCCGGCCCCGGTAGCCGAATTATTACACGCCGCAAGGTAGCATTCATTAACCTTTCTATCTCTGACTCTGAAGCCCCTGAATGTACTATCGGCGAAAATGGGCGGATCGCTCTGGGAAAAAACCGCAATCAGACGGCGCGCGGCTCGCCGATGCTGACCGCGCGGGGGCGGCCGCCAATGATCGCCCGCGTCTCTCCCATCCGATCGACCTGGATCGAGAACCGGTGCACCGTGACTCCGTGCCGTTCGGCGAATGCGGAGAGCATCGCGAGTCTCGCAGCGGGCAGCGATTCGTCCGCGATTAGGAGCTGGCTAAAGTGTTTTGACCGATAGATCTGCGCGAGGTCGTCAAACGTGCCCAGCACGCGCTGGCCGTGGACCAGCTTGTTCCGCTTGAATCCGTCCTCATCGATGAAGCCGACCAGCCGCACGCCGCTGCGCCCTTGCGCCGAGAACATGTAGTCTGCCGCCGCCGCGCCCACCTCGCCGGCGCCGACCACTAAAACCCGCTCGTCGGGCGCGGCAAGCCGGCTTATCCCCATGCGCATCGCCCTGAATGAGACCCGCGTAAAAACCAGCAGGTTGAACAGGAGAATCGAGTAGAGGACAACGATCGACCCGGAGAGCGCGATCGGAAATAGCATCGAGCCGGCTGCCAGGAAAATTCCGGAAAGCGCCGCGCCGTTGGCGAAGCGGATCCCGTCGGAAAGACCCGTATAGCGCCAGATTCCTCGATAAACGCCCGCCAGAAAAAACGCGGGATACGTGACCAGCAGGACCCACGGCATGCTCGCCGTCACTGTTGTGACGAGCGGGCTGTCGATGCCGAAGTCCAACCGCAATGCGAATGCGCCGAAATACGCCGCACTGATAAGGGCCAGGTCCACCCCGGCTTCGGCGAGCCGCCGCTTGTAGCCGAAACTGAGGATGATCCGCGCCAGCCCCTGAACGTATCCGTAGGTGACCGCGGGAGGACGCGCGTCGAAGCTCAGATCCATCATGAACAGCGCGATCACCGCCGCCGCCAAGGTGATGAGGGGCAGAGCCGAAACCACATAGGCGTGCGCCAGGATGTTCGCTGCGACTCCGCACGCCGCGGCGACGGACGCCACCGCGCAGGACACCGCCACCACCTTGCGGTCGCTGAGTCCCAACGACCGAAGCCGATTATGCGAATGGTCGAGGCCGCCGCGGGAAATCGGATTGCCCGTCGCCAATCGCGTCACCGTAACAATCGCGGTGTTGAGCAAGGGCACGGCCATCACCAGCGCGGGGAAAACGTACTTGGCAAGACGGGTGTTGTCGGCAAGCACCCCTCCTCTTAGCGCGAGGACGCCCAGGATGAACCCGAGCGGGAGTGCGCCCGCATCGCCCATGAATATCGTGGCGGGCGGAAAGTTATAGAGCATGAAGCCCGCGAGCGCGCCCCCGATCGCAAAACTTCCCAGCGTCAGCAGTTGATCGTGGCGCAGGATCCCCGTTGCCGCTAGTGCCATCGAGATGACGATGCCGATACCGGCGGCGAGTCCGTCGAGCCCATCGATGAAGTTGAACGCGTTTATCGTCGCCACCAACCACAAGCCAGCCAGCGCGATGTCGGCCGCGTGCCAAGGCGTTAACGGCATCGGCGGCAACGCGAAGCTCAGCGCCCAACCGACTACTACAACCTCAACCACAAATTTCTGGCGCGGGCGCATCGGGATCGCATCGTCCACGATCCCTGCCACGAGCAGCGCTCCTGCGCCGGCCAGAATCCAAAGCTGCAATTCGCCGACCGCCGCGAGCGCGACCAGGATCGCCGCAATTATCGACGCGCCGCCAAACACGGGAACGGACTCGCTATCAACGGGCGTGGCCGGCTTCGCGGTAATGCCAAGCCGGTTGCCGATTCGGATTGCGGCCGGAACGGTTGCAATCGCGACCGCAAACGACGAACCGAGGGCGGCGGCGATCGAAACCAGCGCGGCTGGAATAGCCGACATGATTGGAGTCGTGATGATCCTTAAAATCGCGGGGCTAGATCACAAAGGCGCCCGCGTAAGCACCAGCAAGCAGTCGTGAAGAACTGCGGATCGGGCCGTGAGAATGAAATGCTTTCTAAATCGCGATGCGGGAGTCTCTCGCATCCGCCCTTTGATGAGTTCGATCTGAAGGACACCCCTTTCAGGACGCGAGGCTGGCGAGCAGCGCATCGAACTTGCGCGTCGCGACAGCCCGGTCATATTTCTGTTCCGCCAGCCGGCGCGCCCGCGCACCCATCGCCCTGAGTTCCTGGAGATTGCCCGCGGCGCCGGCAATCGTTGCCGCAAGCCCCTCGGCGTCGCCGGGCGCCACCACGAGTCCGACCGAATGATCGCGCGCGATTCGCGCGGCTTCGGCCTCGTCTTCCATAACCGCGACGAAGGGACGCCCGGCGGCGAGAATCCCATAGATCTTGCTCGGCACGCCGCATCCCGCCGCGCCCGGCGCAAGCGCCACGAGGTGCAAATCCGCGGCGCTCAGCGACTCGGCCAATTTCTCCCTGGGCTGATAGGGAAGAAACGCGACGTTGGCGAGCCCCATCGCGTTCGCCTGACCAATCAGCCATTCCTTGCGCGCGCCTTCGCCGACCAGCACGAAAAGGATTCGCGGGTCGCCGCGCAAGCGATTGGCCGCTGCGAGGACCGTCTCGAGTTGCTGCGACAACCCGAGATTGCCCGAATACATCACCACGAACCGTTCGCCCAATGATTGCCGCAACGGACTACTTGCCAACGGAAAGATCCGGGCGCAGTCGGCCCAGTCAGGCGCGACCGCAACTTTCGATCGAGGCACGCCCTGGCGAACGATGCGCTCGGCCATGTCCTGTCCGAGAGTGATAATCAGGTCGGCGCGCTCAAACCCAATCCGATTCGCGCGGGCAAGAAGTTCGAGCAGCACCCGGCTCCTGACGCCGCCATTGACGATCGCTATGTCGGGATAAAGATCGCGGACGTTATACACCAGCCGGCATCGCCATCTTCGTTTGAGAATCGCGCCGAGCGCGCCCAGCAATGGCGGATCGGTCTCGGCGACAATCACGTCGGGGCGCTCCACACCGAACGTCGAGAGAGCGGCGCACGCAAAGTAGGTGGCAAGGTTGATCAGCCGGGCAGAAAGCCGCGTCTTCGCAAAAGTCGTGGCCCAGTTCCTGATGATGGTGACCCGGCCGCGCATCTCGCGGCTCACCAGGCCGTGCGCCGGCGAATTCGCGCGGGTCGACGGACCCACGATGGCGGTGACATCATGCACCGCCGCGAGGTCATCGCAGAGCTCGAACAGAAGCTGGCCGGTCGCTTCCTCGTCCGGCCCGAACGCGCGATTTAGAAACAGCAGTCGCGTAGGCGACTGGCCCTCTGGCGAACTGGAAATTGTTTGCGAGCGCGAGCGGGATTACACAGATGCCGCGGCGTGCGAGCGCTCTTTTTCGCGCACTTGCCGCTCGATCCACGCGTAGGTCCGCGCAAGACCCTCTTCGAGCGAAATGGCGGGCTCCCACCTGAGCACCGCCCGCAGGCGTGTGTTGTCGGAGTTGCGGCCGCGTACGCCCTGCGGCCCTGGCACGTGCTTCTTGGTAATGCGGATGCCCGCGATACTGGCGACCATGTCGGCCAGTTCGTTGATGGTCACCATGCGGTCCTGGCCGATATTGAGCGGCTCGCGATAGTCCGAGCGCATGAGCTTGTAGATGCCGGTAAGGCAGTCATCGATGTAGCAGAAGGAACGCGTCTGCTCGCCGTCGCCCCAGATCTCGATCTCGTGATTTCCGGTCAGCTTGGCGTCCGCAATCTTGCGGCACATCGCGGCAGGAGCTTTTTCGCGCCCGCCCTCCCAGGTTCCGTACGGACCGAAGATATTGTGAAACCGGACGATGCGGGTCTCGATGCCGTAGTCCTCGCGATAATGGGTGCACAGCCGCTCCGTGATCAGCTTCTCCCATCCGTATGCGTCCTGCGGCTGGGCCGGATAGGCATCCTCCTCGCGCAGCGGGGTAACATCCGTGTCGGTCTGCTTGAACTCGGGATAGACGCAGGCGGACGAACTGTAAAAGTACCGCTTCACGCCGCTCTGCCGCGCCGCCTCGAGCGTCTGAAAATTGATCATCGCGTTATTGAAGAGGATCGCCGAATGATGAGACGAGATGAACCCCATCCCGCCCATATCGGCGGCCAACGCGTAGACCTCGCTCACGCCTTCGGTCGCCTCGCGGCAGGCGGCCCAATTTCGCAGGTCGAGCAGTTTGAAGTCGTCAGCCTCGGTCGGCCGGAATTCGGGTGATTTCTGATCCACGCCACGGACCCAGTAACCCTGCCGCTTCAGATAACCGACCAGATGACTCCCAATGAAGCCGCCGGCGCCCGTAACCAGGACCTTCGTGCTTGCAGCCATACCATCTCCTAGCTGCTTTAATCATTTCAGACCGCATATAGGGATTCAAACTCTCAGATTCCTCATTATTGCAAAATCCCCCATCACGAGAAGGTCCATGTTCGTTCTCAGAAAACAGTCCAGCGCCTGTTCTGGCGCGCACACGACCGGCTCATTCTCGTTGAACGACGTGTTGAGGAGGACCGGCACACCGGTCAGGCGGCCGAACTCGCGAATCAGCCGGTAGTAGAGCGGGTTTTGTTCCTCGCTGACGGTCTGAAGCCGCCCGGTGCCGTCGATGTGCGTCGTAGCGGGGATGCGGGGGCGCATTTCCGGGCGCACGCCGTAGGCCATGAGCATGAACGGCGACGGATAGGACTGCGTGAAGTAGTCCTGAGCGGCCTCTTCGAGAATCGAGGGCGCGAAGGGACGGAACATCTCGCGCCGCTTGATCTTAGCGTTTAGGATGTCGCGCATTTCGGCGCGGCGCGGATCGGCGAGGATGCTCCGGTTGCCGAGCGCTCGCGGTCCCCACTCCATCCGGCCCTGGAACCATCCCACGACCGATCCATTTGCTATCTGCTGCGCCGTGAACCGGATGAGATCATCCTCATTTTCGATCCGACGCACCTCGCATCCAAGCCGCTCGATTTCGCGGGACGCGGCGTGGATTGCGGCGGCGATCTCCTCGTCGCGGAACTCCGGTCCCCAGTAGGCGTGATCCATCACGAATTGGCGCGGCCTTGGCGCGCTTGCGTGCCACTGGTACATCGCCGCGCCGATCGCGAGTCCCGCATCGCCCGCCGCCGGCTGGATATAGATATCGTCGAATCCGGTCTGCTCGAGGATTTTGCCGTTGACCGCGCAATTGAACGCGACGCCTCCTGCGATGCACAACTTCCGCATCCCCGTCGCGCGCCTGAGCATCGTCAAGCGCTCGAGGATCACCTCCTCGAGGCGCCGCTGCGTCGACGCGGCGATCGCGCGATGCCGGTCGGCGATCGGGTCGGCCGGGGCGCGCGGCGGGCCCAGGCGCTCGACCAGGTAATCGGAGTAGATGCGGCCCAGCACCGGCTCACCCGAATCCCAGGTCATGTCGGTGCGCGAGCGATGATGGACGAAGTAGGCAGGGTTGAGCTCGAAACCCATCCGGCCTCCGTTGCGCGCGATCACGATGCGGCGAAATTCCTCGAGCAGTTCGGGTTCTCCGTACGACGCGAGCCCCATCACCTTGTACTCATCGCCGTAGCGCGGGAAGCCGAGGAATTGCGTGAGGGCGGTGTAGTAGATTCCGAGCGAATGCGGGAACGCAACCGCGCCCATCGGCTGGATCTTGTCGCCGCGCCCGACGCCCCACATCGAGCTTGCGAAATCGCCCAGCCCGTCGACCGAGAACAGCGCCGCCTCGTCGAACGGCGAGACCAGAAAGGCGCTGGCAAGGTGGGCCTTGTGATGCTCGACGCGGCTCACCGCGGGCGAAATGCCGGGCGCATCCACCGCGCGGGCGATTTCGCCGCCGATTGCGGCAAACTTTGTTTGCACGGTGAGGCGATCTCGCACGTGCCCGGGCATCTTGAGCGCATAGCACGCCTTACGCCACAGCCGAGCCCACGGGTCGCGCGCGATCGCGACCACGTCGATTTCGCGGGGCGATGCGCCTGCGGCATCGAGCACGTAACGCAGCGCTTGCGAGGGAAATCCGGCAGCGTGTTTGATCCGGTTGAATCGCTCCTCCTCGGCGGCGGCGACCAACCGGCCATCGACCACCGCGGCCGCGCTCGCATCACCGTGGTACGCGTTGATTCCGATGATCAACATGGCGGCCGCGGCCTTTTCGGGTGCAACGTCACTGCGCGGATCGGGTAGGACTCTCAGCGACGGCGATCGGCACGCTCGCCGCTGGTGCGAGCAGGCCGGCGTAGCAGCGGAGCAATTCCCTCGCCGAGCGCTCCCACGAGTATCGATCGGTCATCCACTGGCGGCCCTTGGCGCTCATTTCCCCAAGCGGCATCGCGCTCATTCGCTCGATTGCGTCGGCGATGCTTGCGGGATCGTTTGCGACCCAAAGCCCGCACCCGACTTTCTCGACGTCGCGCCAGGGAGTGCCGGTGCTCGCGATTACCGGCACGCCGTGCGCCAGCGCCTCGGCCACCACGATCGCGAAATTCTCGGTGTGCGAAGGCACGATCACGATATCGGCGTTCTCAAACACGCGAAGCTTGCTCTCGCCGCGCACATCGCCGGCCATCGCAAGCCGCGGCCCAAGCGCGAGCTCGCAAGCCCTCTGCCGAAGCTCCTGCTCGTAGGCGGGGCTGCCCGAGCCGGCCACGGTGAGGGAGTAATTCACGCGGCCGCGATCGCCCAGGCGCCGGCATGCGGCAAGCAGGTTGTCCACGCCTTTCTTCGGGTCAAGGCGGCCGATGAAGAGGAGCCTCAGCGTGCCGCTCGGCGGGACACGGCGAAGATTCGCGGGGATGGTCACGCCGTTGGCGATGACCGCGGTCGCGACGGCTCCAAGCCGCCCCGCGCTCTCGCGCGCTTCCTCCTCGGAGGTCACATGCAGGACAAGCCGGCGCGGCGCGATTGCAAGACAGATCGATTCCCAAATCGATTTGAGCCTGGTGCGCCGCGAGCCGCGCCATCTCTGCAACGCGCCATGCGGTGCCCACACCAGCGGCTTGTCGAACACGCGGGCCGCAACGATGGTCGGGATAACGGGAAACGAATAGGCCGAGTGGAGATGGATGACGTCGGCCCATCGGACCAGTTGCGGTAAAGCTGCTGCGAGCGCTGGTGAGACCGACTGGCGCGCGATGCGCCCGCAGTATCGCACCTCCAGCCCGTCGGCCCGTTCAAAATCGCGCATCGCCTGCTTCTCCAGGCGACGGTCCGCGCCGTCGGCGTCGGTGGTGAGCACGCGAACCCACGCTCCCTGACGCGCCAGTTCGCGAGTGGACTGATAGACCGACTCGGTGAGACCGCCTGCGCTCCATGCGGGCGCATAGCACGGGCTCACATGGAGGATGCGTATTGCGCCGGGGCGATCGTCAGAGGACGGCATGAGCGGTCGGTCCGAGGGCCGCGCGTTCCTTCATCAGCGGACGGGAAAGATCGAGAATCTCCGCCAATCGATCCGCGTAGGTGTTGTGCGAGGTGGTCACCTTGCGGTGGCCTGCGGCGGCGACGGCGCGCCGCGCCTCGTCGCGCGCAAGCCAGTCGCGCACTTTGGCCGCCATCTCACCAGGAGAAGAAAAGAACGCGGCTTCGCGATCCTCGCCGAAAATCTCCTCGTGCGCCGGGGTGCGCTCGGTCAGCATAAACCCGCCGCAGGCCGGCACCTCGAAGGTCCTCATCACGTGATCGTCGCGGTTGGCGCGCCGAACGAGGTTGATTGCGATTTTCGCGCCGCCGATCGCAAGCCGGAAATCGCGGCCGACCGCGACGCCGCGCCAGTATCGCGCCAGCGCCGGAACTTCGCCCCAATATCCACCGAAGAGATTCAGCCTGATTTCCGGCAGCGCGCGCACGAGCGCCTCGAAGTACGGCGCGCGATCGCGATCGCATCCCCCGATAAACACCACATCGCAGCCGAAGCGGCGCTCTTCCTCGGCGGTCGCCGGCGACTGGGGAAAATGCACCTCGGGCTTGTAGCCGAATCTCACGTAGGCGACATTGCGGCAGCCCGCGCGTTCGACGTCGGCCATCGCCGCGCGCCTGGTGCACACGTAAAGATCGTAGAGCCGAATCGATTCGGCCAGGTCGTGCGAGCCGTTCGCCGGATTGAACGGATCGTCGGTGGCCCAGTTCACCATCACCGCGCCGGTTGATTCGCGAACCTCGCGGAGCGCAGCCGGCGAATACCATGCGCCCTTGCCGACGAGTACGAGATCGGGGCGCAGGCGGCGCGCCCCAGCGACCAGCGCCACATTGAGCGCGCGATAACCGGGCGGGCGTCCGGTTACGCGGCGAGCGATCCGATAAGCGATCGAGGGCCGCGCGCGCAGGTATTTCGCTTCGTCGAGAAAGGCGAACTTAAGCGCTCCGCGCGCCGCCATCGCCTCGAACGCCTCGAGGAAATGCGCGCTCGACGGCGCATACGCGCTGGTCTCAGCGTAGAGGATTCGCATTTAAGCACGCATCGCGCGCGGCCAGGGCGCCCTGGTAGCACGCGGCCATCCGGTCGCCGTAATCGTCCCACCCGCCGAGCGATCTCACGCGATCCAGCGCGGCCGCGGCCATCCTCTCGCGCGCCTCGGGATGTTCGTACAGGAAGACGATCTTCTCGCGAAGCGCCTCGGCGTCGCGAATCGGCACGATGAAGCCCTCCACGCCGTCGGTGAATAGATCTTCCGCGCCGCTGTTCGTGGTTGCGATCACCGGCAGCCCGCATGCCATCGCCTGCGCCTGCACCAGCGCGAGGCCCTCCTCGATCGATGCGATCACGAAGACCGAGCCCTGGGCGTAATATTCGGGAAGTCTTTGCCGCGCTACGGCTGGCACGTGCCGGAAGCTCCCTTCATATCGAGCGAGGACGGGGCGCATCTCGGGATCCACGTTCCCGACCAGCCAGGTTTCGAGTCCGGGGATTCGCGCACCCGCGACCGCCTCGAGCAGATAGGAAACTCCTTTTCGGATTGAGATAGCGCCGGCGTAAATGACGCGGAACACTTTGTCGGTTTTCGCAAGCGGCCGGAACATGTCGAGATCGACGCCGTACGGAACCAGCCGAAGTTTTTCGCGCGGCACGCCATGTTCCACAAACGATTGCATGGAGAATCGCGACGGAAGCGCGATCAGATCGCAGAAATCGTATTCGGCAAGCTCGCGCGCGACGAGCCGGGGATCCGGACCCGCGTATGGCGCTCCCATTCGCGCGCACTCGTCGCGCAGAATCTCGTCCTGATAGAGGATGTGAGCCGAGCCGCGATCGCATACGCATAGCGCGCCGAAACGCTCGCGGGCGGTGCGATGGCTGTACGTTCCGAACTGGGAAAGACAGTGGAAGACGCCGCAGGGCTCAAGCCTTGCCGCCATCCACCGATCGAACGTCTCGATCGTGCTCATGTTCAGACGATCTTGCAGGCCCGCGAATCCGAGCCTCGCCGCGAACATCGCCGGCCCCATCAGCCAGGGAAACGTGCTCACCTTGTCCGGCGGCAAACCATCGACCTTGAACCGGGGATAGGCGGTATAGAGCTGATCGAGGTGGCCGAGCCGCGCCATCTGGCGCGCCAGGTCGAAGGCGTGAAACCGCCCCGCGCTGGCGACGCAGACCCTCACTTCGCCTCGGCGAGTTCGAATCGGGTCGTGCGCGAACTCATGGCTTGCGGGCTGCGCCCTGACTGGTGAAATCGCATCGCTCAAGTCCGTGCGTGCGGCAGAAGTCCGGCCACGCCGAGTGGCCGAGAATGTCATCGCTCCACATGAAACCGCCGGACCGCACGTACCGATGCGCGGCTTCGAATTCCCACATCATGTGCTGGTAGGAGTGATCGCTGTCGTGGATGAAGACGTCGATCTGCCCAAGCGACTCCAGCAGCGCCACGAGCTTTTCGCGCGCGTCGCCGGACACAACCGTGTGGCGTTCCCGCAGGCGCTGGGGGATCGCCCACCCGGAAGTGTAACCCGCCGGCATCATGCTGTGCGCGTCACCCGGCGGGATGAAATCGCGCGAGGTCTCGGGCGGCGGAAGATCGACGGTCCAGAGGTGGCCAGTTCCATTTCGATCGAGCGCGCGCAGGATGAACGCCGATGATTTTCCAGGTGTCCCTCCGGTTTCGACGATCCGCGCCGGCTTGAAGATGCGCACCAGCGCGTAAAGCGCCACGCATGAAAAGAACATCGTGTTTCCATCCGGCGCGACCATGAAATCGGTTGGCAGTGGAAAGTACTCCGTGTGCGCGCGATAGAAGCTTCTGACTTCCGCGATGAACGATGAGTCCGACTCGACTTCCCGGCAGTATCGCTCGGCCTCGGTCGCTGAGCAGCCCGTAAGACCGGCGAGCGACTGTGCGCGCACGCGGCGGAACTTCCCGTTCTTGAGCAGCAGGCCCGCCCGGTAGGTGACCGTGCGCGGGCGGGTGATCGCGATATGCGCGGCCTGCCGCCAGCGCATCATATCCTGACCCCCGGCGGCGCTGCGGCCAGCTCTTCGATACGCGCCAGCACCGGCTGGAAAACGGTTTCGTAATTGTGCTTGCGCTCGTGCGCATCGCGCGCCGCAACCGACATCGCCGCGTAACGCTCGCGATCCGCGAGCACCGAATCGATCGCGCGCGCGATCGAGGCCGGTTCGTCCGCCGCCGCGTAAACCACCCACTGCTCATCCGCGAAAAACTCGCGATAGCTCGGCCGATCGGGAACGATCACCGGCAATCCCGACGCTGCATATTCGAACAGTTTCATCGGAGCGGAACCCGAGTATTCCCAGTTCCTCGAAACCGGCTTGTACAACACCAATCCGATCGCGGCCCTGCGGAGCAGTTCCATTCGCTCGGTTTCCTCCACCCAACCCGCCACTGCGACGCGATCCTCGAGGCCGAGCGCGCGAGCTTCCCGCTCAAGCTCGGAGCGGAATTCAGGAGCCGAATTTCCAATCAGCGTCATGCGCCAGCCTGAATTTGCAAGCGCTGCCGCGCGGATTGCCTCCTGCTGGCCGTTTTCGGGGCCCATCGATGACATGTACAGAACCCGCCGCCCGGCAAAACGGCTTGCGATGAGGGCGTTCCAGTCCGATGGGGCGTCGAAAAAATCCGATCGCGCGCCGTTTGGCACGATCATGGGCGGGCGCGAGTCGCGCGCGCGCTCAAGCCAGTACGCGGCGCGGTACTTCTCGGGAAATACCACGAACTGCGCGCGCGACGTCCGGCTGAGCGCGTACTTTATCGGCCAGGTCTGGAATGAGAGCGCACCCATTCGTTCCAGTTTCGGCAGATCGTGGCAGTGGAAGATGATTGGCGGTGCGCCGCGCTTTGCGGCCAGCAGCACGGCGGCGAATCCGAGCGGATCGTAGGCATAAATCAGGCGCGGCTGGTCTTGCGCAACAGCCCTGCGCACGTGTCTCACGAACCGGACGTATTCGGCAACCTTCGCCAGCGACGACGCATGCTCGGACTCCGCCGGGGTGCGCCGCGGCCCCACGCGGTCGATCGTGACGCCGCAGGGCCAGACGGCGCGGGGACCGGCGGTGTTGCGGCACACCACCATAGTTCGAAAATGCGCCGCGAGCATCCGCACGGCTGAAATCGCGACCGGGTAATAGTCAGGATTCGTGTAAATGGCGACCAGCAACCTGCCCCGGTCGCGCGCCGGCGCCACAACCGTCGGCGGCAGAGCGACGCTACTCGGCGAGCGCAATGAGGTGGCCATAGTGTTCGATTCGCCGCATAGGCGCGCCGCTTAAGTCCTCGATCCGGTAGCCGCACTCGCGCAACAATCCGAGCAACGACTCGCTGGAGGTTCCGACGGCTTCCCACGCAAAGGGATGCGTCTCGACCAGGATCGTGCGCGGGCGGCGGCTGCGGTCGCGGAGCAAAGCCGCGCCGCCCCTCAGCACCGGTTCCTCGTAACCCTCGACGTCGATTTTCAAAATGCTCACGCGCTGCCCCGCGAGCGCTCGGTCCAATGTGACCATGGGAATCCGAATCGACTTCGCAGCCCCGTCATCCGCGGCGGCAACGCGCGATTCCATTCCGCGCCCTGCCCCGAACGCGACCGTGCCGCAGCTTTCACCCAGCGCCGCGCGAATTATCGACACGCGGTCCTGCCAGCGGTTGACCGCGACATTGGCTTCGAGCGTGTCTGCGCTTTGCCGGTCCGGTTCGAATGCGAACACGTGGCCCGCGCCGCCGGCACGTGCTGCGAACGCAAGCGTATAGATTCCGATGCTCGCGCCGGCTTCGGCGATCACGTCTGCGGGGCGCACCTCGCGCATTATCCGGCGCCATACTTCCGGCTCGTAGGTCTCGGATGCGAATCCGCGCGCGAGCGGGCTCAAAACGATGCGGTCGGTGCCGTTGATCACCCGGGAAATTCCTCGCTCGCTGAAGCATGCGTGCAGCACGCGGTCGTACGAGGGCCGCACCCGGTCCCAGAGCCAGTCGGCGCCGTCGAGCAGCGGCGCATGCCGAATCGCGATGCTGATTCGCTCGAACCGATGCATGTAAAATTTATCCTTGGGAATAGCGGGGCCGCGAAGACGATATCGTTCAGGCCGTTGGCTGCGTGCGATGGGCGGCGAGCCAGGCGCGCACCATCTTTCGCTCCTCGCTGGTAAATCCCACGACGGCGAAGGCCGCCAGGAAGGCAACCGCAAACACCGCGGCGATCGCAGCGCCGCGCGCGCCGGCCAGCGTCGCGCCATCGCGTGTGATCAGCAATGCCCCCGCGACCATCGCCACCGTCAGTGCGGCGGCTGGCGCGATCGTCCGCAGACACTCGCGCGGGGCCACCCCAAGCGTGTCGATCGCCGCCATCGGGAGATACCAACCGTTGGTCATCAGGCGCGCCGCCACCGTGCCGCCGATTACGCCTGACAGTCCCCAGTACCGGACCCACCATACCGACAGCGCCAGGTTCAACAGTCCCTCGAACGCCGCCACGACCGCGTACAGGTAATGGCGGGTGGTCGCCATCAGCACCGCATCCGCGGGCGTGACGAGCACCTGGATCATCATCAGGAGTATTTGCAGGCCAAATACGACGCGGCCCGGGAACACTCCTTCGCCCGCCCAGGACCGGATGAATGCCGGCCCGGCCAGCCACAACAGGATCGCGGCCGCCCCGGCGAAGAGCAGCGCCACGCGCATGACCGCGATGAAGGCGGCGCGAAGAACGTCATGCTGCTGGCGCGCGTAGTATGCCGTAACGGTGGGCCAAAGCGAGGAGAGCCCGATCGAAAAAGCCGCGCAGGCGGCCATCGCGAGCCTGAACGGCACTGCGTATCGCGTCACGCCGGCGGCGCCGATCCAGTACCCGATCACCAGGTTGTCGATGCCGAAGGCCAGCGTGGATGCGACCGTCAGGCCGAAGAACCCGATACTCGGCCTCACCAGCTCGCCGAGCATCGCCCGCGAAAATTGCGACAGCCGCGGACGAGCTGCGGGCGTCAGCCGAACTGCCGCGACGTAGGACGCCGCCCCGGCCGCCAGCAGCGCCGCGCCCTGGATCAGAGCGATCGCGGCCAGTTTCAGCCCGGCCAGCAGGGCGGCGCCGATAAGAAGCACTCGCGCCAGGTTCGCACCGAACAAGATGGTCTGCTCGAGGTCCACCCGTTCGAAACCCCGCAGCATGATCGAGTACGCGTTGAACGGAAACGCAGCCGCCGACAGCGAGATGAAGACCGCAAAGGCGATGACCGCCTGAGCGCTCGAATGCGGCAGGAAGTGACGCCACGCAACTGGCGTCAGTGCGAGAACGCCGGTCATCAGGGCCGCGATGATGGCGGTGTAGGCAAAGAAGCCGGTGGATACGATCGTCGCGACCCGATCATGGCGGCGCTGGGCCACCGACTCGGCGATGCGATTCCCGATCGCCTGCCACGAACCGAGATTGGCGAGTCCGAGGTATGACGCGATGCTGAGAATGATGAGCCACTGGCCGTATAGCTCGTGCCCGAGGAGCCGGACGAACAGCGGGATCAAAACCAGCGGCGAGAGAAAGTTCACCGCCCAGTTGGCATAGGTGGCCGCGACGTTTCTCGTAAGCCCGGTGGCCCCGAGCCCGCTTGGGGGCGCGGGCGAGATTGGCGCGCCGTTTTTGAGTCCTTGAGCGCCCGCGTTCATCAATTGCGAAATCCCAGAGTGCGCCGCGCAAAGAGGCTCTCGAGCGCATCGAGGAGCCCGCGCCGGTCCGCCTCGAAGCTAAACTTTTCGATCCGCTTAAGGCTGCGCTGACCCATCGCGGCCGCGTGCTCGCGGCTGCTCGTCAGCATCTGGAGCCGCTCCGCGAGTGCTTGCGTATCTCCGACCGGATATACAAACCCATTTTCGCCGTCGGCGACCAGGTCCGGCCCGGCGCCTACCTGGTCGCTCACGATCACCGGCTTGGCGGCATTCATCACTTCGTTCACGGCGAGCCCCCACGGTTCCGACTCGGAGGGCAGCACGAAGACGTCGCAGAGATCGTAATAGCGCGGAAGTTCGGTCTGGTTGCGGAATCCCGCGAATCTGACCGAGCGCAAGCCAAGCTCCCGCACGCGCGCCTCGAGGGCGGGACGCTCGCCGCCATCGCCGACGAACAAGAGACACGGCTGCGGCTCGCACCCGCCCCCCGATGACAGCCGGCCATACGCCTCGAGCAAGTCGCGCGCGCGCTTTTTGGGCTGGAGCTTCGATGCGGCGAGAATCACGGGCCGCCCCGGCTCGAAGCCGAGTTCTGCACGAAGCTCCTCGCGGTGCGCGCGCGCCTGCTCCGCGCGCGATCGGAAGAACGCATTGTCCACCGCGTACGGCATCGCGAACATCCGCTCCGCTGGCGCGCCGTAGTGCAGGTAATACTCGCGATTCAAGGCGCCGATCGGCAGGAACGCATCGATGTGGCCGAACAGGCGCGGCAAGATGCGGCGTTTGATCGCACGCGTCACCGGATTGCGACTCTCGCTGCCGAGGTGCGACTCGCCCCGCATCATCACCTTGATACCGAACGAGCGAGCGGCCGCGAGCGCGCGCAGGTGCGCCTGATGCGCATAGCCGTGCACCCAGAGCGCATCGAAGCGCCCCGCTCCGAGCGCGCGGCGAATCCCTCTCGTAAGCGGCCGCCAAAACGAGATCCCGCCATGTGCGCCGGAACCGCCGAGGAATTCGTAGTGATATCCGTCGAGCAGGGGCACATCCCATTTGAACGAGACGCCAAAACCGGGATCGCGATGCTCGCGCGCGGAGAAGCCGCTTAGAAACAGCACCGTCAGATCGATCGCGGGATCGCGCGCAAGATAGCGGAACAGCGGCGCCTGATACTGAATCGGATGCGTCGTCAGGCAGGCGACTCGGTAGGGTGCGTCCATCGTGCGGGGTCAATTCGCGAGCCGCTCGGCGCGCTCGATGCCATCGAGCCGGGCCGCCGCAGCGATCACTTCTCCGACCGTGACCAGCTTGACGCAGCGATTGTCGGATGGGCAGCGGTCGAGCAGGCAGGTGTGACAATCGACCCACTTGCGCAGCACCGTGTGTCCGGCGCCGTGCGGGTACCATTTGCCGCGCAAATCGCGGCAGGAAAAAATCGATATGCACGGTGTCCCTGCCGCGGCGGCAAGATGCTGCACGCCCGAGTCGACGCAAATCAACATCGCGCAGCGCCGGAGCAGCTCGCAGGTTTCGGTGAGCGAGGTGCGGCCCGCGACGCTCATCGCGCGCGGCCCGATCCCGCGCGCGATGCCCGCGCATAGCGATGCGTCCGAGCTTCCTCCCACCAGCACGATTCCATATCCGCTCGTCGCCAGCTCGCATCCCACCTCGATGAATCTCCCGGTGGGCCATTGGTGCGGCGGCGCCTTGGCGCCGGGCGCGAGCGCGGCCAGCGGAGCATTTGCGCGGGCGCCCGGCTCGGCAAGCAGCGCGGCGACCGCATCGCGCTCGCGTTCGCCGATTCCGAGCGTACCCTCCGCGTCATCCGCCGCCTCATCCGCCGCGCCGATTCCCAGGCTCTCAAGCAGGCGCCCAAGGCGCGTCACTTCATCGGGGAAGTCGATCGCGACCGATTGCGCGCGGGCGAAGAGCCGGATGCCGTCGAAGCGCCATCCCGCTCCCCATCGCGCGCCGGCGAGCCTTGCGGCGATCATGTTTCTTACCAGCGTGTGGAATTTCGCAGCCACCGCCGGCAATTCGATCCAAACATCGAATTTCCGCGCGCGCATCGCGTCGAGCCACCTGCGGCGCCCCGCAAAGTCCGCGATATCCTCCGAATGATAAACAAATTTCTCATCCAGCCACCTCGCGCGCGCCAGCAGTTCCTGCGCACCCGGCATGCCGCGCTTGCCCGGCGATGTCACCAGGGTCAGATGCGCGCCGGGCCACGCGCGCCGGATCGAGCGCATCGCGGGCAGCGCGCAGGCAGTGTCGCCGATATTGCCGATTCGGAAGATGCAGACGCGCTCCGCGCGGGCCGGCCGGCGGCGGGGCCAAAGGCACCACCGCAGTGCTGCCAGGGCCGCGTTCCCGAGCGCGCCGACGATTGTGGCGATGCGCGCCTGCGCCCGCGCGATCAGCGCCGGCGCGATCGGCGGCGGCAAGCCGCGCTCGCGCATCGAGGGGTCTGCCTCCCGATCGCGCGGGCGGCGCGATGCGCTCATGAACATATCTTTCTCGCGCAAAGACGAATCGTGAACGATCGCAGATCCTGCCCGATCTCCGGACCTGAATTACCTGCGAGCTGAAGGACGCGCGGCACGCCCCGGGATGACCGGCGATGGGGAAGAAGGCGGTTCAGCCGGCGGCTCCGGGAGCAAAGCCGGCGGCATCGATCGCGCGCGCTCGATCAGTTCCATCTGCGCGCGTGCGCGTCTGACGAAGTCGAAGCCCAGCACCAGCGCGCACGAAAGCACGAAGACGATCGATGCGGCCAGGGTAGCGTCCCTTCTCGCGCGGGGCGCGAAGATCTGGTCCGGGACCACCGGCGGCTCGATCACTTTGAAGGCGAAATCCCCCTCCACCTGCGCGATCTTCTCACGCTCGATCTGCCGCGCGACCAGCTCGTAGAGCTCGTTCTGCAGCAACGCGTCGGAAGTCTTGCGAATCTCGTCCTGCAACGATGCGGCCGCGGCGGCCGCGCTGCCAATCTGTTCGGCGCGCACCTTCTCGCGAAGGCTCGCGAGATAGAAGCCGAGAATCTCGGCGCCCTCGCCAGGATCGGAATCGATGAAGTACAGGAGAAGATTCCCGCTCTTGTAGTCGTACTCGGCCTGAAATCGGCTCGAAATTCTTTCGTGAATCGCCCAGCGCGTCAGGCGCGCACCGGGGCCGCTCTCGACGGGGACGATTTTGCGCTCCAGGTGATAACGGTTCATCAGCTCGCTGGTAAACGCGAAGCTGGTCATGATCGCGATGTACTGCTGCGCAATCATCGTATTGTCGTTCTGGCCGCCAAGGTTCAGCAGCGACGCGATCCCGTTGCCCGCTCCTGCGCCGGAGTTGAGGCCGCCTATGCCGAGCGAGCCCGCCAGGCTCGCGTCCGGATCTACCGGCGTGATCACCGCCTGCGCCCGGTACATCTTGACCGAGAAGAACTTGTCGCGGATACCGAAGCACATGGCCACGGCCAGGGTCGCGCCGATTATCAAATGCCGGCGCGACCAGAGCAGGCGCACCCACCGCAAGAGTTCGAACATCGCGAACTGGCTCTCGCTCAGCGCAGGCGGCGATGCCGGCCCGGGAGCATAGGACACCTCTTGCCCGGGTGTTGTGCGATCTCCTTCCGGGAGCGAGTGCTCAGCGCGGTCTTGCTTCGGGCGGGTGCTCATCGCCAGACCAGGCTCCGCCAGGACGGGTTGAGTCCAACCGATATCTGCACCAGCGATCGGATGGAATTGCGGCTGGAGTAGTTAATATTGTTCACGTACTCGAGTGCGATCCGCGTGCGCACCTCGCCGAGTGAATCCTGAAGCCCGCTCATCGCAACCGGCAGTTGCCAGTAGTCAATAGCCAGCCCGCCGCTGTGCTCTTTGCTGAGGTTCGCCCCCTTAAGCATCGGCGCACGCTCGGTGTAAAAGAGGTCGAGATCAACTTTCGCGAAATCCTTGCTCCATCGCCCGAAGTCGATATCGACTTTGGACCCGTTGGGCCCCAGTTCGTAGCCCATCAGGCTATTCTGATAGGTCCAATAGAGCGAGTCGCTGTGAGTCGAGTAGTTGGGATCCAGGATGGCGTATTCGATCTGCGCTGTAGTGCGTCCGTCAGAAGTCAATTCGGGAATGTACACCCCTCCCTGGTATGACACCGCGAGGAATGGCATGAAGCGCCCGATGCCGGAGATCTCCCCGGAAAGATTGTCCTCGCCCAGAATCTCCTGGTAGAGGACCGTGTTGCGCAATCCCGGCATCCGATATTTCACGTAGAGACCGCCCCGGGAGTTAGTATTCGCACCGGCGGGACTGCCGGTTGCAAATCCGGTCGCGCGCCCGAGGAAACCGCCGAATCCGTAGTGGTCGTTCCCGCGGCCGCCGAACATGATCGTATGCGTAAAGCCGTACTCGATATTCGGAAGCGGCTTGAAGCTCAGTATCTGACCGTCGATCCAGGGGTGCGCAAACTGGCGGCCGCCATCGAGCTCGCCGAAGAATGCCTGCCAGCGGAACAATCCGAGGTACCTAAGAATTCCGGGGAGATGGCTTGGATGAATGTTCTGGATGCGGAGCGCCGGAAACGGCAGCCCATTATTGCTCTGCGAGAGCGACCCGAATTGGCCAGTCCCCCACGCCATCTCCTCCTGCCCGAATGAGATCGCGACATTGCCCAGTCCGACCACCGCCTCACCCGTCAGCAACTGGGCGCGGTTCAATCCGCGCGGGCCGTGCGTGAGCGGCCCCGAGATCGCGCCCTCGCCGTATCCCGCGATGAAACCGCCAAGCCCCATCCATCCCGACCACCGCAAGGTTTCATTGCTTCCGGCGCCAGTTGAAAGGTTGTCGTTGTTGGGAAGCAGCGGCGTGCCTTCGGTGAAATCGATGCCGGAGTTTCCGGTGTCAAGCTTTCGGCGCACGCCCCCCGAGTAGATGTACTGGCCCTCGACGCGTTCGACCGGATGGACCATCGTGGGCAGCCCGTCCTCGTGGTCTTCTTCGAGCCAGTTGATTTCCTCCTTGAGCTGGGCGCGCAGCACTTTGACGATCGAATCCGCCAGATGATTCGGCCCGCCGGTGTCGAGATTCGCCTCGGCCTCCAGCGCCAGGCGCGCGGCCTCGACCCGGGTGATCGGCTTTATCTCGGGGAGGTAGCTATCGAGAAATCCAAGCCCGTTGAGCGTGTCGAGCTCGGCGTAAATGGAACTGTCCAGCGGGATATATACCGCATAAGTCGAGGCGAGTGCGGCGCGCGGCCCGCCAAGCAGCCATAGCGCGGCGAGCGCGGCCGCAAGCGCGCATCGAGCGCTGGTGCGGCGAGCGGGCATCACCGCGCGCCTTGCTCCCAACCGCCGGGCCGCGCCCGTTCCAGCGCAAGGGCGCGCAATCGGCGGATCTCTGCAAGCTGGTCGAGCGGGCTTCGGTCGCGAATCAGCACCGGCTCGGACGGCGGGGCCGCGCCGTGGATTTTCGCGGCCAGCGAATCGGACTCGGTCCCGAGCAGGTAAGCGATCAGGACTTTCTTCACGTACTGGCGGGTCTCCGGGTACGGAGGAATTCCGCCGTACTTCTCGACTGCGCCCTCGCCGGCGTTGTAGGCGGCGAGAATCTCGGGCAACGTGAGCGCAGCGGTCCCCGCGCGGTGAAGATAGTTGAGCAGCCGCGCCGCTCCGAGCGTGTTGCTGACAGGATCGAAGGGATCGATCACGCCAAAGCGCATCGATGTGGACGGCATGAGCCGCATCAGGCCCTGCGCGCCTGCGCGCGAGAGCGCATCGTAGCTTGCGCCCGACTCGACCGCAGCGATCGCGGCGAGCAGGTCCGGGTCGAGGCCATACAGCCGCGCCGCCGCGCGAAACAGGCGCGTCGTATCGACGTGCTCGCGGCCCGGCGCGCCGGCCTGCTGGGCAAGTGCGGGCGCAGCGCTGCCCAGCGCCAGGCACGCGGCCGCAAGCAGCGCGGCTGCTGCGCGAACTTTCAATTCCCCCCTTAGAGCGCCGCCGCCAGAATCCCGACCACGGCGAGCGCTCCCGCGGTCTGCGCAATTACCTGCGTGACCGTCGCAGTCATCTGGAGCTTGCTCACGTACTCGAGTTTTTCCGGCACGTAGATCGTGTCACCCGGCTCCGCGCGCGCCGACATCAACCCTCCCGAGATGACTGGCAGCAGCGGGAACATCGTGGCCTCCCTGCTTGCACGCAACCCATCGTCGGTGAGAACCGAACCGTCGGCCTTGATCACCATGATGTGGCCGGGGTCCGCGCCCTCGTTGGGGCCGCCTGCCTGATTGAGGTAATCGCGCACGGTGAGTCCCGGGCGATAGACGATCGAATTGGGGCTGTACACTTCGCCGAGAACGTTGATCGATGCGGGCCGGCGCGGAATCGTGAGCGCGTCCTGATCGACCATCGCGATGTTGTCGGGCGTGCTGACGAGTTCATCGAGCGGCTTCAAGTGAATCACGAGCCGTCCCTGCGCTTGCCGGCCTTCGGATTCCGCCAGCACTCGTTCCAGGATTGCGACCGATTGGGCGTCAGCTCCGGGCGCTGCGGCAATTCCGTTCGCGCCGCCTGCAAGGCCGGTCGTGGGCGCGAACGGACTGGGGTTGAGGCGCGCCCTGAGGATCGCCTCCTCCAGCCGCTGGCGCGCCTGGTCCAGCCGCTCCTGCTCAGCCTGTCTGACCGACTGGCGAATGAGGACCGCCGCGGGCAGAAACGCGTCGGACAGCAGCCCGCCGCATCGCTCGAGCACCGACGCGATCCGCTCGCCCTCGTGGATCGTGTATGGCCCGGGCCGCGCCACGCGTCCCCGCACATAGACCACCCAGGGCAGATGCCAATCCGTCGCGCGGCGCACGAAGAGCTGATCGTTGGCTTCCAGAGCCGGGTTGTGCTGCTCCGCGCCCTCCAGCGCCGCGCGCAGGTCGATGTCCATGAACGTGTGGCTCGTATGCGAGCCATCGACCACTTGCGTGCGCGCCAGCTCCGCCTGCTTCTGGTACGCATCGTCCCTCAGCCCGCCGGCAAGATACAGCAGGTCGCTTACGCGCATCCCGTCGGTCAGCACGTAATAGCCGGGATTGCGAACTTCGCCGAGCACCTGGACCGTGGGCAGATACTTCATCTGCGACTCGTTGAAGACGGTCAGCTCGTCCTCCTGCTCGAGCGCCGGATTGGCCGGGCCGGCGAGGTGATCGCTCAGCGCCTGGCCGAGATCGACGGGCAGGATGCGCAGCTTCTTCTCGCGGCCTTCCTTTCGGCGGATGAGCGCGTAGCGGAAGAAGGTATGCGGCGCGACTCCCTCGGCCGCCGCGACCAGATCGGCGACCCGCATGCCCGGATGCCATTCATACTTGCCGGGACGATTCACGTTGCCGTGCACGAGCACCACGTCGTGCTGCGCGGGCAGCACCGGATAAACCTTGACCAGATCGCCGTCGCGAACCTCGAACCGCGCAGCGCGAACATCGCTCAGATCGATGTCGAGCGCGACGCGCTGCTGGTGATTTTGCACGCGTTCCACCTGCACGCGCTGCGCATAGCCGAACGCGCTGATCCCGCCTGCGACCTTGATCAGATTGCCGAGCGAATCGCTCTGGCTCGCCAGCTCGTAAATCGCCGGACGCTTGACGTCGCCGACGACACCCGCCACCGGCCCGATCACTGGTACGAAGATCACGTCGCCGGCCTGAAGCTGGTCGTCGCCGGCAAGCCGGCCGCTCAGCAGAAGTCCGTACAGATCGATCACCTTTGCGAGCTGATTGCCGCGGCGCAGCTCGATGCGCCTTAAGCTGCCGATTTTCGTGATCCCGCCGGCGGCCTCGAGCGCGTTGGATACGTGCCCGAGCGCGCTCACACTGTAGGCGCCCGGCTGCTCGACCTCTCCGACCACGAACACCTGGATGGTTCTGAGCCGGCCCATCGTGACATCGACCTTGACCCCGGTTATCTGTCCGGCGCGGCCCTCGATCAGTTTTTTCGCCTGATCGAAGGTCAAACCGGCCACCTCGAAGGGCCCGATGCCGGGTATCGCGATCGCGCCGTCGCGCGAGACGGTGAGCGCGAGCGTGTCATTAATGCGCCCCCACATGAGAACCTTGAGCTCATCGCCCGGGCCGATCACGTAATTGATTCCAACCGGGACGTCGGAGGCGGCGGCCGCGCCCGAACTCTTCGCCGAAAACAGCGCGTAGCCAAACTGGCTAATCTCATGCGCGGTCGGAACCTCGGGCGCAGCGCCGGAATCCAGCGCGCGGAAAGTCTTCTCGATCGATGAGACCTCATCGGGTCTCGTGCGCGCCGCGCCAGCCGTTGATCCGGCCTGCGCGCCGGACTTCTGCTCGGTTGCAAGCTGCGTGCAGCTCTTGAGCTGCGCGATCTGCTCGTCGGTAAGCTTAAGCCCCAGGGCGGACGTGATACCGGGGACATCGTCCGCACTGAGCTGCTTGGCGGCCAGGCGCAGGCAAAGCTGCTGAATTTCATCGGGGCCAAGCCCGCCCGTCGCCGTTTCGCTCTTGAGCGCGCTCAACTCGTCGGCCGAAAGTCCCAGGTGCTGGAGGACGTTTGACACGGCCTCCCGATTCGCCGGCGACCGGGGGAGAATCTGGCCTCCGCCCGTGACCGCGCCACCCGCAGTCGCGCTTAGCGCGCCCGCACCCTGTTCCAGGGAGCCCGCGCCGGTTACGGATGGCGATGCGCACGGCGGGACTCCAGCGGCGGATGCGGCATCGGCGTTCGCATCGCCGGGATTGAAGCAGGCGGGATTCGCGGCGCCCAGCCCGCCGCCGTTCGCCTGCGCGTGCGCGCGGCCGCCAAAAGCGAACACCGCCGAAACAATCGCGACACTCGCAGTTAACGCCAGCGCAAAATGTTTCATCGTGCCGAGCATAACGACGCGGTCTGAGCGCCGCTCAGGCGCGCTTGCGAGATCTCCCAAGTTCGCGAGGGCCGCGGCGCGGCCTTCATCGCGAAGCCCTCGGAAAAGAAAAGATGGATAAGGTCACCATGGCGAAAAAGCTCGTTTTCGCTATCGGGGCACCGCTAATCGGAACGGATGCGCGTCCGCCATCTCACGTGGTCTTCACGCGGCTTTGCCGTGCAAAAGCTTGCAGCGGCGCGCAATTTCCGAGGCGGGATTGACCACGGCGTGCGGGCCAGACGCGATGCTAGTGAAAGCTAAGTCCTGGTGCGCCCAAGGTTACAGCGGCGTCGTGTAGCACGCTTAGACCGCTAACTGCAAGGACCGCGCACCCCCGAAAGGCGACCGGGCCGTTCTCAATGCGCCGATCGTGCGATCACGGCCTGAGCCGGGCGGAGGCTTGCAACGCGATGTCGTTTCGGAGCGACGATCCTGCCGGGCCGAGCATCACGACCTTGCGGGCCGGACCCAGGAACATCGCTTTAGCCCCGTGCGGCATCTCCCACGATGCTTCCAGTGTGTCGGGCCCGGCGGCCGATCGCGGCCGTAAGACGCCGGGGGCTCCCAGAGCGGCCTCCATCGAGCGCAACACATCGCCGCTCGCCGTGTGACTGAAAGTTGCGATCGCGGCCTGCATGCCGAGATTCTTTGTAAACTCGTAGTCAACCGATTCGTAGCCGGCCGAATCGGCTTGTACATTCTCGATTCTGTACAGGTCGGCGCCGTAGGGACTCGTATCGATGGCCCCGCCCGGGTGTTCGCGCTCCACGCGCGCAAGCGATTCGCCGAATCGTACGCCGAGAAAGGAAGTCAGTTCAGGCTGGGAGAGACCCAGCCAGGCCGGAACATTCTGCGCCGGTGGGACAAAGCATCCGGCCAACGCGGCGAGCGCAACGGCAAGACCGCTTCGTGCGATGACGCGCCTGGCCTGCGGGAACGCTGTCATGATCCTCGATCGCACGGCCCGCAGGGCCCCTGCCGCCCGCCCCGCGACTACGTGTACTTGGCGACCGCGGAAGCGGAGAGAACCACTCTGAGCCCGCTCGATTCGATCGCGCTCAGCAGGATCGCAACGCGCTCGGCGCCGGACAAGTAACGCTCGAAGATTGCATCGAAGCCGCGAAACGGTCCGCCGACGACCACCACGCGCTCGCCGCGGCCGAACGGCTTCTCCGGAATCACGACCACATCATCGACGCCGCGCCGGCGAATCTCGGCGATGATCGCGGGCGGCACGGCGAGCGGGTCCTTGCCCGCCGAAACGATTCCGCGCACCCCCTGCATGTACTTCACATCGAAGTAGGAACGCTGCAAATCGAGCCGGGCGAATACATAACACGGAAACAGGGGAACCACCGCGGTTGCCATCCGGCCCCATCGCGGCGTGCGCGTGCGCAGCATCGGCAGAAAAACATCCGACGCGATCCCCCCAAGCTGATCGCGCACCCAGCGTTCTCTACCCGTCTTGGTCCGAACCAGGTACCAGGCGTCGCCCGGGTTTTCGATCGTTTCGCTGGATCTATCCGCCGAATGGCTTTCGCCGCGCCCGCTCATCACCGCACTTCCGGCAAAAAAAACAAAGGCGGCTGTAGCTTAAGCTACAGCCGCCCTGTCAGTCCAGCCTTGGTCTAGAGTTCGTAGGTGAAGGTGGCCTCGAGCTGGTTCCAGCGCTGCGAGCGGCTGAACAGGAATGGATCGGTGATGCGTCCGCTGCGGCCAAGGTACCATATCATGTTCATGCCGAGAACCACGTTACGCGAATAGCGGAACGTGTAGCCGGCGGAGAAATCGCCAACGTTGTTGTCGATATCCCATGTGAACACGTGGCCGGTGGTCAACTGTCCATTCCACAGCCAGTTCGTCACAGCAAGGAAAGCCAGGTTGGTCACTTCGCGCGACTTTCCTACTGCGGGCAATCCGGCGACCACGATGCTCGCTGCATTCTTCGGACGATCCGGCTGCCACGTCAGCGTGTACTGCAGGGTGAAGAACGTATGCTGTTTCGATATCCACGGAATGTAGGTCGGGCGGTCGCCGGCGATGATCCACCGGGTAAGCTGCGTCCACTCCGAGCCCTCCACCGAGCAGCCAACGCATCCGATCGCGTGGTCGGGCTGATACAGGAAGTCATAACGGAAGACTATGTCGGTAACGTCGTTGTCGTAGTAAGTTCCCGTCATACCGAAGAACTTGTTACGCACATAGTCGGTTTCCCCGATGTCCTGGAACAACCCCGCCTTCGGTACTCCCGCGCGCACGGGATGCGTGTAAACCCCGGGATAGATGAATTCGCCCGGCCCGACCTTAATCGGCAGGACATGGGTCCGAGAGCCAGCCTGAGCCCGAAGGATGGTTAACGCCTCCTGCGCGCTGCAATCCATGCAGGGGACGCTGCGCGCGTCGCGATACTCGTAGAGGAAGATCAAGCTTACCTGGAGGCCGTTTCCGATCGGCAACAGGGTCGAATAGCGCCCGCCAAACTCACTGTTCTGCAACGAGTTGGAGGGCGGCTTGCTCCTGCCCGACAGCGCAACGTCATAGAACAAGCCACCGTTGAACAGCATGGCCTGGTCGTCTGCCTCCGGCAGCGTAATGACGCGAAGCTGCTGGCCAGCCTGATTGATGCTCAGAGGGAAATGCGCACCCAGAACTGCGGGGGCAACCCACGGGTTGCGCGGGTCCGTCTGAACCTTGAGGCTTCCCTCGAAATCGCCCGGGATGATGAAGAGTTCCAATTCGTTGTTGGCCGTCTGGAAGAAATCCGGAAAGATGTAGTTGAGCTTGATCATCCGGAGGTTGGTACGCGTATCTTCCGGCGCTTCGGCGCCCTCGAAGCCGTGCCAGGTGGTGTTAACGGGGTTGGTGACTTCGGTTCCCGACAGTGCGTCGGCTTCCGACCAGATGACCTGCTGCTTGCCGACACGCATCGAGAAGTTGTCGGTAAAGTTCATCTGCGCATAATACTCTCGGAAGGTGTTCTGGAAATATTGCGCCTGCAACTGGCGATGCGTGTAGTTCAGCGCGTCGGTGTTGGGCTCCGCGATGCCCTTGTTCTTCAGAGTGCCTTCCGCGTCGTACCATGGACGATAGAAGCCGAAGAAGTCGGCATCCTTGAGGAAGAGCGTGTCGATGCGGCCGAGGAAACTATAGTTCTTCACCATGTGATAGTCGGGGCGGATGTCAGCGAGCTGACGCGCCTCGACCAAATCCCAGTGATTGAAATCAAAGCTGCCGCCATTGGTGGTCGCGGCCGTGCCCAGTTTCGCAGTCGTGACTCCGGGCAACGCATTACTCACAATCGTTGGGGTGGCGTTGTTGTTGCTGCTGCCCTCACCCCAGCGCCCTCCTTCCCGACTCTCGAAGTATCCAAAGACCGAAAAATCACCTTGAGTAATCGTCGCCATCGCCGCCGTCGACCACAGCGTGGCAATCGTCGCCACCGCGGCCACGAACACACTCCGCCACCGCGATCCTTGGCCAATTCCTTCATTCCCGTTTGGCATATGCACCCCCAAGCCAGTTGGAGCCATCATTGACGGTCGCACCATCGTCTAACCAGCTGCCCGGATCGACACTCCCCCGCCGCTCGTTAGAGATTACGAACGCGTTTTAGCTACCACTTGGTTCGGGCCTTTGTCAAGAAGCGGGAGACCCTGAGGTCACGCCCGCGACATTGCGGCGACATGGCGAGGTCACATTTGTGCAACATCGGGGTGCTTAAGCCGTTGCGCGGCGCCCGGTTGGAGCCGGCTGCGGCCGAGGCGGGGTGCGCTGGGCGGGCCCGCTGAGAGTGCCGCGTCCATTAGTTCGATTACGGAACGATGACGGCGCACTTGAATTTCGGGCGCGATCGGTGTAGGAAATGCCACCGATACGCGTGAGTGGGAGGCTCGGCTATCTCTCCGGGGATCCCGTAGCATAGCACCGGAGATTCGGAGGGGTGATCTCGCACGAACTTGTGATGCGCAGCACGAATTGAGTCGAGGGGCGTTTCACCGACTGACTCGGCGGGGGTTACAGAAAATGGCTCAGGGAAGGACGACTATGATGACCGTGGGTGGGAATCCAGTACGAGCGGAACATCGGCTTCTCGCGCGCCGCATCCGGCTTGGCGGCTTGCTGGTGGCGATGCTGATGACCATGGCGCTTGCAGCCGGCGTCAGCGGCAACGCATACGCGCAACTTTCATCGCAGGTCACAGTGACGAACAGCGGCGCGATCCAGGGTGGCTCTCTCGAAACGTTCGCGGAAGGGCAGAAGGGGGACCAGGCCGCCCTTTACGACGTCGCCGGCCCCCTCACTTTACTCGGTCAATATTCCGCTGGTGGCATTTTGGGTTCGCTGCTCGCTCCTTCGGGCAACGCGATCAGTCCGGTGGACGGGCACGTCTATGTGACTGACAGCTACACTACAGGCCCGGGCTTGGTTCTCGTGTTCTCCCCATCGGCGAGCGGAAACTCAGCGCCCGAGCAGATTATCTACGACGAAAGCATGGTAATCAGCCCTAATGGCGTTGCGTTCGACGTCGGCAACGCTCACCCGACTGTATACGGGGCCGGCAAAAAGTCTGCCGTTTCAAGCGGAGGTCTGTGGCCCGGTAACGCTGCCCCCTCGATCGAGACTGAGGGCGATGTCTATGTCGCCAGTCTTTTCCCGGAGTTAACGTACGAGGGCAAAGCTTGCTCCTATGGCAGCATCACAGAGTTTCTGCGCACGGATGGGACGCCGTCAACGGCCGGCGCCTTTCCAGCGCCGAGCACTCCGGTTTTTGGAATTCAGGGATGTGGCACTGCGCTTGTTGGCCCAGTGGGCCTGTTCGTCGATGAAACGGTGCTCGACCTCTGCGTGGGAGAAGTCGAGTGCGCGAGCGCGTCAAACTGCACCGCGGCGGCAGCGGCGCTGTGCGAGACCGGCGAAGTTTTCCCGTACTGGCCGACCCGCAGGATTTGGGCAGTCAATCGCTTCGCCGGCTTTGTGACGATCTACGCTCCCGAATTCGCCTGGGACCTTGGGGTCGCGGACTGCAACGGCAGCAACATCTGCAATGAGCCCCCGTTGGGCGGTTTCTTCTACACGACGGAGGGTGACGGAGACACAACGACGCCGAACTACATCGCGCTCGATCAACCCGAAACACGCGCCTTCATAACCGACCTCACTGGCGGAGCGGGCAATGCGAAGCACCCACACGGGCGGGTCAAGACCTTCGATCTCCTCAACTATCCTTCGGGGGTATGCTTGTACGAGTTTGAAAGTGGCGGGAATTATTACTGCTCGGATTCATACGGTCCCTTCGTTGTTGGAGCACCCGCTGGCGATCTCTCCGGCACAGCCACCAAACTGTACATGCCGCTGGGCATTGGCGCGCAGACCGACGGCGAGGACAACGTCACGCTGTTTGTGGCGAACGCTAACGCCAACACGGTCGAGCAGTTTGGGCCGAACCCGACGGGCGACATCCCCGCGACCGCGAAGCTCCAGGGCGGCCATACCAAGTTGAACCAGCCGGCAGGTCTTGCGGTGCCGCCCGTGCCCTTCGCGGGAGGTGTTGTCATTACCGGAGATAAGATGAAGTAGAGCGCGGCTGAACCGCTGCGCTAGCGGCTGAACGCTGCGGCGCGACGCGAGAAAGACAAGCCCCCGGATTCGGCGAGCCCGAATCCGGGGGCTTCATTTTGGGAATTCCCACTGCGCGTGACGTCGATTCGCCGCTGTACAGCGGGCCGCGCATCCCGCTAGCATCGATCGCACAAATGCGCCGCGCCGGTGCGGCATCCCCTGGTTGATGAGATGATCAACGTCGCTCTTACGATTGCCGGTTCCGACTCCAGCGGAGGGGCTGGAGTCCAGGCCGACTTGAAGACCTTCACTGCGTTCGGAGTTTACGGCGCAAGCGCGATTACCGCGCTCACCGCGCAGAACACGTGCGGCGTCGCAGCGACCGCCGACCTCGATGCATCCTTCGTCGCGGCGCAAATCGATGCGGTCGTGGACGATTTTGCGGTCGGCGCGGCGAAGACCGGGATGCTCTCGCGCGGCGCGGTAATCGATCTCGTCGCGGATCGAATCCGCACGCGCGCGATTCCGAACGTGGTGGTCGACCCCGTGATGGTCGCAGCGAGCGGCGACGTGCTGCTCGATCCAGGCGCGGTCGCCTCGATGCGCGAGCACATGTTCCCGCTCGCGATCGTGGTCACGCCCAACCTGCGCGAGGCCGAGATTCTGGTGGGCAGGACGGTGACCGATATCGCCGGGATGCGCCGGGCGGCGCGCGAACTGGTGCGGATGGGTGCGAAGGCGGCGCTGGTAACCGGGGGCGCGCTCGATGGCGATGCACTCGACGTGTTCTTCGACGGACACGAAATCCACGAGCTTGCGTCCCCGCGCGTCCGCAAGGGGCGCGTGCACGGCGCGGGATGCACCTTGTCGGCGGGGATTGCGGCGTGTCTGGCGCGCGGCGACTCGCTCCCCGATGCGATCGCGTCGGCCAAGCGGTACGTCACGCGCGCGATCGAGGCGGGGCCGCCCCTCGGGCACGGCTCCCAGCCGCTCGATCACCTGGTTGCCGCCTTCGGCGAGAAGCCATCGCGGCAGTGAGCGCGCGGCGTTTCACGGACTCTCTGCGCGCGAAGGCCGCGCAAATCTGGCGGCGCGAACTCAAGCATCCCTTCGTGCGCGGCATTGCTGACGGAACCCTCGCGCTCGACCGCTTCCGCTTCTACCTCGGCCAGGACTACGTGTTTCTGATCGAGTATTGCCGCGTGTTTGCGCTTGCCGCGGCCAGGGCGCGCGATCTCGAAACCATCGGGATGTTCGCGCGGCTCCTGAACGATACGCTCAATGTCGAGATGCAATTGCATCGCGACTACTGCAAGCGGCTCGGCATCGCCGAGGCCGACCTCGAAAGCACCACCGCCGCTCCGATTACGTATGCCTACACGCGCCACCTGCTGACCGCGGCGCACTCGGGCTCGATCGCGGAGGTCGTCGCGGCGGTGCTGCCATGCCAGCTCGGTTACGCGGAGATCGCATCGGCGCTCGCGCGCAGGCGAAGCGCCGGGAAGAACTCGCACTATCGCGAATGGATCGCGGCGTACAGTTCGGCGGAGTTCGTCGCGGGGGCAAGGCAGCTCTCGGCGCTGCTCGACAAGCTCACCGACGGATGGCCTCGGCGCGAGTTCGTCCCGCTGGAGTCGTTATTCCTGACCAGCAGCCGCTATGAATACCTGTTCTGGGAGATGTCCTGGCATCGCTCCGTCTGGCCGGTCTGATCGCGCGCGGGGATATTCGGTGCCCCTATTTCGCGAAGGCGGAGCGCAGCGCCTCGGCCGCTTGTGCGAGCGCTTGCTTGCCCTTGTCGAGCAGGTCGGCGAAGCTCACGAAGCCATGAATCACACCGTCGTAGCGCGTGCAGACGACGGGCACGCCCGCGCGGCGCATCCGCTCGGCGTAAGCCTCTCCGTCATCGCGCCACGGATCGTGGCTTGCGGTTAGAACCAGGGCCGGCGGAAGCCGCCCGAGGTCCTTTGCCGCGTTCGGGCACGCGTACGGATTCTCGCGATCCCCGGGAGCGCCGAGGTAGTGGCCCCAGAACCACTCGGCATCGGCGCGCGAAGCGAGGAAACCGTCATCAGCGAACTCACGCTGCGATTGCGTGTCGCAGGCGGCTGAGAGTGCAGGATAGATGAGGAGCTGAAAGCAAAGTCCCGGACCGCCACGATCGCGCGCCATCATCGCCACCGCTGCCGCGAGATTGCCGCCCGCGCTGTCGCCGCCGACCGCGATATGCGACGGGTCTCCGCCCAGCGATGCGGCGTTCTCCGCGACCCAACGCGTCGCCGCGTAGCAATCCTCGGGCGCTGCGGGAAACGGATGCTCGGGCGCGAGCCGGTAATCCACCGCGACCGTGAGACATCCCGCGCCGTTGGCAATCGAGCGGCAAAGCCCGTCATGACTCTCGAGGTCACCCAGCACCCATCCGCCGCCGTGGAAAAAGACCAGCACGCCCATCGGGGTGCGCGCCTGCGGCGTGTAAATCCGGATCGCAATTTGACCCGCCGGACCCGGGATGTGGCGGTCCTCGACGCGATAGATCGGCACGACCGGCCGCGGCCTGGCCTCGATCAGCGCGGCCATCTTGGCGCGCGCCTGCTCGGGCGTCTCGGCGCGCAAAAAGAGAGGACCGGCGGCGTTCATCGCGTCGAGGAGAAGTTTCATCTGCGGGTCGAGGGCAACAGCCATCACAATTACCTCGCGAGCATTGCCAGCACGATTCGCACCAGCCGGCGAATACTTTGAGCAGGAGCGACGACGATCGCAAGCAGGAAAGAACCGAACTATAGCTCCACCCGCCGCAGCCGAAGCGCGTTGCCAACCACGGAGAGGGAACTCATGCTCATCGCGGCGCTCGCGATGATCGGGCTTAGGAGCAGCCCGAAAAACGGGTACAGCGCTCCCGCCGCGATCGGCACGCCGAGCACATTGTAAAAGAACGAAAAGAAAAGATTCTGGCGGATGTTGCGCATGGTCGCGCGGCTGAGCCGCCGCGCCCGCGCGATTCCGCGCAAATCGCCCTTGACCAGGGTGATGCCCGCGCTTTCCATCGCGACGTCCGTCCCGGTGCCCATCGCGATTCCCACCTGCGCCTGCGCGAGCGCGGGGGCGTCGTTGATTCCGTCGCCGGCCATCGCCACGATGCGCCCGTCAGCCTGGAGCCGCTTCACCTCCGCCGCCTTCTCGTCCGGCATCACTCCGGCCCGCACCTCATCGATGCCGATCCTCGATGCGACCGCGGCGGCGGTGACCGGGTTGTCGCCGGTGACCATCACGATCCGGATTCCGTCGCGATGAAGCATGCGGACGGCCTCGGGCGTCGATGCTTTGACGGGGTCCGCGACTCCGATGGCGCCCGCGATGCGCCCATCGGCCGCCGCCATCATCACCGTCTGCCCGTCGCGGCGAAGCTCCTCGACCGTTCCCGCGAGCGCGCCCGCGTCGATTCCAAGCTCATCGAGCAACGCCGCATTGCCGAGCGCAACCGCGCGTCCATCGACGGCGCCGATTACGCCCTTGCCGGCGATTGCGCGAAACTCGCGCGCATCGGCCAGCTCGATGCCGCGCTCGCGCGCTGCGCCGACGATCGCCGCGGCGAGTGGATGCTCGCTTGCGCGCTCGACGCTCGCGGCAAGGCGCAGCAAATCGGACTCGGTCCGGGGTGCGAGCGCGAGGACCGAGACGACGCGCGGCTTGCCTTCGGTGAGCGTGCCGGTCTTGTCGATGAGAAGCGTATCGACCTTTTCCGCCACTTCGAGAGCCTCGGCATCGCGGATCAACACGCCCTCCGCTGCGCCGCGGCCGGTACCGACCATGATCGCCATCGGGGTGGCCAGTCCGAGCGCGCATGGGCAGGCGATTATCAGCACGGCGACCGCGTTCACGATTGCGTGGCCAAGTCCCTGCCCTGCGGCCAGCCAGACGATAAACGTCACGGCTGCGACCGCCATGACGGTCGGGACGAACCACGCGGAGACGCGATCGGCGAGGCGCTGAATCGGCGCGCGGCTTCGCTGCGCCGCGCTGACCATCTGCACGATTTGCGCGAGCAGGGTGGCCGCGCCGACGCGCTCGGCGCGCATCACGAAGCTGCCGGCGGTGTTGACCGTCGCGCCGATGACGCGATCATCGACGTGCTTCTCGACCGGGATTGGCTCGCCCGTCACCATCGATTCATCCACCGCGCTTGCGCCCTCGATCACGACGCCATCGACGGGGACTTTCTCGCCCGGCCGCACGCGCAATCGATCGCCCGGATGCACCGCATCGAGCGCGACGTCCTCGTCGGAGCCGTCATCGCGGATTCGGCGCGCGGTCTTCGGCACCAGGCCGAGCAGCGCGCGAATCGCACCGCTGGTCTGGCTGCGCGCGCGAAGCTCGAGCACCTGTCCGACCAGCACCAGGACCGTGATAACCGCGGCCGCCTCGAAATAGGCGGGCACCATGCCGTGCGCATCGCGCATCTCGGCCGGAAAAATCCCGGGCGCCAGCGTGGCGATAATGCTGTAGCCGTAAGCGACGCCGACGCCGCTCGAGATCAGGGTGAACATGTTGAGATTGAGCGATCGGAGCGATGCGTACCCGCGCGCGAAAAATGGCCATCCCGCCCACAACACGACCGGCGTCGCGAGCGCCATCGCGAGGATTGATGAGACTGCGGGCGATACCGCGTACGCGACCCACGCCTCAGGCAGCATCGCGATCGCCAGAACCGGCGCCGTTAGCGCCGCGCCGATCCACAGGCGTCGCGTCATGTCGTCCAGTTCGGGGTTTTCCTCGGCCGCACCCGCAAGCGGCGTCACCGGCTCCAGGGCCATCCCGCAAATCGGACACGGTCCCGCCGACTCGCGGACGACCTCGGGATGCATCGGGCAGGTCCACTCGCTCGCGCCCGGCGCGAGCTTCGCCGCGCGCTCGACGGCTGCCTCCGCGCCGCCCAGGAATTCGGCGGGGTTCGCGCGGAACAGCTCGAGGCATCGCTCGGCGCAGAAATAGTACGTCATCCCGTCGTGAGTATGGGTGAGCGATGTGGAAGCGGGATCGACATCCATCCCGCAAACGGGGTCCTTGACGAGCACGACCGGCTCGCCGCGATGCTCATCGTGGGCGCGATCGTCCATCCCGCACACACCATACAATAGCGATGCGTGCGGACGGAATGCGGCGGCCGGATCGGAGCGATGAGGGATGTGGAAGCGCGCGTCCCGCGACCGGCTTACTGCGCCACCTGGCGGAAGCCGGCGTGCCAGTAAGCGCGGAACCAGGGCTCGCCGTCACGCGTGCCGTGAACCTCGGCGCTCACGAACATTTGATCGTTCTTGATCCTGCAATCGAGCATCGTGACTTCATCAACGGCGAATGTCGTGCCGCGCAAGCCGCGATCGGTGTAATACTCGTCGAAGTGCAGATCGGAGCGCATCTTCGCGAACGCACGGCCATCGGTCGACAGCGCAACCACCTCGCCGCGCACGTTGATGATCTTGTCGGTCGGGGTAACACCAGTCTCGCTGAAGGTGAGCGTGAATGGTGCGCCGCCGACGCGCCGATAGCACAGGCGATACGTCTTGGGCGTCCAGAACCCGACCTTGTGCGCACCGGGTAGACGCTGGATCGAATCGAGTTCGTTCACCTGCCCTTTCCAGCATCCGCGAAACACCGCGGGTAGCGGCGCCGTCAGTTGCAGAGGCGGCAAAGGCGCAGCCGCCTCGGGAGGTGGCGGTGGCGGAGGCGCGGCGGGCGCCGGGGGCTGAGGCGGGGCAACCTGGAGCACGTTGGGGCCGTAGCCGGGATTCGATGCGGGCGGCGGAGATGCGGGAGTGGGCGCGACCCGCGGCGGCTGTTGCGCGCCGGGGAGCGGAACTTCGAGGCTCGATTGCGCGCGCGCGCCCGCCACCGCAAGGAAGACCATCGCGGCCGTTGCGCCTGCAACTCGGATGATTCGGATGATGCGGGTTGCCATCGCTGCCATCACTGATTCGAGGCTACCGTATCGCGCGCACGCTGGGCAGGTGGCTGCCAAACGCAATCGTGATGCGCTTACCGGCGCTCGGCCAGTTTCGCAAGCGGCCGCGTGTTGAGCACGTCGGCCGGCTCGATCCATCCCCGGCGCGCCTGGTTGATTCCGAATTCAAGCACCGCGAACTGGGTTGGATGGTGCGAGTCGCTCGACACTACCAGCTTCACGCCGGCGTGCTTGGCCGCCAGGCAGGCGGTGTCGGTGAGATCGAGGCGGTCGGGCTGCGAGTTGACCTCGAGCGCGCATCCCTCCTCGCGCGCCGCCTTCAGGATCGCGTCGAGATCGAAGCTGCTGGGCGCGCGCTGGTTGATGAGCCGGCCGCTTGGATGACCGATCACGTTCACGTTGGGATTGCGAATCGCCGCGACCATCCGGCGCGTCATCGCCTTCGCGTCCATGTCGAGCTTGGAATGGACCGATGCGACGACCCAGTCGAGGTGCCCCAGCACATCGTCGGGCAGATCGAGCTTGCCGTCATCGAGGATGTCCACCTCGATTCCGCGCAGGATCTCGATTCCGCCGACGCGCCGGGCAACCGCGGCGATCTCGCGCGCCTGCTCGCGGACTCGGGCCGGGTCGAGGCCGTGGGTCATGCGCAGGCGCTGCGAATGGTCGGTGACGGCGAAGTACTCCAGCCCCGCCTTCTTGGCCGCGCGCGCCATCTCCTCGATCGACGCGCGGCCGTCGGTCCAGGTCGAGTGGCTGTGGAGGTCGCCGCGAAGGTCGTCGCGCGTGATGAGCTTGGGGAGGCGATGCGCCTGGTCCGCTTCGATCTCGCCGCGGTCCTCGCGCAGTTCGGGCGCAATCCACTGCAGTCCAAGCGCGCGATAGACGCCCTCCTCGTCCTCGCTCGCCAGCGGCTTCTCGCCGCGGAAAAGCCCGTACTCGTTGAGCAGCAGTCCCTTGGATTGCGCGATGCGCCGCAGGTGCACGCCGTGCGCCTTCGACCCGGTGAAGTACACGAGCGCCGCGCCGAAGCTCTGGCGCGCGACCACGCGCAGATCGACTTGCAGGCCGCCCGAAAGCACCACGCTGGTCTTGGTCTCGCCGGAGCCGAGCGTCTCCTTGATCTGCGGAAATTTGAGCAATTGCTCCATCACCAGGCGCGGCTTCGATGACGCGGCGAGGATGTCGAGGTCGCCCACGGCATCGCGGCGGCGGCGGAAGCTCCCCGCCGCTTCGATCAGCTCGAGCGCGCGGCACTTGCGCATGTGAGCAACCAGGCTCTCGACGAGTCGCGCTGCGTCCGCATACAGCATCCGGGCGGCGGGCGCGGCCGCCTGCTCGGCCAGCGCCTTGAGGATCTGTCCCTCGAGCTTCTCCCCGAAGCCCGGGATGCCTTTAAGGGCGCCTTGCTCGGCCGCGCGCTTGAGTCCCTCGCGATCCTGGATTTTGAGCAGGTCCGCGAGCAGCTTGATTCGTTTCGGGCCCAGGCCGTGAATCTGGCGCAGATCGAGCAACCCGCGCGGGACCTTTTTCAGGAGATCGCGATGCATCTCGAGATCGCCGGTTGCAACCAGGGTCGTGATTTTGTCGGCAAGGTCCGCGCCGATTCCCGGAATCTCCTGGAGCGCCTCCTTGTCCATGCCGGCGAGCGGCGACGGATAATCTTTTGCGGTTCGCGCCGCGTTGCGGTAGGCGCGCACGCGGAAGAAGTTCTCTCCCGTGATTTCGAGCATGTCCCCGATTTCGTCGAGGACTCTGGCGATTTCCTGGTTGTCCATAATTCCGCGTCTCCTGGCCTGGCCGCCGGAGCGGCAATCGGGAGGCCGCCACGGCGCGGCGCGGCCGGAATCGCCGGCGCGCCCGCTCTCAGAGCGCGCGGCGGATTCGATCGGCGATCCGCTTGAACAGACTCCCTCGCGCGACCGCCGATTGCGTGACGACGGGAATCGATTCCTGCGGCTTGCCGTCGAGGGTGACGGTCAGCTCGCCTGCCTGCGCACCCGTCGCCACTGGAGCGGTCAGGTACTTCGCCGCGGGGGCAAACGCGACGCTCACGCGCTTTTCCTCGCCGCGGCCAACGGTCACGTACGCATCGCGCGCGGGCGCGATCGCAACCGTGTCCGCGACCCCGCCGTACACGGGCATCGCCGGCGGCACCTGCGCGCGCCAATCGGGCTTGACGGCGACGAAGGTGCGAAACGCCCAGTCGAGGAGCTTCTCGGTCTCAAGCCGGCGCTTCTCGGCATTGGGCGTGCCCATCACCGCCGAAATCAATCTCATCCCGTTCGATTCGGCCGAGGCGACCAGGTGAAACCCGGCCTCCTCGACGTGGCCGGTTTTGATTCCGTTCACGCGCGAATCATAGAACAGCAGCGTGTTGAAATTGCGCTGGCGGATCTTGTCGAAGGTGAACTCTTTCGCGCCGGTGTAGGTGAGAGCCTCGGGATGCTCCGCGAGCAGCGCGCGGCCGAGCTTCACCATGTCGGCGGCGGTCGTGTACTCGCCCTCGACCGGCAATCCGTCGGGATTGGCGAACCGGGTCTCATCGAGGCCGATTTCCTTCGCCTTGGCGTTCATCTGATCTGTGAACGCCTCGATGCTTCCGCCGAGGTATTCCGCAAGCGCAACTGCGGCGTCGTTGCCCGACGAGACCATCAGGCCGTAAAGCAGGTCGCGCGCCGCGACGCGCTGCCCGACGCCGAGAAACATCCGGGAGACTTCCTGGTCCATCGAGAGCCGCCACGCCTTCTCGCTGACCACTACCGGCGTGTCGAGCGCGAGCCGGCCGCCCTTGAGCGCATCGAGCGTGAGGTAGAAAGTCATAATCTTGGCGAGGCTCGCTGGCTGCGTCCGTGCGTGCTCGTTGAACCCGTAGAGCACCGCCCCGGTGCGCGCATCGACGAGCATCGCCGCACGCGCATCGAGCGCAAACGGTGCGGGACGGCCGCCGAGAACGTGGATTTGCGCGAGCGCCGCCGCCGAAACCGCCTCGCGCTCGGGCTCCGCCCGCCGTCCATGTGCGCGCGCGGCGCGAGCCGCCGGAACGTCGAGAAGCGCGATTGCGATCGCGAGAACCGCGATCGCGAACGCATGCAAATTACGATGGTGGACGGTCACGGCCCGCATCACGCACTCCACTCGATCAAGCTATGGCCCGCGCCGGCGCGCCGCAAGCGGATAACACCGCCGCGGGCATATTCCGTTCTCCCTCAAATGCGAATAGATCATTTACATCGACGCGTGCCGCGCCCATGGACATCTCGGTAATCCTCCCCGTCGTCAATGAGCGCGACAACCTCATCGCGCTCGTCCCGCGCCTCAAGGCCCTGCTGGACCGCCTCAAGCTCAGCTACGAAATCATCGTGATCGATGGCAACTCGACCGACGGCACCCGGGAAGCATCCGAGGAGATGGGCGCGCGGGTGGTCGGAGAGCGGCGTCGCGGATATGCGGGGGCGCTCGAGACCGGGTTCGCTGAGGCCGCCGGCGATTACCTGCTCACGCTAGATGCGGACCTTTCGCACGAGCCGGATTTCGTGGCCAAGATGTGGCGGGCCCGCGACCGCGGAGACATCGTAGTCGCATCGCGCTACACCCGCGGCGGCGTTGCATACACCGGGTTCACCCGCCAGGTCACGAGCTGGTTTCTCAACGTCTTTTTGCGCCATTTCCTCTCGGTTCCAGTGCGCGACATGTCGAGCGGATTCCGGCTCTACCGGCGCGAGGCGGTCGAGGGCCTCAAGCTCACCTCGAAAAATTTCGAGGTCCAGGAGGAGGTCCTGGTCCGCGCCTACGCGCAGGGGTTCAGCATCACCGAAGTGCCGTTCACTTATTTTCCGCGCGGGGCGGGCCGCTCGCACGCGAAGCTCTTCCGGTTCGGCCTCGATATCGGGCGCTCGGCGCTCAAGCTCTGGAAGCTGCGCAATTCGCTCGAGTCGGCCGACTACGATGAACGAGGCTTCTACAGCATCATCCCGATCCAGCGCTACTGGCACCATCGCCGCCATCATATTGCGGTCTCGTGGGCGCGCGGAGCCGAGCGCATCCTCGATGCGGGCTGCGGATCGAGCCTGATCGTGCAGAGCCTCAACAACGCGATCGGGATGGACTTCAACTTCGCCAAGCTGCGCTTTCTGCGGCGCTACGGAATGCCGCTGGTGCGCGGCTCCGCCTTTGCGCTCCCGTTTCAGGATGGCAGCTTCGATTGCGTAATCTCATCGGAAGTGATCGAACATATCCCGTACGACGAGGCGATATTCGAGGAGATGCGCCGGGTGCTGCGTCTCGGCGGGATTCTGATTCTCGGCACTCCCGATTATGCGACACTGGGCTGGCGGATCATCGAGCCGGTTTATGGTTTCGTTCTGCCGGGCGGCTACCACGATGAGCACATCACGCATTACACGCGCGAGAAGCTCGGGAAAATCATGGCGCGTCACGGGTTTGCGATCGAGGAAACCGCATACGTCGGCGGGAGCGAGTTAATCATGCGATGCCGCAAGATCGAGCTTGGCGAACGAGCCGACGCCGGCAGCGCCACCACCCAGGCCTCGATCGCAGCCGGCTAAGAAAGCACCCGGGCGCGCCCGTGGCGCGTGGCGACTTTCGCCCCATCGACGGGCTGCGGCCGCGCTCCTTCACGACGGCGTCCTGTACGCGCTAGTCTCGACCGCAGGGGCAGGAGGACAAATCCATGCCGCAGGCCAAAGTCGGTAACGTCAATCTCCATTACGACGTGTACGGAAAGGGCGACCCGCTGCTTGCGATCATGGGACTCGGCGCCAGTTCGGCGGCCTGGGATCCCGACCTGATCGAAGAACTCGCGCGCTCGCTTCGCGTGATCACATTCGATAATCGCGGCACCGGCTTGAGCGACAAGCCGGACGAACCGTACTCGATCGCGATGTTCGCCGACGATGCGGCGGGCGTGCTCGACGCGGCCGGCATCAAACGCGCGCATATTTTCGGAGTCTCGATGGGCGGGATGATCACGCAGGAGTTCGGACTGCGCCATCCCGGCCGCGCCGCGACCCTCACGCTGGGTTGCACGACCGCCGGCGGGCGCCATTCCGTGCCGCCTCCGCCCGAGTCGATGAAGGTTCTCGCCGCGCCGCGCGAGGGAGTTCCGCCCGACGAAGTGATCCGGCGCGGATGGCCGCTCTCATTCAGCCCGGATTACATCCGTACGCATCGCGCCGAGCTCGAGGCGAGCATCCCGCGCCTGCTTAAGAATCCGATCCCGCCATTCGCGTTCAAGCGCCAGCTCGAGGGCACCTACACGCTCAAGACCTGGGATCGGCTGCCGCAGATAAAGGCGCCCACCCTGGTCATCACCGGCGCCAACGACGTGCTGATTCCGTCGCGCAACTCAGAGCTGCTCGCAGGACAAATCCCGGGCGCGAAACTGCACCTGATCGCCAATGCGGGGCACGGATTCACGACCGAGAGGCGCGACGAGTTCCTGTCCGTCTTCCTCGCGTTCCTGAAGTCGCATCCGATCGGATCGTAGAGAGGGCCCGGCAAACGCGGATTGCCGCGCGAAGCGAAATCAGGCGCCTGCTGTATCGAATAGCGATTTCCCGAGGCAGCACTTCTTGAACTTCTTGCCGCTGCCGCACGGGCATGGGTCGTTGCGGCGCGTTCGGCGAGCGGCTTCGCGATCCTCGGATCGCACTCGATCGACGAGCCGCTCGATCGGCTCGCCCGGCTGGTCGAGCGATGCGGCCCTTTTGAGAAATGGCCGGGTGCGCGTGAAAAATCGTTTGTAGCCCGGGCAGAGGTAGTTCAAGCCTTCCTCGCCGTCGGGCGTCCGCACGAATCGGTCCTTCGGACATCCGCCATTGCACGCATCGAGGACCTCGCACTCGCGGCAGAACCGGGGCAGCGAGTCGCGCTTGCTCTGTCCGAACTTGCGCTGCTCTGCGCTCTCGAGCATCTCGACCAGCGGCGTTTCGCGGATGTTCCCGAGCCGATGCTCCGGGTTCACGAAATGGTCGCACGAATAAAAGTCGCCGTTATGTTCGACGACCACAACGTCACCGCACGTCTCTCTGAAGATGCACAGTGCGTGGTCCACGCCGCGCAGCGTTCTCGCCGCCTCATCGAAGTTCTGGATCGCGAGCCGTCCCGTATCGTCCCTGACCCACTCCTCGAAAACCGTGCACAGGAAGGTTCAGGCCTCCGCGGGCACGGTTTCCGCACTTACGCCTCGGTCTCCCTCGCGCACCACCAGCGGAAGGAATTGCAGGAAGTCGGCGCCGATCTCCTTGAAAAATCGATAAACCTGTGTCGGCTCCCGGACGTTCCATCGATGGACCACGCAGAGCACATCGCAGGAGACCCCGTGCTTCTTGAGCAGCCGATACGACTCCATCACGCGCTTGTGAGTCGGACGTCCGCCCTTGGTGATGCGATAGGGATCGTGCACCTCCTTGGGCCCGTCGATGCTGATTCCGACCTGGAAGCGCTCCGCCGCAAAGAAGCGGCACCACTCATCGTCCAGCAGCGTTCCGTTGGTCTGGATGCCGTTGAGAATCTGCCGTCCCGCAGGCCGATGCTTGCGCTGGAGCTCGACGATGCGCCGAAAATAATCGACCCCGAGCATCGTTGGCTCGCCACCGTGCCATAGAAAGAAAATCAACTCCTTGGGGGAGGCCTCTATGTGCTGGACGATGTAGGTCTCCAGCAGATCGTCGGCCATGCGGGGAGGTTCGCCCTTCGGATAGAGCTCGCTCTTCGAAAGGTAATAGCAGTAGGTACAGTCAAGATTGCAGACCGCACCTATCGGCTTGACCATTACCTGGAATTCGCGCGAGGCGGCGGGCATAGGTGTTACCTTATCACGCAACCGTATCGCGAATGGGATCGATGCGGAAAGCCCCCGCGCGCGATGCGCGGCAAAGGCCGGCTCATCCAGGAGCGTGGGAGATTTCGAGCGAAGCATCCGGGGAGGCGGTCCGTTTCCGGTTTCGCCTCCCCGGCGCCCATCTATGATGAAGACCTAGTGCGGGAAATGTTCCCCGCCGTCCGGTGTCCAGGACACGCCGCGCAGGACTTCCGCGAAGCGCGCAGTCTGAAGCGTCGCGAAGCTTTCCGACGCCGGAAGGGTGGTCGCTGCGATATCATCCGTGATGGCGACCAGCCTGTTCGGATCGGCGCCCTGGTCGCCGTTTCCGCTGACGGTCGAGGTGATCGCATAGATTGTCGCAGTGTTGTCCCGGTCGTTCACGATGCCGGTGATGTTGCGAAGTCCGTCGGTCTCGGGCGCCCACGGGAGACCGGTAGCCGGATTATTTCCCGTCGGATAGCCGGGCACCGTGTAGGGCACGCCCAGGCCCAATCCGGCTTGCAGCACATAAGCCATCTGCCAGGTCTTGGTAGTCGGATTGAAAATCCACTTTTGAAGTCCGGCGGTGGTCGATGTCGCCGCATCGGCGAACTTCCCGTCGCCCTCGTCGGCAACGTACAGAGTATTGGCATTGGCAAACCAGATGCCGAACGGAAATACATTCGTCGTGGTCTTGGCAAGCACCGTGTTAAAGCCGCTCAGGATGCACATGTTGCTCGGCAATCCGCTGGTTGCCACAGTCGCGGGATTGTACGCGAGCGGTGACGTGGGCAGTGTCGCGGAACTTGACGGAAGACCCACGCCCTTGGGGCACGCCGAGCCGGTCGTATCGATGAAGTACACCGTGTTGATGCCGTTGCCGCCGCTGCCCTTGGTGAAATAGATCACGTTGTCGAAAATCGTAAGGCCGCGGAAGTTGTCGTCCTTGCCGACCTTGTCCGCCTTGTCTCCGAGTTCGGTCACGGAAAACGCTCCAACCAGGGTTGGAAGTCCAGGCGCTTGGGCACTCTCGGGTTCCGACGAGGG
>Ga0187770_10000002_pt1 | contig 143417 bp, 122 predicted proteins | sample 0116_SJ02_MP02_2_FD_133154 | JGI IMG/M metagenome (GOLD analysis project Ga0187770, IMG submission 133154) | Tropical peat soil microbial communities from peatlands in Department of Meta, Colombia - 0116_SJ02_MP02_20_MG | ecosystem: Environmental > Terrestrial > Soil > Wetlands > Peat...
ACATTGGTATTTGCTTGTGGGTTTGCGGACTCATCCGTCTTGTCCTGCTCGCCCGCGAGATTCCGTAGGATTTTTTTAACAGCGGCTATAAAGTCGGGGTTATCGTAGTTCATATGAAGCAACCAGAATACTTGGAAGGGCCGAAGGCAATACGAAACTTTGAAGAAGGCATGAAAGCCCTCTTCAAAGTTTCCAAAGACGAAGTTGTAAAGGCTGAGAAGAAGGCGCAGAAGAAACGCGCTTCTCAGCGCGAACGCAAGATTTCCGACAAGGACTAGAACGGCTCTGGCGCTGTCCCCGTCCCTGTCGAATCGTAGCGCGGCGATTGTTCTTTGCCTGTCAGTTGAGAGTACGTAAGCCGATGACCAAACACGCGAGACATGGCTTCTGCAAACCGCTCGGAGTCGGAAATCTTTCCGCCGAATACGTTTTTGCGCGTGTTGAAGCGAAACGCTTGTTCATCGACGTAACGAAACAAATGAAACGGCTCAACCGAAACGTAAGTGCCAGTCAGTTGCCGCTTAAGCAAACTCCAGAAATTTTCAATTCCCTGAGTGTGAACTGTGCCATCGACGTAGTGCTCCAGATGGTTGATGACCTTGTGAACGTAATCCGAGTCAACGGCCATGTACGCGGGATGTTCGTCGGTGTAGAGAACGGTACCAGCGTCGATGTTGTCGAAGATCGCATCGCGCAGCGCGGGCTTGCGGCGATCTGGCACAACCTTTGCGCGGACCATGCCATCACGTTCCAGCATTCCCATCACGATAGCTTTGCCCCAATTCTCTCTGCCGCTGTTCTTCATCTTGTCGCGGCGAATCTTGTGCATGTTTCGCGCTTTTCCGCCGATGAATGTCTCATCTACTTCTACTTCAGACCCTGGACCACCAAGTTTCACAAACGACTTTTCCTGAAGTGCAAGCCGAAGGCGTTGCAGCATGAACCATGCCGACTTTTGCGTAATGCCCAGCGTGCGGTGAATCTCCATACTGGAAACGCCGTTCTTGCAGTTGACCAGCATCCAAAACGCCGTCATCCACTTGTCCAGCGACAGAGGCGAGTCCTCGAAAATCGTCCCGACTTTCACCGAGAACTGCTTATCGCATCCCCGGCAGAGCCAGATTCGCCGCGTCTTAATAAGGTAGTGCTTGTCAGAGCCACAGCGCGGGCAGGAAACCTTGCCGTCGGGCCAGCGAAGGCTCACCGCATACTCAAAACAGCGGTCAGGATCGGAGAAGTAAACGATGGCTTCTTGTAAAGTCCGTGGCGTTTTCATGGTTCAACTGTACGCTTTTTCGTCGCGTGTGTCAAGTATATATTTGCCTTTATTTTTCCCGTGCCCACAACAACTTACAAATTTTTCGCCCTCCGGACCCTCTTGACAACTTTTTTGAATCCGTCTACCGGACATCCGCCCCCTCCATCGGATCCATCAATCCCACCTCCAGCAGAATCCCGCTCAGCATGTCCAGCACGATCGGCACGTACGTTCGCACCGTCCGGTCCGCGCAGCCCAGCAACCGCGCCGTGGCCGCCTGATCGTGCTCCTGCAGGATGTGCCGAGCAATCAGCTGCCGCGAAAACTCGTCCAGCCGCTCCAGGCAGATCTCCATGTCGTGCACGAAGATGACGCGGTCTTCAAACGTATTCACCCTGTACGACGTCACCTTCGCACGGAAGAACTCCACACCCAAGAGCGAGGGCAACCTTCCCGTTTCCATCGAATAGCGCATATAGCGCCGCAGCATCGCCACCGTCCGGCCGCGATAGATTCGCCTTTGCCGCTCTTCTTCTGGATCCACACGGTGCAGATCACCAGGTTGCTGATCGGTCGTTTGCGGATTCGCAGTCTCAGAATCCACGCTCTCCGGAAGTTCGACCTGCTCATCCTGCCCCCAAGGAAAATGACCGCCTGCCACGTCGGGGCGCTCGGCTTCGGCCACGATCCGCGCGATCACGCTGCTCATGCCGCACCTCCGGCCGCTTCAAAATCCATTCCGTCGTCGGTCTGGCCAAACCCCTCTTCCACCACGGTTCGCCTTCGCACCGGCAAAACTACGCGCTGCGGCTTCTTCTTCGCAGTAGGCAGGTCGGCAACCCTCGGCTGGCATTTTGGACAATACACAGCCCCTGCTCCACACTCGCGCAGCCAAAGCCCGCCACAGTGCTCGCAATACTTCAACTCCACTCGGGACCCCTCGCTCTTGTCTTTCCTATCAGTCTTCATCATTCCTCCCGCTTTCTATGGGTTCGGTTGAATTCCTTCGGCGCGCTTCCATCCTCAGAAATGCCGACGCGTGCTCAGCCGGGCCTCAAGAAACGAAAAAACCCTGCGTCAGTTCCCATCAGTCTGGGGAACTGAACGCAGGGCTCGTTTCTTTTACGACGACCTGCTTGAGCTATTTAGTTTGGATGGTTCTATTCGCGACCGGTTTGCCAGACCCGGCTTGCGTCTGCCCCAGTGTTTGCAGTGAACCCCTCCACTCTACAATTTGCGCGCAATCTCATCGTCTACGCCCGCACCCTCCGCCACCTGGCGGAAATAGCTTTCCTCGTAGCCCGACTTGAGCACGCGTCCGTTCTGCATCACCACGCTCACCCGTCCCGTGAAGCGGAGCGACAGCAACAATCGCTCCATGGACGCCGACAACACCTCCGCCGACTTTACTTTTCTGCGAAATTCACCGAAGTCCTTCTCTTCATTCGAGTTAGTTGGGTTACTGGTCATTGCCGTCATCCCTGGAGCGCATTGGCCCATACTTTGCCGCGATGCTATAGCTGTGGATTTTCTCAGTCAAGGTTGGCCTGGTAGTGTCCTAAGAGTGCGTTGCTGCCGGAAGTCAGTCTGCGAACCGCCTCCGAAGCGCGGCTGCTTCCTCTTCATATATCAATACGTCGGCCTCATCCTCAAAACCACTGTAGAGAGGGTAAGAGCCGCCTTGTGGTGGAAGAGGAAGGTCGGGGCTGCTACTGAAGCTTTCTCTGGCTATATGGAAAATCCACTCACCGTTATTCCGCTGTTTATCTACCACCTTGAGACGCAATTCTCCCATTACGTCTACCAGCGGAATATTCGGCTGCCTAGGCAGCAACGGCTGCAATGGCACGATAAACTGGCAACCTTAAGGACAGTTTACGCTGCTCGACGGGGAGAACCATCGGCGGGGCCGTTTTCAATTTCAGAAATTTCCTAGGAAGTTTTTCCGCGTGGTCCATCTCCTTCCATAAATTCTCAGGAGCACGGAAAAAGAGTGCGTCAAAGTTGCCTGATGTGTAGGCACGAACCAACTGTGCGCTCACAACAGCATTCAGGCGCTTTTCGGCAATGGTAGTGTCTGGGGCTGCCGTAACGAGATCAAGTTCCAGACAGTAAGCTACCGTCCGGTCTTGCTTCTCAACGAACAGATAGTGCAGCTCCTTTAAACGGCGTTCCATTTCATTCACGGAGCTTTCTCCACAGAAAACCTGTTCGGGGGAATCTAGGTTTGCGGAGAAATAATACCGTAAATCCCGTGAATGCAACAGTTACTCATGGGCTAACCCTAAAGGGCTACCACTCTCGTAATCGCTACCGCATTACCGACACGCATCCTGTGTACGTTAAATGATGATTCTAAAGCGAGTTTAGTTGCATGAAAGAAATTGCATACTCGAATTCCACAAGGAGCTGACTATGATAGCAGTTCATCTATCACCCAAACGTGATCCGCGATTCCTGCTGCCATGCACGGAGTCTGCTTCAATGTCTGATGAACGCGGCAGAAGTTGTAATACGCAAAATGTAGTGTGATCGCGGCTTTCAGATGCTTGAGGCTCTTGCTGAAAGCGTTCGTGAGCCTTGTGAATCTCCGGCTCATCATGCGCAGCGTGAGATTCTGGCGTTCAATGAATGACGTACTGATAAACATCGGATCGGGATTGCCTGTGACCACTTTGGATACGGCCTCCACAAACCGCGGTGGAGCATAACCCGCTCGCCCTGGTATTGGAAGACGGCTGTACATCTTCTGGAGTTGAGCGAAGTTTACAGATTGGCGGAATGTCGCGCCGACGGCCAACCGATACGGTCCCCATCCATCAGTGGTTAACTGCGGACGCAAGCCCCATGCTGTGCGTCCGTACAGATCACGCATGAATGTGATTGTGTTCGCCGTGGTACGCTTGCCAGTCAGCCAAGAGAATACGACCTTGCTGTCCGCGTCCATCGCAATGAATGTGTACTGCTCGCCTACCTCATCTGATTCCTCAATAGAGACGCGGCGCTCACGCTTCTGGACGAAGCAATGCAACTCATCGCACTGAATCCGCTGGAATGCCAGATTCTCGAATGCGTGGCGCAGCTTTGCCGTGATCTTCTCAGCGGCGAGCAACAGCAAACGAAGGATCGTGTCCCGATGCACGCCAGTGATCCGCTCAATACTGCGAATGCTCATCCCTTCGACCATCAGCTTGAGAATCGCCGTTGCCTGTTCCATCGGCAGACGCATGGTATCGAGCGGAGTTGCGTGATCTTCGGTGAAGGTCTTGCGGCACTGGTTACAGCGGTAACGTTGAAGGCCGTTGCGATGCTTCCCGAATTTACGGCAGAGGGATTGGCAGTTGTGACAGGTCATGGCTTTTCTCCGCTTGCGTTTTGCGGGAAAAGCCGTAAACTGGAATTGAGGTTCGAGTGTGGGCTTGTCCCGCGCTTGGATTGGCCCTGCCTCTGGTTCCAGCCAGAGGCGGGGCAGATAAGCTAACTACTCGCTAAGGTGGTGGCACCGTGATTTCCACGGTGGTTCCATCCGCTAAGCGAATGACGATCTCGATGGCGTGCATCTTGATCGGCCTCCTTCCTAGGCCAGCCCCGACAGGCTGGCCTGAATTGTTTGTAATGTATCATTTTTATCCGATTTTTGTCAAGATAAAATTGATTAAAATAGCACTTGCCTACCTCCTCGCTCCCTGATATAAATAGGGCGTCACTAGGAGGTGGAATCATGGGAACCGTTGTTAAGGTGCCGGACGTTGCTGCGAAAAGGAGACAGCGCAGCCCTGCCTATCCGTTCATCAATTTGCAAACTGCCATTCGCAGGGCCAAAGAGTTCTATGATCAAGAAGGCCGTAATGCGGCTCCGCTCCGAGTCGCCGTCAAGCATTGGGGCTACGAGGAAAAGAGTAGTGGGGGTTTGCAGACGACTGCGGCCCTGATCAGCTTTGGGCTTATGCAGGATGAAGGCACTGGTGATAAGCGCAAACTCAAGCTGACACCGAACGCACTAACCATTTTGCTCGATGAGCGCCCTGATTCGGCGGCTCGCTCCCAAGCGATCAAAACGGCAGCGCTAACGCCTAAGATTCACCAGCAGCTTTGGCGAAAATTCGGGACCGGTCAGACTTCCGATGCCAACATGAAGCACATGCTGATCTTGGAACTAGACCCGCCTTTCAATCCGAACACGGCGGATGTCGTTATCAAGGAATACAAAGATACAATCGCCTTTGCAAAACCCGATTCTTCTGCTACTGTGCCTCTAGCGGGTGGAGACTTAAACGCCGAAGAGGAGGAGGTTGGAGGCGACAGCAAGAGCGTTTATGTGCCGAAGATTGGCGACTATGTACAGTGGGAACCGAAAGGCGTTTTGCAGTTCCGTGAGCCTAAACGAGTCACAAGCCTTTCCGCTGATGGCAAATTCGCTTTCGTTGATGGAAATGGCACAGGGCTTCCGAGTAGCGAATTGACATTGCACGATAAGCCCGTAATTACGGACATGGTCACGCTGCCGCCGATAACAATCAGCATGAGACAGGACATTTTCTCTTTAACCGAAGGGACAGCAACAATCCAATGGCCGACTCCGCTTAGTGAAGAGAGTATTCAAGACCTGAAGGACTGGCTCAAGCTAGTGGAGCGTAAGATTGCACGATCTGTCGCTGAACCCACCGATACAAAAACTGAGTAAAGTTGGCGCGAATGTCCACGAAGTGAACATTCGTGCCACGCTCCTGATGCCAGCCATTGGACAGCAACGCACTGTTAGGACCCGAACCTGGCAGCAGCCTTTTTTAGTGCTTTGGCCTTCGTGATGGCATCAATCTCGCACTGGTGCTGTTTGAGTTCGTTCGCCATGGATTGTGCTAACTCTTTGATTCCGAGCAAAGTCTTCGACAGTTCAGAACTTTCCTCTGCGCTGTCGCGAAGAAGCTCACAACGGCCGATGATCACGGCCAGTTTGTTGATGTGTTCATGCGCTAAGAAACAACTCGGCTGATACTTCCCGAGGTTGATTTTCTCCATACTGCCGCTGCTTTCTCCCCCTTGAACAGTTAGGACGAATGTGACAGCTTTTTGAACGGAGGGAACAAGAAGTCGGCGATTTCCTCCAAAAACTCCTTGGCATTTTGGTCCCCGTCCCAAGAACGACCGAGCAAAACTAAGGCAGCCTGTTCACGGTTGATCTTGCAAACTGTCGGTTTCAAATACGATTTCTTACGGCGAACTGCTACCAACTTCTGCAAAACGGTTATACCTCTGCTCCTGCTTCGGCACAGTCTGCCCCATAATTCGCAACGTCCTATGTACTACCTTGGGACTTCGTTACGAAATCCGAACAAGTAGTAGCAACGCAGTATCAGAACCACTGAAAACCAATCTGCTTTGTGGTACAACGTTCGCCTTCCCTCAGAAAGGCGGCGTCTATGCCAAGCACAGGTCTAGATGGCCCATACCCGCTAACGCAACCGTCCATCACGAAAAACGTAACCAAAAAGTCTCCAGGGGCATACGCTCTTGGAAAAACAGAAAACAATACTTTCTATGTGTCTTACGTGGGGCGTGGAGACACAGATGTTGCTGACCGATTAGCTGATCACATCGGAGAGTACGACGAGTTCAAATTCGGCTACTTTTCTTCAGCAAAAACCGCATTCGAGAAAGAGTGCAATCTTTACCACGATTTCAGCGGGTTGGATAACAAAATTCATCCCGCCAGACCAGACAATTCTAATTGGAAGTGTCCACGCTGTACGGTATTCGGTTAGGGCGGTGGTCGTCGGTAAGGAACGCTAGAACGTCACGCAGCGCAACCATATACCCATAATGCCAATAAACTCGCTCCCGTGTTCCCTCGTTAAGGTGTCTTTGCTCAACAAGGTACTCGGGAGCATTTTCTTCAAGCCACGACTTCAGATCGGCGATACGCTTTTCCAAAACATTTATGTCCACAACGGTCACATAGCACCGTCGCGATCTGCGCGTGTCGGATTCTCCCGGTAGCAACGCACTGTTAGGACACTACCGGTTGGCCTAACCAGCCTTGCCTGTGGAAAACTTTGTGCAATTCTAAGACTTCAAGGTTTCAATGTGGCGAGGTCGCAGAGTGGCAAGGTCGCAAAGTTCCGGGGTAGGTCTCAATTTCCACGCAGCTCGAAGCGGTTGTGACTTATTGGCGGAGAACGATCGAGCGCCGCGCTTTCACCCTGAAGCCTTGCTATTCTGGCACTTTGCCACCTTGCCGCTTTGCCACCTTGCAGCTTTGAAACCTCGAAACTCTTGAAACCTCGAAACCAGCCCATCCGCTCCGCCTCCAACATGCGCTATACTCCGCGCATGAAGTTCAAAGCGCTGCGGGAGAATCTTCGCAAAATTCTCCGGCAACGGATCGAGACCGGCGAACTCACCGGCCTCTACCTGGCCCAGCAGACCGGATTCGAGCAGGCCCACATCTCCAACTTTCTCAACCGCAAGCGCGGCCTCAGTCTGGAAGGCATGGACAGGGTCCTGCAGGTGCAGCGCCTCTCGGTGCTCGACCTGCTCGATCCCGCCGAAGTCAACAAACGCGCCTCCATCGTCCCTCCCAGCGGCGACGAATTTGAAAACGTCGTCCTCACCGACGCCTCCATCGCTGCCACCCAGCGATTCATCACCGCTATGCACGTGAACGAAATCGTCAAGTTCCGCAAATCCTTTCTGCGCCGCCTGCGCGCCTCGCCCGTAGGCGACCGCTCCCGCTGGCAGCGCTTCGTTCTCATCAGGCTCGGCGACCGCCAAGCCGTCAGCATGTCTCCTCGCCTCGCCGCCGGCGCTATCCTTCTGCTCGACCGCCATTACAACGCACTTACGCCGTACCGCAAAGGCGAGTTCAATATGTATGGGGTTCTGGAAAACGGAACGTGCGCGGTTCGTTACGTCGAAGTGGCGGGAAATCACTTAATCTTGCGTCCCCACAATCAGTCCTGTCCCACCGAAGTCGTCACCATCGCGCAGGGCAAGTCGGCCAGCGACTACATAGTAGGCAGAGTCTGCTTCGTGGGAATGGAGGCCTAGCCGGTTCTTGATTGACGTGACATCGTCGAGGAACATCGAAGATCACGGAGCCAGTTCCCACCCGGAGCTGCCCAGAACGAAGCAGGTTGCCCCACCCTTGTCGCGTTCTTTGCGACAGGGTGGGGACTTCCTTTACTTCAGCGCATTCAGCAGCGCCTGCCCGTTGGGCGTGCCCCATCCGGTGCACGCATCCCAGCCCGGTCCAGCCGGGAATTCGCCGTTGAGCAGGCCGTCGGTGTCGTTGTCGCCCTGCGTGATGTCGTTCAACACCTTCGCAGGACCAATCGTTGAATAGAGCAACGCGTTGAAGTTTCCCACGCGCGTGCCCAGTTGCTGGTTGCACAACGCGATCAGCGCACCCCACATCGGCGCAGACGCGCTGGTTCCACCCACGGTGCCGAACTGGCCGCCCGAGTAAGTCAGGTATCCGGTGTCGGGATCGGCGTTCGCGGCCACGTCGGGAATCGCACGCCCGGCAAAGTTACCCGGGTTGATCGACGTGGGCACAATGCCGCTCTGCCATGCCGGTATCGGAATGTAGTCGCTGACGCCACCGCCCGTGCCGCTGCCCGGCCCGTCGTTCCACACAACTTCGCTCGCGATCGCCGGCGGAGTGCCCGTGGCGTGCAGCGTCGTCCCTCCCACCGCGAGCACGCTGGGATCCGTTGCCGGATAGTTCACGTGCGCGCGGCCATCCTGCACCTGGGCCTCGGAACCGTCGTCGCCGGTGGAGACGCAGACCGTGATGCCCAACTGCGCCGCCGCCAGGAAGCTTTCGCCGATGTGCTCGACTGCCGCCGGCGTCCACAGGATGGAATTCTGGAAGGGCTGGTTCTCGTCCCAGCCCCAACTGATGGAGCAAACGGACGGATCGTTCTGCTTGTCCGCGATCACCGCGCTGATGGCGTCAATCAGCCCCTTCTCGTCGAACGTCGAAAAATAAACGGCGATCGTGGAACTGGGACAGATTGAGCCCGCCACTTCGATGTCGAGCATGACCTCGCCGGTCGAATCCGGGTCCTGCGTGGGATCGGTGGAAACGTTGTCCACCGGAATCGTCAACACGTTGGGCGCGGAAATGTTCAGGTTCTGGAAGTAGGCGGTGATGCTGTCCTGCTCAACGCCGCCGCCGAACTCGAGCAGGGCGATGCATTCACCCTGGCCATTGCCTTGAGGATAGTTGTAGAGCGCCGCTACTTGCGGCGGCGTGAAGGTTCCGGGTTGTGGCGAAACCGTTGCCGAGGCCTTCGGATGCAAAACCGCCACAGGCGGCGCGGCAGGCGATGGTATCGCTGCCGGCCGGCCCGACGTCGACCGCGGCGTCGCCTTGTTCCGGCGCAGGTGACGATGGTTGTTAAATCCGAAAACGCCCGTGACCAGGCCGCTGAGCTCCTGCGGTACCGACACCGGTCCGGTGTGGGCGTGGAACGAGCCCAGTTTGTCGTGTTTGTAATCGAACAGTGAGACGTTGAAGGCAGAGCTCACGTCCTGCACCGTGCCTCCCAGGCGAAGGCGAGCAGCGCCCGGCTCGACGCGCGTGACTTTCATGTGGTGGGCGTTGGCGTAGTCGGTGATCTTCTTGACGGCGTCAGGGCTCGGCCCATAATCTTTTTCGAGCTGGTCGCGCGTCATGTACTTGCGGTCGCGCGGCTTGAGTTTTTCGATGGCGGCCAGGCTGGGAAGCGCTTTCTGGCGCTTCAGGCCAAGAGTGACCTCAATCCATTCGCGCGGGCTGGTCTTGTGCTGGAGCACAGAACCAGCAGGCAGCGTATGGATGCTGTTGGCAAGTTGCACATTCGACATAACTCCTCCTAATCAGTTCGGACAACGCGGCCGTCACCGGCCACGGCAGATGCCTCGGCTGCCAGCATGGCTAGCCAGTCGAGCTGCAATGGGGAAAAACGTCGCAAAACAGAAACCTGAATCTCAAATCCAGAGGTCCCCGAGGGACCGCTGACAGTAGCCCGCCGCTTCAGCGGCGGGGATTGCGCCAGTTATGAGCTCGTGCCGGAGGCACGGCTGAAACGCGTTGCAATCCGGCGCGCCCTTCAGCCGTCCCTAACGGGACGGAGTTCCTTTCCTGACGCACCCACCCGGCGTTGAAACGCCGGGCTATTTTCGGCGCGCCCCTCGGGCACGCTCCCTACTTCAAATCCGCCAGGTCTTCCTGCAACTGTTGCAGGCTGAATCCTGCCGGCGTGCTTTTCTTTCCCGTCAGATAGTCGTGGCTGATGATGGCGTAGGCTTCGTCGCAGTACGCCTCCCAGAACGACCACGTCATCACCTGCAGCGCGCCCCAGGTCACCACCGTGAGACCGCGGGCGTCGTAGGCCACAACCGGAACAGCATGGCCTCCCCAGGAACCGGGTTTGCCGTCGCCGGTGGGCCCTCCCGGGGGCACCGACCATGGCTGATGATTCTGCGTCTGCGCCTGCGCGCTCGTGGGCAAGGCCAGCCCGATATAACAGCCTTCGAACATGTAGACCGCGTCCATCACGTGGGTGTGGTTCGAAGGCTCGAGACCAACATACGCACCGATCTTGTCGCTGGCGATGCCCGTCTGCCGCCAGTAGTTGAGCACGTCGATTTCCTGCGCGCCGTTGTCATTCGCGCCGGTCGTGGGGTTATAGCCGGTGATCGCCGAGTACGCCGCGATGATCTGCTTGTCGCTTGGCGTCACCATTTTCTTTTTGGCTTGAGCGGTCCATTCCATGATGAGGTGCCCAGCCGCGGCGCAGGTGCAGTCCCCGATCTGGTCGTTGGCCATCATGCCCCAGTTGGCGCCGACCTTCGCCGTCAGGTCGCAACTGGCGGGCGGCGCGGGCAGCGCCGGCGTCGTGTAGGAGGCAAGCAACAGCGTGCGCGGATCATGCCGCGCCGCCTGCTTACCCAGTTTCAGTTTGCGCGGGTCGATACGCGTGGGATCGCCGCGCATGACCACACTCTTGCGCGCGTCAGAAGCAGCGCGTTCGAGCTTCTTCACGGCCATGAGAGTTTCTCCTTGGGACAGAGCAGTCTCAGAAAAAGGGGACGCAGGGCCAGCCGTCCGCCAAGGCCGCCTTCGCGGACGGGAAATCCAACCTCAGGGCTATTCGGAGGGGAAGACGCTTTCGAGGGAATGCTAGTCCCGTGCCGGGGCGAGGTCAACAGCAGGAAAGAGTTTGTTACGAAAAACGAACAAAATACTTCCGGCTTCGAGCTTCGGGCTTCGGGCGTCAGGCGTCAGGTCGGGTGCCCCACTTCTGGCCGGTTTTGCCAGAAGTGGGTTAGTTCTTCGCCGCAGGCAGGAGGCGCGGGTAAGTGAGCATGAGATCTTTGTTTTTTACTTTTCCACTCGCGTCGACAACGTCCAACGCCAACTTGGACTGCCTGCTCGACGGCTGCGCAGCCAACTGGAGCGTCCAGAAGCCTTGCACCTGAACATTCAATTCCTGCGAGTACGCTTTAACCTTGTCCTGATTACCCTTGTCGTAGACGTAGTCGAAATCCCAGGATGCCCCCTGCGGCCGATGCTGGCCGGCAATTCCGAATGCAAAACCGCCGCTTTCCTCCACCATCTGCAAGAAAAGGTCCGTTCCCTCTCGCTCTTCTGGCGTTGGAAGGGATTCGGCCAGAAGGAACCCAAACAGTCGTGTTCCTGCTTGCAAGAGAGCAGTTCTTGTCGAAGACCAGGAAGCGTGGCTGGCGTTGTCACCGCCGTCGGTGATGGCATAGATGGCATCGCCGTATTGTGGAGGTTTGAGCAGTTTCAGTGCTTCCAGGGTTGCATCATAGAACGCAGTTCTTCCCTCCGGGTATTTCAGACTGGCTTGCACTTGGTTCGAAGTCCCGTTCATCCATTCCGTGATCCCTCCTCGCCCTTGTACGAAATTGAACGTGTCCCGAACCTTGCCAGCAAAAATTATCATCGCGATGGGAACACCGCTTGGTGTTTGACTTAGGAGGCGGTCGACGGCGCCGCGAGCGACCTGCCACTTGCCTTTTCCCACGGCCATGCTGCCGCTCACATCCAGCAGCACCACGATTCTTCGCGGGGCAACGCTGTATTGCGCGTCGAGCACCTGAACCGGCTTGCCATCTACGCGGGCGACAAAGTTGTCTTTGGTCAGATCGCGGATGGGTGTTCCGTGCCGATCAAGAACATTCACGATGACGGATCGCGTTTCTGGCGGCGTCGATGCCTGCTGCGCGAGACCGGCGGAAACGGAAACCATCAGGCCCAGAACCATCAGGCTCAGGATCGCGGGGACGAACCGCATAGCAGCCTCCGGACGCGACGAGTGTACTACATCGCTACGGGGCAACCGATTGGCTGGATCGTGGCTTCGAAATTCCGGACATGACATCAAAACCCCCACTTCTGGCAAAACCGGCCAGAAGTGGGGCACCCGGCACTGGCCTACGACGCCTGATGCCGGGCGCCTGAAGCCTCGGGTTCACAACCAGAAGTCGCTGGCGGGAGCGGCAGAAGAATTCTGGCCGGCGCGGGCGGCTCGTCCCGTCGCAACGCGCGGCTCGACTCGGTTGCGCCCGGCGTTCTTGGCCTGGTAGAGCGCGGTGTCGGCGTCGTGCAGGAGTTTGTCGACGTCGGCGGCACTCTGCCCGGTGGCGATGCCCAGGCTGAGCGAAACCTGCACGCTCGATCCGCCAGCCACGATGTTGCATCCGGCGACGTGGCTGCGCACACGCTCGGCCAACTCCCAGGTGTCAGCCAGGCTGCACTCCGGCGCGACGATCAGGAATTCTTCCCCACCGTAGCGTCCGACCGAGTCATAGGGGCGGACCATGGCAGCAATGGCGCTGGCGATGATGCGCAACACCGAGTCGCCGGCAGCGTGGCCGCGGCGGTCGTTGATCGTCTTGAAGTGGTCCACGTCGATCATGATCAGTCCAACGGGCCGATGATCGCGCTCGGCGCGCTGCAGCTCGCGGTCGAGAATGGCAAAGATCGATTTGCGGTTCCACAGGCCGGTCAGGCCGTCGTGCGCGGCTTCGCGGCGCAGCGCGTCTTTGGCCCGCATGAGCCGGCTCTGCGTCACCAGCAGCCGCGCGCTTGAGCAGACGAACGACAGCAGCAGCACCAACGCGGCCAGTCCCAGGCGCTCGCGCGCGATGCGCAGCGACATGACCAGTACCAGCAGCGGATAGAACAGATAAAAGATTTCCGTGTAGATGCGTTTCTCGCGCCGCGGCGGTTCCAGCGGCAGTTCCGGCGCTTCCTCCTGCTTCCAGGTCGCAGCGATCCAGGTCGGGATGACCAGCAACGCGCTCCACAGCAAGTCAAACCAGGTCCCGGGGCTCAAGTTGCGGCCCGGGCCGTAGTAATAGAGGCCATCGACGAAGCCCGAGAGCGCAAGAAAAATTCCCATGCGCCCAAACAACGCCCGCACGTCGCGCGAGCGGGTAACGGCGGCGCGCAGCAGAAACGCGGCTACGACGAATCCGTAACCGACAAAATACGGAGCCCAAACCTCGTGGGCCAGTTCTCCAGGAGCCTCGGCCTTGGGCAGATAGAAAAAGTACAGATAGGCCGCGATGCAGACCAGAACCGCCTGCACAAAATCGAGAACCATGAGCGCATCAAGCGTCCCTGCTTCTTTGTCGGGATCAAGAAACAGAGCCATCGCCAAGGGCGCAAACCAGAAGCAGAAAAGCAGATTGGCAATCCACGGAACGGTGGGAGCGGCGGTCAGATCGTAATAGACGCCCAGACCCTGACCAACGGCCAAAGCGACATACGCCGCAGCGGCAAGACGCCAGAAGGAACGAGCCATGCCCTCGGAACGGCGTGCGGCATCGACGATGGCAAAGATCAGCAGCGGCTGAAACGATAGCTGAGTCAGGTCAGAGAGCAGTGGGCCGCGCGCGCTGGAACCCAGAAAAATGATCACAGCAACGTGCACCAGCCACAAAAAGCCGGCGACGGTCGCGATCGCACGCGTGCGTAAGTGCGCTGTCATCTATGGCCCGAGACTTTACAGATCCCAAGACTTTACAGATGGCGATGCAGAGAGGACGTACCACGGACTGAAACGGCCAGGCCACCTACCTCAATCTGGACTGCAAAGCTGCGCTTGCTGAAACTCGGAGGCCCTTACAGTATGCCGCATGGCGCCGATACGCGCATGTCACCATAGTACCCGCGAGCGATTACCGTCAAACGAAAAAATCAGCACCAGTTTTGGAGCAATTTGATGAGGGTCTCGACCGCCGCGCCGAGTTCTGCGAGTTCCGCGGGAGAGAGCCGATCAAGATTTGAGGCGAGCAAAGCGATGCGGCACTCGCGCGCCTGCTGCAGCAATCGCTTACCTTTGGCCGTGGCGCGGATGCGCATGCGGCGGGCGTCGTGGGGATCGGCGGCGATGGTGACCAAGCGGCTGCGCACCAGACCGGCGACAATGCGGCTCATGGTCGGCGGCTTGACCTGCTCGGCGGCGGCCAATTCCCCGAGCGTCTTCGCTCCGGCGAAGACCAGCACCGAAAGGGCGGAAAGGCGCGCCGGGCCCTCGCCGCTTGCGGTGTCTTCGTGCCGCACACGGCGCAGCAGATGGATGGCGGCAGAGTGCAGGCGGTCGGCGACAAGCCAGGCGGGAGACCCGCTGCTTGTAGCAGATTTCTGGCCGCTGATGGAACTTCGGCGCGGCATGTGCGGTGTCAATGTCCGTTTACTCGCCTCGGCTTATCTCGCCTTGTCATCCTGAGCGAAGCGAAGGACCTATGCAACTTTGCCGACAGCGGCGGTGGCGCCGGCGCGTTGCACAGATCCTTCGGCGCAGAGAACGCGCCTCAGGATGACAAACGACGGAAAAACCGGAAAACAGAGCTTGACTTTTTCCCTCCGATATAGTTAGCTATGCTAACTAATTTGATTGTTCAGGTCAAGGCAGAGGAGGTCAAGCGATGACAACGACGACAGCGGTTTCCGGTATCGGAATTTCACGCCTGGGCCAAGTGCAGATTGCAGCCAAGGATGTGGAGCGTGCCGCCGATTTTTACGAGCGCGTGCTGGGGTTGAAACTGCTGTTCAAGGCGCCTCCGGGGCTGGCGTTCTTCGATTGCGGCGGCGTGCGGCTCATGCTCGACCATCCGGAGAAGCCTGAGTTCGACCATCCCAGCTCAATTCTCTATTTCGCCGTGCCCGACATCCAGGCCGCCTGTGCACGCATGAAGGAAAAAGGCGTGAAATTTGAAGACGAGCCGCACGTGATCGCCCGCATGCCCGATCACGACCTGTGGATGACCTTCTTCCGCGACTCGGAGGGCAATGTGATGGGGCTGATGAGCGAGGTGGAGCGGTAGGCTCGTGTGGTGCGGACACTCTTGTCCGCGCTGCCGGCGGCAGCCGGCCGGTCTGGGCGCGGGCAGGAGTGCCCGCGCCACATGTTCATCCTCTGCTATCATCGCTGGCGGAGTTATTTCCACTCATGAATCGTTTCGAAGAGACCGGCCCGGAAGGCGTTCTGGTCCGGCCCAATCTCGACGACGACTTCGACGACGAGAACATACCGCTGGTTTCGGGAAGAGGAGAAGGCATCATGGAAGAAGGTTCGCACACCGGCTCGGGCGCGGCGCGCCGGAATGAAGACATCGCACTCGATCTGATGAAATTTGTGGCCATGACCACCGGCTACGGCCGCACCACTTCGACCGGCGTGGGATTCCAGGGCACAGGCTCGGCTGCCAAGCCGGAAGAGTACGCCGAACGCCTGCTCGAGCTGTATGGCAAATGTTTGAGTGCGGTGGGAGGGAAGAAGTAGTAAAATCGGGCCCCCATCGCTTTGGGAGTCGTAACGATGTCCCGGAGAATTTCGTTGCTTGCGGTGCTGCTGGCCGCAATCGCCCTGGCTCCGGCGCGGGCGCAGGAAAAACCGGCCGCAACGCCGGCGCAACCATCCGCTGAAAAATCCGCCTCTGCTAGTCAGGATTTTTCCAAAGAAGCTTACATCATCGAGCGCTTCGCCACGCACATCGTGGCTGAAAACGACGGTACCGCCACGCGCGACCTGACCGCGCAAATCAAGGTGCTGGCGGACGCAGGCGTGAAAGCGTTTGCCGTCCTGAACTTCATCTATACCAGCGCCAACGAAGCCGTCGAGATCGACTACGTGCGCGTGCGCAAACCCGACGGTGCATTGGTGAAGACACCGGATTACAACATTCAGGACATGCCCGGCGAAGTTACGCGCACGGCCCCACTCTACAGCGACATTCATGAGAAGCATGTCGCGGTAAAGGGTCTGGGCATCGGCGACGAACTCGAGTACGCGGTGCGATTCCGCGTCATCAAGCCGGAAGTGGAGGGACAGTTCTGGTACGAATACTCCTTCACCAAGAGCGCGATCGCGAAGGACGAAGAACTGGAGATCAGCCTTCCTGCCGAGAAATCCGTCAAGGTCGTCAGTCCGGGATACAGGCCGGAGGTCAAAACCGAGGACGCGCGGCGCATCTACCGGTGGACGCGGCAGAATCTGACGGTGAAGGAGAAAGACCCCGACGAGCCGCCTCGCCGTGTTCCGCCGAATCCCGATGTGCAGTTAACCACCTTCACCAGTTGGGAAGACGTGGGGCGCTGGTACGGCGAACTGCAGAAGGAACCGTTGACGGTGACGCCCGCGATTCAGGCGAAGGCCGAGGAACTGACCAAAGGATTGAAGACGGACGGCGAGAAAATTCATGCTCTTTACAACTTCGTGGCCCTGAGGTTTCACTACATCGGACTCGACTTCGGAATCGGGCGCTACCAGCCGCACGCGGCCGATGACGTGCTGGACAACGGCTACGGCGATTGCAAGGACAAGCACACACTGCTGGCCTCGCTGCTGAAAGCGGAGGGCATTGAGTCGTGGCCGGCGCTGATCCACGCCAGCCGCAAGCTCGATCCCGAGGTCCCCTCGCCGGCACAGTTTAATCATGTGATCACCGTGGTGCCGATCGCGGGACAGTTTATCTGGCTTGATACCACGCCCGAAGTCGCGCCCTACCAGTTGCTGTTGGCCGTGCTTCGGGACAAACAAGCGCTGGTGATTCCCAGCGACAAGCCGCCACGGCTGATGACGACGCCGGCAAATCCTCCGTTCCCGTCCGACCAGGAATTTTCGATCAAGGGGAAGCTGAACGGTTCGGGCATGTTCACCGGACACGTCGAGCAATCCTATCGCGGAGATGTGGAGGTGATGCTTCGCACGGCTTTCCGCCGGCTTTCCGAATCGCAGTGGCGCGAGGCAGTACAGCGATTCTCTTACGGGCTGAACTTTGGTGGCGAGGTCAGCAACGTGAAAGTTTCTCCGCCCGATGAGATCGACAAGCCCTTGGAAATTTCTTACGACTACGCGCGCAAGAAATACGGCAGCTGGGACGAGCGGCAGATCACGGCTCCTCTGCCGCCCGTGGGCCTCGAAGTGGCGAAAGATGCTCACGACAAGAAGCCGGAAGAACCGGTGTTTCTCGGGCCCCTCGGCCAGCTAGTTTATCGGTCGCAAATGGAACTGCCGGACGGTTACACATTGCAGGTTCCGGCGCCGCTTCATCTTTCGCAACCCTACGCCGACTATGACGACACGTCCCAGCTGGAAAACAATGTGCTCACTACGACACGCAAGCTCGTCGTCAAGCAGAATGAGGTGCCGCTGGCCGAATGGGATGGCTACCGCAAGTTCGGCCGCTCCCTATATGACTACGAGTTCACGTTCATGCACTTAAACGGAGCAAGCGCGACCGTCGTGGCAGACGCCGAGGACGTGGACAAAGATCTGAGTATCGACGACATGTTCAGCGAAGGAAATAGCGCTTTGCAGCGCCGCGACTTCCGCCGGGCGCAACAGTTGAATGAGAAGGTCATCGCCAAAGATCCACAGTACGAGGGCGCGCATTTCAACCTGGCAGCGGCTTTGCTGGCGCAGAGCAAGCTGGATGAAGCCTTGAAGGAGTTTCGCAAGGAACAGGAAATCTCGCCCACCGATGCGCGCAGCTATGCGATTCCGGCAGCTTATCTGCTGCAGATGGGGCGCAACGACGACGCTGCCGACGAGTGGCGACATCTGCTGAAGGCGGATCCGTCGAACCAGATGGCGGCATCGTCGCTTGCCATGCTGCTGTATCAGCAGGAGAAGTACTCCGAGGAAGTCACCGCGCTGGAGCCGGTGGTGAAGGCGGAGCCCGACAATTCGAGCCTGCTCACGCAATTGAGCAGAGCATACATCAAGGCGGGACAGAGCGAAAAGGGAGCTGCCGGATTTGAAAAATTGGTCGAGCAGAAGGGCGACGACCCGGATTTACTGAACACGGCGGCGTGGACGCTGGCGGAAAACAAGATCAGTCTCGACCAGGCGCGGCAATACGCGGAAAAAGGAGTCAAGAAACTGGAAGAGCAAGGGAGGAGTGAGGATTCGGTTGAAGCAGGCCTGCGTCTGACCTACGAGCTATCGCTCGTCTGGGACACGCTGGGCTGGGTATATTTTCAACAGGGTGATGTGAAGCGCGCGGAGAGCCTGATCCGCCCGGCATGGCTGCTGGCCGAGCATGAAGTGGTGGGCGAACATCTGGGTCAGATCTATGAGAAGGAGGGCAGGCCGAAAGAAGCGGCGCGCATGTATGAACTGTCGCTGGCCGCCATGTCTCCGCCGCACGGAAGGATGGAAGGTTTTTCGCCGACCGACCGGACCAAGGCCTACGAAAAGCGCACAGCCGAAGTGACCGCGCGGTACGTAAAGCTGACAGGGAAGAAGCCAACGAACGAAATCCGGCGCCTGCCGAACGGCCAGTGGACGATGACCAGTGGAGAGCAGCTACGGCAGCAACATGAAGTCAAGCTGACGAGCGAAAAGAAAATTGCGGGCACGGCCCAATTCTTGATCATGCTCAGGCCGGGAAAGATCGAATCCGTGGAGTACCTGAGCGGGGATGACGACTTAGAATCCCTTGGAGAAAAACTGAAGGTGGCGCACTTGTCGCTGGAGTTTCCGCCTGAAAGCATGGCGACGCTGACGCTGAAGGCCGAGGTGCGCTGCTGGGCCACGGCCGGTTGCACAGCGACTCTGGCCGATCCCGCGCCACCGATAGTTCCGTACCGAGCTACCCAGTAATACCGCAGTTCCGCCGCAAACAAGAAACCGCGCCCTTGCGGGCGCGGCTTGATGAGGCGTGCGGGAGGCGGTCGTTCAAAAACAACCGCCCAACTTAACTCTTAACGGCGCTTCTTGCCTTTTTTCGCTCCGCCTTTTTTCTTCGCAGCTTTCTTCTTCGCGGGCTTCTTGGCCGCTTTTTTCTTCGCCGGCTTTTTGGCTTTTTTCTTGGCCGGCTTTTTGGCAGCTTTCTTCTTCTTGGCCGGCTTCTTCGCGGCCTTCTTCCTGGCCGCGGGCTTGGGCGGCGCCGGCGGTGGCGGCGGCGCAGGAGCCGCAGGCTCCGGCTCCGTCATTTCCGGTTCAGCCATGCCGGGTTCTTCCTCTTCTTCCTCTTCCTCTTCGAAATCTTCCTCCAGCGACTCGCTGTAAGCACCGGTGTCGCCGAATTCGTCTTCTTCGTCACGTCCATAGAGCGTGGGATCGTCGAGCGTCATTGCTCCTCCTGATCAGTGGCGGCCGGGTGCGGACATCGCGCCCTGGCTGCGGGCACGAGAATTAATAAGACCAACAAAACTCCCTTGCTGGAACGGCGGGCGATTATAGCACGACGTTGCCTGCAATCCGCAAGGACTGCCGATACAGGCGGCTGTCCAGAGGATGCGACGGCTACTCGGGAAAATCACAGTAAGAGCCCGTCTGGGAGCCAAAAGAAAAGGCCCTCAAGATCAAGGCCTCGAGGGCTCTCATGAACAGGACAACGGTACCGTTATTTCAACGACTTGACGTAGTCGGCCACAGCCTTGGCGTCGGCATCGGCAACGCCCGAGATGGCTTTCTTGTGCGGCGCTTTCTTGGCGTCGTTGCCCTTGGTAAGCAGATCGACAATCTGATCCGCCGTCACACTGGTGCCCTTCAGGGCCGGTCCGACCTTGCCCTCGCCGTTGGGGCCGTGGCACGCGGCGCACTTCGCTTTGTAGGTAGCGCCGCCGTCCTGCGCGAAGACGGGCAGCACGAGCATGGCGGACAATGCGACTACGAGCAGAAGAACGAGCAGATGGGTGATTCTCATGAAAAATCTCCTTTTGGGATTGGGATGATGGTGACAACTTATAGCACAACCAACGTTATTGCAAACAACCGGGGAATTGTACCGCTGCGCCACGAGGATTAGGTGTGATTTTACTCACAGCGTTTCCGGAGATGGGAAAAGACCTCTAGCGTTGGTTGGTGGCTGCGGTCAGGTCCAACTCGCTGGATTGAAGATCGGCGCGCCCTAGCGGGCGACTTGCACGATCAGGATCATGCCGGGATGGATGACGGCGACGTTGCGGTTGTCGCGCTTCAGGGCTGCGACCGTGGTCTTGTACAGTGTCGCGATCGAATGCAGGGTCTCGCCGGCTCTCACTTTGTGGTGGACGATCGCTGCGACAGCCTTATCGTCACGTTCGTTTTCCGCCGTCAGGCGCTCGATCTCGGCGGACTTGGTGGCCGGAGGCTTGCTGGAGGCGGTCTCGGGAGATTTGGATGCAGCGCCCGGACGCTTCGACTTGCCGTGACTGGATGCTACTTCGGTTTCATGCGAGGGCGTGACCGGCAGGTGCAGGGCCAGAACCTTCCGTCCGCTGAGGCTCGATCCGCGCAAGCCGTTCCAGCGGCGCAGCATCTGCGGCGAAACGCCGAAATTTTCGGCCACTGATTCCACCGTGTCTCCGCGGTGCACGTGGTAGCGCGTAATGCGCTTTGCGTAGGTTGCGTCGCTCTGCGGGTGCTTGCCGGGTGCGACCGGAATAATCAGGCGGGCATCGGCGTCAAGGTGCGGGCTGTCGAGGTGGTTGGCTTCAGAGATCTGTTTCGCCGTGGTGTGGTAGCTGTGCGCCAACGAGGCCAGCGTGTCGCCGGAATGAACCGTGTGATAGCGCCACCACAAGCGCATGTCCGGAGGAATCGCGGCGATGGCGGTCTGGTACTGATCTTTTGTGCCGGCGGGCAGGTGGAGTGCGAACTCTCCACTACGGGGCGTCGACAAGCGCAGCAGGCTGGGATTCAGGTCCTGCAGTTCGGCAGGAGTCGAGTTCACGCACTCGGCGACCAGGCGCAGGTCCACGGCATAGTTGATGGTCACCGTGTCGTAGTCGGCAGGCTCGTCCCGGTTTACGTCGTCCAGGCCATATTGCGACGGATTCTTGGCCATGATGGTCACGGCCAGAATGATGGGCACATAGTTGCGCGTTTCCCGGGGCAGAACGTTGCGGTTGTAGAGCTCCCAAAAATCGGCATAGCCGGTGCGCTTGACGGCAGCCTGCACGGTGCCGGGGCCCGAGTTGTAGGCGGCCATGGCCAGATACCAGTCGCCGAACTGGTCGTAGAGATCTTTCAGATGGCGGGCGGCGGCGCGGGTGGATTTTTCCGGATCCTGGCGGTCGTCCACGTACATGTTGTGGTAGAGGCCGTATCCGCGGCCGCGGCTGGCCATGAACTGCCAGATGCCGCGCGCTCCGGCGCGCGAGACGGCGAGCGGATGGAATCCGCTCTCGGCCTGCGCGAGGTAGATCAGATCCTGCGGGATGCCCTGTTGTTTCAGCGTCGCGGCGATCATGTCGTGATAGCGGCCGGAGCGGGCGTAGGCGCGCTCGAAGACGCCGCGTCCGCGGCCGGAGAAGTAACTGATGAAGCCGGCAACCTGCGGAGTCATCATCAGCGGCAGATCGGAATGCGTGTGCTTGATTTCGGCTTCAGCCTTGGCCAGCGTGCCGGCATCGGCCGAAGGCGTCATGCCGTTGGTCTCGTCGATGGGAGCTGGCTCGGATTTCTGCTGCTGGTCGTCGTCTGCCGCTCCCGGCGTCGCGTGCGCCGAGTCGGAGTCGGCAGAGGGACCGCCGGGATAAAGCTCGTTCACTCCCTGAACGACTCGTTCAAATTCCTTCTCCAGGCGGTCGTCGGAGCGAATGTCAAAATGGCTGTCGAGCAATGCGTTCAAGGCGCCGTCGAAATTCTGCTTGGCAGCTTCGTCGTTACCGGCGTGATAGTTGACCAGTCCAGCCTGATACTGCACCTCGACACGGGCGATCAGATCGGCGACGGCATCAGAGGGCGGAACTTGAGGCGCCGGTGCGGAAGATGCCGGGGTCGCAGGCGGGGTAGGGCTCGGCGGAGTGGAAGATGCATCCTGCGGCGTGATCTCTTCCTGTGGCGGTTTTGCCGGTTGGGTTGCTGCTTGCGCCGGAGCGGGTGCGGCCGCCGGCTGAGGCTGTATTCCTGGCGCGCTGCCTGGAGGGAGAAACGAGGCCGGACGCGTCTGACAGGAACAGGCCGCGGAAACCAGCGCCACGCAAACCAGTCCCCGGACTGCATTTTGAAACATGGCACTCTGAAAATGGAGGCTGGTCAGTCGCATGTCCTGTGTAAGATGCGCGAGGCTCCTGCTGGCGTTGGCACGTATGGGCTCTGGCGTTTCCAGTTGTTAAAGCCCGGTGAATTCTACCAAAAATCGTAACCGGATGATCGCGGTGGGTCAATCGCCGAAAAGGCACCGGAGTGGTTACTTTAGGCACCCTCGAAGAGCAGTTACCGCGACCGAGGCGCGTCATTTGATCAGGCGAAAAGAATCGGGTAGGGCACGGCTTCAGCCGTGCCGCCAACGGCCAATTCAGACGCGGGCTTTAGCCCCTGAGGTAGGAATTTCGCGGCGATCACGAAGACGTCGACCGCTGCTGATTCGGGCTGAACGTGCGCGCGACTGCCGCTTCTCACACCCGCCAATAGTCAGGACGCCAGGTCTGGATGGCTTTCTTGATGTCGGCGCGGGAGAGCTTCTCGTTCAACGCGCGCTCGACCAGCTTGGGGATTTCGGCATCGGAAGCGAAACGCAGGCCACAGAGCTGGTCTACGGTAAGCTCGGGAATGCGCGAGCGCAGCGGCTCAGGCAAAAGCTGCGCGAGGCGCAAACGCTCCTCGAGGCGAATGATGCGGTCCTGCACCTTAAGCGAATAGAGGCGGATTTTGAAAACCGCGGTGAGGAGCGCGGCCGCAAGTACGACCAGCAGGAACGCATGGAGATGATCAAACCAGTCTCCGTGCGTAATGTGAGCGAAGAAATGTATGAGCGCGAACAGAAGTCCCAGGCCAAAAACCGGAAGCAGGAAAAAGTGAAAGAGCGGGTCGAAACGCGTGTGATTAGCGAAAGTCTGAGGCTTTTTCTCGGCCATGGGGGGCTCCTTGTGAGAAAGGTGTCAGTTTAGCAGAGAGAAAGGAGCCGGTGCGGTTCTGCAACCGGCTCCTGCTTGCCCCCGAGATGCCGAAGATTAACGCCCTGGCGGAGCGGCGGCGGACGAGGGCGTCCGCCGCTCCATGTTGGTGCACGCGAACCGTTAGAAGTGATACCTCAAGGCTAACTGAATCTGCCGCGAGCCCTGCGAGGTGAAGACCTCGCCGTAGTTGGAGGCACCGGCAGTGTGTTGTCCGCTGTATTCCTGTCCAAAGTCGAAGATGGGATGGTTCGCGACGTTGGTGGCGTCCATGCGGAACTCAAGCGAGTGTTTTTCCCAGAGCCGGAAGTCCTTCGCGAGGCCGAGCTCCGCGGAGTAGTAGCCGGGGCCATCGAACGCGCCGACGGGGCAATCACCGAAGGTCCCTGCCGAAGGATTCGTGACAGCAGCGGGGTTCAGGAAGTGCACTCCCAGCGAGGCCGCATCGAAGGTCGCGGGAACCCGCGACGAGACGCCGGGTACGCAGTTGGCGCGCTCAGAGAAACTTCCCGTGCCGGAATAGTCTGCGTTGGCAAAGATGGTCTGGGCAAAGCCGGTATGGAAGATAAAACCGGAGCTCAGCCGCCAACCGCCTACCACGCCGTCTTCGATGGCGTTCATCCCGTTGCCGAACATTTTGCCGCGGCCGAAGGGCAACTCATAAACCACGTAGCCGTTGAAATTGCTAGCTACGTTCTGGGCGCAGCGGCCGTAGTCGCCGATTTGATGATAGGGATTCTGTGGGAAAGCCCAGCCGCCAATGGTCTGCGACTCGGTCGCGACGTTGTCGCCATACTGACCGTAGAATCCCGGCGAATCGCTCAGGCACTTCGACCAGGTGTAGTTGATCTGCGCCTGCAAGCCGCGAGCCAGGCGCTCTTGCAGGATCAACTGCAGGGCGTTGTAGTTGCCAACGGCGTTGGAATTGGTGTAGCGCCCCTGGCCGACCAGGGCCTGCAGAGTCTGAGGGGCAGGGGGGGGAAGCAATGCCGGACCTCCAAGGAACGGACTCGCTGAAACAGAGCCATCCGGGTTCAGGATTCTTTGCTTCAAGTTGACAATGTTGGACAGATGCTGGTTGTTCTGGCCAACGTAACCGATCTGGAACGTGGTCGCGTTGCCGAACTGATGCTGAATGCTCAGGTTCCACTGGTAGTGAACCGTCGGCCGGAGATTCACGTTGAAGGCGTGGATGTTGGTTCCGGCAAAACAAGTGGAAGAAAGCGCTTGCGCCAGCGCCAGAGTGCAGCCCGTGGGGAAGCCGCTGAAGCCCTGGTCGAGCGTGGTGGTCGGCAGGTTGGCCGTGGTACCGGTCGGAAAGTAAGTGACGTTGTGCGACGTTTCAAACGGCGGATTCTGCGTGAGCAGGTTGTTGACGCCATTGCTCTCGAAGAAATTGGAAACGCCCCACGCAGCATGGACGACCGTGTTCTTGACGAATCCCGGCTGCCAGGCAAGCCCGATGCGCGGCTCGAAGTTGGTGATGCCGTTGTATTGCTTGTAGAGCCCCTTGCCCGTTCCTTCGTTGTTGGCGTTCGGCAAGATCAGGGCGCCGGTGTAAAGATCGTAGTTGACTTCGTTCCCGTCGGAGGCATAGCGCGGAGTAAAAAGCTCCCAACGCAGACCCAGGTTCAATGTCAGATCGTTGCGGAAGCGCCAGTTGTCGAGCGCATAGGCCGCAAACACGTTGTTGCGCATGTGGCGGTTGCCGGTGCCGGCGCCGATGCCGTAGTTGTTGGGGAGGCCCAGCATAAAATCGGCCAGGCCGGAGCCGCCTTGTGCGGTGCCAGCATTTATGAAGTTGGTGTATTGGCCGTTGAAGTTGAAGAACCCGGCCAGTCCCTCGTTACCGGGGTAGAGGAAGTTGTCGAGATAACGGTTGAACTGGAAGCCGACGTGAAAGTCGTGGTTGCCCATCGTCTTCAACAGCGTGTCACCCGCCTGAAACACGGTGTCGGCGAAAACGTTCGCAGCCGAAAGAGGATTGCCAATGCTGGTCACGCCGCTGAGAAGTCCTTGAATCGAAGGCATGAAGGGCACGGGCGAGCCCGGAATGCCGAAGGTCTGCGGGAGATTCTCGCTGACCGGATTCGAATAACTCTGGCTGACGGGGAAATAGCTAAAGCCCACACGAAAATCGTTCAGCAGGGTGGGATTGATGGCGTGGGTCCAATCGAGGACGCCGTTGTGCAGCGGATACCGGTTGTTGGGGAATCCGTTGTTGGCCAGCAGAAAGGTCTCAGTGATGGGATTGCGCACCGACTGCTGGGTATAACGGCCGGAGATACGGTCCTTCTCACTAGGGGTGTAGTCAATCTTGATATCGCCCTGGTCGAAGCTGTTTACGATGGTCTGCTTGTAAGTGAGAATGTTTCCCGGGGCGGTCGGATAGAGCGCGGAGGTAGCGATGTTGGTCGCGGCGGTGCTGAGAGTGAGGCCAGCGCCGAGAGGAGCAGGCGCCGTCAAATTGTTATAGGGGACGAAGGGCCGGGCGGTCGGGGCCGCGCCCGCGCTCGGCGCGTACAGCTGGCCGCTCACCACCGAACACTGTCCCGAGCCGTTGAATGTTCCGCCGGCATCGGTGCACAGCTCGCCGAAGTTTCCGAGTCGCTCGTTCGGGCTCATCACCACGATGGGCTGCGACGAATTAGTGGGATTGCGCTGGCCTTCATAGTCGACGAAGAAGAAGACGCGGTTCTTGATAATTGGACCGCCAAAGGTGGCTCCGAACTGGTTGAAGTGGAGAGCGCCTTTGTGCGTAACGGGGGTGGTCAGGCCGTTGCTCCAGGAGTTGGCGTTAAGCTTGTCGTTGCGCCAGAACTCGAAGGCGCTGCCGTGATAGGAGTTAGTGCCGGACTTGATGGTCGCATTCAGAATGCCGCCGAGGAAGTTTCCGAACTCGGCGGAAGGATTCTGAGTAATAAGGTTGAATTCCTGAATAGCGTCGGGGTTGGGCGAATAGGCGACTTCGTTGTTGTCGTGCTGATTGTTGTCGATGCCATCGAGAATGTAATTGCTGGTCTGCTCGCGGTTGCCGTTGATGTAGGGACGGCCGACCTGGAAGGTGTTCTGGCCCGAGGTGAAGGATCCAGGATTGGTGCTGACCGCACCGGCGGTCAACAAAGAAAGCTGGCCGTAATTTCTGGTAAGGAGGGGGACGTTCTCGGTGACGACGTGATCGATGTGGGTGCTGATGTCGGTGCTGTCGGTCTGCAGCAGCGGGGCGACACTGCTGACTTCCACCGTCTCAGTGGCCTTGCCGATCTTCATTTGCACGTCGAGACGCGCGGTCTGGTTCAGCACCAGCGCGAACGCGGCATGGGTTGCGGTTTCGAAACCGGGAGCGGTCACCTTGAGCGTGTAGTTGCCAATGGGCAGGCGCAAAAGATTGTAAGCGCCGGCTTCGTTCGTCTGTCCATTCCACACTGTGCCGCGGTCGGTATCGGTAGCCGTGACGGAAGCACCTTTGATGGGCGCGCCACTGGGATCGGTGACTGTGCCCACGATCGACGCCGTCACTTCCTGGCCCCACGCGGGCGTCGAAACGAACACGAACGCCGCCAAGACCGCCAGGATGATAAACACGCAATTCAGTTTTCTCATTGCCAAACCTCCTAAGAAAGCTCCGCCAACCGCGTTGATCAACAAGCGCGATAATTCAAGGCGATTATGCTATATAGCATTCGAATTGGCGTCGTCAAGAAAAAAATTAGATTAGATGCGACTTTTTTGTGGACAAATTTCGGAAAACTCTATATCACATTAGGCAGCCATGGAGTTGGGTGAACCATTTCGATGCCAGAGGTCCCAGGAAAAGGTGTGATTGTACTCACATAACCCCTGTGATTATACGCACATAACAGTAGATTGAGACATTCTGAATGCCCTTTAAAGAAAGTGGCCATGTGACATCCAGCCAGAACGCGGCATCTCGTCATGGTGCAAAATGCTCTATAGCAATGTTAGGGTTGGGCAAAACACTCTTAATGAGAGGCGTATTCAGTCATTAAGCAGGATGTTTTCATACACTATATAGCATTATGAACGAGCTTGGCTGCCCTGACAGCACTTGTCAGCTATGTAAGAGTTGCGTCCCGGGCGGGTCCAAGCTAAGGTAGCGGATCGAATATGTCTGACAATCACCGCAGCCGTACGCCGGCTTACAAGCGCATCCAGGGCAGCATCCGCAAGCGGATCGAGTCGGCGGAACTCAGACCCGGCGATGCCGTGGCCTCGGAGCGCGAACTTGCGAAAATCCACAAAGTGAGCCTGATGACGGCGCGCCATGCCCTGGCCGGCCTGGAGCGGGAGGGTATGGTGGAGCGCCGGCGTGGGGCGGGCACGTTTGTGGCCGCACCCAAGATTCACTTCAACAAGCTGATGAGTTACACCGAACACATGTCCAGCCGCGGGCTGACGCCCCAGTCGCGCGTGCTGGTAGCGAAGATCGTCGAACACGAACCCGAAGTGGCTGCCCGGCTGGGCTTACCCTCAACCACCGCCCTGGTCAAAATCGAGCGTCTGCGCCTGACAGGGGAAGAACCATTTGCGCTCGAAACTTGTCATCTTCCGGCGCATGAATTTTCGGGACTCGTCGATGCTCCGCTCGGACGAGCTTCGCTGTTTGCAACCCTGGAGCACGACTACGGCTTGGAACTGGCCTATGCGGATGAAGAAGTAGACGCGACGGCAGCGGATACCAAGGTCGCAGAATTACTGCAGGTTCCGCACGGCGCACCCGTGTTGCGGATTCGCCAGGTGATCTACTCCACCAAGGGCAAAGCCACGATTTATGTGGTCGGCCTGTATCGCTCAGAACGCCATCGGCTGTTCATCCGCCGCTTCCGCTAAAGGCACTGCGGAGGCGCAAGGCATTCGGTATCGGCGCAACCTCCCTGCGACATCCCTGGTCGTTTCTCCGCACGTTTATAATGGCGCACGCGTCATGGCGCTCACCGTGTCGCTCGCGCTCCGGTTCGCGACCAGAAAACTGCACAGAATCCTCAAGGCGCGGCGAAGAATCCAAACTTCCATGAGAGCCATTCAAGTCAAGCAACCGGGCGGGCCGGAGTCGATGGAGCTGGTGGAGTTGCCGGTTCCTGAGCCGAAGGCGAGTGAGGCGGTGGTGAAGTTGGCCGCCTCGGGCGTTAATTTTATCGATGTGTACAACCGCGAGGGACGGTACAAGGTCGCGTTGCCGTTCGTGCTCGGGCAGGAGGGCGCGGGCACGGTCACGGCAGTGGGCGCGGATGTGAAGTCCGTGAAAAAAGGCGACCGCGTGGCTTGGGCGAGCGTGCTGGGATCGTACGCGGAATATGCGGCCGTGCCGGCGGGGCGGCTGGTGCCGGTTCCGGCGGGAGTGACGGATCAACAGGCTGCGGCGGCAATGCTGCAGGGCATGACGGCGCATTATCTCTCGCACGATACGTTTCCGCTGAAGCGCGGCCAGACGGCACTGGTGCACGCCGCCGCGGGCGGCGTGGGACTGCTGCTGACGCAGATGGCGCACAACATCGGCGCACGCGTGATTGCTACAGTCTCGACCGAGGAGAAGGCGAAGCTGGCGCAGGAGGCCGGTGCGGATGAAATCATTCTGTACACTCAGCAGGACTTCGAGGCCGAGACCAGGCGCCTTACCGGCGGCAAGGGCGTGGACGTGGTGTACGACTCGGTCGGGAAGACGACGTTCGAGAAAGGCCTGAACGTGCTGCGTCCGCGGGGAATGATGGTGCTGTATGGAGGGTCGAGCGGCGCGGTGCCACCGTTTGATCTGATTGCGCTGTCCCAGAAAGGATCGCTGTTTGTGACGCGGCCCACGCTGGGACACTACACGCTGACGCGCGAAGAACTGGTGGCGCGGTCGGGCGCGGTGTTTGGCATGATGGCGGCGGGCAAATTGAAGTTGCGGATTGAGCACACGTATCCGCTGGCGGAGGCGCAAAGGGCGCATGGCGAGTTGGAAGGACGAAAGACGACGGGGAAGCTGCTGCTGATTCCGTGATTCGCGGAGGAAACAACCACATGAAAGCCATTCGGGTCGAGCGTACGGGCGGGCCGGAAGTCATGCATCTGGCCGAACTTCCGACTCCGCAGCCGAAGCCGGGCGAGGCGCTGATCCGTGTCTCGATCGCGGGAGTGAATTCGATTGACGGTAACTTCCGCGACGGAAGCTTCCGCACGCTGCTGCCCTTCATTCCCGGGCAGGAGGGCGTGGGCGTAGTCGAGGTCGTGGGATCGCGAGCGAAGTTGGTGAAGACAGGCGATCGTGTGGCGTGGAGCGGCACGCTGGGATCATATTCCGAATATGTGGCTGTGCCGGAGGATCGGCTGGTGCCGGTTCCCAATGCGATCAACGATGAGCAGGCAACGGCTGCGATGGTGCACGGGCTGACCGCGCATTATCTGGCGAACGACGCGCACAAGTTGAAAGCGGGGGAAACAGCCCTGGTGCATGCTGCCGCGGGAGGGGTCGGGCTGCTGCTGGTGCAACTGGCACATGCCATCGGAGCGCGCGTGATTGGCACGGTTTCAAGCGATGAAAAAGCGCGGCTGGCGCGGGAAGCCGGCGCGGATGAGCTCATCGTGTACACGCGGCAGGATTTTGAGCCGGAGGTGCAGCGGCTGACTGGCGGCAAAGGCGTGGATGTAGTGTATGACGGTGTCGGTAAGGCGACGTTCGAAAAAAATCTGAACGTGATGCGCCTGCGAGGCCTGCTCGTACTTTATGGAATGTCGAGCGGGGCGGTGCCGCCGGTGGATCCGGCGAAGCTGTCGGAAAAAGGATCGCTCTACATGGCGCGCACCACGCTGGCTCACTTCACAGCGACGCGCGAGGAACTGCTGGCGCGGACCAGTGATCTTTTTGGCATGATCGCTGACGGGAAGCTCAAGTTGCGGATCGCAAAGAAATATCCCCTGGCGGAGGCGGCGCAAGCGCATCGCGATATGGAAGCGCACCGGCTGGCGGGGAAGCTGTTGCTGGTGGTGTGACGCTGCGGCTGAAGTCTGTGTCTGTCGCCCCTTCAGGGCTGGGGCTCCATTCCTGTCCGCTACCCACGGCTTGCGCCGTGGGCTGTTATCCTGCGCCGCTTCGCGGCTAGGCCGCCGTGGTCTAGCGCAGCCGCGAATAATCACAGGCGTACTTGGGTACTGGCTGCACCGGGTCGAGCTTCTCGTCATTGATCGGAATGCCGGTCTTCATTTCTAACGGCACAACTCCCGCCCAAGTTGGAAACGACAGGTCTTCTTCGTCGTCGATCGGCGGGCCGGAGCGGACCTTCGCCGAAAACTCTTCGATGGGTATGCGCAGCACGGATGTCTGCTTGAGCTCGCGTTCGTTGGGCTGGCGCGCGTCATCCCAGCGGCCGGGCAGGATGTGCTCCGACAGAACCCGCAACGCGGCAAGCTTTTCCTCCGGATCGTCCACCAGCGTGGCCCTCCCCAGAATCACGACGGAGCGGTAATTCATCGAGTGATTGAACACAGAGCGGGCAAGCACGAGTCCGTCGAGCAGCGTGACGGCGACGCAGACGGATGCGCCGTCTTTTTGCATCTGGCGCAGCATGCGGCTGGCGGCGGAGCCGTGAATGTAGAGATTCGCCTCTTCGCGGCCGTAGGAAGTCGGAATGACGAAAGGCTGGCCGTCGGCGACGAAGCCGATGTGGCAGAGGAGACCCTCGTCAAGAATGCGATAGACGGTTTCGCGATCGTAGACGCCGCGATGCGGCTCGCGAACCACACGGGTGCGCGCAGTGGGCATTCGAGTTTCAGGCATGGAAGGACGAGCTCCGGGCAAGCGCCAAGGATGGGTGAAGATCGAGTGTAACACCGCCATGAAGGTTGATAAGGAAGCGAGCCAAGCGCGCGTGTTCTGCGTCGCAAAACAGCGCGACGCATCCCGCGGCTCGCCCAGGTCCTTCGCTGCGCAAAAAGCGCTTGCTCAGGATGACAAACACTGTTCTTCTTACCAGTTCAACTTCATGGCGAACTGGAACTGGCGCGGATCGTAGGCAGCCGTGGCCTGGCCGGCGTTGGTGAACAATGGGCTGACGGCGGCCACGTTGTTCTTGTTGGCGATATTAAACATGTCGGCAATCAGGTCCATGCTCATGCGCTCGGTGAAGTTGATGCGCCGGGCCAGCCGTATGTCACCGAAGACAACCCAGGGCTGCACGCCTGCGTTGCGGCCCAGATTGCCGTCGAGCGAGAGCAAGCTGCCGTTGAAATCCGCGGGGCAGGGCTCCTGGAACATTCCCGTCGGCGAGAACTTGGAAGTAACGGGAGTGTAGCCGTAGGGCGCCGCGGTGCAGACCGGATTGACGAAGGTGTTGGGGCGCCCGGTCAGGGAAGACAACTGCAGATTGTCGTCGTTGCCGGTGATGATGTTGAAGGGACGGCCCGAGGCAACTTCGAGCAATGGAGCAAACGTCCAGTTGCTGAAGAACTTGCTGCCGAACCCGCTGCCACCGAGCCGGCCGCTCTGATACACGCCGCTGAAAACCAGGCGATGACGCTGATCGAACAGAGACGTGGAGCGGTCTGCGCCGGGATAGTAGCTGTCCTGCGGCGTGAGAGTGGACTGCAGGTCCGTGGAATCGTCGATGGCGTGCGAATACGTGTAGGAAGCGAGGAACTCGTAGTGATTGCCGAAACGCTTGCGCAGATTGGCGGTGAGTCCGTTGTAAATGGAGCTGCCGTTGGAGTAGTTGGCGTCCATGTCGCCGAAGGGGACGCAGCCAGCCAGCGTGGGAGACGCGAGATTACAGCTGGTGTTCAGGCCATAGATCTCCTGCACGAGGGGCAATACTGTGGTTACGCAGGGCGCCGTTGTCGGGCTTGATAATAAGGCGAGAGCGATGGATGCGTTCACTCCGCTGGGACGGAAGAAATTGGTCAAGGCAGCGGGTACGTAGGGGCCACCTGCTCCAACTCCGCACCCAGTCACAAGAAACGGGTTTTCCCCCGTCTGGGCTGCGCTGGCGGCGATGGCGGCGTTGAGATTGTCCACCATGAATGCGCCATTCACCGCACTGGCGTTGATGGGCCGGTTGAGATGACGGCCGCCGTTGAAGTTGTAGGCGAGGCTGAGGGCGAAGCCGCCGCCGAGGTCGCGCTCCACGGTGAAGTTGGCTTGTTGTGCATACGCATACACGAAGCCCCTTTGCTGTGGATAGCCGAAGGGCTGAAAGGCAACAGGCAAGAAGGTGGACGGATTGAGATAGTTCTGGTTCAGGAAGATGGACTGCGCAGGGGAAGTGACACCACAACTGGTGCCTGCCGTGGGGCAGCCGAACAAGGTGGTGCTGGGCGAGTAGTTCAAAAGGGCCAGGGCGGCGGAACTTGTTGTCGGTGTGCACGGGTTCAAGGCCAAGTTCGTTGCCGTCGGTGAGGGGACGAGGCCTTGGAAAATCTCCACCGCGTTCAAGTTGCCCGGCTGACCAGGTCCGGCACAGGGCGTTCCCGGACCGAAGGCGAGCTGTCCGCTGGTGGAACCGTCGGAAGCGTCTCCCAGGAAGTAGAGGCCCAGCAGCGGATGATCGTAGAAGATGCCGTATGACGCGCGCAGCACGGTTTTTCCGTCGCCGTTGGGATCCACAGCGACGCCGATGCGCGGCTGGAAGTTGTGAGTAGCGGTGTTGATGCCCTTCTGCAGTCCAAGCTGTTGGTAGGCCGCGAGCGCGATCGGTGAACCGATGGGTTTCAGCGTGGGCGGAATTTCGATGTCATAGCGCAATCCATAGTTGAGAGTGAACTTGGGATTCACCCGCCAGGAATCCTGCCAGAAAGCGCCAATGGGAATGTTGTGGAAGGAATCGCTGGGGCTGCCCAAGCCCTGGATGACATCGGCGGGAATACCCGCTCCGTAAGCCTGGATGGGGGAGAGGCCGGGACCGGCGGGAAGGCCCAAGTCTGCCGCTGACAGCGAGCCGATATCCACGACGCCGCCATAATTCACCGTGAAAATCGCATTAATGGGAATGTAGTTCAAGTCGAAACCAAACTTCGTGTTGTGCCGGCCGATGGTCCACGAGAAATTGTCGGTGAACTGGTAACGCTGCTCGGTGCGTTGAATATAGGAATAGGGCTCGCGACCGAAGTAACCGTATCCAGGAATGTTGACCGCGGGGTCGGCGCCTAACCCAGTCTGCGTGTTGTAGAAGTATGCGAGTCCGCGGCGGGCGTACTGGAAACGAAACTCGTTCACTTTGTTGTTGCCAAGAGTCCAGGTGTCCTGCGCGGTTCCGGCTACATCGCGGAAAGTTTGTTGCGAGGTGCGGGAGTAAGCGTTTTGCCCGAAGGGCTGGTCCTGGCCGCCGACTTCGATGCCGGTAATCGTACTGGGGCTGACGTTGGCGCGTAGCATCAGGCGATTATTTGTGCTGAGGTTGTGATCGATGCGCAGCGAGTACACGCTGGTGCCCTCGAACACAGGATAGTTGCCGAGTTGCGAATTCAGAGTCTGGAAGGAGGCGGGAATACCGCCGCAGATTGGCGCGGCGGGCTGGCAGGTGGTAATGAACTGCGCGCCACTGGCGGGCAGTTGTCCAAAGGCAACCAAGCCGGCAAAAGAGGCGGGCTCTTGCCCAGTAAGGGCGACACTGGAACTGGCTCCGGCAAAGACTGCGTACTCTACCGCCAGAGCCCCTGGTGTTGACGGGTTAACCATGAAAGCCACCTGTTCGGGAGTGGCCTGAATCGGGAAGGTATCGGGCGGCAGCGTGGTGCCGAGCAGCGCTGCGAAGATTGGGGTTGCATCAAAGTTGCACAGGCCGAAGCTGCCCGAACCCGTCAGGCCAGCTGAAGGGCACAGGCCTGGGTTCGCCTGTCCAATCGAAGAGAATCCAGTTTCGTGCCGGCGGGTGATTTCGTAGCCGAAATAAAAATACGTTTTGTCTTTCTTGATGGGGCCGCCGAAAGCGGCGCCGGCTTGCACGCGGGTATAGGCGGGATTCGGAACCGTGCTGAACGGGTTGACCGCCTGGAAATTCCGGTTGCGCAGGTAGCCGAAGACGTCGCCGTGAAAATCATTCGAGCCGGAGCGGGTGATGATGTTGACCACGCCGCCGGCGGCGCGGCCGTACTCCGCCGCGTAGCTGTTCGTGATGATCTGGAATTCCTGTACGGCTTCCTGAGAAACGGTAGAGCGCACGCCGTTGATCGAGTTATCGGTGGCGTCGGCGCCGTCAACGTTCACCAGATTCGAACGTGCGCGCTGGCCGCTCATGTTGAGGCCGGAGGTGGGCGCGGCGCCGGTGTTGGGAGCGTTATCGCGGACGACCTGGGAATCGGTCAGCGTGAAGTTGATGTAGTTGCGGCCGTTGATGGGCAGATTATCGATGCGGCGCTGGCCGATCGTGTCGGTCGTGGAACTGCGCGAGGTCTCGACCAACTCGGCTTGCGAGCTGACCTCAACAATCTGCTTGCCGCCGGAAATCGAAAGCGCGACCGGCAGTTCCACCAGGCCACCCACGGTGATCGAGACGCCAGTGTTCTCGAGTTTGGAGAACCCTGCGGCCACGACCGTGACGGTGTACGTGCCCGGAGGGAGCAAATGGACGCTGTAGCCGCCCTGTCCGTCTGAAGTCGCAGTGCGCTCGACACCTTTAGCGACATCCTGCACGGTCACGGTCGCGTTGGTGACAAGGTTTCCCTTGGGATCCTTCACGGTGACGTGCACATCGCCGGTGGCAGCTCCGCCCTGACCAAACGCGAGGGCTGAAAACAGCAGGAAACAGACACACGTAGAAACGGTTCTCAAAGTGCGTTTCATAGGCTTCTCCCTTGGACTCGCGGAAGCGAGCAGGCGGTGGGAACAATTGCCACGGCGGATTGCCGAAGTGCGCACGAAGTCACTTGGACCCGAGTTGAATCCCGCTGGTTTTATACCAGAATGTGCCCCAAAAACAAGTCGGGAATCGCGAAAAGGTCGTTTTTCAGTCAACTCGGTAAAGTCTTAAATTCGCAGCCGCCCAGAGAACAAGACCTTGGCAGAAGTCAGCGTTGCCGATCACAGGCAGCGATGTGCCAGGGCAGGAACGTCCAGTTGCAAAGTCGGAACCCGAACAGAAGCACGGCGAATCGCTAGCGCGCGGAAATCCGCATGGGTGCCGCTGGATTCTGCAGCCGGCCAAGGAGCATGGCGGAGCCATTCAGCAGCTGGTAGCGGTTGAGGACGGATGCGGCGGCCAGGCTCGAGTTAGGCCAAGCCAGGGCAATATGGATGCGCAGCAGCGCGAAAGCGGCGTTGCGTCGCAGCCAGAGAGCATCGTTCACGAGTCGGCGGGCAGCTTCGGCGGTGTGCGGATCGGAGGAAGCAAGAGCACTCTGTGCGATGCGGACAAGAATCTCGGCATTGCGGCCTGCAGCCTGAACATAGGCCGCCATGGCGCGCAGACGCTTGCGTTGCACCGCGCGGAAGTCGGCGGCAGGCAGGCTGCCGCGCAGGTAGTGGTCTTCGGAGGGATCGATCAAATTGCGGAAAGCAACGATGTCAATGGGCTGAAGTTGACCTGCGAGGCCGGCGTCGCGGGAGATCTGCAGGCTGCCGGAAACGGCGACGCGCAGAATCACCACCAACGCGAGCGTGGCGACGATGACAAGAATAATGGCCACAGTCATTGCTGTAACAGACGCTCCAATTCCCGGTTCCAGAGGTCAAGATTGTTTTCCGGCAGCGGAACCGCAGATTTCGTAGCAGCTTTCCGGGGAACGAGCAGGTAGTAGAACCAGATGAGGACGCAGAGGTGATACGTGGCCATATCAAGAAAATCAAAGAGAGTTCGGCTGTGTTCGGAGGGACTCGCGTTGGCAATGACCGCCCAGGCGGCCAGGTGTTGGCAGGCGGAGATCCCGAGCCCCAGCAAGATGCCAAACGAGAACCGATCCCAAGACAACCGAAAGTAGGCAGCGAAAAAGAATAAGAACACGATAAGGCCGCACTCGATGACAAAAACCGTCTGTTCCACAAGATGAAAGCCCGAGATCAGGCGCCACGGACTATCGCCATGTGCAAAACCAGCGGTCACGGCCGCCACCAGAATCATGACGGCTCCAAAACCACTGACTACCATGCGTCCCATCCGGCTGATGGAGGAATATGGCTGGAGCAACCTAGCGAAAACCTCTCCGATAACCAGAAACCTCAACAGGCTTTGAAGGAGTAGGTTGACCCAGTCAACGCGCCAGAAATTCGGAGGCGAGACGAAGGGAGCAACGTCAGCTCCGAAGACGGTAAGATCGCCCAGGGCACCCAGGATCGCAAACGCAAGAAAAGCAGGAAACTGCCGCGAGAGGCGGCGTTTCCAGATGAGAAATCCAAGAATCAGAAGAAGCACGTTAGGCGCTGCCCAAAGATAGTTCCAAAGGGATGAGTGCGCCTGCAGCATAGCGGTAGTGAGGCACTATACCGCTGATCGCTGCAGGCCGCAACGCTAGGGCGAACCTTGTTCGGTTTTCGTAAGAGCGGCGTTTTCGGTGCCCGTCCCGCCGACTTTAGTGCACAATGGCGAGGGCAGCGGGATTACGGCTTGCACAATGCGCCGCCGTTGCACCCTGTGCTGCTTCCTCCCCCGCCGCCATCGGCCCGAACGACGGTTGGAATCACGAGGGTGTTCAGCACGAGGACAGCGGTCCCAAGGATGAGTAGCAAACGTTTCACGGTGTTTTCTCCTTGTAACTGCGAAGTTGGAGCGTGATACTTTCATGGCTGCTGCGCGCCCGCAATGGGGTTTGCAAACCTTTGGCCGTTCGGAATTTGTAACAATATGACGCTGAAATCGGCACTGCAGGACGTGAAGGAAACAACGCTGGCAGCGGTTGCGGGGCTGCTGGGAAAACTGGGGTATCTCGCCTCGCTGCGCCATTCCCAAGGCCGTTACGAACACTGGGGGATGGAAGCGGTGCACGGCGCGGAGTCCTCTGAGCGTGCGTTAAGCGCGGCTCACGCCGAAGTCGTGACCGGAGTCCTGCGGATGCCGCTGGCGTCACTGGAGAAGGATCTGGAGGAATCGAGCCGCGGAAGCGGGGCTGCGGCTCGCGTCTATGTCGAGCAACTGCAGAGCCGTCTGCCAGACTTGCTTCCGAGCGGGCGCAAGGACGCGCCCTCGGCCCTACACCTTAATTCAGTGCTGGCGGCGCTTTCGAGCCTGCAGAAGGCTCGAGGGCGTGCCACTCGGTCAACTTCATAGCCACGCCCACGACTTGTCCCAGCACTTCTGCGTCGTACGGATGCCGCAGAATCCGCACCGGGACGGGCGAAAGAGGATGCGGCTGCAGGATGATTTCTTCGCGGCGCATGCTGCACCAGCAGCAGGTGTGCCCCTCGCGGGTTTCCACGAAATAAATCGGCCGCTCGTATTCGGAACGCCAGACTCCCTCCGTGACTTTGGATCTGGATTCATCCACCTGAATGAAACTGCCGGGAGGCAGAATCGGGTACATGGTGAAATCCTGGGTGCCCACATAGCCATACGTGAAGGTATCGTTCTTGAATTGCGCCAGATAGGCAACCGGAACCAGTCCCCAGCGCTCGACCATGCGGCCCAGGTTGACGGTGCGGCGCTCGTCAAAACCGGGGTCCATGTACAGCGGAACCTGCACTGAAGAAAGGCCGGCCAGGGCGTCGGAGACATGCGATTTTGGCGGCGAAACCAGGCCCAGATCGGCCGCCAGATTGTTCAGGTCGACGCCATACCACGACATCAGCTCGCGCAGATCGCGGCGATAGATGACCGACAGCGTGTAGAGGCGATAAATACTGGGAAGGATACCCTTGGTTTCGATGTCGGACAAGCGGCTGGGCGGAATAGAAAACTCTTCGTTGCGATACTTGTCGGCAATGCGGGCGCTGGAGTTCTCCACGTCGCGCATGGTCAAACCGAGTTTCTCGCGCAAAGTACGAAGGCTTTTTCCTGCCGGCAGCATCAGGCAAAACCCTCCCGAAAAGTGGGGGAATCATATCAAAGGCGGGGCAAGTTGTTATAGAGAATTGTGATGAATCACCCACTCTCGAAGTTTGTTACGAAATCCGAACGGGCACCAGGCCTGATCCAGCGCAACGATGGCCGGGGTGCAGTCCTGCGGGGGCGCGGATAGAGCCTTATACCCTCAGTTGCGAACCCTCGGGAGTGTTCGGAATTCGTAACAGTCCATCGGAAACCAGCGTGGCGGGCGTGTGCATTAGTAGCTGTTGCCACCACCCCTCCTCCTCCTTCTAAGCTCATCCGCTCCTTGAACCGGAATGACATTTGTCACGCTGCCGGCATGATGGATGGCACTGGTGCGCAGGTTGCCCGTTCCGTCAACATGCATTTAGTGCGGTCGAGAACTTTGTCGGGAAGCGGCAAAACAGCCCGGCGGGAATTGAAGACGAAGGAGCGGAGAAGATGATCGCCACTGCCGAACGAAACCAAGCTTCGCGAAACCAGGCCCAACGGAAAACGCGAAATGCGGAGCTGATCGTTGCCAGTCTCGCTGGCGTGAACAAGAACTATGGCAATGTCCGGGCACTGCGCGGAGTGAACTTTGACGTGCGCGCGGGAGAGGTTGTGGCTCTATTAGGCCCGAACGGCGCGGGCAAAACCACGGCGGTAAGACTGCTGCTGGGATTAATGCCGCCGACCGCGGGCAAAGTGCGCGTGTTCGGCGCGGACCCGACCGATCCGGAAAACCGAATAAGAACCGGGGCCATGCTGCAAGTGGGTCGCGTTCCGGAAACGTTGCGCGTGCGCGAGCACATTGACCTATTTTCCGCCTACTACCAGAAGCCAATGCCGGCGGCGGAAGTTCTGGCCGCTGCCGGCCTTGAAAAATTAAGCGAGCGCAAGTTCGGTGAGTTGTCCGGCGGCCAGAAACAGCGGGTACTGTTTGCCCTGGCGATTTGCGGAGACCCCGACCTGTTGTTTCTGGACGAGCCCACGGTCGGGTTGGATGTCGAGGCGCGGCGACTGCTGTGGGATGAGATTCGCCGGTTGGTCGAGCGTGGCAAGACCGTGCTGCTGACCACACATTACCTGCAGGAAGCGGATGCTCTAGCGGATCGCATTGCGGTCATCAATCAGGGAGAAATCATCGCCGAGGGCGCGCCGGCGGAAATCAAGGCGCTGACCAGCGGCAAGAAAATTCGCTGCATCACCAGCCTGAGCGTGAGCCATGTGCGCCAGATTCCGGGTGTGAAAGAGGTCAGGGAAGATCGTGAGGCGGTCGAGATTCATGCTGCCGAGGCCGAGCAAGTGGTCAGAGAGTTGTTGGCGCGCGACGCAACACTCTCGGGGCTGGAAGTCACAAGCGCGGGCCTGGAAGAGGCGTTCCTGGCGCTGACTCAGGATTCAGGCAATGGAAATCCGGCGAATTGAGACGCAGACAAAAACCCACCCCAGCATCAGGAGACTGCGATGAGCACAGCAACTCTGGCATTCGAACCGGCGCAGGCGGAGCGGTCGTTTCAGCATACGGCGACGATCTATCTGAAGGAAGCCAAGTACGAGTTTCTGAAGAACCTTCGTCTGCGCGTATACACCGTATCGGTGTTGAGTTTTCCGCTGATGTTCTACGTATTGTTCGGGCTGGTGCTGAACGCGAAGGAAAATTTTGGCGGCACGCACGTGCCCACGTATCTGATCGCCACCTACGGCACGTTCGGTGTGATGGGAGCGTCGCTGTTCGGCACCGCGGCCGGGCTGGCGGCCGATCGCGGGCTGGGATGGCTGCAGGTGAAGCGGGCGAGTCCCATGCCGCCGTTCGCCTACTTTGCGGCGAAGGTTGTGATGAGCCTGATCTTCAGCACGATGATCGTGCTGGCGCTTTTCGCGCTGGGGTTGGCGTTCGGCGGCGTGCGCATGCCGGTTGCCGAGTTCGCCCGGCTGCTGGGAACTTTAGTTGCCGGCTCCCTGCCCTTCTCGGCGATGGGCCTGGCTCTGGGATATTTCACGGGGCCGAATTCGGCTCCGCCAACCATCAATCTGATTTATCTGCCGATGTCGTTCTGCAGCGGACTGTGGGTGCCATTTATGTTCCTGCCGAAGATCGTGCGGCAGGTTGCTCTCGTGCTGCCGCCCTATCATTTGTCGCAGCTGGCGCTCGGTGTCGTGGGCGCGGGAACGCACGAATCGAACGCCACACACTGGGAAGCCCTGCTGGCATTTACGCTGATATGCCTGGGCGTGGCGCGCATTGGATTCCAGCGCGACCAGGAAAAAATGTACGGGTGAAAAAATCCCCACTTCCGGAGAGAAGTGGGGCACCCGGCCATTGAAGTTATTCGCTACGACCGCAGGGAGGCCGACCATGAGCGCAGAAGCAAAGAAAGGTTACGGATCGACACTGGTGCTGTTGCTGCTTGGGGCGCTGGCCTTCTATGGCGGTTCGACCTGGCTGCTGGTGCTGATTCCGCCGGCGGTGCTGGTATGGCGCGCAGCGACCGCGCCCGCCCGGAGAAGCCGCAATTGACCGCCGGGTGCAGAATAATGATGTGGAATGCAAAATAAGGGGCAGGCGGTGAAGGACACGCCGAGCGCATGAGACTTCTTCCCAAGAACAGCGAATTCAACTGGGCGTATTTCTCCGCCTTCTACTTCGCTTTTTTCCTGATCGACCCGATCATGAGCCACTTCAGTCCGGTGAAGTGGCTGTTCACAATTCTGGGGACGATTGCGTTTCTGCTGCTGTATTTCGGGCTGTTCTGGGCGAACGACTGGCGCGCCAAGCTGCACGTCATTGGCATGGTCGCACTGGGCGTAGCCTACACGCCGTATAACGGCGGCGCGGATACGTTTTTCATCTTCGCCGCGGCGGTTTTGCCATTCCTTCTGGAGAACGAAGCAGATGCCTTCAAGTGGCTGCTGGCGATCGAAGCCGTCATCGTGCTGTCCTGGCGCGGCTTTCACCAAAGCATGTGGTACCTGTTCTTCTCCGCTGGGCTCACGGCGCTGGTCGGCATCACCAACCTGCACTTCGCACAGCGCATGCGGGCGAACAAGAAACTGCTGCGGGCGCAGGAAGAAATCGAGCACCTGGCCAAGGTGGCCGAGCGCGAGCGCATTGCGCGCGACCTGCACGATGTGCTTGGGCACACGCTGTCGGTGATTGCGCTGAAGTCGGAACTGGCCGGCAAGCTGATCGAGCGCGATCCCGAGCGCGCGGGAAAGGAAATCGGCGAAGTCGAACAGATTTCGCGGCAGGCGCTGGCCGATGTGCGCGATGCCATTCGCGGATATCGCGCCAAGGGCCTGGCTGCCGAATTGGCGTACGCCAAGACCACGCTCGAAACTGCAGGCCTCGCGGTGCAGTGCGACGCCGCGACGACAGTGCAATTACCCGCCATGCAGGAAAGCGTGCTGGCGCTCGCCGTCCGCGAAGCCGTGACTAACGTGGTGCGCCACGCGCATGCCAAAACCTGCCGGCTGCGCATTGAGCAGCAAAATGGCTCCTGCCAGCTGGAAATTCAGGATGACGGCCTCGGCTGCTCAAGCAGCGAGGGCAACGGATTGCGCGGCATGCGCGAGCGCGTGGAAATGCTCGGCGGCACACTCGTGCGCGAGACCAAGGCGGGCACCAAGCTGACGATCATGCTGCCCACGAAGGAAGTCGCTGCGACGGAAGTGACTACGAAGAAGGATTCGGGCGAGACAATTGCCATCGAAAACATTCCCGTTAAGAGCAAGGGTGGTTCACTTGGGTCCTGTTAAGGAAGGCCGCAAGACGATCCGCGTGGTGCTCGCCGAAGACCAGGGGATGGTGCTGGGCGCGCTGGCTGCGCTGCTGGAAATCGAAGGCGATATTTCCGTCATTGCGCAGGCTCGCAATGGCAAAGAGGCGCTGGAAGCGGTGCTCGCGCACAGGCCGGATGTCTTCATCACCGACATTGAAATGCCGCACATGAGCGGGCTCGACGTGGCGGCAGAATTGAAGCGGCGAAAAACCGGAACGCGCGTGGTAATCGTGACGACGTTCGCCCGTACAGGATACTTGCGGCGCGCGCTCGAAGCCGGTGCGTCGGGATATTTGCTGAAAGACATGCGCGCCGAGGAACTGGCCGACGCGGTGCGGCGCGTGCATCAGGGATTGCGGGTGATTCATCCCGAACTCGCGACCGAGGCGTGGGGCGAGATGGATCCGCTGACCGATCGCGAACGTCAGGTCCTGCGGCTGGCGGGCGAAGGCATGGCCTCGGGCGACATCGCGGGCGAGCTGGGCCTTTCCGACGGCACGGTGCGGAATTATCTCTCCGAAGCGATCAGCAAGCTGGGCGCGAGCAATCGCGTAGAAGCGGCGAGGATTGCGAGAACGAAAGGGTGGTTGTAAGAAGCGGTGGTTAGTGGTTAGTCATCGGCGACGCCACGCCCACAGGCCACTAAACACTAACCACTAACCACTAATCACTAGCTACTGCGCTCTACTCCCGCTTCTTCCTTCTTCACCGTCTTATACGCAAACGCCATGCGCGGGGTGTTGTGCGCGATGCCGAAGTGGCCGCGAGGATCGATCACGATGATGCCGCCGTGCCCGTTGACGCGCTGCTTCAGATAATTTATGGCTTCCTGCGCGGCCCACTCGGGAAGATTGCCGGCGGCGATGCGATCGCAGGTCCATTTCGCCAAGACCAGCTTCATGATGGGTTCGCCCCAGCCGGTGGTTGAAGCGGCAGCCGAAAGATTGTCGGCGTAGCAGCCGCAGCCAATCAGCGACGAGTCGCCGAGACGCCCGGGAGCCTTGTTCAGCGTCCCTCCGGTGGAAGTGGCGGCGGCGATGTTGCCGTTGCGGTCGAGCGCGACCGCACCGACAGTGTCGTGGGAAATGGTGACATCGTCGGAGGTGGGTACAAAGAGTTCGTTCCCGTGGGAGTTGGCTTCGGCCTGATATTTGCGCAGGCGTTCGACTTCGCGGGGAATGACGAGGTCTTCGTTCTTGCAGAGCGGGAGGCCGTGGTGCGCGGCAAATTTCTCTGCGCCTTCACCAACAAAATAAACGTGCGGACTTTCACTCAGAATTTTGCGCGCGGCGCGCACCGGATTGCGCAAGTGCTCGACGCAGCCCACGCCTCCAGCACGGAGGGTCGCGCCGTCCATGATGAGGGCGTCGAGTTGCACTCGGCCGTCACGATTCAGAAAGCTGCCGCGTCCGGCGTCGAAGGTTTCGTCGTTTTCCATGATGCCGACGGCTTCCTCGACGGCATCGAGCGCAGTGCCGCCGCGCTCGAGCACGCGCCATCCCGCAGCCAGGGCGCTGGTCACACCGCGGATGTGCGCCTCGACCATGTCATCGGGCATGGCCCAGGCGCCGCCGTGAACGACGAGAACGGGATCAGTGGGCAAGGATTCCCCAGAATCAGACGTCCGACCCCAGGCCTCGGATGTCAGACCTCAAATGCGACTGGTTAGGATAGCAGGAATGGATGCGAGTAGCGTCCGCCGCGGCACTCAACCCTTGCTGGAACTAATCATGTCCCGCACGATATCGGCGAGAAAGCGATATCCGTCGTTGTTGATCGGCCCTTGCGTCGTGGCCTGAAATTTGGCGGCACGATCCCTGGCGTCAAAATAAAAGACGAGGTCGGCGAGGACTTCGTGGGCTTCGCGGCAGAGCGCGCGCAGATGCATCAGGCCATCCACATCCAGTGCTGAGCTTGCAAGATTCGCAATCTGTTCCAGCACGCGCCTCAATTGTGCCCGCCATTCATCCAGTTCGGATTCGTATTTCACGTAGTACTCGGCATCGCCGACAATCAGCAGTTCCAGAGTCTTCACATCGCCAGGCGTCAAGGGCTTTAGCCCGCGCAGCTTGGAGAGGAGAGAGGCAAAGTCCACTTTGGACCGGAAAGCTTGCTGCGCCTGCGACTCGAGCTCGTCAATTTGTACCTCGAGAAACTCGTAGTTGTCGCTGGTCTCGCTGGCGCTGCAGCGAGCCGCCAGTTCCTGAGTCTTCTTGACTGCGGCCTGAATTTGCTCCTGCTGGGTCATATCGCGCGCTGCTCCTTCCGTGGCGAGTGCGGGAGTATTTTCGCATCGAAGCAGCCCGGCGGCAAACCGAGGGGATTCTTCGACTCCGCTTATGCTTCGCGCGGCAAGCGGGCACTTTGGCCAGGGATGAGGTTGCGTTACGCTGCAATGCGATGTAATATTCTGTATCATGGAGAAACAAACCATCAGTTTCCGGCTTGATGAGGACAAACTTCAGGCCTTGGACACACTAGCTGAGGCACTGGACCGTGACCGCACTTACCTGCTGAACGAGGCGGTTGCCGCATATCTCGACGTGCAGCGCTGGCACATTGAGCAAATCGAGAGAGGCATTCGCCAGGCGGATGCCGGGAAACTGGTGGAGCACAGCAAGGTCAAGAAAATGGTGGCCGGCTGGCGGCGATGAAACTGCGCTGGACCGAAGGCGCGGTCGAAAACCTTCGATCCGCTTATGGCTATCTGGATGCGGAGAATCCAGCAGCGGCCTCCGACGTGATTGACCAGATCGTTTCCGCCCTCGAAAGACTTGAGCGATTTCCTCAGATGGGACGTGCTGGTCGTGTTGAAGGAACCCGAGAGGTTGTGGTGACCGGAACACCGTTCGTAGTGGCCTATCGGCTGGAGGGTGAATCGATCCAGATTCTTGCTGTACTGCACGGCGCGCGGAAATGGCCGATGAAGTTTTGAAGGTTTGCAGCGGCTTGGAAAAGCAGGTTCCTCATCGCCGCTTCGCGCCGATTCGGAATGACCTCATCTATTTTCTTGATCGAATGAACCCTATGCGGCTTGAGTGGGCGTCAGCGCAACCGGCGGATCCTGGGTTCTCGTCCAGGTGTAGCGCATGCGATGGATCACCGTGATCGTGCTCAGGACGGCAATGACCCAGAGCACGGGCGCCATGCGGTTGAATAACGCTCCGAGGATGACGAGGACGAGGCGTTCAGGGCGTTCCATGAAACCGACGCGGCAGGAGCCGATCAGCGATTCGGCGCGGGCGCGAGTGTAGCTGACCATGATGGCGCTGATCATGACGAAGGCGGAGAGCACCACGTAGAAAAAGCGCTCGCCACGGGCGTAGAAGACGAGCAGGCCGAGAAACTGCGAAGCGTCGGAGTAACGGTCGACGACCGAGTCGAAGAAGGCACCGAAGCGGGTGACGCGGTTGGTGGCGCGGGCGACCTCGCCGTCAACGAGGTCGAAGAATCCGGAAAAGATGATCACCAGCCCGGCATAGATGAACATGCGCTTCTGGTTCGAGGCGTTGGCCGAGCCGAACAGGATCGCGGCCCAGGTGTTGACGACTAGCCCCATGAAAGTGAGGACATTGGGATTAATTCGAGAGAGAGCGAGCCAGCGGACGATGGTTTTGAGCAGGACTCCGCAGGCGCGGCCGAAGGCGGATGTCCAGCTGGCCATCAGGCGCCTGCCTCTTTGGGTTCGTCAGGTTCCATCTCGTCGTGGATGGTGGACAGGCTCAGAATTTCCAGTTCGCGCTTGCCGCTGGGCGTGACCACAAGGGCCTCGTCTCCGACTCTCTTGTTGAGCAGGGCGCGGCCGATGGGCGACGTGGTGGAAATCTTTCCGGCGGCCACATCGGATTCCTCGCTCGTCACCAGCTTGTACTCGACTTCTTCGTTCTTGGTGTTGTCGTAAACCTTGACTGTGGAACCGAGCCCCACCTTGTCGCGGGGAATGTTGTTCATGTTGATCAGCGACAGGTCGGCGAGCCGTTTACCCAGCTGGCGCACGCGCGCCTTCACATACTCCTGGCGCTGCTTGGCCATGTGGTACTCGGCGTTCTCGCTGAGGTCCCCGAGCGCGGCGGCCTTCTTGATCTCTTTAGGAAGCTCGTGGACCAACTCGTATTCGAGCGCGTTGATCTCTTCCTGCAGTTTTCGTCTGATCTGATCGGTCATGAATTAAGTTCAAACCCGGGCCAAACTCGACTCCGATTACGCGGAGACCCGATTCGTCGACACCTGATTGCTGAGGCCGGATAACAGCGAGGCTTTGGACATTATACGCCCGGCAGCGAGGCGCATGGTGGATGGCGTAGAGGGTGCTGGCTTATGCCTGGAACTCGGACGCTTCCGGGAAGCGCAGCTTGCACTTGGCGAGGGTGGCGGCCAGAAGTTCCTCCACTTTGGCCTCCTCGCAGTTGCGGGCCATGGCCAGCTCGCTCACCAGCAGGTAGCGGGCGCGCTCGAGCATCTTCTTCTCGCGGAAGGAGAGCGGCTTGGCCTGATGCAGGGCAATCAGGTTCTTCAGAACGCCGGCCACTTCGAGCAGCGACCCAGTGCGCATGCGGTCGGAGTTTTCCCTAAAACGGTCCTTCCAGTCGCCGTTCGAGCCATTTTCGCTGACGGAAAGCAGGTCCAGCACTCTCTGGACTTCCCCGTTGCGCACCACCCGCCGCAGGCCAACGTTGCCTGCATTGTGGCAGGGCACCATGACCTTCAAACTACTGGCCTTGATATGCAGCAGGTAGAAGCGCTCGATGGTCGCGCCGATGGTCCGGCTGCCGATCTGCTCAATCACGCCTACACCGTGATTGGGATAAACCACCTTGTCGCCGATGTGGAAATTCAAGTCGGAACTACTCATAGTAGACCACCTGGGAAGGCGAAGGGTTTACGGGGAAAGGCGTAAGCTATCTTCTACATATTACTCCCGTTACGGGACGAAAGCAACCCTGTGGGACGCGCAAAGCGTACGCAAGGCGTTGAATGCAGGACAGTTGTTGCCATATATAATCCGGGCGTGGATCCCGAACGCAGAGCCGGGGACGATCAGGGAGCAGTCGAGCCTTCCCGAAACGACACCGGCGGACAGCCCTCCCGAAGGATTCTCGGCCTGGATGTCGGCTCCAGGAGAATCGGGATCGCGGTCTCCGACCCGCTGGGAATCACGGCCCAGGGCCTGGAGACGCTGCAGCGCAAGAACAAGCGCCATGATTTTGAACATCTGGCACGTGTGATTCATCACTACGAAGTGAAAGAGATCGTGGTGGGCCTGCCCTTGCGGATGAGCGGCGCAGAGGGGACACAATCGGAGAAAATGCGCGCCTTCGCCGACGACCTTCACAAGAAGTTCGGCCTGCCCGTGCATTTGTGGGATGAGCGGCTGACCTCAGCCGAAGCGAACCGGTTCCTGCGCGAGACCGAGTTGTCGATCGAGAAGCGAGGCAAGGCCGTGGACCGGATGGCGGCGGTGCTGATTCTGCAGGGGTGGATGGAGAGTCGGCGGCTTTAGGTGTCGTCCCTTCGGGACTCTGTCCTGCCGTTCGATGCTACCCGGCACTGCCGTGCCAGGCTTTCACATTCCGCGCTGCGCGGCTGCGGATTGCAAAGCTGCGTTCTGCTGTGCCTAGCCTTCGTAACCTCGCAATAATCACCGTCCCCGAACGGCCTTCCGATACGCAACCACGTTCTTGTTGTGCTCTTCAAGACTGTGGGCGAAGCGGTGATGGCCCTGGGCGTCAGCGACAAAGTAGAAGTAGTCGCTCTGGGCCGGATGCATCGCAGCTTCGAGCGAGGCCCGCCCGGGGTTGCCGATCGGGCCCGGCGGCAGGCCGGCGTTGCGGTAGGTGTTGTAGGGCGAACTGAACGACATGTCGGCGTGGTGGAGCGCGCCCTGATAGGTTCCAGCCAGCAGTTCCGCGTAAATGATGCTGGGATCGGCGTCGAGCGCGATGCGCTTGGCCAGCCGGTTGTAATAGACGCTGGCCACGAGCGGCCGTTCTTCAGGCACGGCGGTTTCCTTCTCGACGATGGAGGCGAGGATGACGCGCTCGTGGAGTGCTCGGTCGGCATCCGGCATGAAATTTAGGGGTTGGGGAATCAGGCCAATTTGCACGCCCACCTGCCCGAATTGCTTGACCATCGCGGCGGCCATCTCGTGCATGGTCATCAGGCGGGTGAATTCGTAGGTTTCGGGGAACAGATATCCTTCCAGAGAGTGAGCGTAAGGATCGATGTCTGCTATCAGCGAGATGTCGGATTGCGCGACTTTCAGAAATTCTTCGGCCGGACCGAGTCCCGCGGCCTCGATGGCGCGGGCAACGTCGAACATGGTGTAGCCTTCGGGCACGACCACAGTGCGGTAATAAACGTCGCCCCGGCGCAGGCGCTTTTGGATATCGATGATGCTCGCCGGCTTGTCGAAGAGATATTCCCCCGCTCTCAGCGGGCGCTTGCGATGCACATAGTGCCAGAGCACAAAGGCTTCTTCGCTGCGGATCAGGCCGGCAGTTTTCAGTTCGGCGGCGATGCGGTGGGTGGAAAAACCCGGGCGCAGGAGAACGAACGTCTGCCCCGCAGGCTCGACCGGTGTCAGCACTGCCCAGGCGAACCAGCCTGCGGCCGCCACAACTGCCACCAGAATGAGCCAGATTAGCTTTTTCATACGAACCGCTCAGGGCTGCTTCATTTCAACCCGCTCAGGGCTGCTTCATCGCAAACCACCCACCATTACAGTTTAGATGATGCCGGCCGCCATCCGTACCTGACGATGGTCTCGCTGACTTTCGTGCGGCCGGGGTAAGTGGCGGGTTTTGTTCGAGATCGCTGGGTGGGTAAGCGACGCGGCGATCGGCAACCCGCCAGACGGTGTGATTCTGGATACCAGCAAAACTTGCGCCCTTGCTCCTGCATCCTTATCTGAAGCGGTATACTCAAATGTTCGAGAGGCTTTCCATATCTTGATGAGACGCAGTTCGCCCTTTTTAGCTCTAGCCTTGTTCCTTTCGATCTTCCCCACGGCAGGCTGCTTGTTTCGCACGCGCCCGGTCGAGGAACAGTATTCGAAAGCCCCTCTGAAGGAATCGGCCCAGCAGGCGCTGATCGACAGGCTGAGAGAGCAAGCCGAAGCTATCCATTCGCTGAAGGCGACGGCCGACATTGACACCTCGGCGGGCGGCGCGAAGAAGGGCCACGTCACGGATTACAAGGAGATTCGGGGCTATGTGCTGGCCCGGCAGCCTTCCTCGCTGCACTTCATCGGACTCATGCCGATCGTGCGCACGACCGCGTTCGACATGGTCAGCGACGGCCAGGACTTCAAAGTCTGGATTCCACCAAGGAACCGCTTCGTGGTCGGGCGCAACCAAATCCCCACGTCGATTACCGATCAACCGATCGAGAACATTCGCCCGCAGAACATTTACGAAGCGCTGCTGATTCCTCCGATCGATCCGGCGACGGAGCTGGCAGTGATGGAGCGCGGCTACGAGATTCTGCACGACGCCAAGGGACACACCATTCTGCAGGATGACTATGAGCTGGTCGTGATTCGCCGGAAAGGCGACGGGGCGGCGCTCTCGCGGAAAATCGTCTTCAGCCGCACTGACCTGAAGCCGCATCGGCAGTACATCTATGACGACGACGGGAAGCTGGTGACCGACGCCCGCTATGCTGAATACAAAGACTACGACGGCGTCAGCTATCCTTCGCGTATCGAGATCTTCCGCCCGCAGGAAGAGTACGACATTACTCTGAACATGCTGAAGGTGGAAATCAACCATCCGCTGACCGACGACCAGTTCGTGCTGGAGCAGCCAGCAGGCGCAGACGTGGTACACCTGGATCGCCCGCAGTCGAGCCTGGTGATGCAAAAATCAGGGGCCAGGGATTAGGGGCTAGGGGTCAGAAAGGCTAACCCCTAATCTCCAGCCCCTGACCCCTGTTTTCCTATGATGAACAAAATGGTTGTCGCCAATCTGGCGCACCGACCGACGCGGTCGGTCATCACGGTGAGTGCGGTCGCGCTCGAAGTGACTATGATCCTGCTGGTCGTGGCGCTGTTCTATGGGCTGTTGAACGGATCGAAGGAAAGCCAACTTGGTGTGGGGGCGGACCTGCTGGTTCAGCCTCCGGGAGCCGCAGCGCTGGTTGGCATGTCAGGAGCTCCGATTTCGGTGAAGGTTGGAGATGTGCTGCGGAAGGTACCGCACGTGACCGTGGCCGCGCCCGTGATCTGGGCGTTCAGCCAGAAACCCCTGGAGATTGACTACGGTATCGACCTAGCAAGCTATGACGCGTTGCCGCCCGCATTTCGATATTTCTCGGGCGGACCTTTTCAGGGCCCGGGTGACGTGATCGTCGACGATTTTTTCGCCGGCATGAATCACAAGAAGGTCGGCGACACCATCGAGGTGCTGAACCATCCCTTCCGCATCTGCGGAGTTGTTCCGCACGGAAAAGGAGGACGGAAGTTTCTGCAGCTCGAAACGATGCAAGATCTGATCGGTGCGCAGGGCAGAACGTCGGTGTTCTACGTGAAGCTCGATGATCCGGCGAATATCGACGAGGTCACGAATGCCATCAAGCAGCGGCCAGGCATGGAGCAGTACTCGGTGCGCTCGATGGCGGAGTATCTGTCGATGATGACGCCCGACAATCTGCCCGGCTTCAATCTGGCCATCGAAATTGTGATCGGCGTTGCCATCGTGGTCGGCTTCCTGGTGATTTTCCAGTCGATGTACACGGCGGTCATGGAACGCACGCGAGAGATTGGAATTCTGAAGTCTCTGGGCGCTTCGAAGTTCTACATCGTGAACGTCGTGCTGCGGGAGACGCTGCTGCTGGCGGTCGTGGGAATCGTTGCAGGCGTGCTGATCAGCATGGCGACGCGGCGCGTGATTATGCTCGAACGGCCGGTGATGCGGCTTTTCTGGAGCAACGCTTGGGTGCTTCGGGCAACGGTGATTGCACTTCTCGGGTCACTGGGGGGCGCGCTCTATCCGGCGGTCAAGGCGGCGCAGCGTGATCCGATCGACGCGCTGGCGTATGAGTAGAGCGCCGAGCGGGGGCTAAAGCCCCTCATCTTTAAGAATGCTCACGCGGCCCTGAAGGGCTGCTCTTCCACGTCACTGGCTAGTTCTCTGATTCCAGTCCTGCGCGGCGGAGCATGCGCCGCAAACCACGTTCACCTGCGCCTCGCTGTTCTCCAGCGATGTTGCCGTCGCGACCGATCACCACATAAATCGGATAGCTTTGAGCGTTGTACATGGCGGCGAGATTTGTGTCTTTGGTGAGCACGATGGGCACTGCGCGCGGATGCTGGGCCAGATATTTCTTCACCCTCTGATCGGGCTCCAGCACGTCAACCGCGAGAACGATCAGGCCCTTGCCGCTGAATTCTCTAGCGATGTCATCCACCATCTCGGCTTCTGCCTCGCAGAACTTGCACCAGGTCGTCCAGAACTCGAAGAGAACCACCTTGCCTTTGACCGACTCGTTGTTGAATTGGTCGCCGGTGGTAGTTCTGGCGCGGAAGCGCGGCGCAGGCTGGCCGGTTTCGTCGGCAGCGTGGGCAGTGGCGACAAGAACCGCCACGAGCAGATACAGGGCTAAAGCAGGGCGCCCAAGCATGCGGCGCATGTTAGCACGGAAACTCCATCTTCGCTCAAGCCGGCGCGGGGATTTCGGGAAACCGATGTTTTCTGAAATTCGTAACCTGTAGCCGGCTTTCGAGCGTATGATGGCGGCCTTCCCCGAAAAATGCAGGCGGAGGTGTTTATGGCTTCTGGTACTTCTGCGCCCGTTCGGCTAGAAGCAATTGATCGCCCTCGGCGGCTTCTGGCCATTGATGGCGGCGGGTTGCTCGGCCTTATTCCGGCGGAAGCGCTGATTCGCATTGAGCAACAACTCGATCAACTCACGGGGATCGAGAAGCCTCTCTGCGATCGCTTCGATTTGATCGGCGGCACCAGCACGGGCGCAATTCTGGCGGCGGGACTGGCTCTCGGGCTCAAGGCGGCCGATCTGCGCGAGTTCTATCTCAAGTTCGGCAAGGAGATATTCAGCAAGGAGTTTTTGCCAGTGCAGTTCTGGCACAAGTATCCCAGTGGTCCGCTGGAGCAGCATCTCAAGGACGTTTTCAAGCCAGATACGATGCTGGGCAGCGACCGGCTGCGAACGCAGATTGTTGTCGTGACCAAGAATGCGACGTTAGGGAATGACTGGTTCTTCACCAACAATCCGAAAAACAAGTTCTTCAAGAATAATTCCGGGCTGCCGTTGTGGCAGGTCGTGCGGGCGAGCACTGCGGCCCCAACCTATTTCCCTCCCCAGACGATTGCCATTCCCGACGACACAGGCAAGAAACAGAGTTATGAATTCGTTGACGGCGGTGTAAGCAGCTACAACAATCCGTCGCTGCAGGTGTTTCTGGAGGCGACGATTCCCCAGTATGGTCACGGCTGGCCGATGGGATCCGACCGGCTGCTGCTGATGTCGTTGGGGACGGGGTTTAATTCCATCACTATCGCTCCAGGAAAGGCTGCGTGCTACAACGTGATTAACTGGGGCGTATACGTCGTCAAGGAGATGATGAATGAAGCCAACCTGCAACAGAACGTTCTGATGCACGTGATCGGGCAACATCCTCCGACGGCGAAATCCGGAACCGCGGAGATGATTTCGTCGGGAGCGGTCAAGGGCATTCCTGACGAGGACGCACTGAACCTTGTCGGCGCCCATCTCGGCGCACAGAAGCTGGTGACCTACCAGCGCATCACCGTCGGCCTGACGCGGCAGCGGCTGGATCAACTGGGGCTGCCGGACGTGAATCCGGTCAAGGTGCGCGAAATGGACGCAGTAGACCAGATCGCAAACATGCAGCGCATCGGAGCGGCCATCGCAAAAGAGCAAGTTCGGATGGAGGCATTGAAAAGCTTCTTCTGAGGTTACTTTCGTTAACCCGGCGTTGACATTGCTCGTAGCCTCCGGTAAATTAAAGACTTTGGTAGTGGTGTGGTTGCCCGCCTGATGGTCCCGGCGTCCTCGCCGGGGAATCAACGAGCGGTCTTCTTTCGCAGCCTTTTTCAATCGGGAGAGTTTATGTCAACCTATTTCCCCAAAGAGGGGGAAATTGTGCGCAAGTGGTACGTCGTGGATGCAGACGGGCAGACGCTCGGGCGCCTGGCTTCGCAGGTGGCGCGCATCCTGATGGGCAAGGGCAATCCGCGGTACACGCCGTTCATGGACACCGGCGATCACGTAATCGTGATCAACGCAGAGAAAGTTCGCACAACGGGTGTGAAGGCCGAATCAAAGGTTTATCAGCATTACACGGGATATCCCGGCGGCCTGCGGACCGAGGAATACAAGAAGCGGATGGCGCGTAAGCCGGAGGCAGTGATTGAGGCGGCGGTAAAGCGCATGTTGCCTAAGAACAAGCTGGCGGCGCACATGCTGTCGAAGCTGAATGTGTACGAAGGCGACAAGCATCCGCACCAGGCGCAGAAACCGCAGGATTTCAAGCTGGAAGTGCGCGAGTACAAGCCGCGCAAAGTGGCAGTATCGTAATTACAGACGCAAGCTACGAGCTGCGAGCTACGAGCAAGCGCTGAAAAATTTGGAAAGGTTAAGAGCTCGAAGCTCACGACTCGCAGCTCGAAGCTAAACATGGCAGAGTTGGTTCAATACTACGGAACGGGACGCCGCAAGTCGGCGATTGCCCGCGTGTATCTGCGTCCGGGCAGCGGAGATTTCAAAATCAACGGGCGCGCGTTTGAAGAGTATTTCGTGACTCCGGCGCAGCGCTCGGCGGCGAAGTCGCCGCTGGCCTCGACCGAATCGGCGTCGCAATTCAACGTGGTCGTGACGGCGCAGGGCGGCGGAGTTCGCGGCCAGGCCGACGCGGTGAAACTGGGCCTTGCCCGCGCGCTGATGCAGTTCAACGTGGAACTGCGCAAGAAACTGAAGTCCGAGGGCATGGTCAGCCGGGACTCGCGCGGCAAAGAGCGCAAGAAGTACGGGCAAAAAGGAGCCCGGAAACGGTTCCAGTTCTCGAAGCGCTAGGCGGGTACCGAGTGAGTCGCGAGCTGCGAGCGAAAAGCAGGTTCCTCACCGAGTCTTCGACTCGGTTCGGAATGACATGGGTTTTGATTTTGGCTTAGCTAAAAGCGAACGGCTAATAGCTAACAGCTGAGTTTAGGTGTTCAATTCTTCCCGGGCCTCGCGGCGCGGGGACGGGAATGGCAATCCCGCTTGGTTACGCAGAGTCTGACTTCGGAGGACGGAGCGGAACCAAACAGCGGGATGCAGATTACAAAAGGAGAAACGTGGCTACCATCACCATGAAGGAGCTGCTCGAAGCGGGCGTCCACTTCGGGCACCAGACCAAGCGCTGGAATCCGCGGATGAAGGAGTTCATCTTCGGCGAGCGCAACGGGATCTACATCATTGACCTGCAGAAGACGCTGAAGATGTTCAAAGAGGCGTCGAAGTTCGTGCAGGACCTGGCGGCTGACGGCAAGATCGTGCTCTTCGTGGGCACCAAGCGCCAGGCCCAGGACGCGATTGCTGAAGAGGCGCAGAAGTGCGGCATGTTCTACATCAACCAGCGCTGGCTGGGTGGACTGCTCACCAACTGGGTGACCGTGCAGAAGTCGGTAAAGCGGCTGAAAGAGCTCGACGACATGGCGACAGATGGCCGCTACGAGCTGCTGCCCAAGAAGGAAGTTATCAAGCTCGAACGCGAGCGCAAGCATCTGCAGGCGAATTTGGCTGGCATCAAGAACATGAGCCGTTTGCCGGATGCGATCTTCGTGATCGACTCGAACAAGGAACAGATCGCCGTGCGTGAGGCGCGCAAGCTGGGTATTCCGGTGGTCGCGGTCGTCGACACCAATTGCGATCCCAGTGAAGTGGATTACGTAATCCCGGGCAACGACGATGCGCTGCGGGCGATCCGGCTGTTCACGTCGAAGATTTCGGAGTCGATCGCCGAAGGCGCGCAGTTGATGACGGACAAGCAGGTGGCCGACATGCAGGCTGCGACCACTGAGGCGCAGGCGGCAGAAGAGGCTGTGGCTGACGAGTACGAGGCAGATGGAACGGCCGCCGTTGACGCGTCGGAAGACATCAGCATGGAAGATGTGATGGGACCGGGAACGCACAAGAAGCCGGTGGCGAACGAAGAAGCGGAGCTGCCGAAGGTCGAGAGCCAGACGGTGTAACCAGTCCCGAGCCCTGAGTCGCGAGCAAGAACAGACGGGGCTAGGGATCAGGGACTAGCGACTAGAAAAAATAGATTGGAAAGGGCGCGGCTTTTAGCCGCGCCGCTGGAGTGATCCTACAACGGGGCTTTAGCCCCTGAGGGAAGTGACAAACCGGGATTGAAAATCAGACCCGCGCGGGTCGTGGAATATTGATCACCCGGCGCGGGTTTAAGTTTATAGATGCGAGTTTCAGGTTTCGAGTTTCGGGTAGCCTGAAACAGTGGGGTAGTCTCGGAATCACTCGAAACTAGAAACGCGAAACTGGAAACTCTTATGAGCACTACTATGGCGAACATTTCGGCAGCACAAGTGAAGGATCTCCGGGAGAAGACCGGGGCTCCCATGATGGATTGCAAGCAGGCCCTGACCGAGGCCAAGGGCGACATGGAGCAGGCAGTCGTGATCCTGCGCAAGAAAGGTGTTTCGGTTGCTGCCAAGAAGGCGACGCGCGTGACCAGCGAAGGGTCGGTCGCCCAGTACATTCACGCCGGGGGCAAGATTGGTGTGCTCGTCGAGGTGAATTGCGAAAGTGATTTCGTGGCGCGCACCGACGACTTCAAGGAACTGGTGCACGACATCGCCATGCATATCGCGGCCAGCGATCCGAAATACGTCCGTAAGGAAGACGTTACGGCAGCGGATTTCGCGCGTGAGAAGGAAATCTTTCTGGCGCAGGCCGTTGCTTCCGGCAAGCCGCAGAATATCGCTGAGAAGATGGTCGCGGGAAAGATGGAAAAGTTCTATGAGGAGGTCTGCCTGCTGGAGCAGCCTTTCATCAAAGACCAGACTATTTCGATCGGGCAGCTGATCGCGTCGAAGATCGGCAAGCTGGGCGAGAACATTGCCGTGCGCCGCTTCGCGCGCTTCAAGGTGGGCGACCCCGGCGAGACCATCGCCATCACAAAACCGACAGAACAGAAAGCTGAGTAATTCAGGCGCCCTGCGGGGCGCTTTTTTTGAGGCGTTTCCCGGCGTGAGCAGGAGCGTAGGCGACGGCGGGAGTCCGCAGCCGAAATCCTGAGCGAAGCGAAGGATCTCTCGTACACTGTGCGGCGACCTCGCTCCGCGCAAGATCCCTCGCTCTGCTGGTGAAAGCGCGGGGCTTCGGGATGACGCCAGTCTGACAATTCGTGCTACATCATCATGACCACCCCTGCCTTCAAACGCGTTCTGCTCAAACTCTCCGGTGAAGCGCTTGCCGCTCACCAGGGCTTCGGAGTCGACCAGGCGCGGATCCACGAAATTGCCGGCGAAATCGCCGAGGTGCACAAGCTGGGCGTACAGATCGCCATCGTTGTCGGGGGCGGAAACTTCTTTCGCGGCGTCGCGCACCAGGCCAAGGAAATGGACCGCGTCTCCGCCGATCACATGGGCATGCTGGCCACGGTCATCAATGGACTCGCCTTGCAGGACGCGCTCGAAAAGCAGGGCGTCTACACCCGCGTGCAATCGGCGATCGAGATGAATCAGGTCGCCGAGCCGTTCATCCGGCGGCGCGCGATCCGGCATTTGGAGAAAGGCCGCGTCGTGATCTTTGCCGGCGGCACGGGCAATCCTTATTTTTCGACCGACACTGCGGCCTCGCTGCGCGCGATGGAAATCAAGGCCGACGCCATCCTGAAGGCAACGAAGGTCGACGGTATTTACGATGCCGACCCACTGAAAGTCGACGGCGCGCGCAAGTTCAATCAGATTACTTACATGGATGTGCTGAAGCTGGGGCTGAAAGTGATGGATTCGACCGCCATCTCGCTGTGCAAGGACAACAATCTGCCTATCGTCGTCTTCAGCCTGAACGAGCGGGGCAACATCCGCCGCGTGGTGCTGGGCGAACGGATCGGATCGCTAGTGAGCGCGTAACTTCTTACGCCGCGGATTCACGCGGATAAATCAAACAGCTTGTCGTCAGGTACTCGTCTGGGCCAGGTACGGTCTGGATGCCAAAGCTCTTTTTCATGGCTCGGCCTTTGATCCGCGTTCATCCGCGAAAATCCGCGGCGCACGAAGTTGGGTTTATAATGCTGCGTTTTGATTTTTGAAACAGGGAGTGGACCCTATGGCGCAGGCAACCATGGCGGCGATCGCTGGGCTGAAGGCGACATACGTACAACTGAAGACGCGCATGGACAAGGCGGTCGAAGACTTCCGCAAGGCGATGGCGGCCACACGCACGGGGCGCGCCAATGTGCACATGCTGGACGGCGTCACAGTGGATGCCTACGGCGCGCAGATGCCGTTAAACCAGGTGGCGCAGGTTCACGCTCCGGAAGCCCAGTTGATTACGGTGCAGCCGTTCGATCCTTCACAACTCAGCGCGATCGAGAAGGCGATCCGATCGGGTGACCTAGGGTTGAACCCGATGAACGATGGAAAGATGATTCGTGTGCCAGTTCCGCCGCTCACGCAAGAGCGCCGGCAGGATATGGTGAAGCATCTGCACAAAGTTCTGGAAGAGCACCGCACGGCCGTCCGCAACATCCGCCGCGACGGGAACGATGCGATCAAGAAGGCGCTAAAAGACAAGAAGATTACCGAGGATGAAGAAAAGCGTTCGCTCGACGAGATCCAAAAGCTCACCGACGACGAAATCAAGAAGATGGAAGAGATGAGCAAGGCGAAAGAAAAAGAAGTGCTGGAGATGAAGTAGACCGCGTGTTGCGGGCCCATTCGGCCACTTCGCTTTGCTCAGTTGCTCAGGGCAGGCTAAAAGCTGAGCCCGCAGCGGTCATCCCGAGCGAGGGATCCCTCGGGGACTGAAAAACCGGCCAATCTGCAGCGGCTGGTGGCACGGCTAAAGCTGCACCCTCCTCAAAAACGAAGCGGCCTGGAAATCTGCCTCAACCTGAAACCCGCGCCCGTCTTGGCTTTCAGGCGCTTGCAAGAAATCCAAGAGTTCATGTCCACGAGGCCAGTGCCGCATTCAAGGCCTTCCCATCCAGTGAGTTAGCTCAGCTCTGCAGGCGAAGGTAACACTCTCCATGGTTACGCGACATTCTCTGCAACCGTGTGTTTTCATGTGCGTGAAGCAGATCGCGGCTCCCCCCGAATAAGGCTTCACACAACCTTTTCGCAATGGAGTTCTGCCATGAAAAAGTTCTTCGCTCTCGCGTTGTTGTGTGCGCTCAGCCTGATGGGGCTGGGTTGCGGATCGAATTCAGGTTCGCAGAATTCGAATTCGCAAGCCAGCGTGTTCATCACGGGGGAGGATGCACCGCTCGCCTCAGTCGTGGGCTTCAATGTAACTTTGAATTCCGTAACGCTTAACGGCCAGGACGGCTCGACAGCAACTGTCATTTCGGCGCCGACCACCGTTGATTTCGCGCGCCTGCTGGGCCTGCGCTCGCCGCTGGCCTTCAATTCCGTAGCTCCGGATACATACGTCAGCGCGACGTTCGTGCTGGCCAACCCCGTGGTCGACTACGTGACGCTGGTTCCGGCTCCGGCGGTCAGCACGCTGAACGGAACGTTCCCGAACAATCAGAACCCGTACACGCTGACCGTGAATTTTCCCACCGCGATGGTGGTGGGTACCAGCGGCCTGGCCGGTTTGAAGATGGAAATGGACATCCGCGACTCGCTGGCCACGGACGGCAACGGCAACCTTGTGATCAGCAACAACACGATCGCGGTGAATCCGGTCATTTACATCAAAGCGACGCACGCCAGTGATCCCGACGGTCAGATCACTGACCTGACGGGCGGGCTGGTTTCGGTGAACACGGGCAATGGTTCATTCCTGCTGCAGGGGCCGTACGGTCGGCAGCTCACGGTATATGTAAACAGTGACACGCAATTCAATTCTGGCTGGAACATCAACGATCTGGCGGCACCGGCGTTCGTCGGAGTGCAAGGCCAATTCCAGGCTGACGGCAGCCTGATGGCCAGCGGCGTGGAGGTCATCACGACCGCGCAGTCGTTCCTCTCCGGACGCGTGTTGGCGCTGACTACCAACAGCTCCGGTCAGGTGCAGAACATCACGATGTGGGTGGGCGAGACAGGTGCGGACCTGGTTAGCAACGTTGACACGATCCAGACCATCGACGTCAGCGCCATACCCAGTGGTTCGTATGATATCTGCTTCTTCAACGGTCCCTTGACCGGCCTGTTGTTCAACGACACGTCGGTCGTGGTCGGACAGAGGATCTTCGTGGGCGGCAGCTACAACGGCACGTTCACGCCCTCGATGATTTCGCTGCGGCTGCAGGGCCTGTACGGCACGCTGGACGTCGGCAACGTCACCATCACGAATGGTAATGCCGGCAGCTTCCTGCTCAACAATAACGGCCTGGTCGGTTATTTGGTGGGAGGACCGGTCACGGTGAATACGTTCAACGTGACGGCATTCTTCAACCTGAGCGGTCTGAGCCAGCTGCAGAGCACCACTACGGACATTCCGCTGGTTTCCCGCGGCCTGCTGCTGCAGACCGAGAGCGGAACGCCGCAGTTCTATGCGGGATGGGTGGCGGATCCTCCGCAGCCAACCGGCAACTGAACCTGTTGGGTAGGTGTACTGGCGGACGGCCCTCGGGCCGTCCGCTTCTTGCTTTCTGCGAAAATTAGTTCCCAGGGCGGACTTTAAGTTCCATAAACTTCCGCGGCGGTTGAGAACCAACTGTTATTTCGTGGAGTTCAGTCCATTCGCCCATGTCGTTCATGCACAAGACGGAATGAGTCTTGATCTCACCCAAGGTGAAGCCCCAACTCAATTCCCTTCCACTCTCGGCGAGCTTCATTTCGGTTTCGAGCCAGCGTCCATCGTTGAAGGCGCGCAAGCGATAGGTGCCGGCCTCATCGTCATAGGAAACGACGCCAAAGGCTTGCAGCACGGGCTTTCCATCCACTCTGTTTCGGCCGATGCCCTCGATGGTGAGAATCAGACCGTCAACTCTATACTCGGCCTTTTCCGTCTGGGCCATCTCTACAGGTTCAGCCGATCCCCGAAAAATGCGCGCCTCTCCCGACCACTTGCCCGCGAGGAAGCCGAGCTTCTTCATCGCGGCGCGTTGTAATTCGGTATTCGGGACTCGTTGTTGCTGGGCCATGCAGGACACCGAAAGCGCCGGACTGCGAACAAGAACTTAGCATGATAGCGCGCGCCGTACCGGTCAAAAGAACGCCATCAGGTGATTTGGCTGCCCAAGTCTTCCAATGGGCGCGGCTTGGGTGGGAAGGCACCGTATAATCGAAGGACGATGAAGCAGATCGTCCGTGCCGCGTGCCCGCATGATTGCCCTGATGCCTGCGGTGTGCTGATCACCGTCAAGGACGGGCGTGCGACGAAGATTCAGGGCGACCCCGGGCATCCGGTGACGCGCGGATTTTTGTGCGCCAAGGTGGTGAAGTATCTGGATCGTGTGTATTCGCCGGAGCGCGTGCTGTATCCCATGCGGAGAATTGCAGCGAAGGGGCCGAAGGAGCAGCGGAGCGTCGCCGCGCCCGGACAGCCGGGGGCGGCTGTCCCTACATGCGCCGATCAGGTTTGGAAGCGGATTTCCTGGGATGAGGCGCTGGACGAGATCGCGGCGCGTTTTCGAGCGATCGCGAAAGAATATGGCAGTGAGGCGATTCTGCCTTATTCGTATGGCGGCACTCTGGGTACGATCAACGGGTCCACGATGGACCGCAGGTTTTTCCATCGTCTCGGAGCTTCGCAACTGGACCGCACAATTTGCTCGGCGGCAGGCGAAGCCGGGCTGAAATCAGTTTTGGGCGTGAAGCTGGGCACGGAGCCGGAACAGTTCCGCCATTCGAAGTACATCATCGCGTGGGCGTCGAACATCCACGGCAACAACGTGCATTTGTGGCCGTTCATCATGGAGGCGCGGCGGAACGGCGCCAAGCTGGTGGTGATCGATCCCTATCGCACGCGCACCGCGGAATGCGCCGACTGGTACCTGCCGATTAATCCAGGAACCGACGCGGCGCTGGCACTTGGCATGATGCACGTCATCATTGGCGAAAATCTTTATGATGCCGATTACGTCGCAAAATACACGCTCGGCTTCGAGCAACTGCGCGAAAAGGTGAAGGAATACCCTCCGGAGCGCGTGGCGCAGTGGACAGGAATTTCCGCCGACGACATTCGCAGGCTGGCGCGCGAGTACGCGACCACGCGGCCTGCGGTAATCCGGCTGAATTACGGCATACAACGCTCGGAGCGCGGCGGAATGGCAACGCGCGCGGTCGTGATGCTGCCTTGCGTTACAGGATCGTGGAAGGAAGTCGGCGGCGGCCTGCAGATGTCGCTGAGCGAAGCTGTCGATTTAAACGGCGAAGCCATGAAGCGTCCGGACCTGATGAATACCGCGCTGGGACGCGAAGCTCGCACCATCAACATGGTGAAACTGGGGTGGGCGCTCAACACTCTGAATGATCCGCCTGTGAAGGCGCTATTCGTCTACAACTGCAATCCGGCGTCGGTTTGCCCCGAACACAACGAAGTCGTGCGCGGGCTGCTGCGCCCCGATCTGTTCACCATCGTGCACGAACAATTCTTTACCGATACCACCGACTACGCCGACATTGTGCTGCCGGCGACGACGTTCTTCGAGCAGAAGGACCTGCAGAAGGCTTACGGTCATTACTACATTCAGGTGTCGAATCAGGCGATTGCGCCGCTGGGCGAATGCCGTCCCAATGTCGAGGTGTTCCGCGCTCTGGCCGAGCGCATGGGCTTTGAAGAAGCCTGCTTCCGCGAGACTGTGGACGAGATGATCGATCTGGCGTTGGATTCCAAGGATCCGTGGATGGACGGTCTGAGCCGCGAGAGGCTGGAGCGGGAGCATGCGAGATTTAACTTTGCGGCGTCGGGCAGCGAAGCTGGGCTTCGCTCGGCCCGGCCGGGTCAAAGACCCGGCCCCACACAAGCACGACAGCCGGGGGCGGCTGTCCCTCCGTGTTCCGATGAACCCTTCCTTCCCTTTGCTAAAGGCAACTTCCGCACGGCTTCAGGGAAAGCGGAGCTTTACAACGAAGCGCTGAAGGCCGAGGGGCTCGATCCCGTGGCGGAGTTTACGCCGCCAACCGAATCGCGCCACGGGAAAAACCGTAATGGACTTCCACTGGAGCTGCTGGCGCGCAAGGCAGACAACTTCCTGAATTCCACGTTTTCCAATCTGCCTTCCGTGCAGGAGATGGAAGAGCCCGGGCTGCTCGAAATCTGCGCCGCAGACGCCGAAGTGCGCGGCATACGTGATGGCGATCGCGTCCGCGTGTTCAACCGGCGCGGGGAGATGCTCCTGCGGGCGCGGGTCGATGGCAAGGTTCAACCGGGCGTAGTCTCCGCTCACCTGAATTGGGCCAAGATGACGCCCGGCTTCCAGAGCATCAACGCCCTCACGTCAGAAAAACTTACCGACATGGGCAACTCAGCGACGTTTTATTCCGTCTTGGTGGAGGTAGAGTTAGCCTGTGGCCAGAGGTCAGGGGTCAGAGATCAGTGATCCGGTGCTCCGGTAATGAAGGTCCGAAGACCGAGACAAAGTCCGCAATTGGAATTGACAACTCGTCCGTGCTTTTGGACGCTTCCCATTGCTCTACCGTATAATGGCAGTTTTCTTACATCTCAGAGGCTGAGGTCGTAGCGATTCCTTTTCGCTTTCATCAGGAGAATCTTGTTGTGCCCGGACGCGCCCGCGCCGGGGGCTTGGTGTTTGCCCCATCCCTTTCATTTCAGTGGCTTTTAGCGAGGATGCGACAGATCCGCACGGGGCGACGGCTGCGTACTGCCTGCCTGTTGCTGACAAGCCTGATCCTGGTGGCCGCCACGTTCGCCTGGGGGCAAAGCGACGTCATCTCCGAAATCGTGGTCAACGGGAACCGGCGCATTCCTGCTGACACCATCAAGGCCCGCATTTTCACCAAGCCCGGCGATATTTACGACCCGGCGTCACTGGAACGCGACTTTAACTCGCTGTGGAATACCGGCTACTTCGAAGACATCCGGTTCATGCGCGAGCAGACGCCGAAGGGCTGGCGGATCATCGTACAAGTGAAGGAAAAGCCGACGATCCGGGAAATCAATTACGTTGGGGCCAGTGCGGTTTCGACCAGCGACATTCTTGACCGCTTTAAGCAGGACAAGGTCGGCCTGGTGGTGGAAAGCCAGTACGACCCCACGCGCATCAAGAAGGCGGAAGTCTCGATCAAGAATCTGCTGGCGGAGCACGGCCGCCAGTTCGCAACGATCCGCACGGAAAAGCGCGACATTCCACCGGCCGCCGTTGGGATTACGTTTGTGATCAAGGAAGGGCCGAAGGTCAAGGTCGGCAAGATCAGGTTCGAAGGCAACAAGAACATAAAGAGCCGCATCCTGCGTGCGGCCATGAAGAACCTGAAGCCCATCGGCATTCCTCACTCCATTTTCCTTGAAGCTCTGTTCGCCAAGACCTACGACGCCACCAAGCTGGAAGAAGATACGGAGCGCGTGCGCGCCGAGTACCAGAACCGCGGCTATTTCAAAGTTGTCGTGAACGATCCCAAGACCGAGATTCATGACACCGGACACAAGGGCTTTCACATCTGGCTGATCCAGTCCGGGCCGGGCAAGGCTGTCGACATCACCATGCCGGTCGAGGAAGGAGACAAGTACCGGCTGGGCAAGATTACTTTCAAGAACAACAAGGCGATCACCAATACCGCCGGACTGCGCGCCCTGTTCCCGCTCAAGGATGGCGACGTATTCAACCGCGAAAAAATCGCCAAGGGTCTGGAGAATCTGCGGAAGGCATACGGCGAGTACGGCTACATCAACTTCACTCCCGTGCCCAACACCAGTTTCGACGAAGACAAGAAGCTGGTGAACGTGGAAATCGACGTCGACGAAGGTAAGCAGTTTTACGTGCGCCGCATCGAATTCGTGGGCAATACCACCACTCGTGACAAGGTGATCCGCCGCGAACTGGCGCTGGAAGAGGGTGGCGTCTACAACTCCCGCCTCTGGGAAATGAGCCTGCTGCGGTTGAATCAGCTGTCCTACTTCGATCAGCTCAAAGCGGACGATCCCAACGTCACCGACAAGAAACTGGATGAAAAGAACGGACTGGTGGACCTGACGCTGCACGTCCACGAGAAGGGCAAGAACAGCGTTGGGCTCAATGGCGGCGTCAGCGGGCTGGAGGGCGCGTTCATCGGGGTGAACTACTCGACCAACAACCTGATGGGCCGGGGCGAGACTTTCAATTTCCAGTTGAGCCTGGGCAACCTGGCGCGCAATGTTCTCATTGGATACACGCAGCCGTACATGTTTGACCGGCCTTTGCAGTTCGGCGTTTCGGTCTTCGGCAATCGGATCAAGTATGACCAGGCGCGGCAACTTTCGATTTTCAGTGGGCAGACGCTGAATCTTCCCAGCGCGGTGCTGCAGAATCTGCAGAACTACTCACAGTCGGCCGTGGGATTCAACACGTCCTTAAGCTATCCTCTGCGCCATGCCTTCCGGCTGCCCAAGCGCGTCGGTATCACCTACTCGTTGGACCGCTCGAACTTGCTGCCTTTGAGCACGGCGTCGAAAAACCTTTTCGAATTCCTCGCCTTCCGTGGCATTTCCGGGCCGGTGGCGGTGAACGGCATCATTACCAGCAAAATTTATCCCAATTTCTCGTTCAACACTCTGGATAGCGGAATTTCGCCGCACAGCGGTCACCAAATGACGACGGGCGTCGAGTTTGCCGGGATTGGCGGCACCGTCCGGTCGGTTCGCCCGATTATTCAATACAAGCGATTTTATCCCGTCCAGCACAGGCGGAATACGATCGGCTACAGTGTGAACGGGTCGTTCATCAGCGGCTGGGGCGGACTCGTGGCGCCGCCGTTCCAGCGCTTTTATATGGGCGGCGAGAACGACATCCGCGGTTTCGACATCCGATCAGTCTCGCCCATCGCGTTTCTTCCGAATGCGAATGCCATCGTCCTCACCAACCGGGACGGAACGCCGGTCCCGAAGAATCCGTTGAACCCGCGCCAGGGGAACTGGACGGTTCCCATCCCAGTGGATCAGATTGTGTTCCCCGGCGGCGACATGAGCATCTGGACAAACCTGGAATACCGCATCACGATTGCCGGCCCGGTGGCCATTGCTCCCTTCCTCGACACCGGCATCGATCCGATCATTCGGCGTTCCCAGTTGCAGATTGCACAGGTTCAGTACGACACCGTGATCAGCACATACTTTGGCTGCCCCGCCCTCGACGCCGGCTATAACTGCACCGGAAATGCGCGTTTGAATCCGGAACCCTCACAGCAGTTACAGGTGCTCGGGCAGACGAACTGGAGGCCGCGCGCGTCGACGGGATTGGAACTGCAGATGTTTCTGCCCGTCGTGAATGCTCCGTTCCGCATTTATTGGGCGTACAATCCGCTGCGGCTCGACGAAGGCGCCACACCGCCGATACCGATTACCCGCTCCATGTTCCCGCCGGGTGCAGCTGGGGACTATACCTATCACCTGGCTGTGAACACCTATGCCCCGAATTTCCTGTTGCGGGAGCCGCGCAAGACTTTCCGGTTTACCGTGGCAACAACGTTCTAGGCCGCGGTTTTGACAGAGTTTGCTGTACTGGTTCGCTTCTCGTGGCTATGTTTGACGCGCGAATAGCCAGGTCTCTATAATGTCCTCCACACCACTTAGGAATCGAACGAGGGGTGGAGCGCGCGCCCACAGGGCGATGCGTATGACGCTGGCAGTCTGGTGCGCCTTTTCCGATGGCGGCCGCGAATACGGCGGAGACCTCATTCAAGTGCGGCCCGGCGTCGACTGAAGAAGCGATCTGACAGCGATATTCAAAGTTCATTCCCGGAACAACGTGTATGTTCCAAGGAGTTCAACCGATCCATGCTCAACCGAACCATGTCTAAGCGAAAAATGTTTAACCGATCCATGTGCGACCGGACTGTGAGAGTGTTGTTGCCACTCTTTCTGGCGATCGCGGTGATTTTTGCGATTTCGGCGGCGGCCCAAACCAGCACGGCGTCCGCACCTTCGAGCGCGGCACCGGCGGGGGCTACCGCAGCCCCGGCTAATCCGTTGCCTTCGGCGCCCGGCGCTAGTACCGGCACAAGCGCCGCAGCCAGCGCGAGTGCCAACAGAGTGGGAGCCATCAATATCACCGAGGCCATCTTCGCCAGCAACGAAGGAGCCCGCGACCTTGAGACCTTATCCAAAAAGTTCGAGCCCAAGCAGGCCGAACTCAAGAGCCAGAACGACGAGCTTGAGGCTCTGAAGAAGCAGTTCGACACGCAGAAAGACAAGCTGAACGACGACGCTGCCGCGAACCTGAAGAAGCAGATCGAGAGCAAGCAGAAGACGTTTGACCGCGCCGTGCAGGACGCGCAGGAAGACTTCGGCAATCAGCGGCAGGAAATCGCGACTCGTATCCTGCAGAAGCTGGCGCCGGTGATCGTGAAGTATTCGCAGGACAACGGATTCGGCATCATCGTCGATACCTCCAATCCGTGGCCGCAAAGCCCGATTCTCTGGTGGAACCCCGATAAAGTCGACATCACCAAGCCCGTGATTGACGCGTACAACGTGCAGTCGGGCGTGCTTGCACCGGCCAATCCGGCCGCGACGAAACCGGCAGTGCCCAAGGCCCCGGCGGCAACCACACCGAAGCCTACAGCCCCGTCGTCGAACCAGCCGAAATAACGGACAGGGACACCGCTTCATTCGCAAAAGTTCCGGCAAGCCGCACGAAAGTGCGGCCTTTTTTCTTTGCGCACGCATCGCCGGTGCGGCCGCTCGTGGTGTCCATATGAGCAAACAGTTCCCTGCGGGAGGAAACCATGGTGGAACGAGCGAGGCTGGAAGAGACCATCTTCGAGCATCCGATGTTTGCCGAAAGTTTGCTCGAGATCCCCTGGGCGCAGCACGCGCGCCGCAGCTGCACCACGCTGACTTCGTTCGGACTGCAGGCCGTCATGATTACGCTGCTGCTTCTGATGCCGCTGCTGAGGACGGTCGTGCTGCCGGCTGCCCGGACGGTTTCCACACCGATCAGCATGGGGCGGCCAGCACCAATCCCGCTCGTGGCACGGCCGCGCAGCGGAGGCGCGACGGTCAGGCCGAACCCTGCGATGGCGCACTACCTCTGGAACGGCGGATCGCACAAGCCCAATTCAGCGGCCGGAGATGATTTTGCGCCGCAAATCGGAGGTGGAGGTGATGGCCCGCCGGAGATCGGGCTGCCGGGGGCTCCGGGTGGTTTTCCTTTGCCCATCAGTGGAACGCGGCCTATCCTACCCGCTGCTCCAGCTGCGTCGCTCCGTACCTTCCGCACTTCGAAGATGCTGGAGGGCAGCCTCTACCATCGCGTGCAGCCTGTCTATCCTCCGTTGGCGCGAGCCGCGCGAATCCAGGGCGAAGTCGTTCTCTCGGCGACCATCAGCAAGGAAGGCACGATTGAGAATCTGCAGGTTCTCCGTGGCCACCCCATGCTGGTGAAGGCCGCACTCGATGCCGTAAGCCGGTGGCGCTACCGACCCTACATTCTGAACAACGAACCCGTTGAAGTGGAGACGCAGATCACCGTGAACTTCACGCTGTCGGGAAACTAGCGCCAGGCATTCAATTTGTCGATATGCGGGAGTAGCCCCTGCGTAACCTCAGGACCTCGGCTACTCCCGCTATAATCGCGACAGTGGCAACCACAGCAGAAATTCTCAGCCGCGCGGCGACGCGCCCCACCTGGGCCGAAGTCTCGCTGGCCACACTGCGCCAGAACTTTCGCACCGTGCAAAAACATGTGGGCGCAAACGTCACCGTATGCGCCGTGGTAAAGGCTGACGCCTACGGTCACGGCGCGGTTGAATGTTCTTATGCACTCCAGGCCGAAGGTGCGCAGTGGCTAGGCGTGACCTCGCTCGACGAAGCGATCCCGCTGCGCGAAGCCGGCGCCGGCGCAAACATTCTGCTCATGACCGGCTTCTGGCGCGGCGAAGAAAGTGAGATCGTGCGCCTGCGGCTGACCCCGACCGTGTGGGAGCCGTGGCAGGTCGAGTCGCTTGAAACCGCCGCAGCGGCGCTGGGTGTAGCGCGGCATCCCGTCCACCTGAAAGTGGACACCGGTATGGGGCGCCTGGGCGTTGCACTTGATCAGCTTCCCGCGCTGCTCAACGCGGTGCGCGGCGCGAAGCATCTCGAACTCGAGGGACTCTCCACGCATCTGGCGTCTTCCGAGATCATGGACGCGCCTTCCGTGGCGGAGCAACAGCGAAATTTCGTTGAAGCGCGCCGCATGGTGCGGCAGGCTGGTCTGGAGCCGGCACTGGTCCACATCGCCAACACGAGCGCAGTCATCTCGCGGCGCGAAACGTGGGCGGCAGAAAACCAGACGGGGGAGAACAGAGCGGGCGGCAAGAAAATCAGTGCGAAAACGAACAGCATGGTGCGTCCCGGCATTGCCCTCTACGGCTACTACCTCCCATTTCTGCGTGCAGGGCGTGAAGTCAGCGGAGGCACTCTGCGTTTGCCAGTGAAGCCGATCCTTACCTGGAAAACCCGTATTCTGTCACTGCGCGATTTTGGAGCGAATCATGCGCTGGGTTATGGCGGGACGTACGTGACAAAAGCTCCCGCGCACGTGGCCGTGCTTCCCGTGGGCTATGCCGACGGATACAATCGCCAGCTTTCGAATCGCGGGCGTGTGATTGTGCGTGAGCACTACGCGCCGATCGTTGGCAGCATCTCGATGGATCTGACTCTGGCGGATGTGACCGGCATTCCCGGCGTCTCCGTGGGCGATGAAGTCATCCTGCTCGGAAACTGCGACGGCATGAGCGTGGACGCGATGGAGCATGCGCGGCTCGCCAGCAGCTCTCCCTATGAGATTCTCTGCAACATTTCAAAGCGCGTGCCCCGCCGGTACGTGAGCTAACTTCTCATCGCTGTCAGTCCACCCGCTCAGTGGCCCAACCTCGACCGCCAACGCTTGATTTCGACCGTTAAGTGCCCTCGACTCGGAAACAAGGCCGTCCTGCTTGTTACACTGGAGTGTCATCATGCCTTCCCGCTACGCACAATGGATGTACGACTGGGAGCACCGGCTCGCCTCTGTGGACAATAATCGCGTCGTGCGTCCACTGGAATGGGGCGTGGAATGGGCGCGGGAGTGGCCCTGCCGAAACGGCTTCTCGCCGGGCCATGCGGCGAATGATCCTGAAAAATTCTTCCTTGACTACAACTGTCGCATTCTGGCGGCAAGCGACGAATTCTATTCCTACGAGCGCCCGTCGGATTTTCGTGTGGAACGCCGCGAAGTGCGGGTTTTCTCCACTCGCGAAGTACCCGATCCCCGGCTCGATGCCAAGGTCAAGGGAACATTTGCAGAGTTCCTGCGATTCACCTCGCCGGTGAAGACACCGTATCCCGAAAATAATTTAGTGAATGCACGCTGGTTCCCGGTGCAGGGCCGCCGCGCGATTGTCCTGCTGCCGCATTGGAATTCCGACGCCATCGCGTACACGGGCCTCTGCCGAGTGCTGAACCTGCTGGGAATTTCGGCACTGCGGCTGAGCATGCCGTATCACGACATTCGCATGCCCGCCGAAATTCGCCGCGCCGACTATGCCGTTTCGGCCAACATCGGCCGAACGCTCGACGCCGCACGCCAGGGCGTCATCGACGTGCGCTGCTGCCTCGACTGGCTCGAGCAGCAAGGCTTCACACGACTTGGGATTGTGGGCACGAGCCTGGGTTCGTGCTATGCGTTTCTCGCCGCGGCGCATGACCCGCGCATTCGCGTGGCTGCATTCAATCATGCGTCTACGTATTTTGCCGACGTGGTGTGGCACGGGCAATCCACGCGCCACATTCGCCAGGGGATCGAAGAAAAGATTGATCTGGAGGAATTGCGCCACGCATGGCTGGCAATCAGTCCGATGTCATTTTTCCGGCAGTTCGCACGCTGGCCGAAAAAGTCTCTGATCGTCTACGCGAAGTACGATCTGACGTTCCTGCCGGAATTTTCGCAGCAAGTAGTAGATGAGTTCGCCGGGCGAGATCTTGACCACAAGGTTGTGGTACTGCCCTGCGGCCACTACACGACCGGCGAGGCTCCATACAAATATATCGACGGCTGGCAACTGGCGTCATTCTTGCGCACGGCGTTTTGAGCGCAGAGTCTGCTCGATGATCAGCTAGAGGAGCTCCGTTTGAAATCCCGAAGGGAGAGTTCGAGCCCGCCATAGTCTGGATGGTCGTTGTGGCCGATGGCGAAGGCAATGTCGAGTGTATCTCCGGCGAGTAGCGGAGCCTGTGCGAGGCGCTCGGCCATATGCCAGCCGAGAGCGTCGAACGTGATCTTGCTGGCGAGACCCGTTGGCAGCTCCGGATTCCTCGACTGCTCTGCGGCTGCGCCGCGCGCCGCGACCTCAGCCGCCAATTCACTACGGCGAAGCGCGGAGCCATCAGGATGGCATCGCGGCGTTGCCAGGATGGCGGCTGGAGAGAGTTCTGGTTCTTTGTCCTGCTGGTACGGCAAGCGAGCTGCCGAAATCGGCCCCGATCTCAGCTTTAGCTTGACATGCTTATCCTTGAGAATGCGTGGAGGCGCGGTCAACTGCGCGCCTCGCGCGGCAAATACGGGCTCGGGATTGCCCACGCCATAAGGTTCCAGCAGATGCAGCGCCTGAAACAATTCAGGGTTGATGTCGCACAGACTCAGCTCCGCGTCAAGATCCAGAACGGGATCGAAATCTGCAGGCGTGAGGCGGGATCGGGCGAAGGCGTCGAGACGAGAGCGCAACTCGGCAATATTCACGTAAGGCATGGAGAATCCGCATGCGTGCGCGTGGCCGCCATAGCGCGAAAAAAGATCGCGGCACGACTCGATTGCTTCCAGCAAGTGAAAGGCGCGAATAGAGCGGCCCGACCCAAACGCCTCGTCGCCATCGCGCGCAATCACGACCGCAGGCCGGTTGTAGCGCTCCACTACGCGAGTCGCAGTGATGCCGATGACACCGCGGTGCCAGCCGTCGCCATCCACTACGATGCAGTAGGCGTCACACAGCGTCGGATCGGCCAGAAATCGCTCGTCGATTTCGCGCAGGATGCGGCGCTCTTCCTCCTGGCGATCGGTGTTGAGCCGGTCCAGTTTTGCCGCCAGTTCGCGAGCGCGCACTGTGTCCTTTACGCTGAACAGTTCGATGACGTCACGGGCCACGTCCATGCGGCCGGCGGCGTTGATGCGCGGCGCGATCCGGAATCCGACCTCGCCCGAGGTCGGCGGCCGATTCGCCGAAATCTGGGCTACTTCGAGCAGAGCCTTCAGGCCTGGATTCACTGCTTTGCGCAGCGCCTCCAGACCAAGAGCCGCGAAGATGCGATTTTCGCCGGTGAGCGGAACTGCGTCAGCAATCGTGGCAATGGCTACGATTTTCATGAACGACAGCAGAAGTTTGGCGTGATCCTTTGCGTCTAGCCGCCGCTGCATCAGCCCTTGCGCCAGTTTGAAGGCGACGCCCGCCCCACAGAGCTGTTTGTAGGGATAACAGCACCCGTCCTGATTGGGATTCAATACCGCCAGCGCTTTGGGGACGCCGTCGGGACCGGGCAGGTGGTGATCGGTCAGAATCAAATCCACGCCCAAACGCTGCGCCGTTTCTGCCGGGGTGAAAGCGCGAATGCCCATGTCCACGCTGATGATCAGCCGAATCCCGGCTGCGGCCGCGCGCTCGATCACATCTCCGCGCAGGTCATAGCCCTCGCGGATGCGGTGCGGGACGTGGAAGTCGGCGGTGCCGCCGCACAACTCGATTGCAGTCTTCAGGATGATGACCGCCATCGTACCGTCAACGTCGTAATCGCCGTAAATCAGAATCGGTTCCTTACGCTCGATAGCCGCGTCGAGTCGGTCGACCGCTGCACGCAGGCCAGTCATTTGCTCCGGTGCATGCAGATGCGAGAGTGAAGGTGAGAGATAATTCGCAGCGGATTCGGCGTCCGCGATGCCGCGCCGGAAAAGCAATCCTGCCAGCGTTGTTCTCAGCCGATCCGATTCCTGATTTGAATTGCGATGACTGGAACTGCGGGTAGAAAACCGGCGATCTCTAAGGACTGGCAGATCAGCGAGGGCGGCAGCCAGAGTGCGAATCTGCGCGGCATCTCCCGAGCGAAGCTCCCAGCGCACGGCTAGTTCTCTTCGTCCTGGTCGGGCTCATCCATGGTGAGGCCGCCGAATTCGTCGGAAACTTCCAGCAGCCGCTGATAGCGGTCGTACCAGTCGGTCGAGACCTCGCACAGAAACATGGTCCCTTGATACGCCCAACCTAGCTGCAGATAGCCGACCTTGCCGGCATGTGTGCGAAGCCAGCGCGCGTCCTCGACGTCGTCACGGTCTGTGAATTCAGAATTTGTCAGGCGCTCGACCAGCTCATCCAGTTCCTCACGCTCAAGTGCCCAGGAATGCATGGTGAGAAAAGGCGCGCTTGCGGTCTTGGCCAGCTCGACAAAATCCTTCCAGCCGTCGGGATTGCCATCCATATCCCACATGACACACTGCACTTCCTCGTAATCCACGAATCCGTTGAAGCGGCGCATGCCGTGGCCCTCGATGAAAGCGACCATGTCATCTTTCACGGTGGAAAGATCGTCTGGAATGGGAGACATAGTTAGAAAGCTCGCAGAACGTCATTGTATGCTGTTCGCAACTTCGGTGCCACCACCCACAGAGCGGAACGATGAATTTCTTCACTCCGCCAAAATGGGCAACCGTGCAGAAAAAAACGGGCAGACTGGACCGCTTCCTGTCTGCCCGAAAACAAGCTGTAGTGTGTTCTAGAACTTCAATTTCAGTGCGAACTGGATCAGTCGCGGATTGTTCACGGTGTTGTTGATTACCCCGAAACTCGATGGAGTATTGATGTCCTGCTCGCCGGTTGCGCTCACGCCTTGCAAGAAGTACTGGGGGTGGTTAAACAAGTTGAAGAATTCAGCCCGGAATTGCAGACTCGTTCCCTCGCGGAAGGACAACGGGATGTCCTTGAATAGCGAGAAATCGGTATTCACGAAACGAGGCCCCGTCACCGGCGCGCGTGGCGCAGTGCCGATCTCACCAGCGAGGAAGGCCGTAGAAGTAAAGGCACCCACCACGGTCGTCGGTGCCGTTTCAAAGGCACAGGGATTAAACCAGTTTTGAATCGTGTGAATCCGCGCCGGGGCATTGCAACTTGGATTGCCGGCCACTTGCCCTGGCTTGTTGGGGTCGCCCACTTCATTGGGACGCTGAACCGTGAGTCCGTTGTAGTCGAAGAATATGCCCGAAGAATCGGAACTATCGACTACAAACAACGGGAACCCGGACGTGATGCGCTCAATCAGATTTACCGACCAGTTTCCGAGAATGGCATTTGTGGCGCCATTCCAGGTACTGCCGTAGGCTTTGCCCTTGCCGAACGGTAAGTCGTAGAGCACGCTGGCCGTAAAGCTGTGAGTGAGGTCGAGCTGCGAGAGTCCCCAATCCAGTTTTGCCGTTCCTGGCAGCGGATAGTACAAGGCGCCGGGGTTGGTTCCCAAGCCATCCGTCAGGCCGGAGTCATCGTTCTTGGATAGTGTGTAGCCCAGCAACGCGTAGAGTCCATGTCGCACGCTCTTGGTCTCCGCCTTGATTATCATGGAATCGTACTGGGCGGCCCCGACGCTGTTGTTAGTGAAGACATTCTGAAAGAATCCTCCGTTAGGCTGGTTTGCAGCGTACGGAAAGGACGGAAAATTGCACCCTAGGGTGTAACCGGGGATAACGCCGCATGCGCTGGGTGGGGAAAGGTTTTCGTTCAACTGGCTGACCAGAATGTGGTGGCTGCGACTCCCTGCGTAGCCGGCCGTAACCACGAGATTCAACGGCAACTGGTGCTCCAGGTTGATATTGAACTGCTGAACCGATCCCTGCTTAAAATTGGGATTCATCGCCTGAATGGAACCAGTGTAAGCGGAGGGGTTGACCGGTGAAGTGTAGATGGCGCCAAGACCGCCGTTGACCGTCGTGCTGGACGGCGTACCAACGGGAAGAAGGAAGCCATTCGAAAGACCGCAGCAACCGGTGAAGGGATCTACCTCCGCATAGTACGGCGGATTCTGCCACAACCCTTGTCCGCCCTGATCCCACGAAGAATCATGGTAGATGGCGTATCCTCCGCGGATCACGGTGTTGTCGCTTGCGGTCGGCTTCCATGCGAATCCAATGCGCGGTTCGACCGCAGTCTTATCAAATTGGATGCCCACGCGTCCGTCGGTCGTAATGCAGTTCGTGCAGCCAGTCAAGCCCGGGCTGCCTTTGGGGACGTACCACGTGAGATTTGCGATGTTGTAGCTCGCCTGTCGATTCCTGATTTCGGTTTCAGGCGTTACCAGAGCCCAGGCGACCCCCAGGTTCACCGTTAGACGACTGCTGACGCGCCAGTCATCCTGAACGAACGGGCGAACCAGCTTGTAGCGGCGGCCTACTGTGCCGCCCAGGAAGGTCTGATCGTGGGCCGCGAAAACTCCCATACTGCCAAGGAGCAGGTCGCCGATGGGATCTCCGCTGACCGTGCCAAAGTTTACGATGTAGCCATCTTGAAACGCGTTGTTTCTTATATTCATTTCGTTCGCACGATAGACTCCACCAAAGCGGATTTCATGCTTGCCGCGAATCAGGTCGAGCGTGTCGCCGGCCGAGTAGACATTCGTACCGCCTTGGTACGGTGAATAACCGCGATCACCGATAGAGAAGTAACTACTCATCTGAAACGAAGGCATGCCGCAGCTGATGCAGTCGTTGGTGGCTTGGTTCAGATCGGTTGGGTAGCTCGCATTGATGGGATAACCGGCGCACACGCTGTTCAAGTCTGAGCCGGGGATGCCTAACGCGGCTCCCTCGCAACGCTGTGGGCCAAACTCTCCATAGGAAAGAATGTGATTGAAAATGCGGTTGTAGCCGCCGGTGAACTGATTAATGGTATTGGACGAAAAAATGTGGGTTTCCGACACCACCGCATTGCGTCCGTGGTTCTCAATGTGCTGATTGCTGCCAAAAGCGGTCCACTCGGCCCACGTCGGTGAGCCGCCGGGAACGAAGTTGGTAGCTTGGTCGTAGCTAAAGCGCCCAAATACTGAGTCTTTGTTGGAAAAATTATGGTCGACGCGGACGTCCCAGGTACCTCCGTTGAGTTTACGAGTCGGCTGGGTAGCGTAGTTAAAGGCGGGATTGTTCTGCACGTTAGGTTGAGGGTAAAGCTGGGCGACTTCTATACCAATTGGATTAATCAAGCTGCCGGGAATGATGTTGCAATCCTGAGTAACGCCTGGGACAACAGGCTGGCTTCCGGCGTTCGGGTTCCCGGCAGGAACCGGCGTCTCAGGAAGACCGGTTGCGATTACACACTGGAAGGGAACTGGGACGAGGAGCCCCACCGAGTTAAACACTTTCGGGGTGTACGGATTGTTGAGTTGAATGCCAAAGGGATTCGTGCTCTCGTTGTAATTGCCATTTGCGTCAGGCGTCACCATGGGCTTCGTCGGAACGAAGCCGGTAAACGGAACGCCCTCGCGCTGAATCTTCGCCTGATAGTCGAGGAAAAAGAACGTCTTGTCCTTTTTGATCGGGCCGCCGAGCGAAGCTCCGAACTGATTCAGATTAAATTTTTGCGGCGAATTGAAAAAGTAGCGAGTGGCATCGAGCTTCGTGTTGCGGAAGAATTCGAACACCGTACCATGAAACTGATTCGATCCCGATTTCGTCGTCACCAGCACGGTGGGACCTGCGCGCTCGCCAAATTCGGCGGAGTAGTTGTAGGTCAGAACTTTGAATTCCTGAATGTCGTCGATCGACGAGAAGATTCCGATGCCGCCTTCATCCAGCTGATTGTTGTCATTGCCGTCAAGCAGCCAGTCGGTACTCTGTTCGCGCGAGCCGCCAACGGAGAGCGAGAATGCACCACGCGTGGCCGCCTCGCTGCTGGGGCCGTTCGTGAAGAAGCTGACGGGGCTCGTGGATTGCGTCGTGCCCGGGGTGAGCGTAGCCAGCTGCACAAAATTGCGGCCGTTCAGGGGCAGGTCGGCGACTTCCTCAGAAGTGATAACCTGGCCGAGTGTTGGGTTCGCCGTTTCGACCGCAACCTCGGTCGCGTTCACCTCAACGCTCGTGCTGACCGATGCGGGCTGCAAAGTAAAGTTCAGTTCACGCTGCTCGTCGATCTGAAGCCGAATCCCACGGGCTTCTGAGGCTTTAAATCCGCCATTCTCAACGCGGACGGTGTAGTTGCCTACGCTCAGCAACGGAACAACGTAATGGCCTGTATCGTCGGTCTTCGCATCGCGGATCGCGTTCGTGGCTTCGGCGATCACGGTTACCTTCGCGCCCGCAATCACTGCGCCAGAATTGTCCGAGACCGTGCCTGAAAAGCTGCCGGTGGCCTGGCCGTAGAGCAGCGAACCGGAGAGGCACACGACTACGCAAAAGATCAACGCGCCAAGCGTCTTTTTTGACATTCTTTCTGAACCCCTTTCGGTGGCACCACGCCCCAAAGAAAAAGACCCTCCCTACTCACAGGAAGACGGGAGGTGTCCTGAAGTCTGCAAGACAGGGCTTATAAATGGCTTAGTATCAATAAGTCAAGAAGTTTTCTAGTGGAAAAGTGCTAGCCAATTTCTGTTCTCCAGAACTGCACAGACTTCAGCGATAGCAGAGAGAACTCTAGCTTCGCGCCGCCCACTCCGCGTCGAACTGCGCCCGGTTGTAGAACGACTTCTGCGTGCCCACGCTTGTGGTCGACAATCCGGCGTAAAGATTCGCCCGCCGCACCGCCTCCCTCTCGGGGACACCCTCGCCGAGAAAAACGGCGAAGCTGCCAATGAACGCATCTCCTGCGCCCGTGCTGTCCACGCTTTTCACCGCAAAAGGCGGCACGTGTTCGCTGCCTTCTCGGCTTGCCACCAGCGAGCCATTCGCACCTAAGGTAATGATGGCGCGGCGAATGCCGGCAGCGACCAGCTTCTCGGCGCACGTGTTCGCCTGCTCGGCATTCTTCACTGGCAGCCCGGTGATCGCTTGCGCCTCGCTTTCGTTGGGGACGAAATAGTCGAGTCCTTGGAGCGCAGCCAGATCGACCGGTTGGGCGGGCGCTGGGTTCACGATGCACCGGATGCCATGCTTTCGCGCAAATGCGATGGTGTAATAAACCGTCTCCAGTGGAATTTCGAACTGCAGCACAATGCAGTCAGCGCGCTTCAGGGTCTCGGCCGCGGCGTCGATGTCAGCGGGCTTGAGCGCATCGTTGGCGCCCTTCACCACGAGAATGCGGTTCTGCCCGTTGGGCTCGACGAAAATCGGCGCCACTCCGCTCGACAGTCCTTCGACCTGTTTCACATGAGTAGCATCAATTCCCTGCTTGCGGAAATTCTCAATTGTCGCCGGACCAAAAAGATCGCTGCCCACACGCGCCACCATGAACACCTCGGCGCCACACAGGCGAGCGGCAACGGCCTGGTTCGCTCCCTTGCCGCCGAAGCCCAGATCAAACCGCGGCGCAAAAATCGTCTCGCCCGGCTGAGGAAACCGGTCGGTGAATGTGGTCAGGTCGATGTTGGCGCTGCCCACTACCGCAATGCGAGGCCGTTTTGCCATGATCGTGTTCGCTTTCTCCGAAGCACGGCGAGTCTAGTGAGCGCAACCAGCGGCTGTCAATCCGCGGACGAGGCGTCTGGGCGTTCCGCAATCTGCTATAGTTTCGTTCCTCGACAGTCCAGTTCGCACTCCTGAAGCTTCGGAGGCTCCATGGCCCACAAAGTCCGCTGCGCTTTGATTCAGGCCAGCAACGCCCTCAGTACCGAGCGCCCGCTCGCGCAAATTCGCAAGGCCATGATCGACAAGCATCTGAAGCTGATTGAGCAGGCTGCGAAGAAGAAAGCGCAGATCCTTTGCCTGCAAGAGCTTTTCTACGGCCCTTATTTCTGCGCCGAGCAAAACGCACGCTGGTACGAACTGACTGAACGCGTGCCCGAAGGCCCGACGACACGGCTGATGCAGAAAATCGCCGCTAAACATCGCATGGTCATTGTGGTTCCGGTCTACGAAGAGCACATGCCCGGCGTCTACTTCAACACAGCGGCGGTCATCGACGCCGACGGCCGTTATCTGGGCAAATACCGCAAACATCACATTCCGCACTGCCATCCGGGATTCTGGGAGAAGTTTTATTTCACACCCGGCGACCTGGGCTATCCCGTGTTCGAAACCAAGTACGCGCGCGTCGGCGTCTACATCTGCTACGACCGCCATTTCCCCGAAGGCGCGCGCATTCTGGGATTGAACGGCGCTGAGATTGTGTTCAACCCCTCAGCGACAGTTGCGGGACTTTCCGAATATCTGTGGGAACTCGAACAGCCGGCCCACGCCGTGGCCAATGGCTACTTTGTCGGCGCGATCAACCGCGTCGGGACCGAGAAACCCTGGAGCATCGGCGAATTCTACGGCAGGAGCTATTTCTGCAATCCGCGTGGCAAGATCATCGCCCAGGCCAGTCGCGATAAGGACGAAGTTGTCGTCGCCGATCTCGATCTCGACATGATCGCTGAGGTAAGAAAGGTGTGGCAGTTCTTCCGCGACCGCCGTCCGGAAACCTACGGGCCATTAACGACACAGAGCATGTCTTATCAAGCAGCCCCGGCCGCGGCGGATTAGTTGATGAACGAAAACCGAACCGTCCAATCCTCCCGCATCGAATCCAGTTCGCTCTACAACCCCGACCTCGCGCCAGCCAGCGCGGAGAGGCGCCACTGGGGCACATACAACTTCGCAGCGCTCTGGGTCTCGATGTCGGTGAACATTCTCACCTACATGCTGGCGGCCAGCCTGATTCAGGGCGGCATGAACTGGCGTCAGGCTGTCGCCACCATCTTTCTCGGCAATGTGATCGTGCTCGTTCCCATGCTCCTGAACTCGCACCCCGGAGCGAAGTATGGAATTCCCTTCCCGGTTCTGGCGCGAGCGTCGTTCGGAGTGCTGGGCGCAAACATTGCGGCTGTGCTGCGCGCGCTCGTGGCCTGCGGATGGTTCGGCATTCAGACCTGGATTGGCGGTGAAGCCATCAGCACATTGTTGGCGACACTCGTACCCGCCTGGAAGAACCTTCCACATCGCGACGGCGTCTGCTTCTTGATTTTCTGGCTGATCAATCTTGCGGTCGTGCTCAAGGGCATTGAATATATCCGCATACTGCAGGGAATCAGCGCGCCGATTCTTCTTGCCGTTGGTCTGCTGTTGCTTGGCTGGGCCTACAACACGGCGGGCGGTGTCGGCCCGATGCTCTCTGTGCCATCGCGGTTCACGAGTTTTCCGGATTTCCTGAAATTTCTGATTCCAGCTCTGAACGGGACCGTGGGATTCTGGGCAACAGTCTCACTCAATATTCCTGACTTCACGCGCTTTGCCCGTAACCAGCGCGAGCAGGCCATCGGGCAAGCGCTGGCTTTGCCGACCACAATGACGCTTTATGCCTTCGTCGGCATTGTCGTGACTTCTGCAACCGTCGTGATCTACGGCACCGCAATCTGGGATCCCGTGCAACTGCTCAGCCGCTTTCATTCGCCAGTCGCAGTGGTTATTTCGCTGGTTGCTATTGTGCTCGCCACGCTCAACGTCAACATCGGGGCGAATGTCGTATCGCCAGCTAACGATTTTTCAAATCTGTGGCCGCGCCGGATCAGTTTCCGCACCGGCGGAGTCATCACTTGTTTCATGGGCATCGCGTTGATGCCCTGGAAGCTGCTTTCGAATTACAGAACGTTCATTCTCGGCTGGCTCGGTGGCTACGCGGCGTTTCTTGGGCCAGTCGCTGGCATCATGATCTGCGATTACTTTGTCATTCGCCGTCGCGAACTGGTGTTGCAGGACTTATATCTTCGCAACGGAACTTACGAATATTCGCGTGGCTTCAACTGGCGCGCGGTGATCGCACTGGCGTTGGGAGCTGGCACAGCCCTGGCCGGATTGATCGTCGATTCCCTGCGCGCGCTGTATGACTACTCGTGGTTTGTGGGATTCGCCGTCTCTTTCGTCGCCTACTACGCCATGATGAAGGGAAAATGATGAGCGGAGAACGATGAGCAGAGAGCGTCAGAGAAACTCCGGCAGTACATCTCGCTGATAGTCCACCAGCGTCTGCTCTTCATCCCCGCACATCAGGTAGGTGTTGAACTGGGTTACTCCGGCTTTCTGCAACTCGCGCAGCCTCTTGCGATGAGCCTCTGCGTTCCCTATGAGACAGAAGCGGTCAATCACTTCGTCCGACACGAACTCGGCGTTGTCGCTGCCCACCTCGCAATGATGCTGATAGTCGTAGTGGCCGCGATCCTGCACATACGAGGTCAGCGCCGGCGGAAGATCCTCCGGCTTGTACTGGCGGACCAAATCCATCACGTGATTGGAAACTAGCGCAGGAAACCATCGGACGCGCTCGCGCGCGACTGTAAGATCGTCGGAAACCCACACCGGCGCAGCCGACATCACTTCGATCCTGGCTGGATCGCGGCCTGCCGCGCGTGCACCTTCCTTCACGAAACCCAGGCACCACTCGATCAGTGCGGGATCGGCAAACTGCAGAATAATTCCATCGGCCACACGACCGGCCATATGGAGAACCTTGGGTCCGTACCCGGCCACCCAAACACGCGGAGGTTCTTTTGCCCATGCCAGCCGGGTAGGCTGGCCGTCATGCAGAACTTCTTTGCCCGAAGTGAGATCGCGAAACTCTTTGACTGCGTGTTCCAGCTGCGACCAACTTACCGGCTTCTTCCCCATGACACGCCGCGAACTATCGCCGCGGCCAATGCCGAGTTCCATGCGTCCGCCGGAGATCAAATTGAGCGTTGCAAACAGGCTGGCGGTCACCGTGAGATCGCGGGTCGCGGGATTGGTTACGCAGGTGCCAATCCGCATTCGCTTCGTATTCGTCGCCATCAACGTCATCAGTGGATATGGCTCCATCCACAACACATGCGAGTCGAAAATCCAGCCGTACTCGAACCCGGCGGCTTCAGCCTGACGCGTAAGGCCGATGATGCGCTCGATGGAAATGTCGGGCTTGACGGTTATGCCGAAGTGCATTGGCTCGTACCTTAAGTGAAAACTTTTTGAACAACCGTCGAAAAGGAGCTAAGGGGTCGCAGTGTAGCATAGAATTCCTTCCGCATCTCGGCGGGCGGAACTAGGGAGGACTCCGATGAGCTTCGACTTGATCATTCGGAACGGCAAAGTAGTGACCGCCACCGACGCGTACCGGGCAGACGTCGCCATTGCCAACGGCAAGATCGCCGCCATCGGAGCGGATCTGGGATCGTCTGGTGCAGGACAGTCCGCCAGGAAAACTATCGACGCCAGCGGCAAGCTCGTCCTTCCTGGCGGCATCGACGTCCACACGCATCTCGACATGCCCTTCGGCGGCACCACCAGTGCCGACGATTTTGAAACTGGCACGCGCGCAGCGGCCTTCGGCGGTACGACCACGCTCATCGATTTCGCCATTCAATACAAAGGCCAGCGTCTCCGGCAGGCTTTCGATACATGGATGAACAAGGCCACAAGCAAAGCCGTCTGTGACTATGCGTTTCACTGCATCATGACCGACGTTTCCTCCGGCCAGCTCTCCGAGATGAACGACCTGGTGCACGACGGTGTAACCAGCTTCAAACTTTTCATGGCGTATCCGGGCGTCTTTATGCTCGACGATGCCAGCATCTTCAAGGCCCTGCAGACCACGTCGAAGAACGGCGGCTTGATCTGCATGCACGCCGAAAACGGCAGCGCCATCGACGTCATCGTGCAACAGGCGCTGGCGGAGGGGAAGAAGGCTCCGAAGTATCACGCTCTGACTCGCCCGACCACAGCCGAAGCCGAGGCCACGGCCCGCGCTATCGCTCTGGCCGAAATGGCGGGAGCACCGATTTACATCGTGCACCTGAGTTGCAATGACGCGCTCGAGAAAGTTCGGGAAGCACGTGACCGCGGGCTTCCGGTTTACGCTGAAACCTGTCCGCAATATCTGTATCTTTCCATCGAAAATTTCGACGCGCCCGGCTTTGAGGGCGCGAAATACGTTTTCACTCCTCCGCTCCGCGAAAAATGGCACCAGGAAAAGCTCTGGAATGGGCTAAAGTGCGACCACCTGCAAGTGGTCTCGACTGATCATTGCCCGTTCTGTTTCAAAGAGCAGAAGGAACTGGGCCGCGACGACTTCACGAAAATCCCGAACGGTGGTCCGGGCGTTGAACATCGCATGAGCCTGATTTATTCCGGCGCCGTAGCCGGCGGCCGTTTCAGTGCCAATCGTTTTGTCGAATTGGTTTCGACCACCCCTGCGAAATTGTTTGGACTTTATCCCCGCAAAGGAACGATCGCGGTGGGCAGCGACGCTGATCTCGTGATTTTCGATCCCAAGCGCAAGCACACCATCAGCGCCGCCACGCACCACATGCGCGTCGATTATTCGATGTTCGAAGGCATTCAGGTCACCGGAATGCCGGATGTGGTCATGTCGCGCGGCAAGGTCGTTGTCGAAGGCGACAAGTTTCTGGGCCGCGCAGGGCAGGGCGAATTTCTGCGCCGGGCGACCTATGCGCAAGTGAACGGATAAGAATCGATGCCTTACAGTTAGAAATTTTTCAAGGAGAACGAATGTTTACGCCGCCGAACTTGACCATCGCGCTGCTGATGATGATTGCCAGTGCTGTCTGCTGGGGCTCGTGGGCTAACACCTACAAGGGTGTCAGAAACTACCGGTTCGAACTTTTTTATTGGGACTACGCAATTGGCATTTTTCTGATCTCGCTGATCCTGGCTCTCACCATGGGAAGCACGGGCCATAACGCCGAGAGCTTCCTGAACAATGTGCAGTCCGCTGATAGGTCCAACATCGTTTCGACGCTGGTGGGCGGGGCAATTTTTAATCTGGCGAATTTATTGCTGGTAGCCGCGATCGACATGGCCGGACTGGCGGTCGCCTTTCCCGTTTCGATTGGAATCGCATTAGTGGTAGGGACGGTGCTCAGCTACATCCTGCAGCCGAAAGGCAACCCGCTGTTCTTGATGACCGGCGTTGCATGCGCGCTGATCGCGGTGATCCTGGATGGCAAAGCGTACGGTTGCCTAGCCGGCGTGGGGCGTTCCATCGAGCGCAAGAGTATCGTCACCTGCATCGTTTCCGGCGTGCTCATGGGACTCTGGAATCCGTTCGTGGCGTACGGTTCGACCCGCGGCAATTCTCTCACCCCCTACAGTTCCGTCGTGTTTCTTACGCTTGGGGCACTGCTCTCGTGTTTCGTCTGGAACGTGTACTTCATGAGGAAGCCGCTGGTGGGCGAACCGGTTGGAATTAGCGGATTCTTCAACGCACCGCCTTCCGGCCATCTGCTCGGTTTGTTCGGCGGCTGCATCTGGGGTGTCGGCACAATGTTTAATGTGGTCGCGGGAAAATCCACCAGCTTCGCAATCTCCTACGCCATCGGGCAGTCCGCTCCGATGGTCGCAGCGCTGTGGGGAGTTTTTGTATGGAAAGAATTCGCGGGATCTAGCGCACGCGCGAGGACGTTCCTGGCCCTCATGTTTGCGTCTTACATCCTGGCGATTCTGCTCGTCGCCCGCGCCAACGGATAATCACTTTCCCGCGGTCCGGCTGACGAACAGGCGCAGAAAGCGCTCGGCGTCGGATGCCAGACAGACGCGCGCATTCGGCTTCAACTCGACCACTCCCTCGATCTCGTAGTGGTCGCCGTGCAGCACGTTGTTCTCGTTTGATCCCATGCGATTGGCGACCGTCTCCCCTCGCGTGAACTCGCCTTTGATTTCCACGTCCACGTGCATGGCTTTCAGCGTCACCAGCGATGGATCAATCACCGTGGCGACTGCAAGGGGATCGTACATCGCGGCGCCCGGATAGCCGCTCTTCTCCGAACGCGTGATGTAGAAGTCGGCGAGTTTGGCGACGAAGTCGCTCTCCGGGCCGTGCTGGGCTTGGAGTTCAGCGAGATGCCTGCGCGTGATGATCGTCCGCTCGCCCACGTCGGAACCCACCATGGTGACCATCCAGCCTGCATTGAAGACGATCGATGCCGCTTCCGGATCGTTGTAGATATTGGCCTCGGCGGCGCCGTTTACGTTGCCGCCCGAGATCGACCCGCCCATGATCACGATGTCTTTGACGAGCGGAACGATGGAAGGATCTTTCGACACGGCCAGCGCGATGTTGGTCAAGGGGCCAATCGGAATCAGAGTGACCCCATGCGGGTACCGGTGGACCGTTTCAATGATCAGGTCAGGCCCGAAGCGTGTGTCTGCCGTGCAATTCGACTTGGGCAACTCGACTCCCGCCAGTCCGTTTTTTCCGTGCCAGAACTGCGCAGTGATCAGCTTCTGGTTCAGTGGATGCTGCGCTCCAGCTGCGACGTGAACGTCGCAGCGCCCGGCAAGTGAAACTATTTTCAGCGCGTTCTCCAGCCCCTGCCACGCCTCGACGTTTCCAGGAACGACAGTCAGGGCCTCCACTTTAAACTCTGGGGAGTTTAGTGCCAACAGAATCGCCATGGCATCGTCTACCCCGGGATCGGTGTCAATGATCACGCGCTGGGGCGTCTGCGCAGCCGCCGGAAAACATAGAGCAAGAAGCAGAATAGGACTGAGGAATCGTTTCACGGAAGAACTCCTCGCTAAGGAATTGTCGCCAGGTCCTACAACAGCATCCCGGCGATCGAAGCCGACATCAGGTTGGCCATCGTGCCCGCAAGCATGGCTCGAACGCCCAGTCGCGCGAGTTCACCGCGCTTGTTCGGCGCGAGTGCGCCAATGCCGCCGATCTGAATACCAATCGAGCTCAAGTTGGCGAAGCCACACAACGCGAACGTGGCGATGGTGAACGATCGCGGATCCAGTGCCGCTCTCTGCGGGCCGAGCATGGAAAAGGCGACAAGTTCATTAAGCACCATCCGCGTGCCTAACAGATTTCCAATGGCGGGGCAGTCATGCCAGGGGATGCCGATGATCCACGCAATGGGCGATAGCAAGACGCCCAAGGGTCCCTCGACAGTCGATGGAAACCAGCCGATGTGGTTGTGAATGCCGCCCATGAGGCCATCGAGCAAGTGGATCAGCGAGATAAACGCGATCAGCATGGCGCCGATGTTGAGCGCCATGTGCAAGCCGTCGCCAGTGCCGCGAGCGATCGCGCCGAGAAGGTTTTCGTGTTTTTCCTTTTCCTCTTCGTCCGCGCTCATCACGACTTTACCGGCGGTCTTCGGCTCCTCGGTTTCAGGCACGAGCATCTTCGATACGAGAATCGTCCCGGGAGCGGTCATGATGACGGCGCTTAACACGTGCCGCGGCTCGGCCCCGAAGGCAAAGTACGCAGCCATGATCGAACCGGAGACGTGGGCCATCCCGCTGGTCATGACGGTCATGAGTTCGGAGCGGGTGAGTTCGGGCAGAAACGGACGAATCGTGACCGGAGCCTCGGTCTGTCCCATGAAGATGCTTGCCGCGACATTAAGTGATTCGGCGCCGCTGGCGCCCATGATCCGGATCATGATCCAGGCGGCGATGCGAATGATGATCTGCATGATGCCGAAGTGATAAAGGATCGCAAAGAACGCACAGATAAAGATCACAACCGGCAGCACTTGAAACGCAAAAATGAATCCGATGTTCGAATTTTGCCTGCCCAGCGCCCCAAAGACAAACTCCGAGCCGACAAATGAATAGCTCAGCACTTTGTTGGCGGCGTCGCCGATTTTCTGAAACATGTCGCGGCCGAAGGGAACTTTGAGTACAAAGATGGCGAAAGCGATCTGCAAGCCGAGACCCCAAGCAACGGTCTTCACGCGAATGGCGCGCCGGTTCGTGGAAAACGCGTATGCGAGGCCGAGCATGGACAACAGGCCCAGAATGCCGGTGAAATGTCTCATTCAGCGCTTCTCTCCCGATTTGCCGATCACTTGATGAATCAACGGCCGCTTCACGGCCGGCGGCGAATCGGCAATCTGGCAACTCGCTTCGATCAGTTGACGGGCGCGCTGCGCCTTGGCCTCGGCATTGTAGTAGATCGTGGCCAGAGGTTCGCCGGCGCCGACGTGATCGCCCACTTTCTTGTGCAGCACAATTCCAACGGAGGGATCCACGGCGTCTTCCTTGCGCTCGCGTCCCCCGCCCAAAATCACACACGCCGTGCCGATCTGTTCGCACTGCATCGCGGCAACATAGCCCGCTCCTGCGCCGGCGACTTTCATGGTGTGTTGTGCCTGTGGAAGATGACTGGTGTCGTCGATCACGCGCGGATCGCCGCCCTGTAGTTCGATCATCTGGCGGAATTTCTCGAGCGCGGCACCGGAACGAATCAGCCGCGCGCTCTGCTGCTTGCCTTCTGACATGGTTTCCGCGGCTCCGCCCAGTTGCAGCATCCATGCGGCGAGTTCGAGACAAAGCTCACGTAAGTCCTCCGGACCGCCCCCGCGCAGAACCTCCACGACCTCGATCACTTCCAGCGCGTTTCCGATCATTGTGCCCAAGGGTTGATCCATGTCGGTAATCAGAGCGACCACGTGCTTACCCATGCGCTCCCCGGTTTCGACCATCAACTCGGCAAGAAAGGTAGCATCCTGTTGGCTTTTCATGAACGCACCCGACCCAGTCTTCACATCAAGCACCAGGGCATCGATGCCTTCCGCCAGCTTCTTGCTCATGATCGATGCACAAATCAGGTACGGGCTCTCGACCGTGCCGGTCACGTCGCGCAACGCGTAAAGTTTGCGATCCGCGGGCGCAATCTCGGCGGTCTGACCGATCATGGCGCAGCCACAGGTTTCGAGCAGACGGCGGAATTCGCTGACAGGGAGATTTACATTGAAACCCGGAATAGCCTCCAGTTTGTCGAGAGTGCCCCCAGTATGCCCGAGACCGCGTCCGCTGATCATGGGAACAGCGACGCCAGCAGCGGCTGCGAGAGGAGCCAGCACGAGCGAGGTCTTGTCGCCAACGCCGCCGGTCGAGTGTTTATCCACTTTCCTGGCCGGGAGCGATGAAAGATCGAGCACATCGCCCGAGCGCAGCATGGCGTCGGTCAGGGCTGCGGTCTCGGCACGAGTCATGCGGCGCAGCACTACGGCCATCAGCCAGGCAGAAACCTGGTAGTCGGGAATGTCCCCGCGCGTGTAGGCGTTGACCAAGCCCTCGATTTCGGTGCGCGACAACTCCAGGCCATCGCGCTTCTTGCGGATGACATCGATGGCGCGGAAGGTCTGTGGAACTGTCGTGGGCTGACTCACTGGAGGCGGAATCCTTCCGGAAGGAGCTCTGTAATGTGTGCCTGTTTTGGCCCGTGTGCACCTTGGAAGAAAACTGTCGCGTCAGGGCCGAATTCGTAAATGACCTGGCGGCACGCGCCGCAAGGAGAACACGGGACGCCGTGGTCATTGGCAACGGCCACAGCGCGAATCTCAATTTTTGGCCCTAACTGCGCAACGGCAGAAAAAATCGCGGTGCGTTCCGCGCAGTTCGTCATCCCATAAGAAGCGTTTTCGACATTACAGCCGGAAAAAACCTTGCCGTTCGTCAGCAGAATTGCCGCACCAACATGGAAGTTCGAATACGGAGCGTGAGCGTTCTTCATGACTTTCGCCGCGGCCTGCTCGAGTTTTCTTCGCACCGCAGCGGATATTTTCGGAGTCTTAGGCATGTGACGTAGGCCATCCGCAAATCGTGCGCCATTGTAAACCTTCGGGCCGTTTCATGGCTTCTTGCAGGCCCGGCTGAAATTCGCGTTGCGCGAGTGCCTGCCGTACAATGACAACTCGGTGCCCTGAAATGCCAACCGATCACGACGGAAGGACAGAAAGCGAAATCGCGGTGGGAGCCCCACCCTCCGTGCGTGCCATTGCAATGCTTGGCGGACGCCCGCTGCTCGCCAATTCCGGCATTCCCCTCGATCTGAATTGGATTCAGCAAGTGCGCGTAAACACCAGCGCTGTGGAGCGCCGCGTTCAGTCGCAGGCAGCGCGGCGAACTGTGAAAAAGCAGTGGCAAGCGGCCTGGCTGTTGCGTGCGATCACCTGCATGGACTTGACCACGCTCTCGGGCGACGACACCGAGGAGCGTGTGCGCCGGCTTTGCGCCAAGGCGCGCCAGCCGCTGCAGCAGGACCTTGTGCAGAAGCTCGGAATCGAGGAGTTGGGCATCAAAGTGGCCGCGGTTTGCGTGTATCACGCGTTCATTGAGACCGCGCTGAGTGCGCTTGAAGGCAGCGGCATTCGCGTGGCGGCCGTGTCGACGGGATTCCCTGCAGGGCTATCGCCCTTGGCTGAGCGCGTGGCGGAAATTCGCCGCTCAGCCGAAGCGGGCGCCCATGAAATCGATGTGGTCATCACCCGGGCCCACGTGTTTGGCGCGCGCTGGCAAGCGCTCTATGACGAGATCGCCGCTTTTCGCCAGGCGTGCGGACCGGCGCACATGAAGGTAATCCTCGGCACTGGTGATCTGCTTACGTTGCGCAACGTGGTGCGGGCGAGCTTGGTCGCCATGATGGCAGGAGCGGATTTCATCAAGACCTCGACCGGGAAAGAACCGACCAACGCCACGCTGCCGGTGAGTCTGGTAATGCTGCGGGCGATTCGCGAATATGCGCAGCAGACCGGGATGGCCGTCGGCTTTAAGCCAGCTGGAGGAATTCGCACCGCGAAGCAGTCGCTCGACTGGCTGGCGCTCGTCAAAGAAGAATTGGGAGATTCATGGCTGCGCGCAGAAATGTTTCGCTTCGGCGTGAGCGGGTTGCTGGTGGATATCGAGCGGCAACTGGATCACTACGCCACGGGGCGCTATTCTGCGGAGTACCGGCATCCGATTGCATAGATCGGGTGGTCAACGTTGGAGTGGATTAGCGGGATGAGCATCGCTGAAAAATTCGTGACGATGGAGTACGGGCCGGCGCCCGAGGATCCCAAAGAGTCTATCGCATGGCTGGAACGGCACGGACGGCGCTTCGAACTGTTCATCGGCGGCACCTGGCAAGCGCCGGCAGCTGGCGGATATTTCGACACTCTTGATCCCTCGACTGGGGAAAAGTTAGCAGCGGTAGCACAAGGCAACGCCGCTGACATCGATGCCGCCGTCCAGGCGGCGCGGGCCGCGGCTCCGAAATGGCAGGCACTCACGCCGCACGTGCGTGCGCGATACCTCTACGCCCTGGCCCGGCTGGTGCAGAAGCACTCGCGGTTGCTCGCGGTGCTGGAGACCATGGACAACGGCAAGCCCATCCGCGAGAGCCGCGATATCGACATTCCGCTGGTGGCGCGGCACTTTTATCATCATGCCGGTTGGGCACAATTGTTCGCGAGGGAATTCCCGGATCACGTGCCTTGTGGCGTTGTCGGTCAGATCATTCCATGGAACTTCCCCCTGCTGATGCTGGCTTGGAAAATTGCTCCCGCACTGGCGGCGGGCAATACCGTGGTTCTGAAGCCGGCGGAATTTACTCCCCTCACCGCGCTCAAATTCGCCGAACTTTGCCAGGAAGCGCGGTTGCCCGACGGAGTCGTGAATATCGTCACGGGAGATGGCTCCACGGGTGAAGCGCTGGTGAAACATCCCGACGTAGACAAGATTGCCTTCACCGGCTCAACCGAAGTCGGGCGTGCGATCCGCGCTGCGACGGCTCCCAGCCACAAGCGGCTATCGCTCGAGTTGGGAGGGAAATCTCCGTTCATCATTTTTGAGGATGCCGATCTCGACAGCGCCGTCGAGGGGCTGGTGGATGGAATCTGGTTCAATCAGGGTCAGGTGTGCTGCGCCGGCTCGCGGCTGCTGATGCAGGAGAGCATCGCCGAAACACTGATCTCGAAGATTCGCGACCGGATGGGCACGTTGCGGGTCGGGCCACCACTGGACAAGGCGATTGATATTGGCGCTATCGTGGCCCGCGTCCAACTGGACCGTATTCAGCGCATGGTGGCGCAGGGCGTGGCCGAGGGTGCGACGTGCTGGCAGCCGCCGATGGCCCTGCCGTCGCGCGGCTTTTATTATCCGCCAACGCTGCTGAGCAACGTGCATCCGACGTCGATCGTGGCGCAGCAGGAGATTTTCGGCCCGGTGCTCGCGGCGATGACGTTCCGCACACCGAGAGAAGCGGTCGAGCTGGCGAACAACACTGTCTACGGCCTGGCCTCTTGTGTGTGGAGCGAGAGCATCAACGTCGCGTTGCACGTGGCGGAGCAGCTCAAAGCCGGCGTTGTTTGGGTGAATTGCGCCAATCTTTTCGACGCCGCCTGTGGCTTTGGCGGATATCGCGAGAGCGGATACGGCCGGGAAGGCGGCCGCGAAGGCATGCTCGAATACCTGGAACCTGCGTGGTTCAAGCACGCGCCGAAACTCGCGACAGGTACTGTCTCTGCTGTGAAGTCAAAAGAAGCGACCGAAACCAGCAGGCCGGCGATCGACCGAACGGTAAAGCTCTACATCGCTGGCAAGCAGGTGCGGCCGGATTCCGGCTACAGCATGCCGGTTCATGCTGCTGACGGGCGGCTGCTGGGAGAGGCGCCGCTGGGCAACCGCAAAGACGTGCGCAATGCCGTCGAAGCGGCGCGCAAGGCGGATGCCTGGGCCAAAGCAACAGCGCACAATCGCGCCCAAGTGCTCTATTACTGCGCGGAGAATCTGTCGCAGCGCCGCGGCGAAATTGTTCATCATCTGGCAGATGCGGTGGGCGAACAGCAAGCTGGCGCGGAAGTCGATTTGGGAATCGAGCGTATTTTTTCTTACGCCGGGTGGGCCGACAAGTACGACGGCGCTGTGCACAATCCCCCGTTCCGCAACATTGCTATCGCGATGAACGAAGCGATCGGAACCGTTGGCGTAATCTGTCCGGCCGAAACACCGCTGCTAGGCTTCCTATCGCTCGTCATGCCTCTGCTCGCAATGGGCAACACGGTAGTCGCCGTGCCCTCGGAGAAGTATCCTCTGATCACGGGCGACCTCTACCAACTCTTCGACACGAGCGATCTGCCGGGCGGCGCCGTCAATATTGTGACGGGATACGCTTCACAGCTTCTGCAGACGATTGCGGAACATGACGATGTGGATGCCATCTGGTGCTGCGGCGACGATGCGCTGGTTTCCGCGGCCAAGGCCCTGTCGACGGGGAATTTGAAGCAGGTGTGGACGAATGAAGGCCGAGCCATCGACTGGTTTGACCCGAAACAGGGCGAAGGACACTGGTTCCTCGAACATGCGACTCAGGTGAAAAACATCTGGGTGCCCTACGGCGAGTAGTCGACCGACGGCGATTTGCATTTTCCCCGCTCCGAGGTCTAGCATTTGTGGCAGCGTTTTTCCGTCCGGCATATTTCTTTCTTTGCAAGTCCACGTCGACTAAGGAGGACCTATGGGCATCGCAGTTTCCACAGAAATCCATCCCCGAGTGGCGGAGTTCATTGACAAGCCACGGCCAATGCTAATCAACGGCAAGTGGGTCCAAACCGCTTCCGGAAAGACGTTTCCAACCTACAATCCCGCAACCGGTGAAGTACTGGCCAGGATCGCGGAAGGAGATCGCGAAGATATCGAGCAGGCAGTCAGGGCGGCGCGCTACGCCTTTGACCAGGGCCCATGGCGTCGCATGACGGCGTCGGAACGCGGACGGCTGATGTGGAAGCTGGCCGATCTGATCGACGCGCACAACGAAGAGTTTGGCTATCTGGAAAGCCTCGACAACGGCAAGCCGCTAACGATCGCGAAGGCGGCGGATGTGCCGCTGGCGTCGGAATTGTTCCGCTACATGGCGGGGTGGGCGACGAAGCTGGAAGGCAATACCATTCCGCTGTCAGTCCCGTACACACCAGGGGCGCAGTATCTGGCGTACACGCTGCGCGAGCCGGTGGGAGTCGTAGGTCAGATTATTCCGTGGAACTTCCCGCTGCTGATGGCGGCGTGGAAGCTGGGTCCGGCGCTCGCCACAGGCTGCACTGTTGTCTTGAAGCCGGCCGAGCAAACACCGCTCTCGGCGTTGCGTCTGGGCGAATTGATCTGTGAGGCAGGCTTCCCCGATGGCGTGGTCAACATCGTGCCGGGTTATGGCGAAACGGCAGGGGCGGCACTTGCGGCGCATCCCGATGTCGACAAGATCGCCTTCACCGGATCGACCGAAGTGGGCAAGCTGATCGTGCACGCCGCAGCGGGCAACCTGAAGAAAGTGTCGCTCGAGTTGGGTGGTAAATCTCCAAACGTGGTCTTCAAGGATGCGGACCTGGACGTTGCGATTCCGGGATCGGCGAGCGCCATCTTCTTCAATCACGGGCAGTGCTGCTGCGCAGGCTCGCGGTTGTATGTGGAAAAGCCGATCTACGATCAGGTGGTGGAGGGGGTCGCCAAGGAAGCCAAAAAGATCCGCGTGGGCTCGGGACTGGATCCGAAGACGCAGATGGGACCGCTGGTTTCGACTGAGCAACTGGACCGCGTCTGCGGATACCTGGAAGCTGGATTCTCAGAAGGCGCGAAGGCCGTGGTCGGCGGGCACAAGGCCGGCGATCGCGGATATTTCGTCGAGCCGACGGTGCTCGTCGATACGAACGAGAACATGAGGGTCGTGAAAGAAGAAATCTTCGGACCGGTCGTGGCGGCGATGCCGTTCAGCGATCCCGAGGAGATCATTCCGCGAGCCAATGACAGCACGTACGGGCTGGCGGCGGCGGTGTGGACGCGAGACATCGGCAAGGCGCACCGCATGGCCGAGCAGCTTCGCGCCGGCACCGTGTGGATCAACTGCTACAACATCTTCGACGCCGCATTACCGTTCGGAGGGTACAAGCAGTCGGGCTGGGGACGCGAGATGGGCCACGAAGTGCTCAACAACTACACCCAGACGAAGGCGGTGTGCGCGAGAATCGGCTAGATTGGCCTGAAAAGGAGAAGGACGATGGCTTGCTGCCATCGTCCTTTCTTTTTGTGAGCGATTTCCTGCTCTTCACTTTTCCATCAGTAGAACCTTCTCGGCGTTGTCGATTTCTGTCAGCTTGACCTCGATCACCTCGTTGGCAGTGGTCTGAACGTGGCGGCCGACGAATGTTGCCTCGACCGGAATTTCTCGCCAGCCGCGGTCAATCAGCACGCAGAGTTGCACGCGGCGCGGCCGGCCGTGAGAGAACAGCGCGTCGAGCGCAGCCCGCGTGGTGCGGCCAGTGTAAAGGACGTCATCACAAAGAACGATGCTTTTGTCTTCAATCTCGAAGCCGATTTCTTTTTCCTGCACGACGGGTTTAGGGCCAAGCGTGGAGAGGTCATCCCGGTAGAAAGTGATGTCGAGCGTGCCGACGGGAACCTGCGCGTTCTCGATGCGGGTGATGATTTTGCCCAGGCGTTCCGCCAGGGGCACGCCGCGGCGGCGGATTCCCACCAGCCCTAGGCCGTCCACGCCGCCGTTTTTTTCCACGATTTCATAGGCCAGTCGCACGAGTGTCCGCTCGATTTCTGAAGCTGACATCAGCTGGGCCTTCTGACGAAGGCTGGTTTTGCGAGAAAAATTTCTTGCGTTCATTAGAATGGCGCCTCTAAGTTTGGCGAGGCCGGTTTCTCACTCTATTCAACGGGCCTTCGCAGGTCAAGCGCCGGCCTGGACGCGGCTCAGGCGGGGTCGGTGGAAGACGAAAACTCGTTCCGCAGATCGCTGACTGTGTCTGTGGCATTACTTTCATCTCCAACACCGCTGCTGCTGTCCGGACATTCGGTTCGTACGATGTGAACCAGAGGCGGATTGCCCTCTCGGACAGACTTCAAATCGACAGTTTCGGGATTCCGGGCAACCGCATCCCCGGGCACATAGCCCACACCCTGGTTTCTGCCCAATGCCTTCGCGCGATACAACGCGGCATCGGCCAGAGCGATGACTTCTTCGGCGCAGATAGCCTCAAACGCAGCACGGCTCCAGGGATAAGGTGCCCAGCCGACAGAGCAGGTTTTCTTCACCGCGATGCCGTGGCCCAGGTCGAACAGCTGCGCGGACATCACCTCCAAAACGCGGGCGCAGAATGCCGGTGTGCCGCCGGGATCAGTGGAGCGGCTCATGATCAGAAATTCCTCCCCGCCCCAGCGCACCAGCACGTCCGATTTGCGTACCACCGTCGACAACCTTTGCGCCACCAGTTGCAGCAGCCGGTCGCCGGCGGGATGGCCATGCAGATCGTTGACTTCCTTGAAGAAATCCACGTCCACCATGATGAAAACAAGATCGCGATGATCCATCTTCCGGATGCCGCTGCCGCGCGCCCGCTGATAGTTGCGCAGGACCTGTCCCGCTTCGGCCGTGAGAATTTCCTCCATATAGCGGCGGTTCCACACGCCTGTCAATACATCGGTGAAGGAAATCTCTTGCAGCTCCAGATTCTTCCGTTGCAATTCCAGGCTGTGCCAACGCAGCGAGTGTTCCTTGTTCTCCAACTCATCTTTGAGCCGGCACATCTCCTCCAGGTTGTCGCGCGACGACCGCAGCAGACTAATTAACTCTCGATCGAGCAGGTGCTGTCTGAGAAACACCAGGGCACCCATCACGATCATGACGGCAACCGTGATGAAGAGCCGGTATTCACGGACTTTGTGCGGCGCGTCGCCCCCAAACTGCGCCCAAGCCATCATCAGAGGCGTAATGAAGACCGCCACCATTGCTAGACGAGCTTTCCAGATGCCATAGCCTGTTGCAGTCTCGGCCGGGCTCGGCGCGGCACCGTCACGCGGCAGAAAACCGATGCGCACAAACCACAACATAGAAGCAACCAACGGCACGTCGAACAGACTGCCTGTGTAATACAAGTGCAAGTCGATCGCCTCGCTGGCTGCGAGCGAGGCCAGGCAATACGACAGCGTTGCCCCGAACAGGTGCAAGTAAATGCTTCGCCAGGCGCCCTGGCTCCGCCGCCACACCAGAATTAACGCCGCGGCGAGCACGAGTTCTTCACTCACATAGAGCGAATCAAAGCTTTTGCCATACAGCGCTTCTGTAGGATGGACGTACTGCCACGGAATCACCACAAAAAGGTACAAAAACAGCCACCACGTGAGCAGAAGGGCGAAATCGAGTGTCCCGACTCGGATGGTGCGATCATCTCGTTGAACATGAGGCTGGAGCGCCACGGCCGCCATCATGGGGACGATGTGTAGAAAGAGAATCACGTCTCCAACAAATGGATTCGGCGCCTCTTGTCGCAGGTAGATCTCGAAATACGTCCAACCGACTTGCGAGATGAGCCACATCCCCAGACCGAGCGACATGAGCACCCAGAACAGACGTGCTCTACGTGCCGCCGTTCTAACGTTAAGCAGAAAAGCCACTGTGGCGCCCAAAAGAACAACGTTCTGAAGAAGGTCGCCGAAGGCAGTTAGAGGGAAACTGCGGGGTGCAAGAATCGATATGGCAATGTGCAGGAACACTACCGCGCACACGACGATTGTCCACGCCCGGGCGTGTTGGTGCGGAGTTTTCCCCACGAGCAGAATTGTATTGTTATGCCAACCGGCACAGCTGTTACCGAGGTAACCAAGAGGCGGGGGTCGGAAGTGTTTTATCGCCAGGACAACCTTTTGGAAAAGTGCTGAGCGAAGCGGTAAACGTCCTGGTATGAGTTGTATAGCGGTACGCCCGCAACGCGGAAGGTGTCCGGCTCTCGCCAGTCGCCGATCACGCCTTCGACGATGAGTTGGTTGCATAGCTGCCGGCCATTGCGAGGCAGGCGAATCGAAAGCTGAGCTCCTCTGCGGCTTGGCTCCTTCGGCGTAAGGATTTCGAATGGCGGCGATATTTGCCGGTCACCTTGCCTGTTTAAGAGAAATTCCATATATGAGGTCAGTGAAACGCTCTTGGCGCGCAGCCGGTCCATCCCAGCCTCGGCAAAAATATCCATAGCGGCACGCAGTGCGGCGAGCGCAAGGATTGGAGGATTGCTCAACTGCCAGCCCTCGGCCCCCTGCATGGGACGAAAATCCGGCCCCATCTGGAATCGGCTTCGCTCGTCATGGCCCCACCAGCCGGTAAAGCGCGGAAGCTCCCACGCACACCCATGCCGTTCGTGGACAAAACATCCACCGACGCATCCCGGCCCACCATTCAGGTATTTGTAACTGCACCACACAGCAAAGTCGGGGCCCCACTCATGCAGCTTGAGCTGCACATTGCCCACAGCGTGTGCCAGATCAAAGCCCACGACGCATCCTGCGCGGCGCCCGGTTTCTGTGATCTGCGCCATGTCGAAGAGTTGTCCAGTCACGTAATTAACGCCGCCGAACAGGATGAGCGCGATGGACTCGGCCTCGCGTTCGATCATCGACACGATATCTTCATCGCGCAAACAGGATTCACCTTCGCGCGGCGTAAGCTCCAAAAGAGACGACACCGGATCGAAGCCATGAAACTCAATCTGCGATTTCAGCGCATACTGATCTGACGGAAACGCACTTCCTTCCACCAGAATCCTGTGTCTCTGCGGCGTAGGACGGTAAAAGCTCGCCATCATCAGGTGCAGGTTTACGGTCAGGGAATTCATGACCACGACTTCGGAAGATTCCGCACCGACAAGAGCTGCGGTTTCTTGCGTCAGAAGGCGGTGATACGGCACCCACGGATGTTTTGCGTGAAAATGTCCCTCCACGCCGAGCTCGGCCCAGTCGCGCAGCTCCTGCTCCAGATAGGACTTTGCCGCTTTCGGCTGCAGGCCGAGCGAGTGCCCGCACAAGTAAATGCAATTCTCTCCGTTTTCGGTTCTTGGAAAACAAAAGCGTTCGCGGAAATGCGCGAGTGGATCGCGGGCATCCATGCCCGCGGCAAATTCCAGGCCGTCCTGAAAAGAAAATTCCGTCAAGCAGCCAGCTCCAGCGGAGTCAGTGCGGCACGAACCATTCGCTCAGCCTTGCTCCAGTCGAGATCTTCAATTCGTTCGATCGAAGCGCACAGCTCTGCAAGGATGCGCTCCTGCGCCAGGCCGCGTTTCATCGCCGTGACATACGGAATGCGATGAAAAGTCACCATCGCATACTTGGGCACAAACAGGCGCGGAAACTTCTCTTCCAGCGCCAGCTCGACCCGTTTGCGGAAGAGAAATTTCGGATCGGCGACCCGATCGCGCATCTCCACAAAATTCTCCACCGCCATGTCCGCAATTGCATCTGTGTTCACTTTTCGAGCTTGCTCAAACTCTCCGAAGACGCGGGCCCAGTCCCCTCCATGGCGGTCGATCAACTCCAGCAGGCAGGTGCAATCCTCGAAGCCGCAATTGATGCCCTGCCCAAAGAACGGCACGATCGCATGCGCCGCATCGCCCAGCAGAAGCGCCCGACCCTCCACATGCCAGGGCGAGCACTTGACGGTCACCATGGCTCCGGTCGGATTGGCGAAAAAGTCGCCTGCCAGTTGCGGCATCAACAAAACTGCATCGGGGAACCGCACCTGGAAAAAGCCGAGCAATTCGGAGTGTGTCTTCAGTTGCGCAAAGCTGTCTTTCCCTTCAAAGGGCAGAAACAGAATGCAGGCAAACGTGCCGTCGATATTGGGCAGAGCAATCAGCATGTAATTCCCGCGCGGCCAGATATGCAGCGCATTCTTTTCGAAAACGTGTATGCCACCCGGACCTGCAGGAATCGTCAGTTCTTTGTAGCCGTAATCGAGATACTGCTGGGAGAAATTGAAGCGGTTCAGCTTCAGCATCTCGTTGCGAATCGCCGAAGCGGATCCATCGCATCCGATCACCACCTGTGATCGAACCGTCTTCTCTTCGCCCGTTTGCTCATCCTGGAGATGGAGAACTCCGGTCTTCAGGTCCATACCCGTACACCGCCGCTGGAAAAAGATCCTGACTCCCTCGGCCTCTGCCGCATTCATCAGCGCCATGTTCAATTCGGCGCGGGAAATTGAATTGATGACCTCGGTTTCATTCTTTCCATAGGGTTGAAATGTTAGCTCTGAGTTAACCGCATGCATCATCCTCCCTTTCATCGGGGTGATGATTTCTTTCACGTTGCTCCACAATCCCGCCTCGGTCAGGGCATGAATTCCTCGTGTGGACAGAGCAAGGTTGATCGAACGACCCGCGCTCATGCGAACGCGCCGCATGTCGGCGCGCCGCTCGTAGATCTCGACGGTGAAACCACGCCGCCGCAAACCTATTCCGAGCAGTGGCCCGTTGAGCCCCGCGCCCACCAGTGTGACTGTTTGTAGTTCTGCCGGCATCAGGAGTTGATGGTGAGCTTTAATCGCATGGGAGTGCTCATGGGGTCTCCCCTATTCCGTCAGCAGCGTGCGCGCTTCCCACAACTCGGGGAAAAACTTCTTGTCCAGCGTGAGCTTTAAGTATGACGACCCGGCACTCCCCCCCGTCCCCATCCGCACGCCGATCGTGCGCTCGACCAGCTGAATGTGGCGCAGCCGCCAGCTGACGACCAGTTCGTCGAATTCTGTGAGCCGCTCGCAGACGTCAATCCAGTCGCGATTGTTGTGCTCGTCCCGGTAGAGCGACAGAATAGCCCGCGCCCGCTCCTCGAACCGCTGGCGCTCCGTCGCGTTCTCATCACACTTGAGCTTACCCATGGCCCGTAGTGCATCAAAAAACACATCTCGCAACGAAGGTTCACGCAGCCTCCGCTCCAGAAGCGCGTGGCCCTCCGGCGTGGGCCGATGGTACGCCAGCATTTTTTCGTCCTTCAGGCCGCACAGAAACTCCAACTCGCGAAATTGCTCGGACTGGAACCCGCTGGCAGGTTCCAGCTTGCCCCGAAAGGCCAGAAAGTGGGTGGGCAGCATAGTTTCAAGAATCGTAAATTGCTCGACCAGCACGCGCGTGATTTCCGTGCACCGGCGCAGCAGCCGTGCAGCCTCGTAGACTTCGTCGCGCGAATTCGGATTGGCTGCTGCATCCCGCAGATTCTTTACCACCGCGTCCAAATCGTGCAGCAGTTCCTTGAACCACAGCTCGTAGGTCTGGTGCACGATGATGAACAGCAACTCATCGTGATGCGGCGGCGAAGACTGCGGATGCTGCAGTTCGAGCAACTTCGGGACTTTCAAGTACGAGCTGTAGGTAAGCTGCTCACTGTGCACGACGATCGGACTGTGCTCGCCCGCTCCAGCAGCGGCCGGGTCACGCTCAAGTCCAAGGAACTCTATTGCGTTCTCGCCTAGAAGTTTGGCTTTCGCCGGCGCGTCGAGCTGGCTCGATCGAATCAGGTTTCCAATACCGTGTTCGCCGAGCGGAAAGGGATAATCCGATCCCAGCATCACGCGCTCGGCTCCCATGGTTCCGACAAGAAATTGCAGCGCTCGTTGATCGAACACCGCCGAATCCACATAGAACCGATTCAAGTAACTGCCGGGCGCAAGCTCACACACTCCATGCGCCACGGGATGATGCCGCCACGCGTTCTCCAGACGCCCCAGCAGAAACGTGAAACTTCCACCGCCATGCGCAAAGCAAATGCGCAGATTTTCCGGCAGCTTGTCGAACGCACCACCCAGGATCATTGCCACAATGGCAAGCTGCGTTTCGGCAGGCATACCGACGGTCCAGGGCGTCATGTATCTCGGCATGCGCTGGGCGCCGAACATGTCCCAGGGATGAACCAACACGGCTGCACCTTCGTCTGCGCAATGGCACAGAAATGTCACGACGCCGGGATCGTCAAGATTCTTGTCGCCAACATGATTTCCAATCTGCACACCGAGGTGCCCGGCACGCCGACAGCGGCTCAGTTCGTCGCACGCGGCATCGACGTCCTGCAGCGGCACCTGGCAAAGAGACTTCAGGCGCCCCTTCCCCCGCGCGCAGATTTCAAGCGCCGCATCGTTGAACAGCCTCGCACAATCGAGTGCATGCTCGGCCGGACGCTCATAAGCAAACAGCACCGGCGTGGCCGAGATGATCTGCAGGTCAACGCCATCGCGGTCCATCTCGCGCAGACGTACTTCGGGATCCCAACACGCGGAATAGATCTGGCGGAAGAAGCGGCCGCCCACCATGATTTCCGCCTTGCCCTCCTCCGTGTGTTTGATCCACGGCCAGTTGGGAGTGCCGTAGCGCGCGGCCAAGTCGGGCCACTCTCGCGGGAAGAAATGACTATGGATGTCGATGACGCGCATTATTGTTTGCCGGGATGAACCGCGCCGCAATGCTTGCACTTGCGCATGGTCTCATTGCTGTAAAACTGTTCGAACAAAGGTGGTAGATCGCGCACGATGCTCTTCAGCTTCACTTCCGCACGATGCACCAGTTGGTGACAATTCTGACAATACCACTCGAACCCGTCGAGAGCGCCCTCTGGACGCGGCATTTCGACGACCACACCGATGCTTCCCGGCTGCAGCCGCTGCGGAGAATGCCGCATGTGCTTCGGCAGCAGGAAAATTTCCCCAGCCTTGATCGGTATCTCAGTTGGAGGCGTGCCGGGAGTTTCCATGATGCGCAGAAAAATGTCGCCCTGCAGTTGGTAGAAGAATTCTTCTGTCGGATCATCATGAAAGTCGCGCCGGTGATTCGGCCCGCCGACGACCGTGACCATCATCTCGCCGTCCTCCCAGACTTGCGCATTGCCGACGGGCGGTTTGAACTTTTCCTTGTTCTGTTCGATCCAGCCCATGAAGTTGAACGCCTTCAGTTCCTTGATGGACGGCATGAGCACCTCCTATTTTTCCGGCTTGTATGCCACAGCCCGAATTTCAATCAGCAGGTGAGGATGCGGCAACTGGTGGACGGCAACTGTGGTTCGCGCAGGCCCGTCGTAGCCAAAATACTCGCCATAGACCTCGTTGTATCCGGCAAAGTCGTTCATGTTTACCAGATACGTGGTCACTTCCACCACGTCTTTCAGTTCAGCGTCGGCGCTGCGCAGAATGTCACGTACGTTCTCGATCACCGCTTTGGTCTGCTCACGGATGTCGACGTGAGTCGTGCCGAGTTCGTCCACTTCGGCGCCGGCAATCGTGTTGTCGGCGCGGCGGGCGCTGGTGCCAGACACGATTAGGAAATCGCCCGCACGCTTGATGTGCGGGTATTTCCCGCGCGGCTTCGCCTTCCCCGCAATGACATGGCTTTCCACTTTTCCCATGCTCTTGGTCTGCTTGCGCCCCAGCGTTTTACAACCGAACGCAGATATTGTTCAGCTCGGAATAAAAATTCAAGGAATGCATCCCCCCTTCACGCCCGATCCCGGAAAGCCCCATGCCACCGAATGGCGTGCGCAAATCGCGCAAGAACCAGCAATTCACCCATGTGATGCCGGCGTTCATCTGCTGTGCCACGCGGTGGCCGCGTTTTAGATTCACAGTCCAGATCGAGGCGGCCAACCCGTATCTCGTGTCATTAGCCATCGTCACCGCTTCTTCTTCCGCATCGAATGGAGCGATGTGGCATACCGGCCCGAAAATCTCTTCTTTCACACAACGCGCCAATTCAGGCATTCCAGTATAGATGGTCGGTTGCACGTAGAAGCCCTTGTCAAGGGTGTTGCCGAACTCCGGGATCCCACCGCCCGTGACCGGGGTCGCTCCCTCCTCGCGAGCCAGTCGATAATACGAACACACCTTCTCGCGATGCGCGGCTGAGATCAACGGCCCAAACTGTGTGGCAGGATCTAAGGGCGAGCCGATTTTCAAGCTCTCTGCCTTGCGTTTGAGCGCTTCAACGAAACGAGGGAAAATCGCGCGCTCTACATAGACTCGCTCTGCGCAAAGGCAGACTTGCCCGGTGTTCAGGAAGACGGCCTCAGCGACGCCGTTCACTGTATCCTCGAAATCGCAGTCGGCAAAGACAATCGCTGCGTTCTTGCCTCCGAGCTCAAACGAAACCGGCTTCACCGAGGCCGCAACCGTCCTCATGATCGCAGCGCCGGTCTGCGACTCTCCCGTGAAGGTCACGGCATTCACATCGGGATGCCGCGTGAGAAACTCGCCCGCTGAGTCCGGTCCGAATCCGTGCACCACGTTGTAGACTCCATTCGGAATTCCGACGTCCGTCATGGCTTCGGCCAGCAATGTGGCTGTAGCGGGAGTCTCCTCGGATGGCTTGACGACCACCGTATTGCCGCACGCGAGCGCCGGCGCAACCTTCCAGGTCAGCAGCAAAAGCGGCAGGTTCCACGGAGTGATGACCCCAACAACACCGAGCGGTTTGCGCACGGCATAATTCAGCGCGCTCTTGCCGTCGGGAGTTTCTGTGTAAAAAGATTCGAGGCCGGAGGTTTTGATCAGATCGGCAAATGCGCGAAAATTTGCGGCTGCGCGCGGAACGTCCAGTTTTGACGCCAGAGCCACCGGCTTGCCTGTGTCTGCGACTTCAGCTCGGACGAAATCGTCGAACCGAACTTCGATCGTGTCAGCGACTTTGTGCAAACGTGCTGCGCGATCGCGAATTCCAAGACGGCCCCATTCGCTGTGCAAGGCTTTGCGGGCGGCTTGCACGGCTTCATCCACCAGGCTCTCATCCGCTTGCGAAACCTGCGCGATTACGCTTCCATCGGCAGGGTTCACGTCGGCAAACTCACGCTTGCCGCGCACAAACTGCCCATTAATGTAGTTGAGGATGGACTTCACTGGGCGAGAACCCCGCCGCATCGTAACAGCCCTGCGTCAGAGGAAGCAACGACGCCATTCAGCTTAAGCGTTGCTGCAGATAACGCCGAAGCGCATCTTGCCACGAGGGCATTACGATTCCATAGCGATGCAAGCTCGCGGGCGACAAAACCGAATACGCGGGACGCGCTGCCGGCCGAGCCATTTGCTGACTCGTCGTCGGTCGCACCTCAGTGCCCAGCTTCGCGCCCTCGATTATCTGGCGCGCAAAATCAAACCACGTGCAGTCTCCGGAGTTGGTTACATGCACGATGCCACTCGCGTTCTTGCGGCACAGTTCGACGATCGCCCGTGCCAAATCCACCGCATAGGACGGGCAGCCGCGCTGATCGTCGACGACATCGAGTGCCGACCGAGTCGCGGCTAATTTGAGAATCGTATCCGGAAAGCATTTGCCACCGATGCCAAACAGCCAGGACGTCCGCGCAATGCAGCATTCGGGCACGATCTCGAGCAGCCGAAGCTCCGCCTCTGCCTTTGAACGCCCATAAACGCTTTGCGGATTACGAGTGTCGCCGATGTCATAAGGAACCTTTTTCGTTCCGTCGAAAACGTAGTCGGAACTGAGGAACAACAGTTTCGCACCCGCGCCCTTCGCCGCCTCGGCAACGTTAACCGCTCCATCACGATTCACTGCGAAGGCTAGATCGCGATGAGTCTCGCAGCCATCCACATCGGTGTAAGCGGCAGCCAGGATGATCCACTCCGGAGTGGTACGGTCCACGGCATCCCGCACCTGGCTTGCGTCGCGAATATCGGCGTCACGAGAAGTAAGGCCAACGACGTGGTCGCCGGTCCACTCGAGCACAAGCTCCTTGCCGAGAAGCCCGGAAGCGCCGAAGATCGTGACTTTCATTCTCTGATTGACCTGCCTACCAGCGATTTTCCTGCTCGCTACTCGAAGGTTTCGGCATCGCGCAGAGCGACGCCGCGCTGGTCCTTTGCGGATATGATTGGCTCCCCGTCGAGCTCCCAGTTGATCTTCAGTTCGCGATCGTTCCATGCCAGCGTGCGTTCGTGCTCCGGCGCATAGTAGTCTGTGGCCTTGTACAGGACATGCGCTTTCTCGGAGACCACGCGAAATCCGTGCGCAAAACCGGCAGGAATCCACAGCAGGCGCTTGTTTTCTCCTGAGAGCCGCACGCCTTCCCACTCGCCGAAGGCGCGCGAACTCCGGCGCAGGTCGACCGCAATGTCGAGGATCTCTCCCTCCACCACGCGAACCAGCTTTCCCTGTGCCTGCCGGATCTGGTAATGCAAGCCGCGCAGCACGTTCCGTCGCGAACAGGAATGGTTGTCCTGCACGAAACGCTCGCGGATGCCGATGCCCTCCATCACCTGTTCGTTGTAGCTCTCCAGGAAGAATCCGCGCTCGTCGCTGAACACGCGCGGCTCGAGAATGAGCATGCCTGGGAGGGAGGTCGGAATTGTCTTGATCGCTTCCATCGTTATCGCTTCCATCGTTGAGCGCACCGGACCCGCGTTCATCAGAATACCTTTTCCCGCAGAAGCTGCAGAAGGTAAGCTCCGTAGCCGCTGTTTTTCATGGAGCGCCCGATCTGTTCGACCTGTGCAGCTGTGATGTAGCCGTAGCGGTAAGCAATTTCTTCCGGGCATGCCACCATCAAGCCTTGCCTCTTTTCGATGGCCTGAATGTAGAGCGCGGCATCCATCAGCGACTCATGCGTGCCCGTGTCGAGCCACGCCATACCCCGGCCCATCACCACTACATCGAGCTGCTTCTTTTGCAGATAGACTTTGTTGATGTCGGTGATCTCCAGTTCTCCTCGGGCACTGGGCTTGAGCGATTTCGCAATTTCGACCACATGCCCATCATAAAAATATAGACCCGTGACGGCGTAGCGCGACTTTGGCTGTGCCGGTTTTTCCTCGATGCTCAGTGCTCGGCCTTGCGCGTCGAATTCCACCACGCCATACCGCTCCGGATCGTGCACCGGATATGCAAAGACACGCGCGCCTTGCGCTTTCTGCGCAGCTTCTCGAAGATCCTTGGCCAAATCGTGCCCGTAGAAAATGTTGTCCCCGAGCACCAAAGCGCTCGGGCTGCCAGCCAGAAAATCCTGCCCCAGCACGAACGCCTGCGCAATTCCCTCCGGCCGCGGCTGCACACAATAGTGCAGGCGAATTCCGTACTGGCTGCCATCCCGCAACAGCGCCTGAAACTTGGGCACGTCTTCCGGAGTGGAGATGATCAGAATATCCCGGATACCCGCGAGCATCAGCGTGCATAGCGGGTAATAAATCATGGGCTTGTTATAAACGGGGAGCAGGCTCTTCCCCATGGCCTGCGTCACCGGATAAAGGCGCGTGCCCGATCCGCCCGCGAGAATAATTCCTTTGTAGCGCGTTTGCTCTTGCATGGGTTGCTCTATGTTGTTTAACCTTCTCTGAATCTCAACCTGGCCTAGCTCGAATAATGCGTTTCAATCCACTGACGGTAGCTTCCACTCGTCACACCGCGAACCCATTCGTCATTCTCAAGATACCAGCGCACCGTCTTGCGGATGCCGGTGTCGAATGTCTCTTTCGGCTTCCAGCCCAATTCGCGTTCGATCTTGCGCGCGTCCATCGCGTAACGCCGGTCGTGCCCCGGCCGGTCCTTGACGAACGTGATCAACTCCCGGCGCGGGCGCGGGAGGGGCGGCCCCATCTCATCCACGAGATCGCAAACCGTCTTCACGATTTCCAGGTTCAGTTTCTCATTCCAGCCGCCAATGTTGTACGTCTCACCCGGTCGCCCGCCTTGCAGCACGGTTGAGATAGCTTCGCAGTGATCCCCCACATACAGCCAGTCGCGCACATTTTTGCCATCTCCGTAGACTGGTAGCGGCTTGCCACCGCGAGCATTGAGGATCATCAGCGGAATCAACTTCTCCGGAAACTGAAAGCGGCCGTAGTTGTTCGAACAATTTGTGGTCAGCGTGGGCAGCCCATAGGTATGGTGATAGGCGCGCACCAGATGGTCGGACGCGGCCTTCGAAGCCGCATACGGACTGTTCGGTGCATACGGTGTGGTCTCGCAAAACGGAGGATCGTCAGGCCCCAGAGAACCGTACACCTCGTCGGTTGAAACATGCAGAAAGCGAAAACGCTTTTGCTCGTCGGCGCTCAGACCGCCCCAGTAGGCCCGAGCCTCTTCCAGGAGCGCGAACGTGCCATTCACATTGGTGCGAACAAAGTGCTCGGGACCGCGAATAGACCGGTCCACATGGCTCTCCGCTGCGAAATGCACAATCGCCTGGGGATGCCTCGTTTCGAGAACTCGGGCGACCAGGGCACGGTCTGCAATGTCGCCGCGGACAAACTCATACGCTCGTTCCTCGGCCACGCTGTCCAGATTGTGCAGGTTTCCAGCATAAGTCAGCTTGTCCAGATTGATGATCGAGTCGGTTTTCTGCTGCATGCACTGCAGAATGAAGTTGGACCCGATGAACCCGGCGCCGCCGGTGACGAGAATTGTATTTCGCATGCGAAGTGTAGCCGGCTCGGCGCCTTCCCTGCGCAGCGCGAGACGAGCAATTGATTGTAATAAAACACTGGTTTGAAACAAATTGGGCTGAAACAAAAAGGACGGGCTTGGCCCCTCCGGCATCCGATTGCCTGATTGTGGCCGGTGCTTGGCGGTGAGGATGCCGCCTTTGGGTGGTTACCCTGTGCGACGCTCAGCAACTGTGCCTGCACTGGCGGCAGCAGCCCGAGCGCTCGGTTTCTTGGCTGGCTTCCTCTGAGGAAATCCCATGATGTCGAAGTACGCTCTTTCGATGTCGGCGGCAATCTTGCCCCAGTGATACTGCTCTTGAACTCGCCGCCTCGCCGCCTGTCCGGCTGCCTCACGCACCGCCGGATTCGGGATCAGGAAGCGCAGACGGTCCGCCAAATCGGCGGCGTCGCCGCGCCGAAATGTGTATCCCGCACCTTCCACCACTTCGCGGTTTTCGGGAACGTCGCTGGTCAACACGCACAGTCCGGCGGCCATGGCATCCAGCAGCGCCAAAGACAGGCCTTCCAGATCCGACGGCAGGACAAAGATCATCGCGTTCGTTATCAGTTCATCGAGCGTCTCGCCGGACACCCAGTCGAGCATGCGAATCCGCCCGGAAGCATGCGTCCGCAGTTCCTTGCTGTACGCATCGCAATAGCTCGATGCTCCGGCCATCACGAGCTTCACGTCGGTGTTCAGTTGCTCAAAGGCTTCGACGAGCAGATGGCATCCTTTCTCCGGCGAGAATCTGCCAAGGAACAAAATGTAGTTGCCGGGATCGAGGCCCCACTCCAGGATCTTCCGTGGCTCCCTCCACTCCCGCATTACGCCTCCGTTGGGCACATAAAACGCTTCAGTGCCGTGGACCTCACGATACCGCTGCTGAAGGACCTGCGACACTACCATGGTCGCGTTCGGAAATCGCACCGAGGCTCGTTCTCCGGCGCGCAATACGGCCGACGCCAGCCGTCCCCACTTTCTGCGCTGCCAGTCAAGCCTGCACGGTCACCGCAGTTTTGATCCCCAAGAACCGCGGGAGCAAGGAAAACAGCGCTGGCCCCAGCGCGTGATAGTGGACCACGTCAAAACCACGAGTCATGGCGTGTACCGTGCTCAGCAGGGTATGCACGACGGTCTCCAGATGTTTGGACCGGATGGTCGGCAGGCGCACCAGACGCATCCCATTGTGTTCCGAAGGCGCGGGCGTGAAATAGGTGCGGCAGTACACCGTCACTTCATGCCCCATGGCTGCCAGGCACTTCCCAACTTCTTCGTAATAGGCCTCAATGCCGCTGTATTTCGAGACCACACCCCGCCCGCCAATAAAGGCGACTCGCAGTTTCCTGGCCGGACTAGCTATCGTTTCGTCCAGACTGGGAGATGACCTCCGTCGCCGGAAACCTTCCCACGGAGCGGGTCTTGCAGTCACAACTAACCGTGAATTCCGGCGCGCCTTCGCAGCGGCCAGGCGCTCATAGATACTCGACAATTTGCGGTAATGTGTTTCTGGAGTGTGCCGTTGCCGCACGAGTTCTCGGCCCGCAGCGCCCATGCGTTCTGCCACGTCGGGCCTGGCTCCAAGCTTTGCAATCGCTTCGGCGAGCTGCTTCACATCGCCGGTGCGATAGAGAAGCCCAGTCTCGCCCTCGCGCACCAGTTCCCTGCGCGACCCCAGATCGGACGCGATGACTGCGCGCCCTTCTGCATAGGACTCGAGAATGGTCTTGCCGAGCGTTTCGTAAGCGTGCGAAGGGAGCACCGTGAAACGCGACCCTGCGATCAGAGCATCGCGTTCGGCGTGGCCAACTTGCCCCACAAAGCGAACATTGTTCAGGCCGAGCCTGGCTGCCAGCTCCTGCAAGTCCCCGCGCTGTGGTCCGTCGCCTGCGATGACCAGGTGCATCTGCGGCACCTGTTGCATCGACCGGAGCAGGTCATCTACTCCTTTTTCTGCCGACAAACGCCCGAAGTACAGGATCGCCGCGTCATCTTTGGAGACCGGCGGGGGCGCTTCATGAACCTGCTGAAAGTGCGGGAGGACTTCGAATTTCGACCCATCCCACCCGTGCTCAATGAATTTGTCGCGCACAAACTGGCTCGGCGCCAGGAACAGATCTACACACTTGCGATACGTGCCCAGCCAGCGGTGAACGTAGGCTTCCAGCATCAAGGTTGCCCGCGCACTCATGCTCGGATAGCACTTCCGAGGCACGGCTCGCCAGAATGCCCCGCCTTTACACTGCTCGCACGACTCGCCCCGCGAGACCAGGTTGTAGCTGGGACACAACAGTTTGAAATCGTTCAAGTGGTAAACGATGGGGACGCCTTGCGCCTTCAGTTCCCACAGAATTGACGGCGACAAATGGTGGTAGATGTTGCGCACATGCGCCACATCAGGCCGGAACTCTTTGATCATGGCGCGAATTCGCCCTCGGGCCGCGACGGAATAGATCGCATGGCCCGCCAGTCTCGCCTTTTGCCACAACCCGCAATTCTGCTTGAAGTCGATGTGGGGCACGAAGTGCTGATCGTACGCGGTGGGTTCTCCGCGCGGATCAGACATCGAGAACAACGCTACTTCGTGCCCCTGCGCTCTCATCAGCTCCATCAGTTCGAACAGGTACACCTCGGTTCCACTGAACCGGTAGTTGTATTTGTTGCAATAAAGAATCCTCATGATGAATGCTCTCTTGCGGAATACTTTGCTGCGGAATGACTTGCTGCATGAATAACTCGGCGAACGCTTTCAGGTTCTTGCTGCGGTTGAAATTGAGGCGGACCTGCACCCGGGCTGCATGGCGCATCCAGTCCAGTTGCGCCGCACAGGCTAACTCGTGCGCAGAGATATGAGAACGTGCGTTTCGACAATCAGGAGCGGCGTGCGCCTGCATAAGGGAATGGATCATCAGCAGGCGCGAGACGAAGTCGCCCAGTGAACCGGGTTCATAGAGAAAGCCTGTCTTGCCGGCGATCACAAGCTCGGGAATTCCGGTGATGTCGGGCGCCAGCACAATCTTGCCCCGCGCCATGGCCTCCATCAACACCAGCGGGATGCCCTCGCTGCGGCTGGTCAGCACAACCACCTCGGCGCGGCCGTAGAGTGAGTTCATCTGCTCTCGCGCTACATGCCCCAACAACGTGACCCGCCCTTCTAGGCCACATTTTTGAATCAGCGATTCGAGGCCGCGCCGCTCCGGGCCCTCCCCCGCGATCGAACATTCAAAATCGACACCACGGGTACGCAACTCGGCGCAGGCGCGCACAAGAAACGCGTGATCCTTTACCGCATGGAGCCGGCCCACGGCGAGCAGCACGAGCTGGGATGGGCCGCTCTCAAGCCCGACTGCGGGCAACCCTGCTCGATCATCCACCTCGACTCCCAGCCGTGACACGATCACTTTCGCAGCTGGGACTTCGGGATAGCGCTTCAGAATGTACTGCCGGTTGTAGCCGGAGATGGTCAGGCAGAATTTGCAATGTTCGAGCTTCACATCCAGATAGTTGCCCGGTTCGAGCAGCAGATCCGAACCGTGCAGCGTCAGGCTGAAGCCTGCCCCCACGAGTCTTGCCGCCACCATCGCGATCCAGGAGCCGAAGTATCCGTGATGCGCGTGAATATGCTGAACGCCCCGCCGTTCCAACTGAACCGCATAGCAGGCTCCGAGCCACGTGTGCAGCAGAGCCTTCACGCGCGGCGCCGGCCCCTCGCGCCCGCGGCAAACGACGCGCGCGATCAGATCAGAAATCCGGTGCCCTCTGCGAACGCACAGCCACAAGCCGCGCAGCAGCACAACGACTCCAAGACTCTGCAGCACAATTTCCGGCGCTGGCACGCCGTCCCCACCAAGATCTGCGGCAGGCGGCTTCCGCGCACTGCAGGGAATCACCATGACACCGCGGCGTCGCAGTTCCTCAATCTCCTCCACGACATAAGGCTCGACGGGGGACGGGAACTGATTCGCGAGATAGGCGACGGTTAACACGCGCAAGCCTCCGCTCTGCGGTGCTGCGCCGCTAGCATCCCTGCCATGGCGAAGAGCAAGCCATTCACGAACTGGTAGCTCATCACCACCATCGCGGCGTTTGCCCAATACACGGCCAGCAAAATCGGCCACCAACGGTGAAATGTGGCATCGAGAAACTCGTTCCTCTCTGCGTCCGGAATCGCTCCTCGCCCCAGCCGCCACAGTTCGTACATCAACCACAAGTACAGCGCCAGGCCGACTACGCCGTGCTCCACTAACAGCTCCAAGTAGGTGTTATGCGGATACAGAACCTTCTCGTCGTAGCCGCCGACAAATCGCGGTAACTCGTCCGGCATCTGATGGAAGCCCCAACCCGTCAGGGGGCGCTCGAGAAACATCTGCCATCCGCCCGCGTAAACCGCAGCGCGATAGTCCACCGGCCCTCGTTCCTCCATACGGTCGCTTAGCGCGCCGCCCAACGCGGTCGAACTGAGAACAATCGCGATACCCAAGACGGCCACGACCATCCCCACCACACAGACGAGGCGCAGCGTCCGATTCCTGGAGAGAAAGACGAGCGCCACTACGGTCCCGGCAAACGACACCCATACGGCTCGCGTCATGGTCGCGAGGACGGCAACCGGCACCGAGGCCAGCAGCAGAAGCATCTTCACCCCTCTCATGCTTCCGCGGCGGTAGGCGTGCAGCGCGAGCAATCCTAAGAGATTGAGGGAAACACCATTGGCAACCGCCTGGAGCAGCGGGCCGCGAGCCCGATCGGCGTGAAACCCCAGGCTTTCATCGAGAATGAAGCGTGGAAAAATCAAGTCCCGCGCCCCAACCAAAAATGCGATCGCAGTGAAACTCAAATAGGCCAGCACGATCAGGGCAAACACTTCAAACTGCCGGAACCGTTTTCCCCCGGTGAATACCAGTCCCGCTAGGTGAAATAGCGTGAATGGGACGATGAACTTCGACGCCAACAGCGACCAGGTTTCGTGATCGAACGGACGCCCCATGACGCTCGCTACCGCGAGCAGAGTCAGGCCGATCATCGGCCAGGTCGCCCGCTCCCACACCAGCAAGCGCTGCCGGAAAATTACGGCGCGACCGGCTACACCCACCACCAACAGGGCAAAGGCCACGCGGTCAATTTCATAAAAGGCGACGTCTGGATGCCGCAGCAGCATGGCGGTCAGAGCCGCTAGGAACAGGAGCGAAGGGGCTGCAATCAACGCCTGCATCAGACCCGAGACAGCTTTGATTGCGCCTGCCGCCAACGCAGCCCCGGCCGCATCTCGACGTTCCGCCCCCAGCGCAATTGCCTGCATCACTCCCCGCTCCCTCGCACCACGGCCGCCACCGTCTTCAGAAGAATCTGCATGTCGCGGATCAAACTCCAGGTCCGGATGTACTCCCGGTCAAGTTCCATACCACGTTGAAACGACGGGTCGCGCCGCGCTGTCACTTGCCACAGCCCCGTGATGCCCGGCATCACGTCCAGCCGCGCCAAGTGCTCAATGTCGTACTTGGCAAAGTCATCCAGCGGATGCGGCCTGGGCCCCACCAAACTCATGTCGCCCTTCAACACGTTCCAAAGCTGGGGGAGTTCATCGAGACTGTAGCGGCGTAAGAAGCGGCCGACACGCGTGATCCTCGGATCGTCTGCAATCTTGAAGAACGGCCCCGATCTCTGGTTCTGCTGCCGCAGGTGCAGTTTCAAATCGTCTGCATTCGTCACCATCGTGCGGAACTTGCAGCAACGGAACGGCCTTGCCTTCCGCCCTGCTCGCAGGGCGCTGTAGAACACCGGCCCAGGCGAGTCCAGCTTGATCAGCACGGCAATCGTCCCAAGCAGCGGTGACAAGCCCAGCAACGCCAGGCCCGAGGCCGCCACGTCCACCAGCCGCTTCAGTACCAGTGCCGCCGTGGGCAGTTGCTCCGAGTGGAGACAGATCACCGGCAGGTCCCCAACGCGATCCACCTCACTTGCGGATGGTTTGCACCCGAAAAGCTCGGGAACGAATTCCACGTCCAGACGCAAACGCCGCGCCTCTCGCAGCACCTGCAAGGTCAGGTTTCGGTCACGCGGCGCCGCCAGAACGACCTCGTCTACAAATGCCGTGCGAGCCAGCCGGGCCAGATCGCTGACGCGGCCAACGACCCCGTCCCCGATTGGTCTCTCGTTGTCCAGCAAGCCGCACAGCACCCTGCCTGCATTGGGATTGGCCGCTACATGCAGTGCCATCGCTCGCCCGACCGTGTTCGCACCGACGATCAACACGTTTCGCGGATATCGGCTGCCGCTTTCGCCGCGCCGTTGTTGCCGTTCTACCTGCCAGCGCCATGTACACAACGCTCCGAAGTGCAGCCATCCAGCGGCAGAGAACAGTGCGGCGGTGAGCCAGGGAAATCCCTGCAATCCGTAGGCAAAACCCAGCACCGTCGTGGCCAGCAGAATCGATTTACCGAGAATCCGCACTTCAGCTCGCAAATCGATGCCCGGCGCGTACAAATCTTCTGTGTAGCTGAGCAGCGTAATCAGCGCTGCATGCAAGATGGCAATCCCGAGCAGGGACACGGGTGCGCCCGCGGCGTACTCGAACAGGCGAACTCGAGGGAACGCGGCCCGCAGCGGCACCAGCATCGCTCCGATTAGCAGCCAATTCAGAGCTACCAGCGCGAAGTCGCTGGCGGTCGAGCACAGCCACTTCCAAGCGCTGCGTTTCTGCAGAGGACCCGGCAGCAGCAGCTTCAGGCCACTTTCTTGGCGGGGTGCTGGCGGTGTCGGAATTTTGGCCGCTTCCGCCAACTCGACTACTCTCACCGACTGGGGCGGTTTCTTCTGCGCCTTAAACGGCTCCCGCGGTACAGCCCCTGCGCCTGGAATCATCCGTTCCCAGCCGCTTGGTGGTGGCTCTTGCTGCGTAGGATTAATGCCCGCAATCGACAAGTGAGCTCAGCTCCGCTTCGTAACTTTGTGACCTCGAACGGCGGCGTTCCTGCCTCTTCGCTACAGCCGCCGGTAAATCGCTTCTGGGATCGGGAACAGCCTGTCGCTCAGCACCGTCCCCAGCATGCGTGCCTGCGCTCTTTCCAGAGATTCTTTGATTTTGCGTGCCGTGGCCCTCCTGGTTCGTTGTGCCGACAGCACCAGAATGATCCCGTCCGCGAACTGAGCCATGGCCGCAGCCTCATGCGATTCTCCAGCCGGCGGGGCCTCGACGATCGAATACTCAAACTCCGCACGCAGGCCCTGTAAATGCGTATGCAGCGCCGACGCTGTAACCACTTCGCCGTCGCGCTCCTCCGCCTCAACCGTCCATAGGCTCCCCCGCCGAACCGAAATCGGCCGGTTCCTGCCCGCAATGGCAACACGCCCCACCGTCTCCAGCGCCAGTGCTTCGGCTACTCGCCGGCAGATGCCCCACACTTCAGTCTCCGCCTCCACCGCACTGAACACGACTTGCCGGACCGGGCGCGGGCCGCCCGAAAAGAAGACCTGGCGCACTAATCCTCGAATCTGCTCACGAGCAAAGTCCTCTGGATTCCATCTCGCCGGAGGCGGTGTGCTCGCTTGTGCCTCGGCTTCTCCCCAAGCAGGCGTCTGCGGAACTTCAGCCTGCTCGAGCCAGCCCGCACTTAAAGCATTCCCACTCATGCTGGAAGCCTTCCTCGGGCAGGACGCGGCAAGGACGCCAGCACCGGAGCATCCAGGTAGGCCAGCACATCATCCGGCGTATGGAAGCCGGCATCGATATGTTCTGCGGCAAAAGCCGCTCCCGTGCCCGCAACACTGCCGGCAGCCAATCCGACCGCCAGCACCGCCCAGCTGGACCATCGGGGCAGCGCAGGGGCAACCGGTTGTTCTGCGATCGCTACGTTGACGATGCCGCGCTCATCGAGCGCATCCGCCATGCGCGCCGCTTCTTTCTTCTTGACGTAAAGCAAATAGTTGTCCTCGGCCGCGTGTTCTGTGTTCACGAGGTCGTCTTGCGCGATCGCATCCTCGCCCAAACGCCGCGCCATCGCCCGGTACTCTGTTTCCTGGGCGCCGGTCGCCGCAGCGCGCGCCTCCAGCCCCCTCAACTGGACTTGTGCCCGTTGCAATTCCGACCTGGCCCACTCATAGTGCGTGTTCTTGTCGGTGGTCTCGTCGCGCACAGGGTTTTGGTTCTCGGTTGCAATCGCAGCCTGCGTCTGCGCGATCTGCTGTTCCACTTCCTGCACCAGCGGATGCGCCGGTTCAAACTTGGTCAGCAACTCGACCCGCTTCACCTGCAAGCCGAGCAACGTCGACTTCAATGCCGCCAGCACCTCCGGATTGTCCGCCGAGCGAATCTGCGTGGTTGTCCGCTCCGGCAGGTCCTTCAGCTGGGTCTCCAATTCCCGCACCCGCTCTCGCGTCTCCGCCAACTCCACGCGAGTCTCGTGGTAGTTGGCGTCAGCCGCGCTCAATCGCTGCAGCGCCATATCCCGTTCCTGTGCCGCCACGACGACTTCGCGCCGCGTCATAAACTCGAGCAGTTCCTGCTGCGCCTGTTCCAGCTGGTGGCGAGATTCGGATGTCTGTTTTTCGAAAAAATGAACTTCGCCGCCCGGCCGATGCACGACCGCATGCTTCTCCACGTATGCGTCTGCCAATGACTGCAGAACCTTCGCTGCCAGCTGGGGATCCTCCGAAGGATATTTCACCGTAATCAGGTTCGTTTTCTTGACGGCTTCGACCTTCAGCTTTTTTGCCAGGCGGCGAGCCGCCCGCTCCACGCGTTCCGCATGACCTTCGTTCAGCCGCAGGAAATGCAGCCAGTCGCGACCGCCCAACTTGTTTTCCTCCACCACCCTGCGCAAGACCGACTCGTCTTGCAGCAGTTCCACCTCCGAGTTCAGCTCTTCCTCCGTGATCTCGAGACGCGTCAAATCCAGCGGTGCATTCTCCTGTGCGCTGACCGGGGCGTCCGCCCGACCCGGCCGCACCAGAACCTTCATTTCGGCTTCATATCTGGCTCCGGTCAGCAAATACAGAACTGCCGCAACTAACACCAAGCCCGCCGTCCAAACGAAGACCCTCCACCGGCGGAACAACACTGTCGCCACTTCCCGCACAGTTGGTGCTGGTGTCTGGCTTCGTCGGCGGTTTGGGTCTTCGTCTGGCATGCGAGTGAGGGAAGTCATGGTCAAAATTGAGTTGGATTTACATACATGCTCATCGAGGGTCTGGTCAGGAAGGGCGCAATCTTCGAAATCGCATTTTGCGGAACAAAGACGAGATCGCCCGGGCGCAGGTGCGCATCCTCTTTGAGGCTCTTCTGTTTGAGCATTTTCTTCAGATCGAGCAGATGCGTCTCCACCAGGTCGTCGTCCACGCGGCGAAACAGCACGACCTGCGAGCACTTGGCCATCAAAGTCAGGCCGCCCGCGATCTGCACTGCCTCAGTCACGGTTGTGTCCGAGCGCAATTCGTACTTGCCCGGCCTTTCGACCTGCCCGCCAACGACGAAGTAAGGCCGCGCAAAATCCTTCAACGCAACCGCTACCTGCGGGTCATGCAGGTATCCGCGATATGCTTTTTGCACTGCCTCCTGAAACTGCTCGAGATTCAGCCCTTGCACCTCGATCATTCCGGCGTCTTTCAACATCACGTAGCCATCGGGTTGCACCGTCAGAGACTGGTTGAACTCCGGCGCAACCGTGAAGCTGATGGCCACCACATCGCTGGGCCGTAACCGGTAGAGCGGATGGCGCTCCCCTCCGAGTAAAGGGTTTCCCAGGCCATCCGCTCGTCCCGGGTTTGCGGCCGTTGTACTCCCTCCCGCTCCGGCTCCGGTTAAGCCTGGCGGTGAGGTCTCTTTGCCTGCGCTCAGCGCTTGAGTCTGGGCGCGGGCGGCCGACCAACACTGCAATGCCAGAAGCGCGATGGCTATGAATTGTCCGAATATGAAAACACGCTTCATTTTTCTGCTCCGAACCTGCTCTGAATCCCTTTCCTTTCCGAACTGTTCTGCCGGACTCTGCTGGAGAGCCTCACTCTGATTTCTGAGCAACTCTCTATCGCGCAAATTAATCTCACCCTCGGCGATCAGCAAGACATGGGAAGTGGTGTATACAAAAGTGGATTGCGGCAAGCGGCGGGGATATCGTTCAGCCGCACGAAGGGTCGTATCAAATCAAGGGCTTGCGGAGATTGATCCCAGAAGGTCGGGGAGAAGTGCCCGCGCGCGGTGCCCACCTTCGTCGTACCCACAAAAGTGGACTTGCGTTTTTGTCGGGTCACAGCGTCAAGAAATGTGCTCTCCCCGGATTTCCCGTCATGAACCTGAGCTAGTGATTGCAATCACAAGAAAAAACCACAGCTGTGATTGCGATCACAAAATTTTCGGTCAACGCAGCACCCAAGGCCCGATGATGCGCCGCCTTACAAACAGCCTTCCACAATCTGAGTTGCCTCCAAGTGGCAATCTCCGGCACAAATTCGAATTCCCGTTTTGAAAAATGCGCACAGATTTTGCGGCCGCACCCTTGTGAACAATTCTCGTGCGTCCCTACAATCACAGAATAGGTTGCTGTTTTGCGGGGGACCCCTTTTCTATGTGCCCGTCGTCCGCCGCCACTTCGGACGCCGTGCAAGTCCTTGTGGCGGATTCCAATCGAATGCAGGCCCAATTGCTGACCAGCGCTCTGCGTCGGCGTCCAGAGTTCCGGATTGCCACGTGCCACATGGACGCCGTGTCCATCCTTCAAGCCGTCACGTTCAAACCTCCCCGCGTGGCGCTGTTGTCCTTCAACCCGCCTGCCAACATCGCTGAGACGGTGACGACCATGCGGAGCTTTCATCTGGCTCACCCTGAAATTCCCAAGGTTCTCCTGGTCGCCGCCTGCGACCGCGAGTTGGTCGTCAGCGCCTTTCGCTCCGGTGTTCGCGGCATCTTCACCCTCACCGACTCCAATTTGAAGTTGTTGTGCAAATGCCTGCTCCGCGTCGCGGGCGGCCAGATCTGGGCCAACACCGAGCAGCTCGGCTATCTGCTCGATCTCATCAGCGAAGTGCCATCGCTGCGCGTGCTCAACTCGCGCGGCAGTTCCCTGCTGACTCCGCGGGAAGAGCAGGTGGTCGCTCTCGTCGCCGAAGGCCTGGGCAATCGCCAGATCGCCCGCGAACTCAGCCTCAGCGAGCACACCATCAAGAAGTATCTTTTCCGCATCTTCGAAAAACTCGGCATCTCCAGCCGCGTCGAACTCGTGCTGTACGCCGTCAACAACGGAGACCCACGCCAGGCCGAGTGGCTTGTCGGCATGAGTCAAGCCTCGCCTCGCGCATGATCTGTGCCTCCTCGATTTGAAAACCCTGCACTCCGCCTGTATAACTTGGAACTTAACCTTGCCCAACGCCGATCCCAAATCGCCCTCCGCACGCCGCTGGACCATCATCGCGGCTGGCCTGCTGCTGTTGGCTCTTGCCCTCGTGGTCATCTACACCACCCGGGCTGCCTTTCTCAGCCCGCTGGCTTTGGTGGTAGTGGCCGCGATCGGACTCGCTGCGCTGCTGTTGCAATTGCGACTGCGCAAGGATGTGAGCGCCTCCGTTCGCGCACCGGTAGGATTGAATGGGCTGGGACTGCTCTTCGCCATCGGCGCGGTTTTTGCTGACCGCCTGCACCTGAGCCCGAGCCTCATGCAGGTCGCCGCTCTCGGAGCGGTCCTCTGCTTCGCGATTGGTGGCATTTTCGTCCTGCATGCAATGCGGAGAAGAAGAAACTGAAGGCTCTCAGTATCTGCGGAGTGACGTTTCACTGCCTACTTTTCAGATAGCGATCGAACCACGCGACTGTCCGTTCCATGGCGTCAATCTGGTTCTCGCGCTTGGCGAACCCGTGGCCTTCGTCGGGATAGTAATGGGCGTCAACGATTTTGCCTTCCTTCTTCAGGATCGTCTCTGCCTGTTCGGCTTCTTCCTTCGGGTCGCGAATGTCATTCGCACCTTGCAGAATCAGCAGCGGAGCTTTTGCATCCTTGAAGTACTTGATCGGCGATGCATCCTCATACGACTTACGATCCTTCACCGGATCTCCCAGGATCGACTGATCATACTGTTGAAGCGCGGGCTCTTCGTGTTCCTGTTCCGTCAGCCAATCGGTAATGCCAAAAAGCTCGACCGCCGCCGCCCACACCTCCGGCGTTCTGCCGATCGCGATCATGGCCATGTATCCGCCATAAGAACCGCCCGTTATGCCGATCTTGTGTTCGTCGACGTAGCCCGTCGCGACCAGGAAGTGTGCGGCGTAGACCTCATCTTGCAGGTCGCCTCCGCCCAGCTCTTTGTAGTTTGCTCGCTGGAATTCCATTCCGTACCCCGTCGACCCGCGCACATTCGGCGCAATGCAAACGTAGCCGCGCGAGGAGAGAGCAGCGGCCGTCTTGCTGAAGCTGTCGGTTGTTTGCCCGGTGGGTCCACCGTGCGGAAGCACGATCGCCGGATTTGTTCCGTCCCGCTTCAGATTGAACGGCACCCACAGAAAAGCGCTGATCGTCTTGCCGTCAAATGTTTTGTAGTGAACTAGCTGCGAAGAAGGCAGGCGCGACGGATTCAGACTGGCAATCGCAGAAAACGTGAGCTGCCTCACCTGCTGTTTTGCGACGTCATACACCCACAAGTCTGCCGGCTCGATCGAGCTTTGATGCGAAACCAGCAGACGATCGCCAGAAGGAGAATAAGCGCGCGGGTTGCCCGCCGGAGAGTTGATTCCCTCCGGAAAAGGAACCCTGGAAGCGCGGCCGGTCTTGCGGTCCACCACGTAGATATCTGTGCGGCCGTCCGCGTTCACCCGGTAGGTGAAACTCTTGCCGTCGGGAGAAAACTCTCCCGCATCGGCCTCCCACTTCAGATCCGTGACCCAAGTTCGCTGCTTGCCGGCGGCGTCCAAGAACGCAACGTTCTGGTACCCACCCTTCTCGTTCGACGTGATGAGAAGCGTGCGATTATCAGGGGAAACTGACGAAACGAGGTTGAGGACATCGCCCTGATGTGGCGTGAGATTTTCCAGTTTGCCGCTGGCTACATCGATGCGATACACGTCCGAATCGGTGAAGCCGGCGTTGTAGCGATTTGCAAAGATCGTCTTTCCGTCCGCGCTCCAGCTCGCGATATCCCACTCCCGGTTCTTGGTCTGCTCGTCGGTGAGTTTGCGAACCTGCTTCGTCTTCCAGTCGAGCAGCGCAATGTCGGTCGTCGATGAAGTCTTTGGCCTGTAAGAAATTGCCAGCGTGCTGCCGTCGGGAGACCAGTGCGCGTTCGTTTCCGACACATCCGGTGTGTTCGTCAGGTTGATTGCCTCGCCGCCATCGCTCGGAACTGCAAACAGATCGTAGAGCTCCCCTCCGCCAAAATCTTGCTCGAAGACGATCCACTTACCGTCCGGAGACCAGACCGCACCGGACTGCCGGTCATCCGATTGCAGCAGCTGAATCGGCCATCCTCCCGCGGCTGACACTTTCCACAGATTGGCCCGTCCTGTCAGGTTGGTGGTGAAAACCACCTCGCGGCCATCCGGCGACCAGGCAGGCTGGTAGGTACTCCGCGTGTAATAAAGCTGCGGAATCGGCACCGGCCCTGCCGCCGGATTCGTGTTCGATACCACAGACTTCGGATCGGTTATCTGCCGGTCATCCGGCGAGTTTGCGACGGGCGAGTCCGCGGCCAGCGAATGGGCCGCCAGGAGGCTGGCCGTCACCATCAACAACCCGACCATCATTCGGCCGATTTCCCTGAGGATTTTTGCAGTCCGCATTTTTCACCTTCGCTGAGAATTGTTCGGGTGTCAGGCACAACACTGCTTAGAGCTAGAATAGCCCTACCTTTTGAACTCCACAGCGACCGTAGTCTCTACCACTGCCGGCACGCCGTTGATCCGGTACGGCTCAAATTTCCACCAGCGCAATGCATCCATGGCAGCGCGCGCCAGCACGTCGGGACCATTCAGCGCATGCATGCTGACAACCGAACCGTCCCGCCCCACGACGATGTCGAGGGCGATGATTCCCTGCAGATTCGACTGCCGCGCCTCCGCGGGATAGACCGGCTCCACGCGATGAATTACGAGCCGTTCCATGACCTCCGCCGAAACCTGAGCCTGCGGTTTCTCCGCCGCCGCCGCATTCCCATTGTCGAGCCCGGATTCCAGCTCGGCCCACGACCGGTTCCATCTCCACCAGAATATCGCCAGCCCGATTGCCGCCCAGATTAGAACCAGGATCAGAATGATGGACCAGGGCCCGGTGATCCATCTTCTCTTGAATTCGTTGGACCTGAGTTCTTTGAACGCGGCTTTCCTGGACGCGCCTTCCTCGGATCCCGGAGCGCCCGCCGATTTCGGAGGGGCTTTTTCAGCCGCTCTGGCATCGCCGCCTTTGGTGTCCGGCTTTCTCGCCTCCGTTGCCTCTCTTTTATTCGACACGTTTGGTGCCAGCGCTTGTTTTTCTGGTTCTTGCGTCACGTCTTTTTCCGATTCCACGTTCGCCGCCTTGGCCCAATCTCGAATCGCCGCCTGCTGCTCCGCGGTGAACCCGACAAACTCCATTCCGCAGCGCAACTTGTCCTGATATTTCACCATGGCACGACCGCGCAGCGGATCCGCTGCCATGGGCAGATGCAGTTCGAGCCCCACCGTCTCGCCTGCCGTCAGTTCGCCGGCCATCACAGCCCCGATCCCGCGCTCGCTCAGGTTAACTGTGCGTCCCGGCACGGTATCCGGAATCCCCGAGCGCAGCACGGTGACGTCCAGCGGCGCCTGCATCTCGAAGCGCGGCATCCGCCGGCGCGATGGCCACATCTCATTCTGCGCCTGAATTCCTGCAGCCAAATCACAACCTCTTTTGATATCTCCACCTAATCTCTTGTCAGTCCGAGCGGCGAAGCCGCGAGGAACCTGCTTTTGTTTCGACCCCCACCTGCAGATGTCGAAGCGAAGGCGAGAGTCGCGCTTTACCGCCGAAACTCCACGATCTCGCTCCCGCGCGCGACCAGAACCACACTCGCCAGCCCGATGAATAAACCGTGCTCGACCACCCCCGGCATGTCGTTCAACTGCTGTGCCAGGGAATCGGCGTCGCGAATCTGGCCAAAGTGGCAGTCCAGAATGTGATGGCGCTCGTCCGTGACATAAGGCTGGCCGTCCGCCCCGGTGCGTAACTTTACCTCCGCGCCCAGCGCTGCGATCCGCTTGGCCACCAGCGCCCGCGCGAACCCAATGACCTCCACCGGCAACGGAAATTTCCCCAGCACCGGAACCTGTTTCGACGCATCAGCAACGATCACCAGCTGCCGGGTCGCCGACGCCACAATTTTTTCCCGCAGCAGCGCCCCGCCGCCGCCCTTGATCAAGCGCAATTGCGGATCGAACTCGTCCGCTCCATCCACCGTGACTGCAATCTCCTGGCATTCGTCGAGCGTCGTCAGAGGAATCCCGAGACTCAGCGCCAGATCATGAGACCGCACCGATGTCGGAATGCCGCGCACGCGCAGCCCGTTCTTGACCTTCTCGCCCAGCAGTTGGATGAAATACGCCGCAGTCGAACCCGTCCCCAGCCCGACAATCATTCCATCCTTTATGAACTGCAGGCTGGCCCGCGCCGCCGCTTCTTTTTCCTGATCGTTCGCCATAGCCCTATTGTCGTTTGTCATTCCGAGCGAAGCGAGGAACCTGCTGTCGCGTTCCTCGACACGCAACCTCAACGTGAGCACTCCTGCCAAAACAGGCGTGAAAGAGCGGCGCTTCAGCGCCGCGTGAAACTCCTTTGGGCCAGGGGCTTTAGCCCCGGCTCAACCCAAACTCTTCTCCGTGTAAATCAAATACCCCGCCAGCACCAACCCGAACACCACCGTCAAAATCGTCACCAGATCCACCACGAATCCCGCGGGCTCAAACGTGGCCGAATCCAGCTGCGCCCGGGTCTTGCGATACCGCACCAGCCCCGCCACCACCAGCAGCACGCCCGCCACAATCGATCCTGCACCCATCCAGACCGAAAGACCCAGCGTCCGCACGGGATGCCCGCCGAAAGCGGCCAACTGTCGCATGGCAATCGAGAACCGGCCGATAGCGAACCCGAACACCACGATCGCTGCCCCGGTCCGCACCCAGGCCAGAAACGTGCGTTCATTCGCCAGGTGATCGCGCGCCCGGTCGGAGCGAGCATTGGAATTTGCGTTGTCTGCCACGGACCCTCCACTGGCCGCCTGCATTATTCCACAGCCTTGGTGATCAGTCCTCCGGCTCCCGCCAGATTCTTGATCAGTTCGGCAGGCACACTATGACGTTGCTGCAGGTAGTCGGGACTGTTGTACGTCACCCAAACCTCGGCTTCGGCATTTTCCGCCACCAGTGCTTTTAGCGGCAAGTCAATGGCCAGGCTCGGAGCCGCCACCATCAGCGGCGTTCCGCCCTTCGGGCTGCCGAAGATCACGACCTTCGTTGGCTTCATCTTCAGCCCCACTTTTTCTGCCTCGCCACTGTGATCGATTACAGTGAACACCTGCATTCCCTTTTCCGTGAAGGCCGCTTTCAGTCTGCCGACCGTATCGTCTACGGAATACTTGCTCGGAACCTGAACCAGTCCATTGTCCTTCGTCATAAGTTCACCCACAGGTCCGCCACTCGGCTAATCCCTCAACCGGCAGACAGATGTCAGACATGATAGAAGAAATAGAAGAAGCTGGTCGGCATGACCAGGGTCTCGCAAAATCCGGCCGTCGGATCGTTCTCAGAGGCAGTTGTTCGATCGGCACGAGGCGCACGGCCAGCCTCACGCGGACTTGGCGGAGATAGCACTATGAGTTGCACTCAATCCCTGCGGCGGACGATTCTGACGGCAGCCCTGGCTGCGCTGCTGATCAGCGGATTCGCCATGGCAGGTTATCGACTGACCTCGGTTCATGCAGGCCAACAACGGCCCTCGCAGGACCCCGCCGCTTCGCAGAAATCCGAGGAAAACGCGCTCGTCATCGAGACCGATCCGAACCTTCCGGATGCCTTCCCCCGCCGAAACTATCAGATCCGATTCAACGCCCACGGCGGCATTGGCCCGCTGCGCTGGCAGCGCGAAGCCGGGGCGCTGCCGCCCGGGCTCAAACTCGAACCCTACGGAGTTCTGCACGGCGAACCCGAGCACGGCGGCGAGTACCGCTTTACCCTCTCCGTCACCGATAGCGGCAGTCCCCGCCAGTCCGTGCAGCGGCAATTCCTGATTCGCGTCCGCTCCGCATTCAACCTCAACTGGAAAAATCCCGCGCGGGTGGAGGGCAACCGCATCGAAGGCAGCGTCGAGGTTTCCAACACCACGCCTGACGACATCGATCTCACTTTCGTTGTGCTGGCGGTCGCCACGAACGGACGCGCCACCGCCATCGGATACCAGCACTTTCCCCTTCCCCACGGCGCCACCGAGCAAGAATTGCCTTTCGGCGATACCCTGCCCCGCGGCGGCTACGTGGTGCATGTCGACGTCATCGGCGAGGTTGTCCAGAAAAACTTGATCTACCGCGAACGCCTGCAGACGCCCGGGCGCTTACAGGTCACAGTTGGGCCGTAGGCGCTGACATGGGATGTCATCCACAAGTGGGTGCCTCACTTCTGGCGAGTGGCCCGCTTCTGGCCGTTTTTGCCAGAAGTGGGGATGCGATAAGGTTAAGCTCGCGCCAGCACCCTTACCCCGGTCACGTTGACTCAAATTGGACATTTCTGACAAACTAAAACCCTTGGAAGCTACTCGCCTTCTGCTTCGCCACGGATTTGATGGAACTGCTGCTCAATCTCGCCTGGCTGCTGCTGGCCCTGCCCGCTTTCTGGTTGTGGCGTGGCGCCCGCACCGGACGCAAGTACAGTTCCCTGCAGTGCCTTCTGGCTCTCGGCTGTGTGCTAGTCGTCCTTTTTCCGGTCATTTCGGCCACCGACGATTTGCACGCCATGCGGTGCGAGATGGAAGAATCACCGGCCAGCAAGCGTAGCGTGCGCCAGGCTGGCCAGGACAAGGCCTCGCTTTGGAACAGCCGGTTGCAGACCTTGCCGGCCGTTCTGCCCAGCGTCACGTCGTTTGCCCCATCCGACGAGCACTCAGAGTTGCCCCTCCACGTAGATTTCTCTGTTCCTCGGTCGCCCTCGGCTTTTGCCGCCGGCCGCGCTCCCCCTCACTTGGCATAGATTCTGGTCACTGCTGCGTCTCCGCGACATCGGACTGCGCGTTCGGTCCCATTGAAGAATTGGCGCAGCAATCTTCAATCTTTTCTTTATCTTTACGGATTCTTAACCAAGCAGGCCCCATACTGTGGGCGGTCCGCAGCGAGCGCTCCGCAAATGGTGTACGGGGCGTGCAGATTCCGGAAATAGTTTCAGAGACAAGCTGATGCGGAAAAAATCCTCAGGAATCGTGATTTTGCTGGCTGCGCTGGCCACATCGATGTTGCAAGGGGCCGTGTCTGCCGCCGCGCAGCAATCGCCGCCGCAAACTCAGTCCAGCCCAGTCGTCTGGACCTGGGATACCGTCAGAAACAACTTCGAAATTCACAATACGACCCTGCTGGCGGGACGTTTGAACATTGACGAATTGAAAGCGCAAGAAATCACGGCCTTCCTGCGCCCCAACCCTCAATTCAATTTGACTGTAGACGGAACCCAGATCGCTCCCAGCCACGGAGAGTGGCAGCCCTTCGCTGGAACCTTCGAGTCGCCCGGCATCAGCCAGTTGTTCGAGCGCCGTCACAAGCGCCACCTGCGGCTCGATGCCGCCAAGCAAGGTACCGCTATCGGCGTCGCCCAGCAGGACGATCTCGACCGCACCCTCCTGTTCAACCTGCGCAGCGCCTTCGTCGGCGTTCTCAATGCCAAGGCCGTGCTCAAGCTCGCCCGGGACAATCTCGACTACTACGACCACGTCCTGAAAATCAGCCGCGACCGCTATCAGGCCGGCGACATCGCCCAGATCGATCTCGACCGCCTCGAGCTGCAGCGCGTGCAGTACGAATCCGACCTGCAGGCTGCGCTGGTCAATCTGCGCACAACAAAAATCAACTTATTGGCCCTGCTCGACGACCGCCGTCCCATCGACAGCTTCGACGTCGACGGGCCCTACGATTTCGCCGAGGATCTGGCTTCGCTCGAGACCTATCGCAAAGACGCCCTTGATGCCCGTCCCGACCTGCGCGCGGCGATGCTCACCGTTCAGCAGGCCGAGACCAACTACAAGCTGGCCGAGGCCAACGGCTCCACGGATCCGACTTTGAGCGCCTGGTACACGCACAACGCCTCCACCAACAATCCCGGGGCGATCAATACGCTCGGCGTAAGCGTCGGCATCCCGCTGCGCGTCTTCGACCGCAACCAGGGTGAAAAACTGCGCACCAGGATCGACATCAAGCGCAGCGAGGAGCTGCGCGAAGGCACAGAAATCCAGGTCTACAGCGACGTGGACACCGCCTACGCCCAGGTAGTCAGCAACATTGCCCTGTTGAAACCCTACAAACGCCAGTATCTCGACCAGGCGGTGCGCGTGCGGGACACCATCTTCTTCTCCTACCAGCACGGCGGCGCTTCCCTGCTCGATTTCCTGAACGCAGAAAGCGACTACCGCACCGTGCAGTTGAGTTACGTCAATCTGGTCGGCACCTATCTGACGGCCACCGCACAAATGAATCAGGCGGTCGGCCGTGAGGTTATCCCATGAGGACTCATTTCCTGCAACGAATTCTTCTCCAGACGAGGGTGCCCCACTTCTGGCCGTTTTTGCCAGAAGTGGGATTCTCGACCCTGTCGTTAGCGCTGGCGCTGACCCTCTCCGCCTGCAGCAGCAAGTCCGACGAAAAGGCTGAAGCCCCGCCGAAACCCGTCGTCGAGGCCGAGCTCGATGCCAACAACTTCAAGGTTGACCATCCCGATCAGTTCCCTCTCGTTGCCGCCACCGAGCACAAGGCGGTTCCGACGTTGAACGTCACCGGCGTAGTTCAGCCCGATATCGCCCGCGCCGTACCAGTGATTTCCCTCGCTACTGGCCGTGTCATCGAGCTCAAGGCCCGCCTCGGCGATACCGTGGAAAAGGGCCAAGTCCTCGTCCGCGTGCGCAGCAACGACGTATCCGGCGCCTATCAGACTTACCTGAAAGCTGAGAATGACGAACGTCTGGCCCGTATACAACTCGAGCGTGCCCAGACTCTTTACGACAAGGGAGCCATCGCCAAGAGCGCCCTTGAGCAGGCCGACGACACCGAGGCCGACGCCAAAGCCGATCTCACGGCTGCGACCGAACAGCTACGCACTCTCGGCATCGACAAAGACCATCCCTCTGCCATCATCGACATCACCGCCCCTGTGTCAGGCGTAATTACGGATCAGCAAGTGACCACCGCTTCCGGCGTGCAAGGGCTGTCCGGTCCGAATCCCTTCACTATTTCTGATCTTTCCTACGTCTGGATCATCTGCGACGTTTACGAGAACGATCTCGACGCGGTCCGGGTCGGTGACTCAGCTGACATTCGGCTCAATGCCTATCCCAATCAGGTGCTCAAGGGGCGCGTGGACAACATCCTGCCCGTGCTCGATCCCAACATCCGCACGGCGAAGGTTCGTATCGAAGTGAAGAATCCGGGAATGATGCGCATCGGCATGTTCGCCACCGCCACTTTCTATGGCAAGCAGGCGGAAACGCATTCTGCCGTTCCTGCCACGGCCGTGCTGCACCTCCACGACCGCGAGTGGGTCTATACGCCCTTGGGCAACGGCCATTTCCGGCGTGTGGAAGTAGCCACAGGAATCATGCTGCCCGACAAGAAGCAGGAAATCGTCTCCGGCTTAAAGCCCGGAGATCAAGTTGTCGCCAACGCGCTCGATCTGCAGAACACAGTGGAGCAATAGGTGTGGCCCCGGACGCTTTCGTCCGGGGTTGCGCGCAAAGCGCGCAATGAGTGACGAAGCTACTGAAACTGAGAACTGACACATGATTCGCCGCGTCGTCGATTTCGCCCTTGGCAACCGCCTGCTGGTGCTCGGCTTTGCCTTGCTCCTGTTTGCCTGGGGCATCGTGTCGTTCCATAACCTGCCCATCGAGGCCTACCCCGACGTCGCCGACAACTACGTCGAAATCATCACCCAGTGGCCCGGCATCTCCGCCGAGCAGATCGAAAAGCAGGTCACGATTCCGCTCGAAACCTCGATGAATGGCATCCCGGGCGTGGTCCATTTGCGTTCGTTCTCGCTATTCGGCTTGTCCGACCTGAAGCTTATTTTCGAAGACGGTACCGACAACGCCTGGAACCGCGAGCGCGTGCTCGAACGCCTGAGTCAGGTCACGTTGCCGCCCAACGTCGTGCCGCAGATGGGCACCGACTGGAGCCCGGTCGGCCAGATTTATTTCTTCACCCTCCGCAGCACCAACCCGAAATACGACCCGATGGAGCTCAAGTCCATCGAAGACTGGGTCGTCGAGAAAAATCTAAAGTCTGTCCCCGACATCGTCGACGTCGCCAGCTTCGGCGGCCCCACCCGCGAATACCAGGTCCGCCTCGATCCCAACAAGCTCGTCTCCTACGGCCTGAGCCTCGCGCAAGTCGAGCAGCAACTCACCAACAACAACGCCAACGCCGGGGGCAGCTTCATTCAGGAAGGTCTGCAACAAATCAACGTCAACGAAGTCGGGCTGGTCGACCATGTTCGCGACATCGAAGAGACTGTGGTTTACACCAAGAACGGCACGCCGCTTCGCATCAAAGACATCGCCGTCGTCGCCCAGGGGCCGAAAATCCGCCTCGGGCAGTTTGCCCGCGCCATCCACAAAGAAGACGGAAAGATCATCGACAACGACGACGTCATCTCCGGCATCGCGCTTCTGCGCAAAGGCGCACCCGCCGACCCCGCCCTCAAAGCGCTCGAAGCCAAGATTAGGGAGATGAACGATCACATCCTGCCTAAAGGAGTGAAGATCGTTCCCTTCATCGACCGCAGCGACCTGGTGCACTTCACCAGCCACACCGTGCTGCACAACCTGACCGAGGGCATGATCCTGGTCTCGATCATCCTCTTCTTGTTTCTCGGCAATGTCCGCGGTGCAATCATCGTCGCCGCCACCATTCCGTTCTCTCTGCTGTTTGCCTCGATCTGCCTCGATCTCAGAAAAATCCCCGCCAACCTGCTCTCGCTTGGCGCACTGGACTTCGGCATGGTGGTGGACGGTGCCGTCGTGATGATTGAAAACATCGTCCGCCACATGAATTTCGCCAACGGCACAAAAACGCCGACCGAAAAAATCAGCGAAGCTTCTCACGAAGTTCAGCGCCCGGTTTTCTACGCCATCGCCATCATTATCACGGCCTACCTGCCTATCTTCACACTGCAGCGCGTCGAGGGCCGCCTGTTCAGCCCCATGGCGTGGACCGTCGCCTTCGCGCTGCTCGGCGCTCTCATTTTTTCTATGATCATCGCGCCGGTGCTGGCCAGTTTCGCCTTCGCCAAAGGCGCCAAAGAATGGCACAACCCCATCATGAATTTCCTGACCGCGCGCTATGCCAGCGCCGTACGGTGGGCGATCCGCCGCCGTGGACTCACAGTTGGGGTGGGCGTGCTGTCATTGGCTCTGGCTCTGTACCTCGCCTTCGGCGACGTCATTGGTTCCGAATTTCTGCCGCACCTCGACGAAGGCGCTCTCTGGGTGCGCGGCACGCTCGCTCCTTCTACCGGCCCTGACGAGGGCATTCGCGTCTCGAACGAGGCGCGCGCCGTTCTCTGTTCTTTCCCTGAAGTTCCGCAATGCACCAGCCAGGTCGGCCGCCCCGACGACGGCACCGACACCACCGGCTTCTTCAATACCGAATACTTCGTCGATCTGAAGCCCAAAGAAGAGTGGCGCCCGTTGTTCCACGAAAATAAGGACGAACTGATCGCCGCCATGCAGCGCGAGCTCGACAAGATTCCCGGCGTCGTCTGGGGATTCTCGCAGCCCATCGAAGACAACATGGAAGAAGCCGTCAGCGGCGTGAAGGGCGAACTCGCCACCAAGGTTTACGGCGATGACCTACACACACTCGAAGACAAAGCCGATCAGATCGTCGCCATCATGCACGGCGTTAAAGGCATCGAGGATCTCGGAGTCTTTCGCGTGCTCGGTCAACCCAATCTCAATATCATTGTCGACCGCGAAGCCGCCGCGCGCTATCAGATCAACGTCGCCGACGTGCAGGACGCCATCCAGACTGCGGTCGGCGGCAACGCCCTGACGCAAGTCCTGCAGGGCGAAGCCCGCTACGACCTTGTCCTGCGCTATCTTCCGCAGTACCGCGACACCAAGGAAGCCATCGACAAGATCCGTCTGCTCTCACCGACAGGCGAGCGCGTTTCTCTCGCCCAGCTCTGCAAGACCCAACTCGTCGACGGTGGTTCTGAAATCTATCGTGAAGGCAACCAGCGTTACGTGGCCATCAAGTACAGCGTGCGCGGCCGCGATCTCGGCGGCGCCGTGGAAGAGGCAATGGACAAAGTAGCCAGGCAGGTCAAGCTGCCCACGGGTTACCACGTCGACTGGGTGGGGGAATATTCGAGTAAGAAGCGCGCCGACGAGCGCCTGCTGATCGTGCTTCCCATCACGATCCTGATCATCTTCATCATTCTTTATACGATGTTCAAGTCATTCAAGTGGGCCATGCTGATCATGGCCAACGTGGCTATGGCGCGCGTCGGCGGCCTGCTCGCGCTTCTTCTCACTGGAACCAACTTCAGCGTCTCCTCCGGCGTCGGATTCCTCGCGCTCTTCGGCGTCTCGGTGCAGACCGGCGTCATCATGCTCGAATACATCAACCAGCTGCGCGTGCGCCGCTACTCCATCGAAGACGCCGCCGTCGAAGGCGCGGTCCTGCGTCTGCGCCCCATCATGATGACCATGCTGGTCGCCACGCTCGGCCTTCTGCCCGCGGCGCTTTCACACGCCATCGGCTCCGATTCGCAGCGCCCCTTCGCCATCGTCATCGTCGGAGGCCTGATTTCCGACCTGGTCATGAGCATCTTCCTCTTGCCCACACTCTATGTCTGGATGGCCGGCGAACGCGACGTCCTCCCGCCCGCCGAACCCGGCTTCGCCGAAGGCGAGCACGTGGATTAATGCCAGCCCCGGAGATCAATGTAGCCCCGGACGCCCTCGTCCGGGGTTGCGCGCAAAGCGCGCAATGACCACCACCGCAGAAATACGGCTTTCGTGAAACAACCCCTGTCGCGAGAAAACTTGCCGCACCAGCCGCAAAGCGGCGGCAAATGAAAGCCCGGCACGGCAGTGCCGGGTAGGCCCAACAAAAAGGCGCCGAGTCCCGTCGGGACGACACGCAAATCGGCGGAACAACATCAACTCTACGGCACCAACCCTTCTTCCCACTTCTCCACGCCCGCCGGCACCTCGCCCTTCAGCAGCGCGGCCAGCGCCTCCACCGCCTTTCGCGCGTCGCCGATCGGATAATAGAACGCCTCCCAATTGTCGCTGTCTTCGCCATCGTGATTCGCAATCACGTGCTGGAACCGCCACGCCAGCTTCATCTCGCGATGGGCGCTTGCGGCGCGCGTCTCAATGTCTTCCAGATCCTTCAGCGACAACTCCTGCTTCTGCCGCCTGGCGCGCCGCAACAATTTGCGCCGCATGATATCGGTCACCAGATCCGGCAGCGACACGTTTCGCTCCGGCGCCTTCAGATAGACAATTTCTTCCTTCGAAAGCGGCGAAACAAAAATGCTGAGCTTGTTCGTCCTGGCCAGTCGCGGATGCTCCTCCAGCGCGCATCCCACAAACGGGCTGCCCTCGTAGAAAACGTCGCCGCCCGACAGCAGAGATTCGAGTTCCCCCACATCCAGCGCTTGCAGGTCCGTGCGCACTTCAATCAACGCGTACCGGCTGTCAGTTCGCAGCGACTCAATCTGAATTCGTGTGCGGAAGTGATAATCCACGCCATCCACTTCACCGGGCCGCGGATGCCGGCTGTTCCAGAGCACCAGCCTGCGCAACCGCTGATGTAGCTCGGGATGGAACTTGGCGAACGACTTATAAAGCGGAGTTTTCCCCACACACGACGGTCCGCTGAGAATGACCAGCCGTCCGCTACCGGAATTCCCCATCGCGTCCTCTGATTAAGGAGATACTTCATAACAAGTTTAAGGGAAGGCCGAAGTTCCAGAGTAGCGACTGGAAAATCCGGTACTGGTGCCGTTTCAGCACCAGTGCCTAGAATCCAGCCGTCCAGGAGCGGTCGATCAGAATCCGCCAGCACCCAGCCGCGCAGCGGCGATACGTGAAAGCCTGGCACGGCAGTGCGAGGGAAGGAACATCAAGAAGAGGAACGGAGTTTCGTGGGGACAAGGACGCTCACTTCGAATCGTTGGCGGCGAGTGGCACAAGTGTCTCCTGGGCAACTCACGCGGCTCGGGGCGCCTGTTTATTCCAAAGACGATCTGCTCACTCCGACTGGAATCGTCAGGAACTGCCACTGCTCGCTATTGGCCCAAGCTATTGCTGGGGAAGATCGATCAGCACGACCTGTGAGTTTTCGCGTAAGCGGTCGAAGACGATTTGTTTCCCGTCGCTCCTGACGTCGAACGTCCGCATGGCGGCACGGTTTTGCAGCCTGGTGAGGGGGCGCGACTTCATCGAGGCAAGATCGAGCAGCCAGAAATCCTGCGATGCGAGCAGTCCCTGCATGTAGATCAGATTCTTGCCATCCGGCGAAAAGCGGACTCGCTCGCCCAGGCGCCGCAATCTGATCTCGGGCAATTTGACGCTGGTTCCGTCCGGACGTACGGCCAGAAGCGGAGCGAAGGTGCTCACATTTGTACCTGCATAGACGATCAGGCTTCCATCCGGAGACCACACTGGATTGAGTGCCGGGCCGCTGACCAGGCGCACCGGTGATCCGCCCTCCAGAGGAACCTTGAAAAGCCCAAGACCGGTGGCGTCAGTGCCGCCGGTGACGATCCATTTTGCATCCGGCGACCAGCAACTCGAACCCTTCGCGTCAATTCCTTCCGCGATGGGTTGGAGTTCGGCATCGTCCGCAGAGAGGATATGCATCTGGCCTTTCCCGTTCCGCCGCAGCACAATGGCCACGCGGCTTCCATCCGGCGAAACCGCGGGCGTTTCAATCAAAGCGCCATTAGCGCTCTTCCAGATCTCGGTTGTCTCATGGTTTCGCAGGCGCCACAGTCCGTCGCCCGCCCCGAGGGAAGACAGATAAAACAGCGACGAGCCGCCAAATCGCGGCGCCAGGGCTCTGAGGTTCGGCACGGCAAACGGTTCTACGTCGCGTTCTTCGGCCACGCGATCAAGAATGGGAACCGTCCACAGGCCGGCGACCGGGTTGCTAATGGTGGCCACTAACTTTCGACCGTCCGCGCTGGCTTCGACGGACGTATATTGCTCGAGACCGACGCTCACGCGCCGCGAATCCCTGCCTTTAACGTCAAATGCCCACAACCAGGGTCCGGAACCGTCACCGTCCCGCGCCACGTAGAACACTGTGTTGTTGCCGACCAGCGTGGGATAAGTAATGTCTGTGTTGCGATAGGTGAGGCGCTCTGGGTTCCCGCCGTCCGGGCTGATGCGATATAAATCCATGTCCCTCGTGTCCGGCGTCCCATGCACAAAATAAATCCAGCGGCCGTCGGGCGACCAGGTGGGAAAATGGTTGTGAATTCCCGGGTGGTCGCCGAATATCTGCCGCGCGTTGGCGCCGTTGCGGTCCGCCACGAACATCGGGTCGCCACCTCCGAACTGGTGATAGACAATCCGCTCGCCGTCCGGTGACCAGGCCAGGTTGGCGACCTTCTCGCCGAGGAAATAACGCGGCTCGCCTCCCGTCAAGGGCAGCATTCGCAGCCGCAGACGTACATCACCACCGCCGATCCAAATTTCCGAGCCATCGCCCGAAAACCCGACGTTTCGTAAAGGCGCAGGTAATGGGCCCGCCTTCCCCTGGGTCAGATTGATCGGACGTCCGGAACCCACCTGCGTGAGCCATACATCGAAGGGGCCGTCATGATCGGAGACGAAAGCCACGAACCTGCCGTCCGGCGAGATCGCCGCGTCCACGCTTTCGAAGTCGGTGATCCGCGTGAAATGTGATTTTTCCAGCGGGTTGGTCGGTGCAGCCGCAGGCCGAAAGATTTCCCACGCCGCGATTCCGATCAGCAGTGCAGCGGCGATGACCCACGGCAGCCACGCTCGCATTAGCTTCGGTTTCGGCTGCGCCGCTTTCTTCGCGTCTGGCGTTCCGCTCAGTGCTTCAATGGCAAACGCCAGATCGCTCGCCGACTGGAATCGTCGCGCGACATTCTTTTCCAGGCATCGGCCAAGAATTCGTTGCAGTTCTGGCGGACCTTGCCAGCCGGTGTCGTTCAGCGCCGGTGGCTCCTCGCGCAAGATCGCCGTCATCGTTTCTGCGGACGTCTCGCGCTTGAAAGCGCGTTTGCCGGTGAGCATCTCGTACAACACTGCACCGAAGCTGAAAATGTCCGATCGCGGATCGATAGGTTCGCCCCGCACCTGCTCCGGCGACATGTAGCCTACGGTGCCCATCACCATACCCGGCAACGTCGCAGGGTCGCTTAGCGTCACCGCCGTTTCGTGGTTTTCCTCGGGCCTAACCAGCTTCGCCAGCCCGAAATCCAGCACTTTAATCCGTCCGTCACGAGTGACAAATACGTTCTCCGGTTTCAGATCCCGGTGCACGATTCCTTTCTCGTGTGCCGCCGCGAGTCCCTCCGCGATACCGAGCGCGCATTCGATCGCGCGCCGCACCGGCAGCGGCCCTGATGCGAGCTTCTCGCGCAGTGTTTGTCCTTCAAGAAATTCGCTGACTAGGAACGGCGCACCGTCGTGCGCACCAATGTCATGGATCCCCAAGATGTTTGAATGGTTCAGCGCCGCAACCGTGCGCGCTTCCTGTTCGAAACGCCGCAGCCGGTCGGCATCATGAGTCAACCCCTCTGGCAGCACTTTGATCGCGACATCACGCCCGAGCCGCGTGTCGCGTGCGCGGTACACCTCGCCCATGCCGCCCGCACCTATTGGCGACACGATCTCGTACGGCCCGAGTTTGGTGCCCGGGGTAAGCGCCATCGATGCGCGCAATTATAGCCCGTACTCATTGCAGAGGAGGTGCACCGATTCCGGACGGTTGGCCGGCTACTCGGAACTTAATCGTCAGTTGGCGCTAGGGACGCCGTAGATCCAAGCTCGCGGCACGCAACTCGCGAACAAAAAGTAAGAGAGTTCCGAGGTGGTGTTGGGTCCATTCCTCTCGGCCAGTAGCTCGCTTCTGACCCTTGCTCGACCTGCTCTCAGAGCTTCCCTTGCGGGGCTGCTCCGCGCGATCTTCGCTCGGGCTCCGGGCTCACCGCCAACCGGATAAACCTACCCAACGCCTCGGAACTCTATCCTGCCTTTGACTGGGTCTTCCCGTTCTCCTCAACCAGCGCTTTGCTATAGACCCTTGCGCGCCCTCCTTCTCAACCTTGCGGTCAGGAAGGTGACGCCGCTCGAGCCCCGGACGCCGCACCAATCGGAAAAACTTAAGAAGCTGTCAAAGAACGAGTATGGTTTTACTCTTTCTAAAATTTGCGTCAACGAAAAATCGCAGTCCGCAACTGGTTGTCTTTTCAATCGAGTGCACGCCGTCCACAGGCGCATGACCGGATTTGGTGCAGAGGCTCGCACGATTTTGCCGCCATAACCCGCACTGGACGCTGCTTTTCGTGCAATGTTTCAATCTTCCTTTCGGCTGGATTGCACGGGCTCCCTTGCTCCCCGCTTGTGAATATCCCGCAAACACCCCGTTTGGCAAGGAGTTCGGCGGTGAGAGGGACATCTGCGAAGAGAGATTCGAGCGGCAGGTCGATCATCGCTTCACGTTACCTGTGCTCTTTTTTCCCTCTGGCTGCCCCAACGCGCCCGCCGATGATATCGGCGATTGTCGTATGCTCGAGAATTTTCGCGGCTGCGTCGCGCACTTCCAGAAACACCTGGTAGAGTGCCCGGTGATCGGCGTCCTTCGCGATCAGGCCGCGTAGCTGCTCGGCGTCGCCCATTGGCGCCAGCGGCCCATCGATCAGGCGGATGATGTCGCTGAGCGGAATCTCCGACGGATCGCGCCGCAGCCGGTAGCCGCCCCGCGCCCCGCGCACGCTATCCACAATGCGCGCATTCTTCAGTTCCAGCAGAATCAACTCCAGGAACTTCTCGGGCAGATCGCTCTCCGCCGCAATCTCCCGAATCTTGATCGCCCCTTGATCGTGCCGCCGCGCCAGGGTCATCATCGCCTGCAGCGCGTACAACCCCTTCTGCGAGATCTTCAAGCCCGATCCCTCCCTCGCCCCGCCTAGATTGTGCCTGATTTCACCGCTGTCTGCATAGAAATACTTGAGATGCCACAGGGGTCAGGGGCTAGGGATTGGTCGTTTGAGGCTTGAGCTACTCGCTGCGGCTGGTTGAGCGAGGCAAGAAGAATCAGAAGCGATATGGAGTCTTCAGGACTGGCCACTGACAACTAACCACTGGCCACTGTTTTTCTGGTGCCATCGAAGGGACTCGAACCCCCACACCGTTGCCGGTACATGGACCTGAACCATGCGCGTCTGCCAATTCCGCCACGATGGCACGTGAGCTTCAGTCGCGGCAGCTGAACGCCGCCGCATCAGGAAGACCTGCGTTTCTATTCTACAGCCACTAACCCACGTGTCAAACCACGGACGCCCTACGCCAGCTTCGCGTTCATCGTGATCTTGGCGTTCAGCACCTTCGACACCGGGCATCCCTTCTCCGCCGCCTCGGCATATTTCTGGAACGTCGCCGCGTCCGCCCCAGGCACTTTCCCGACTACATCAATGTGGCTCGCCGTGATCGTCCAGCCTGAATCCAGCTTGTCGAGCGACAACGTCACCGTCGTCGAGATGCTCTCCGGCGTCAGGTTCGCGCCACCCAGCTGCGCCGAAAGCGCCATGGAGAAACATCCCGCGTGCGCCGCCGCGATCAGTTCCTCGGGATTCGTCCCCGGAGCATTTTCAAACCGCGTCGAAAACGAATACTGCGTATTGTTCAGCACGCCGCCGGGCGCCGAAAGACTTCCTTTTCCGTCCTTCAGCCCACCCTTCCACACTGCGCTCGCCTTGCGTTGCATGATCTTCTCCTTACCTGATTCCGTTCAGGATAATTTCGACAAAACGCCCAACCATTGTAGACGCACCGCGTTCCTCTGCGCCAACGGGCCGGGCAAACTTCAGTCCGCAAATTGCAGTGTGGATTTCAGATTGTCGATTTCAGATTGCAGATTCTGGATTGATTTGCCCTCTGGACGCAGGCAGGGAGGAAGGGCACGCGCGTTTCAACAGATTTTCAATCTGAAATCTAAAATCTCAAATCTGCAATCTTCAGTAGAAATCCGAGCAGCTTAAATAGAACCCGCACTGCGGACATTTCAGCTTGCAACGGCTCTCGCGCAGTTTCGCCGAGCAGTTCGGACAATATTCACCAGGATTCCCCGAACACAGATTCCCCGAGTCAGAATTTCCCGAGTACAGATCGGTCCACTCCGCTCCCGCCCCATGCCCCTGCTCTTTGGCTGCGCCTGCCGCCTGCGCTGCCTGCGATTCCTGCATCTCTGCACCACCTTATGGCGCGAGGTTACCGCGCACGGGTGCACTTCACAAGTGTGAAACCAGTTCCGCGCGCAATCAAACCGGGGCGCTACGCCGCGCGTTCGTTCGCCACATCGGCGGTTCGGCTCCAGCACTCGGCAATCAGCAGCCACGCTCCCAGCCGTCGCCACACTTTCACATAGCGCCCACGCTCAGGGACCAGCGTTCCATCCCCCTGCCGCAGCACCATGGAAAAGCGTCCCAGTTCCATGGCCATATCACCGGAGTGATCGACCCTCATGGTCTCCAGGCGCAGATCGCTGTAGCCGGCATCGCCCAACTGCCGCAGCAGACGCTCCACAGAGGTCTGGCCGTAGGCCGCCTCGCGCCGAGGCGCCAGCAGCACTCCATCATGCGCGAACAAGGCGGCTGCCTGATCGTAATTGCCTGTGTTGAAAGAAGTTGCAAAATCCTGCGTGAGATCGCGGAGATGAGACTCCACGTCCCTGAACGGACGAGCGTCCGCTTGGGCACTGGAATAGGGCCGGTACATCTACAACCTCCTGGGGGAAGGCACCGGACAGCTCGCCTCGGCCGAGCAGGCGAGCACGCCCGAAAAGCGTGCCCATTCTAGCGCAAAAGCAGCTGTGGAATGCGAAAAGTTTTTTGCTTGCTTAACCGGAAAAATGGATGGAGACGTGAATATGCAGTTGACGGCAATTCCCGCTGCGCAACCTGCGGCGTTTCCTCAGCGCTCGAACGGAGCCGAACGGCTAGGAAAACCCGTCAAGCCACTGTTGCTGGAGATAGCAGCCGGAGGTTTCGGAGTGGCCACACTGAGCGAAGAGTCTTGCCGCGCGGCAATCTGCTTCTTCACCCGTTCCAGCAAGATAAGCAGTTTTCTCGATTCGTGGTCTCTCTCGGCCTGCTCGCACATCTTCTTAAAGTCTTGTGGAGCATACGTGACACGATTCGTCATGGGGGCTGGTCCTTGATCTAACGTCGTGTATTTGAACGTCGTGTACGGAGAAGCGATAGGCTACCCTATCTCCCGTCGCTTGCCAAGTCCCCGTTTGAACGAGCGGCGGCCACTCTAGCCCGTTCTCGCCAGGTAGTGGTATTCGTTCCCGCGCTCATCGGCCAGCAGCACCCAAAGCGTGTATATGCCCAACGCGGTTCCGAAAGGGGGATGCAGCAGCGCCAGCACTCCCAGAATGATCGCCGTGATCCGCGCCCAGGGACGCGTCTGCATCAAGCCCAGACCCACGCAAATGCCGCCCGCGGCCAAAACTGCGAGCGAACTGCCCAGCAGAATCAGCATCACCGGAAAAAGTCCCTCCAACGGCTCCTGTCCATGCACCACAAAGTGCAGAAAAGCCGGTCCCAGCGCGATCAGAATCACGGCCGGAATCAGAAACAATGCGCCCGTTGCGATCCACAGAATTCCGAGTATGTGCAGGTGCCGCTCCAGCCGCGATTGCGCGACTGCGCTGACCGGATCGCCGATCCGCCGCCCGCAGTTCGGACAAGCAGCGGCCTCCGATGGCATCTCGGTCCCGCACCGGTTGCAGAACATAAACCCTCCGTCTCCTGTAATACAGTACGAAAATCAGGCCGGTAAGTTCCGCTTCATGGAGCATTGCGTTCGATCCCGCCGGCTCGCCCACAGAGCCTGCCATCTTGTTGGCTCCAAAGGTACATGACCTTCGTGGCCATTGAGCCAGCACGCAAATTGCACGAAAATCATGCTTTAGCAGGATTCTGTCCTGCGGGAGAGAGTGTGCTCCGTCGGACTCTGATTTTCTATCTGTTTCTTGCCACCAATGTCTCGTTGGCGGCCGCCCGCGATCTTGCGCTGGTCTCGAACAAAACCAACTCGCTCAGCGCGATCACGCTGCCTGACCTCGTCAAGATCTGCAAGGCGCAAACCAAGAGCTGGCCCGATGGCAAGCCGGTCACGTTTATCATGCGGGCTCCCTCTGCCCCCGAAATGAAGATGTTCCTGCAAAAGGTCTACGAAATGCCCGAGGGGCAGGTGAAGGAACTGATCTCTACTGCTAATCATGGCCGCACGAACCACCCGGCCATTCTCATCGCCGATTCCGACGAAGACCTGGTCAACAAAGTCGCATCCATTCCGGGTGCGATCGGTGTAGTCGACGTCTACTCGATTAACAGCAGTGTGTCTGTGGTGAAACTTGCGGGCAAACTGCCGCTCGAGCCCGGATACCTGCTGCACGGAGATTAACTGTTGCAAGGAAAAGAAACAAAATCACGGGGAGCCACTGCCGAGGCCAGCGCAGCGGCGAAATCTCTAGAGCCCAAGTCTCCGGAAGCCAGGCCGCCGACGCTTCAGCTTCCTGAAATCAAAGCTTCGGACGCCAGACTGGCGGCGCCTAAGACTTCAGAAAGTAAGTTTGCCCACGCACGGCGTTTTCCCCGTTTTGTTCTTGACGTGCGCCTGCAAGTAAGAATGTTTCAGAATGGCGAGTTCCAGAGCTGCTGGGGCCGTTCCACTGAAATCGGGCAAGACGGCATTGGCGCCACTCTTACCGGCAGCCTCTCCACCGGCGAAATCGTTACTCTCGAAATCCCCCTGCCTCTGACTCCGTATCCCATCAAGGTGCGCGCCATCGTGCGCTTCTGCCAGGGTCTGCGCTACGGCTTCGAGTTCCTGACCATGAACGACTCCCAGCGCGACACCGTGCGCCGCGTCTGCGAATACCTCGCCACCAAATCCTAAGAGACGAGGGTCTTCGGGGGCCTGCATCCGTTTCGCGCGCCGGCGTTACGAAACGTTTGTCATTCCGAGCGGCGAAGCCGCGAGGAACCTGCTTTTCCCCAACCAACACCACGATCCCTCCCGGCATCCCACCGTAAAATAGATCTGACTCCATGCGTGCTCTCCTCCTCACGCTAACTCTTGTCGCCACTGCGGCCGCCCAATCCGCGCCCGTCATCGTCGTCACCGACGAGAACGGCGTAGCGGTTGCCTCGGCACGCGTGTTCCTCGAATCCCCGCCTCTGCCCGAAGCCCGCTGTCAGACCGACTTTACCGGACGCTGCCAGTTCCCCCTGCTCTCCGCCGGCCCGTATCAGCTGCGCATCGAAAAAGAAGGGTTCTACGCCTCCGTGCAATCCAACGTTCAAATCGTCCCCGGCGCCACCATCGAAGTCACTCTCTTGCATCAACAGGAAGTTCGCGAAGTCGTCGACGTCCGCGAATCCCCTCCCGCCATCGATCCTGCGCAAGCGGCCGCGCAGGAAACCATCAGCGGCCTCGACGTGCTCAACATCGTTTATCCCGCCACCAACGACTACCGCAACGCTCTCAACTTCATCCCCGGTGTGGTGCAGGACCAGAATGGCCAGCCGCACGTCGCTGGTGCGGAAACGTATCAAACCGTCACACTGCTCGACGGCTTCGACGTGACTCAACCCGCCAACGGACAGCTCCTGGTGCGGGTGAGCACCGACGCCTTCCGCTCCATTCAGGTCGAGCCCGCCCGCGAGCCCGCCGAAGACGGCAAGGGCTCGGGCGGCCTGCTTGCTCTCAACACCGGCATCGGCGACGACCATTACCGCTTCTACGCCACCGACTTCATTCCCTCGGTGCAGTTCAAGCACGGTCTGCGCTTCGACCAGTTCCTTCCGCGCTTCACTTTCTCCGGCCCGCTTGGAAAGATAAACGAGAAGGGAAAAATCTGGTTCTACAACGCCTTCGACGGCGAGTACGACAACACCATTTACACCCAACTCCCCGTCGGCGCCGATAACGACCACACCCTCCGTCTCGGCAATCTCACCAAACTGCAGGCCAACCTGACTGCCCGCAATATTCTCACGCTCAGCTTCCTTCCCAACTATCTGCACGACCAATACGACGGCCTTTCTCCGCTCAGCCCGCAGCTGACCAATCCGAAAGATGTGGAGTCTATCTTCGTCGCGGGCGTGAAGGACCAGCACTATTTCAAGGGCGGCGAACTTTTTGAGGCCGGATTCGCTTTCGACCAATACAACGTCGCGCTGACCCCGTACGGAAACTCGCCGTACTTCGTTAATACCGGCGCCGCCGCTACTTCGACCACGCCTGTCGTTCTAGCGACTGCGGGCGGAAGCTACTACTTCGCCGATTCGACCCACGCACGCCGCTGGCAGGCCATCGCCAATCTTTTCCTGCCGCCGCGCGAGTGGCTTGGCCATCACGACTTCAAGGTCGGTATTGACCTGGACCGCATTTCCTACGACGCCGAGTTCAACCGCCAGCCAATCTCGTTCCTGATCGGCAGCGCCCAGCTCACTTCAGCAACCGAATGCCTTACCGCTCCTCAGAACGCGAGCTTTCCCTGCACGCGCTACTCCAGTTTTTCCGCCACTCCGCTGCATTTCCAATACAACACCGAAGTCAGCGCTTACGCAGAGGATCGCTGGAGCGTAACCAACCGCCTCCTGCTCAATCCCGGAGTTCGTCTCGACTGGGATGAAATCGTCCGACAGGCCGTCGTCGCGCCTCGTCTCGCCGGAACCTATGTGCTGGACAATTCCGGCAACACGAAGCTTTCAGCAGGTATCGGCCTCGTCTATGACGCCACACCTATTTTTCTGATCGCCCGCCCCTTCGCCGGAACGCGCCAGGACACGTTCTACTCCGTCAACCCCAACTGCGTGACTCCGACTGGATGCGTCACCACCACCGGCCCGATCACCACAACTTTTTCCGTCAACACTTCCACGCTCCAGATTCCTCAGCTCCAGGTCCCGCGCTCATTGAACTGGAGCCTTGGCTTCGAAAAGAAGCTTCCAGCGGCCATCTACGTGAAAGCCGAATTCCTAGAAAAGCGCGGCACCCGCGGATTCGTTTACAACACGCCCAACAACGCCGCCGGAGGCGACTACGCCCTCCAGAACACGCGCGACGATCGTTACGACGCCTTGCAGTTCACCCTCCGCCGCAACTTCAGCGAGAGTTACGCCATCATGGGCTCCTACACGCGCTCGCACGCCCACTCCAACCAGGTCCTCGACTTCAACGTCGACAGCAACCTGCTCAGCCCGCAGCAGCCCGGCCCGTATCCCTGGGACACTCCCAATCGCTTCCTTTCCTGGGGATACCTGCCCTTTTTCAGGCTGCCCATCATTCATCAACTCGAAGTCGCTTACTCTGCCGAAGCCCGCACCGGCTTCCCCTTCAGCCTTCTTAACGATCAGCAGCAGCTCATCAGCCCGCCCGGCGCCGAGCGCTTCCCTTACTATTTCTCCCTCAACGTGCAACTCGAAAAGCGCTTCCATCTCTTCGGATACTATCTCGCCCTCCGCGGCGGCTTCGACAACATCACCGGCCGCTGCAATCCGTTCGTCGTCGACGGCGTTATCGTGAACAGCGCCAACCCCAATCTCAACCACCCTGCACCGACTTTCAGCGCCTGCGAAGGCCGCGCGTTTACGTCACGCATCCGCCTGCTGGGGAGAAAGTGACTCGCACGACGAAGGATGACTCAAACAGGAATTTGCACAGCCGGCTTGTGACGTTTGTTACAGAAAGTCTTTGCAGAAATCTCTACAAGCCTCGCCATTACAAGAAGTTCTTGTCATTCCGAGTTCTTATACTCTTTGTCATTCCGAGTGCAGCCGGAGCGAATGCGACGGCAAGCGAGGAACCTGCTTTTTCTTAAGCCGCCCCGTCCCGCGCTATAATCATCCCCGCCGCTGCATCGAAATCACATCTGCCGTCATCTCACTTTCTGGAGGACATCATGGCTCACGAAGTACCACCGCTACCCTATGCCTACGACGCGCTGGAACCGATCATCGACAAGCAGACGATGACTCTGCATCACGACATGCACCACGGCGCCTACGTGAAAAACCTGAACGCCGCTCTCGAGAAGCATCCCAATCTCGCCGGCAAGACTGCCGAAGATCTCATCCGCGACCTCAACGCCATTCCAGAAGACATCCGCACTGCCGTCCGCAACAATGGCGGAGGCCACGTCAACCACACCATGTTCTGGAAGATCATGAAGCCAAAGGGCGGCGGCGATCCGACCGGCCCCATCGCCGAAGTCATCAACAAAACCTTCGGCAACTTCAAGGACTTTCAGGCGAAGTTCAACGATGCCGGCGCCAAGCAGTTCGGCTCAGGATGGGTCTGGCTGGC